>Ga0187874_10000945_pt1 | contig 30623 bp, 23 predicted proteins | sample June2016WEW_16_1_3_FD_132993 | JGI IMG/M metagenome (GOLD analysis project Ga0187874, IMG submission 132993) | Peatland microbial communities from SPRUCE experiment site at the Marcell Experimental Forest, Minnesota, USA - June2016WEW_16_150 | ecosystem: Environmental > Terrestrial > Soil >... | reverse complement strand
TCGGCGATTTTGGCGTCCAGTTTGGCGAGGTAGGCATCGCGATTGTGCGTGAAATCGGCCTCGAACTGCGGTGCGGTAGCGACGAGTGCGTTGTAAATATTCAGAACCGCTGTCTTGGCCAGCACCGGATCGAGCATGTAATGCGGGTTGCCGTAAGGATGCACGTCGCCCGCCGAATGGTCGGTTGACTTGGGCACATCCACGGGAACAATGCCTTGCGAGCAATCCACGTAACCCGGTTTTCCGTTTTGAATGCGCGGGTTTTTGCAGGCTTCAAGCAACGCGGGCAAAAAGGCGTGCTCGCAGTCGAATCCGACAAGCACAACGAGGTCGGCGCGATTCAACACCGGCACGAAGCTCGGTTTCATCGGTACGCCGTGCGTGTCTTCGATTCCAGTCGCAAGACTGAAAACGTCAACGTGATCACCGCCGACTTGTCGCGTGAGGTCGGCCAAATCCGTGAGTGTAGCGACGACCCGGATTTTGGCCGCGTGAGCCGGCGTTGCCGCAAACGCGACGGCACTGACCACAGCCAGGCACGTAGCCGCCGATATAAATCGGCGGACGTTCCCGAACCACTTCGAGATCCGCGAATTCACGTTCGCGGCTACAAAAAATAATTTCAGTTTCATAAACATTTCTCCTTTCATATTTAACGTTGTTGCCAGCCATGTGAGTGTGCGCCGATGATCCAGGCCCATTGCAGATAAACGGCGTCGCTGGGTTGCCGGCCAGTGGCCGCATTGCAGTCAGTGTGGCTGTATTGCAGCCGCAGTTGATTCCAGTGGCTCAAAGCATAGGTGATGTAAGGCGAGTACGCGGAGGTCACTGCGGAGTTGTTCTGATCGCTCTGTACCCAGTCAAACAGGAATCCCGCGCTCCATTGTCGGCTCCACTTGCAGGTGACGTACGAATAAAGGCCGACCGAACCGACGTTTTCGTCGAACTCGTCGCTGTTATTGGGAATACCGTCGGGATCAGACTGGTAGCGATTGTCGCTGTAAAGCACTTCCGTGCCCCACGTCAGACTGCGGAATTGGTTGTCACGCAACGGGACGTAGCTCAGCTTTACATCGATGCCCGCCAGCCGGCGTTCCTTTTCAGTCAACAGGCTGATGCCGTTGGCCTGCAACAGCGCGCCGCCGCGGTCTTGGGTTTTGGGATTGATGAGCCCTGAGACGCCCGTTTCGAGCTGCCAGTTGGGTGTCAAATCGAAGTAGGTCGAGAGTCTTCCCCAGAAGTTAAACCCGTCAAATGCCCGGTAGGTGCCGGGGTTGTTTGGATTCGGGCTGTCGCCGCCGAAGGAGTCGCCCACGCCGGCCGTCAGGCTGATGTAGTGCGATACAGGTGCCAGCCAGTTGATCTGGGCGCCATCGCTTCGCGATTCACCGCCTATGTATCGGTCCAATACCAGCGGACGATTTACGAACGGCAATTCGTGGTCGTGGATGTAGGCCAGCCGCCCGAACTCGCCGAAAAATCTTCCCGCCTTCAACTCCAGATTTCCCGGCAACGAGGTCGTTTGCAGCGCGGCTTCTTCCACGCCCAACGTGGCTTCACCGGTTGCTGAATCCGCTGAACCATTGATGACCGCGTAACCTTTCGCGAACGGGTCAACCGATGCGGCGACGTTCAATTCAATTGAACGCTGCCAGACGTCGAATCCACCCGGACGGTCGTTGCCAGTTTGGTCCGAGCCTTTGGAGTTATACGAGAAGATCGTTTCCCCCACCAGGCCGATGGCGGGATTAAATTCGCTCGGCAGAATCTTTTTCTGCGCTTCGACGACCTGATCCACTTTTTCACTCAACTCCTTGAGTTGATTGGTTGTGACGGCCACTGGCGGGGCGGAAGTTGCCGCCGCCTGCGATTGTTTGGTCAGTTCATCCAGTTTTTGCGTCAATGCCTCGATTTGCCGGCGTTGTTCATTTTCAACCCTGTCAAAGTTTTCCTGCATCTGCCGCAGTTGCTGTTTCAACTGCTCCATTTCATTTGTCTCCTGGGCCTGAATGGCCATTGCGCTCAGGCAAAGGGCAGAAGACCACCCCAAAACGGTTTTCAATTTCATATTGCTTCTCCAGCTCTCAAGCGCCACGCACCGGGCGTGCGCGCCAATTCAAAACGGAATTACGAACGGGATTCGATCAGCCGAAGCTGACCGACCTATACTTGGGGAGAAGCAACGGAAGGCGGAGCGCGTCCGTGAGGAAGATTTTCAATGACTGTGCTGGCAACAGAAAATTTTGGGAGCGTGATGGTTTCAACCCAAACCGTGGGGGTTACAACGGGGACATCGCAGACCGCCGATTCGACCTGTCCGTGCGCGAACATCGTGACGGCGCAATGGTGGTCAGCCTCGCCGGCGTCCTTGTGAATCAGCTCGTGCAGCGCGGGGCACGCCGCCATCGTGTCGAGCAGCAAAATCATTCCCACCAGCCAGGCGGCCAGGGCAGACCTGCCGAACTGAATGAACTGACGTTTTGAGTATGGCATCAGGCTCGCAAATGGAAATACAGGATTAGAGCAGCAATCAAGCTAAAACCGGCGGCGAAATTCGTGAGTACCAGGGTTTTGTGATGCTTCAGAATTTCGCCCAGCACCGCGTGAATCGCCAGATACAAAAATCCGCCGCACGCGTTGGCGAGCATCAGCGCCAGCGTCAACGCCAGCGCGGAATGGGGAACATTGCCCAGAACAAACCAGCCGAGCAATCCGCCCAGAATAGTCATGGCCTCCACCGCCGCCACGAGCCACAACGTTTTATTGCGCCGGTATCCACCGCCGAGCAGCAACGCGCTGAGGGCGAGGCCTTCGGGGAATTTATGCACGCAGATGGCGAACAGGATGGACAGTTTCACCGGTTCGCTTTCCTCGAGTCCCGCCGCCAATGCCAGACCATCCACGGTGCAATGAATCGCCAGAGCGATCATCATGGCCGTAGCGAATTCGGCCAGGCGATGTGTCGTGGCCTCGTCGAAATGGCTGGCCGCACACGCTGGACAGATATGGAAAATGTATTTGGTGATGATGGCAAAAAGGAGATAGCCTGAAGCCGCCGCCGGCAAAAACCACCAGCGCAGGGTTTCCCAGCATTCCGGCGCGATGCCGCAAAGCGAGACGCCCAGCAGTGTTCCCGCGCCGAGACTGATGAAGGCGCAAAGCTGTTTGTGTGTCCGCGCCAGCAATCCGCTGAACGCGCCGCCTGCCAGCGCAATGGCGAACGCCGCAAAAATCTGGATCAAAATAGGTGTCGCGCTCATTTGTAATTGCAAAGCGTTTGCAATATAGCAGACGGCGTGCCGCTAACAAGCCTTATTTTGAGAATCAGCACCCTTCACCGCCCGCAGTGACGGCACGACGAAGCAGCGTAAACGCCGCGCGCCGTGTCCAAGCGCAGGTTTGTTACCCACTGGCGCGAGATTCAACAGTGGCAAATTTCCTTTTCTTCAACCGCTGTCCGGTTATCCTGCTGCGAACGAGCGTGACGGGTGGCTCGTGACGGGTGACATGAATCGGACTTCGGCAACGTCTTGTCACTTGTCACCTGTCACTCGTCACACCGTTTTAGAGAATGGACGCAGCGCATATCCGCAATTTCAGCATCATCGCCCATATTGACCATGGGAAGACGACGCTTTCGGACCGCCTGCTGCATCGCACCGGCACGATTTCCGACCGCGACATGGTGGACCAGTTGCTCGATTCCATGGACCTCGAAAAGGAACGCGGCATCACCATCAAGGCGCACCCGGTCACCATGCTCTACCAAGCCAAAAACGGCGAGACCTACGAGCTGAACCTGATTGATACGCCGGGGCACGTGGATTTTTCCTACGAAGTTTCGCGCAGCCTGAGCGCGTGCGAAGGGGCGCTGCTCGTGGTGGACGCCGCCCAGGGCGTCGAGGCCCAAACCGTCGCCAATGTGCACCTGGCAATGAAGCAGAACCTCGCCATCATTCCGGTCATCAACAAAATTGACCTGCCGCACGCGAATGTCCCGCAGACCAAGCAGCAGCTTGAGGACATTCTGGCCATTCCCGGCGATACCGCGATTCCGTGCAGTGCGAAGGAAGGGATTGGCATTGACGAAATTCTGGAAGCGATTGTGGCGCGGATTCCGGCGCCGAAGCCGACGGGCGCATCGTCGTTGCAGGCGCTGGGCTTCGATTCGTATTTTGACACTTACAAAGGCGTCGTCACGCACGTGCGCGTGTTCAACGGCGAGTTGAAGGCCGGCCAGCAGGTAAAACTGTTTCACTCCGGCAAAAATGTGGAGGTGAAGGAGGTTGGCAGTTTCAATCCCAAGCCGTATGTGCGCGAAAAACTGCAAACGGGCGAGACGGGTTACATCACCGCCAACATCAAAAGCCCGGCGGAGGTGAAGATGGGCGACACGATTTTGGACGCGCGAAATCCGGCGCCGGCCCTGCCGGGGTTCAAGGAAATCCACCCAATGGTGTTCAGCGGGATTTATCCCATCAATACCGCCGATTACGAGCATCTCAAGACGAACATGGCCAAGCTCCAGCTCAACGACTCGGCATTTGTCTATCAGGCGGAGACGTCGGTGGCCCTGGGTTTCGGCTTCCGCTGCGGCTTTCTCGGCTTGTTGCATCTGGAAATTGTGCAGGAACGGCTCCGGCGTGAATATGGCATGGACATCATCGCCACCTATCCGAGTGTCGTGTATCGCGTGACAATGACCGATGGCACGGTGAAGACCATTGACAACCCGGCGTTTTTGCCCGAACCGAATTACATTCAAAAAATCGAGGAGCCGATGGTCAAAGCGTTCATCATCTGTCCGAACGGCAATATCGGTGACCTGATGGCGTTGATTTCCGAGAAACGCGGCGTGCTCGACCACACGGAAACGCTGGACGCGCGCCGGGTAATGCTGACCACGATGCTGCCACTGAACGAAATCCTGATTGATTTTCACGACCGCATCAAGAGCCTCACGCGCGGCTACGGTTCAATGGATTACGAGCAAGCCGGTTATTCCGAGAGCGACATGATCAAGCTGGACATGCTGGTGAATGGCGAGCCGGTGGACGCGTTTTCGTGCATCGTGCACCGCGCCAAGGCGGAGGGCAGGGGCCGGGCGCTGGCGGCCAAGCTCAAGGAAGTCATCCCGCGCCAGCAATATCAGGTCGCCATTCAGGCCGCCATCGGCGGAAAAATCATCGCGCGCGAGACGGTCCGGGCGTTGCGCAAGGACGTTACGGCGAAATGTTACGGCGGCGACATCACGCGCAAACGGAAGCTGCTCGAGAAGCAGAAGGAAGGCAAAAAACGCATGAAATCCATCGGCAGCGTGAACATTCCGCAGGAAGCGTTTATCGAAGTGTTAAAAGCATGAACAAAAGTCGAAGGCCAAAGGTCGAAGGACGAGGGCAGGGGAGTAACCTGCGGTTCGATTGGCCTTGTTTTGGCTCTCAACTCTCAACCCTCAACCATCAACTATGACGATACGCTGGTTCTTTTCCAAAACGGTGCGCGAGGCTTGTGCGCTGCGCAAGCACGTTCGCCGGTGGCTTTCCGCACAACGTGACCTGCTTTCGCCAATGGCGGTTGGCGCGGTGACCGCCGCGATGAACGAGGTGCAAAAGACGATTGCCGAGGGCGCAAACACGGGCAAGATCCGGATCAAGGCGGAGGAACTTGAATTTGCCGCCAACAAATGGCTCAAGCCGTATCCGCACGCGATGTGGCGCGAGAACGTCGAAGTGCTGCTGGTGGCGATTGCCGTGGCCATGGGCATCCGCACGTTTTTCCTGCAACCGTTCAAAATTCCGACCGGCTCGATGCAGCCGACGCTTTACGGCGTCCAGTCGGTGCCTGACTTCTTCCGCGCCGCGAGCCAGATAAAAAACGCCGAGCTGGGAGCCAACGACAAAATTCCGCCCGGGATTCAGGCCGAAATTGACCGGCAATCCAAACTGCAAAACACTTTGACGATTCCCGATACCTGGGAACGGTTCAAGCAATGGTTTCAGGGAATTTCCTACGTCCACGTCGTGGCGCAGAACGATGGCCCGCTTACCGGCATCAGTCCGATGCGGCGGTTCCTGATTTTCAACATCAAGCAAACCATCTGGATTGGTGGCGTGGCGCACACGATGTGGTTTCCGCCGGACTTTGGCGAAGAGCCGATGGAATACCGGTCCGGCCTGGTGCTAAAACACCTTATAAATCCGGAGCGCGTGTATCACCAGGGCGATGAACTTGTGAAATTGCGGGTCAACGCCGGCGACCATTTGTTTGTGGACCGGCTGACCTACAATTTCCTCAAGCCCAGGCGTGGCGAAATTGTGGTGTTCGAAACCAAAGGCATCCCCGAGGAGCGCAGGGATTATTTCCGGATTCCGCCGAATGAATTTTACATCAAACGTCTGGTTGGGCTGGGCGGTGACACGTTGTCGCTCGCCAGGGATTATGAAGTGACCGGCGTGCCGCAGCCCGATGGCAGCACGGCCAATGAACTGGTCGGCCATCTGGTCGTAAACGGCCAACCGCTGTCCGCGTCAACGCCGCATTTTGAAAATCTTTACTCGTTTGCCGACGCGCCCGCCCACACGAACGTTTTGGTCTATCACGAAAATCATTATTACGGCCATGCGATGCTGCCCAAAGCGCAATACCTTACCTCCCCGGGCAGTGAGTTTCACATTCGCCCGGATTCTTATTGTGTAATGGGTGACAACACGATGAACAGTCTCGACTCGCGATACTGGGGCGATTTCCCGGCGACGTGCGTCATCGGCAAATCCTTTTTCGTTTATTGGCCCATCACCAGCCGGTTCGGCTGGGGAAACCAATAATGGTCACAACCAGATGAGCGCGGCCAACGGCGAAATGGTCTTAATCACCGGCGCTTCGTCGGGCATCGGTCGGGAACTCGCGCGCTGTTTTGCGGCGGACAAAAGCCGGCTGGTGCTCGTCGCCCGGAACACCGCCGCGTTACAATCCCTCGCCGACGAGTTAAACCGCAAGTACCGAATCCAAACGATGGTTTTGACCGCCGACCTTTCCCGGCCTGAAACCCCGGCGCGTGTGTTCAGCGAATTGCAGCAGGCCGGCATGACCGTGGATGTTTTGGTGAATAACGCCGGTTTTGGCGCTCACGGCGCGTTCGCCGAATTGCCGTTGGGACGTCAACTGGAAATGGTTCAGGTCAACCTCGCGGCGTTGACGGAACTGACCGGGTTATTTCTTCCCGGAATGATTAAACGCAAACGCGGCGGTGTGTTGAATGTCGGGTCGCTGGCCGGTTTCCTGCCCGGGCCCGGCATGGCGGTTTACTTCGCAACCAAGGCTTACGTACTGTCCTTTACCGAGGCGCTGGCCGAAGAACTTGCTGGGACGGGACTGACCGTGACGGCGTTGTGTCCCGGCCCGACTTCAACCAATTTCGGCAACGTCGCGCGCGGCCAGAGAGAGCACCGCTTCAAAATTCCTAAGATGTCGGCGGAAGTGGTTGCTCGCTGTGGGCATCGTGCTTTCCGCAAAGGCCGGGTGCTTTGTGTTCCCGGAGTGCTAAATCATTTTCTGATTTTTTTGGCGCGCATCACCCCGCGCTGGCTTCAACTAAAAATTGTCAAATCGCTAAACAAAACAAAGGACTGATCAACACACACGCATTTGGGAGTGGAGAAGCAACAGTCGCATGAATTAACAAAATATTCGGGCTGGTTAGATATAGTCGCACAATGTTTGCTGTCAACGGGCAAAGTGAGATAACAAACAAGGAAAATCTCCAAGCTGAATAACCCGGTGGAGAGGAAGAAAAAGAAAAAGCTGGAGCAAAATTTAACCACCAGAAGGCTGGCCGAAACCACGGGAAGAACAGGGCAGGGGATAAAAACAGGCCCGTTGTCATTTTCGCCTCAAAAATCGGCCCAGATCCGTATAAGCAGATTTTTCTGGACTGATGGGGGAGAAATTATTAAATTTGTCTACATGACGGCAGTTATTAAACACTCCAACTGCCAAGCCACGCGGCATCGCGCGCTTTCGGGCGCCATGCAATCAAAGTTCAACGGCGCGTGCTATCGCCCTGGCGCAAACCATACCGGCACGTCCTTGATATGATTCTTGAAATCCAGAAGCACCGAGGCGCGACGATAAACGTCTATCCAAAACCATGAAAACAAACATCATTAAAACATTGGCGGCGGGAGCTATGGCGGCAGTGGCCCTATTTGTGTCTAATGCAATGGCTGAAATTGGCCCCTTGGCCATAACCAATTGGGGGTTTGAGCCTACCTTCGCCGGCGACTCGAGCTCACAGATCGTTGAATACCCTAATAAAGGCGCGTTTGAACTCATTTGCACAAACCACCCCAACGCCAATATGGCGTTTAAGGCCCCACTGCCTTATCCATATACTCTGCAATATCTTGGCGACAAGATCACCATCAATTACACCATGATCTTCACCAACGCTGGCGCTCCGAACGCCGGTGTCGGCGTCACGGTTTGGCGTTTTTTCTTTGGCACCACGAACAATAATAATATGGGTACCCTCGGTACCACCGCCGGCCTCGGCACGCCAGTGTGGCAAAATTCAGGTACGGTTCGAGGAGGAGCTGCCGGCGCGTATTATCTGGGTTATAACTTTAACTTTGTCGGGAGTTCCACGGCTGGGATTCCACTATATGCAAGACAAGAAAACGCCAACAGGGTTTGGTTGAGCACCGGCGGTTATGTGACTACCTTGGGGATAGCGGGTACCGTGGGATCGAGTTGGCCGCCACCGTATGCGCCTAATGGGGCACTGGCGGGCGCATGGTATGTTTCGGTTTCAGCCCAGTTGGCGGAGACAAACCTGATAGTTCTCAGTTACACCTGCACAAACTCCCAGAGCGCCACCAACGGACCCCTCTCCTATTCGGATATCTATTCGGTAACGAATTATGGCTGCTTGTTTGATGACGGCAATCTGGGCACGAGGTTGCAAGGGCAGTGTCCTGAAACAAAACGATTTGATGTGGTGGGGATATACCACTCAGCGACAGCCGCGTATAATAATGATGTTACTTATACCAATTGGACTGAGATCATTTCCTTCAACAACCCCAGTCCCTATGCCAATGTGGTGCTCAATAACTTTGACTCGAGCGACCAGGCCACCATTTGGACCAACTGGATGGGGGCCAGCACGAATGTGGGAGATTTGTGGTCCACCATTGACTCCAGTGCGCTCAATGACGGCTCCCTGGAGAAAGTCGTTACGAATTGGTGGGCGATCTACCAATCACCGGGCCAATCGTGGACTAATTGGGATCAGGGTTTGAGCCCCGGGGTGAGTTTCGGAGGACAGCCGGGATTAAATATGTTGGAATTCTGTGCCGATGTGATGTTCGACAGCAGTTCCGCGGTGATAACCAACGTCGCCAATACCAATGGTTTTTATGGTCATTTGGAGTTTGGCATGATCGACCAGGCCACCACCCACAGATTCCAGCAGTTTAGCAACCTTACGGTCGCTGGTGTGTCCCCGACGGTTGGGTATGACTTCCCGGCCACCAACCCGCCCAACTCCTGGAGACACCTCAATTTCTACTACGACGCATGGAATAATGCGTATGAGGAGGTCCTCAACAATCTGGCCATTTCCATGAATGCGAATTTTTACACGGCTACTCCGCTTACCAACGGAAGCAGCACATTCTATGTGGACAACATGCATTTGCTGGAACTAAAGAGTCTGCTTCCACCGCCTCCGTTTCCCGGGACGCCGACACTAGGGATCGAGTGCGATCGGGACCTCGGCTTGCGCATTTTTACACAAGCCAATGTGCTATACACCCGCACGGAACTGGCTTCCCAGAACTCACAGATGTCGTGGGTTAGTAATTCGACGGCATTCCATGGTTATCCGGTAACGTATTCCTTCACTGTTACCAACGAGCCTGCGCCGGGCGATGGTATGCAGACAATGTTCTGGTTCATACCGGTGGGTGCCATGCCCACGTCGGCTCAGGCTACCGGGGCTAACGATACCTCGCTGGATGCTGATGCAACAAATGCGATGTGCCTTGAGTTCAACAACCAGACGGGTCCGACGAATGGTGATTATCACTTGTTTGTAGGATATAAGATCAACACCAATGGGTTGTCACTCAATCTGGGGAACCCGCCGGTTGATTATTACGCAACCAATGATTCGTCTTACGTGACTAATGGTACTGTCATAACTACGAATTACTGGGTCAGGCACGTCGCGTACATCAAGCTGGCGACCAACTGGTATAACGGCAATGATCCGAGCAAGAATGGCGCGGCTTCGGGCAATGGCACGTGGACGCTGCAATTTAGCGATGCGACTCACGGCTCGATAACCGGTCCCAATCTGTCACTGGTGACCTTCACCATACCGAACGGTGATGAGCAGTATTTCCTCAATCCGTTGCAGGTTTATTTTGGAACACAAAACAATGGACTTAACTCCATCGGTGAGTCTATCCTGCTCATGAATATAAACATCAGTGGGCCGGAAGGCACGAACATGGACGACTTCGCCAACGGGAAGAATTGGTCGGACAACTGGCTTGCGGTTGAAAACGGTGGCAGTCAGGCTACTCACAAGGGACTCTGGGCTGTCCCACAGAATATCGCCTATTGGATAAATTGGACAACTCCGGCCGTGGGGTTTGACTTGGAGGTTGCCCCTTATCTAAAACCCGATCCTGCCCTCGGTCATGTGCCATGGGTTATGCCTGCATACTATAACTCTTTCACTACACAGCTTGTCGAGAGATTGGAAGGCTGGAAGTATTGGACGTTTATTACAACGAACGTTCTGGACGCTATGATGAATACGTACCCGGATGTAGTGTCTAATGCGTTCTTCCGGCTGGACCAGCCTCCAAGATCAAGTCCGTAAACTCCTGGTGGTTGCCGGAACAACCAACAATAACAACAGGTGCCGGAAAACCGGGACCTTTACATTAAATATAACAAACATTGTGCAACTATATATAGAGCGTAATCCACAGCCCGGATTAGTCAAGAGAATTTTCTAAAAATAGTCTTACGCCCCCAAGTTTTTAGGATTCCACATCGTTTCTGATTCGAGGCGGAGGCCGGCAAGCCGGTCCTTTCGCATCACCCTAAAGGCAAAGTCAATCAAAGTTATCCGTCAGAGCCACGCGCCGCAGAGCAAGCGGGCAGAATCGCAAGAACTGATTTCTCCAAGCTACTTACAGGAGTAGTCCGCTTTCGCATCCAGCGGTCGTAAGAGCCATCTTCCAGAGTAGTAATCATCCCCACTGGGTACTCTTGCTCCGGCAAGCCAAAACGCGTCCAAGCGTCTCGAAAGACCATTCCACGCTCTTTCGCCCAAGCTTCAAGAGAAGCCAAAGTTTCATCGTCAAAATATCTGCCCAAATAGAGAACTTGCTCCCGGCCATCAATCCATTGGCCAAAGTAAACTTTTCCATTCTTAGCAGCGTGAATGTAGTCTACGTTACTCATTGATATTCAACTCTTTAGAGTTCATTTCTTGTTTATGTCAGGGCACAAGAAGTAGACAAGGATGGGAGCGCCCCGCGCCGCTTACGCGGCGCTGGGGCGCATCCATTCATGCCAACAATTAAACTCCGAGCAAGCAAGAAGTCGAATCTTGCAAGCGTTTAATAGTCAACAGTCTACAATGCTGCCCATCTACCACTACAGAACGGCTGTCCGGCACGACAAGCAGCAGCATATCCAACTTCCGGTTAATCTCGGCAATGTCCGACGCAGCATATTTCGGATCACTTTTTCCCGCCCGGAAAAGTTCACCACAGTCATACAAAATATCGTCCACAAGCCGCCGGAGCGTCTTACAACGCGATTCACGCTCCAAGAGTGCAATAACCCCAGAACCAGACAGCCAACGGCAAAACAACGACGCCAGCATGACGTTCTTATTCTCCGAAACTTCCCGCCGCAAACGTCCAAGAAATCTGTCAGTCTCGTTTCCGAGCCATAGCAATTCATGACGCGGAACCAAGACGCAATCAGACGCCAAAATCGCCGCAACTTCCCCTGCCCGTTTCTCCATCGCCCGTTTGTTACTTTCCTTGCTCACACGTCATGCAAAAAATAATTTCTTCTTCCAACCGTTCCCCCCATTTTCCCCACCAATGGACAAAACTACTATTCCGTAAAATCAAAAACATCTAGCAATCAACAACTTACATAAATCCGCCAAGCGTCATTTCCGCGGCAATCCATACGTTGTTGGCTTTCAACCACTTACGCAAACGGCACGTCAAGTGCTGCCAAAAAGCCAAAAAGCACCACTAATAGCATACTCCAAACATTGTGTAGCCTTTGCGGCGGTTTGACGTGGACAGCCAGTTGGCCTTGCCCTAGTAGTTCTCCTTGTTTGATCGTGTTAAGAAAGCTTGACACGCCTTATTCTTTCGACTAAAATCCCCATCTTACCGGAGGCAGTTCGCCTCCAAAACAAAGCAAACCTAAGAAAATGAAACTTATGAAAACGAAATTCAAATTCTCTATTGATGCCGCGTGTCATCCATTCGGCGGGGTGGTCTGTGCGGGAGTGGTCATGCTGATTGCCTCCAGCGCGCAAGCGCAAAATCTGTTTGCGTCGGATTACTACAGCGGCAACATCTATGAATACACGCCGGGCGGAGCGCGGACCACCTTTGCCTCCGGGTTGGGTGATCCTTTCGGACTGGCCTTTAATAGCGCGGGCGATCTGTTTGAGGCGGACGGCAATGAGTTGGGTCCCTACAGTGGCAGCATCTATGAATTCACGCCGGGCGGAGCGCGGAACACCTTTGCTACCGGGTTGGTTACTCCTTCTGGACTGGCCTTTAACAGCGCGGGCGATTTGTTTGTGGCGGATGGATCCAGCGGCAACATCTATGAATACACGCCGGGCGGAGGGCGAACCACCTTTGCCTCCGGGTTGGCTAGTGATATTGGAATGGCCTTTAACAGCGCGGGCGATCTGTTTGTGGCGGATTCAGGCAGCGGCGACATCTATGAATACACACCCGGCGGAGCGCAAAGCACCTTCGCCTCCGGGTTGTCTTCGACTAGGGGACTGGCCTTTAACAGCGCGGGCGATCTGTTTGTGGCGGATTACGGCAGCGGCAGCATCTATGAATTCACGCCGGGCGGAGCGCGAAGCACCTTTGCCTCCGGGTTGGATACTCCTTCTGGACTGGCCTTTAATAGCGCGGGCGATCTGTTTGTGGAGGATTTCGGCACCGGTAACATCTATGAATACACGCCGGGCGGAGCGCGAACCACCTTTGCCTCCGGGTTGGCTGGTCCTCTTACATTGGCCTTCCAAGGCGAAGCGTTGCCCATTCCCGAACCCTCGACTTTGGGTTTGCTGGCCGTCGGCATCACCGCACTCCTCGTCCACCGCCGCCGCTAGCACGAAACTCATTGCGGAAACCGAGTCTGACCGACTATCACAGCAATCTGTGAAAATGCCATTTCACAGTTTTGCCATTCATTAATGTACAATGACTTTTTTGCGCGCTTCATATATTGAGGGAAAGGCGGTTGTGTGAGTGATTTACAGGGTTATTGTTTGTGAACAGGTTTATTGACGAATGGCAGGATGCAAGCTTTATTGGCCAACATGAGAATTCGTCTGGCTGTTCTCATATTGACGGTTTTGTGCCTGGTCACAACGGCGCTGGCCATGGACCGGTGGGCCGCACTTTCCATGATTGAAAGCGGCGATGACGACCATGCCATCGGGCCGGGCGGCGAAATTTCCCGGTTCCAAATCCGACCCGAACTCTGGCCGGGTGGCAATCCGCAAGATATGAAGATCGCATTGACTGTGGCACAACAGATCATGCTCCCGCGCATTGAGAAGTTCAGGCGTTCCCATCAGCGCATGCCAACGGACTTCGAATTTTACGTCTTGTGGAACGCACCGTGGCAGGTGGACCACCCGAGCGTTGCCGTCACCGAACGCGCCCGGCGTTTTTCCAATCTAATTCAACGCTGACCTTTCAGGGTCGCGTAGACTTTCAGGTATTCACCAACGGTCTGGTCCCAGGAAAAATCCAACTTCATGGCGTTCCGGCGGGCATGTTGCAACAAACCGGGATGCCGGTAGAGTGCCAGCGCCTTGCGAATCGCCTTGGCCAAAGCCCGCGAGGAATATTCGTTAAACTTGATTCCATTGGCGCGCGCCGCGGCCTGCGAAAAGTCAATCACGCTGTCATCGAGACCGCCGACTGCCCGGACGATGGGAATCGTGCCGTAACGCAAGCTGTACATCTGGTTCAAGCCGCTTGGCTCGAAGCGGGACGGCATGAGGTAAAAATCGCAACCGGCTTCAATGCGGTGCGCCAAACCCTCGTCGTAACCCACCCGCACGGCAACTTTGGATGGGAACCGCCGCGCAAGTTCATAATAACCTCTTTCGTAAGCCGATGAGCCGCTGCCAAGCTGGACGAATTGAATGTCTGCGCTCAACATTTCTTCCAGCGCGCCGAGCTGGATGTCCACGCCTTTTTGTTCGGCCAGCCGGGAAATCGTTCCAAAGAGCGGCGTGTCGGCGGTTTCCGGCAGGCCCATTTCTTTTTGCAATGCCAGTTTGCAGGTCGTTTTACCTGCCAGGCGCGTGATCGAATACGCGCACGGCAAAAGCGGATCGGTTGCGGGGTTCCATTCATCGCCGTCCACGCCGTTGAGAATTCCGAAAAGGCGGTTCTGCCGCTGGCGCAAAAGTCCATCGAGGGCGCAGCCGAATTCCTCCGTCATGATTTCGCGGGCATATCGCGGGCTGACCGTGGTGATGGCGTCGGCAAAGACGATTCCGGCTTTGAGACAATTCAATTGTCCGTAGAACTCCGCGCCTTCCATTGTGAAAAACTCCCGGGGCAGGTTGGTCAGCGCAAAAGCGCTTGGCGGAAAAATGCCCTGATAAAAAAGATTGTGAATGGTCAGGCACGTCGGCGGCGGATTCCCCCACCCTTCGGCGCGCCGTTGCTGTAAAATCAACGCCGGCACCAGCCCGGTCTGCCAGTCGTTGATATGGACCACGTCCGGCCGCCACGGCAAATAGCGCGCGAGTTGCGCGACGCATTTCGAGAAAAAAATGAACCGCTCCGCGTTGTCGGGATAACTGACGTCATTCTCCTGATATAATCCGGCGCGATGATAAAATTCCGGCTGGTGAATGAAATAAACCGTCTCGGCCTGGTTTATTTCCAGCGACCATAATTCGGCCTGCACCCGCCGCCCGCCCAACGGCAAATCGAACCACCAATCCACGCGCCGGATTTGCGGAAAGTTTTCGCGAATACCTCGATACAGCGGTGTGACGATCCGGGCTTCGTGACCTCCCCGCGCCAGCGCCTTGCCCAGCGCACCGGCCATGTCGGCCAGCCCGCCGGTTTTCGAGAACGGATGGACTTCGCTACTGGCCAGCAAGATGTTCATAATGCCCCGCCGCGAAGAAGCGTAGTTAGATATAATGACGAATGACTAAATCCGAATGACGAAAGAATTGTCAAAATCCCAATGACGAAGGGCGTTCGAGCGCACCACCTTTGGATTTCGCTGATTCGGCATTCTCTGGTCATTAGCGCTTCGTTATTTGTCATTTTGTGTGCCAGTCCTTCGGCTCAAGCGCGGATTTGCTCCGCCTTCAGGTAAGGTTGCAACGGCGCGGGTATTTTTACGCTGCCGTCTGCCTGCTGGTATGTTTCAATCAGGGCAACGAACAGCCGCGCCAGCGCCGTGCCGCTCCCGTTGAGAATGTGCGGGAATTTATTTTCGCCGTTTCCGGTTTTAAACCGCAGATTCATCCGGCGCGCCTGAAAATCCTCGCAATTTGAGCAGCTCGAAACTTCGAGATAACTCCCCTGCCCCGGCGCCCAGACTTCAATGTCGTAAGTCTTTGCGCTCGCGAAGCCCAGGTCGCCCGTGCACAACAACAGCACGCGATAATGCAGTCCCAGCCGTTGCAAAACTTTTTCCGCGTCGGCGACCATTTTTTCCAGCTCATCGTAGCTGCTCTCGGGCGTCACAATTTTGATCAGCTCAACCTTGTCGAACTGGTGCACGCGAATCATGCCGCGTGTGCCCACGCCCGCCGCACCCGCCTCGCCCCGGAAACAGGGCGTGTAGGCGCAGTAAAAAATGGGCAATTGCTTCTCCGCCAGAATTTCCTCACGATGAATATTTGCCACCGGGGTTTCGGCGGTCGGAATCAAATACAATTTGCCAAGCTTCTCGCGGTCATCGCCTTCGGCCACGCCGTAATACTGGTCCCGGAACTTCGGGAATTGTCCGACGCCTTCGAGGCATTGCGGCCCGACCATGAATGGCGGCGATACTTCCGTGTAGCCGTGCTGCGTGCTGTGCAAATCCAGCAAATACTGGATCAACGCCCGCTCCAGCCGCGCGCCCCAATGGGTGTAAAGCACGAAACCGCTGCCCGACAATTTCCCCGCCCGCGCAAAGTCCGCGAGCTTGAGCGATTCGCAAAGCTCGATATGCGACTTCGGTTTGTATGAAAAATCGGGTTTCTCGCCATGGACGCGCACGACCGGATTGTCTTCCGCGCTTTTGCCGGCCTTGACCGATGCGTGCGGCAGGTTTGGCAATTGCAGCATGAGCGCATCGCGCGCGGCCTCGGCTGCGGCAGCCTGCCGGTCGAGCGCGGCAATGCGGTCGCCCAACTCGCGCGTCTCCGCCTTTTTGGCCTCAGCCTCGGCAGTTTTCTTCCGGCCCATCAACGCGCCGATTTCCTTCGAGATGCGGTTGCGCTGCGATTTGAGCGCTTCAACTTCCGCCAGAAATTTTCGCCGCTGCCCGTCGAGCCTGAGCAATTCGTCTATCCGGGCTTCATCCCCCGTCCCGCGCGTGGCCAGACGCTGGCGGACAAAATCCGGATTTTCGCGAATCAATTTGATGTCGAGCACCGGTGCAATTTAAGAAACGTGCTTGGTAACAGCAAGCTGATTGGGTTCAATGGTCGCACCCATGACACCACCGGCAAAATTAAGCCGCCTGTTACGCGCAAAGAAATTGACGCGGACGCGAATGATTCTCGCGCTCCTCATCGCCATGGTCGCAGACAGCGCGCAGTTTCTGCTTGGCCCGTTCGGCTGGGTTTTTGGCGACCAAATCATGGATGTCATCGTTATGCTGCTGACGAGTTGGCTGCTTGGGTTTCATTGGCTGTTCTTGCCGTCGTTCCTTTTGGAACTCATTCCGCTGGTCGATGAATTGCCGACCTGGACCGCTTGCGTGATCGTAGTGATCGTGTTGCGAAAACGCGAGCAACGGACATCGCCACCGCTGCCGTCCGAGAAACCGCCAATTGAAATCTGATTGAAAAACGTGCCGGGACGCGGCACATTCACCGCATGAAAAAATCAGTTTTCAGCGGACCGGTTTATGTGGTGCGCGACAATATTGACACCGATCAAATCATCCCCGCGCAATACCTCACGCTTGTGCCGACAATTCCCGACGAGTACAAGAAACTTGGCAGCTACGCGCTCGCCGGCCTGCCTGAATCGCTTTACCCGGCGCGTTTCGTGAAGGACGGCAAAATGGACAGCGAATACACCGTTGTCGTTGCCGGTAAAAATTTCGGTTGTGGCAGTTCGCGCGAACACGCGCCCATCGCCCTCGGCTCGGCCGGATGCAAGGTCGTCCTCGCCGAAAGTTTCGCGCGTATTTTCTTCCGCAACTCGGTCGCCACCGGTGAACTGTATCCGTGCGAAATCACCGAACGCCTCTGCGACACGTTGAAAAACGGCGACGTCGTGACAGTTGACCTTGACGCCGAAACCGTCACGGTCAAGGCGACAGGCAAAGTCGTGAAATTCAAACCGCTGGGCGATGTGCGCCCGGTGGTGGACGCCGGCGGCCTCTTCAATTACGCGCGCAAAAGCGGGATGATTTCAAAACAGGTTGAACGTGTATAACTTTCGGCGTTCGATGTTCGATGTTGGATGTTCGATGTTTGTCTCAAACCAGACAACATTGAACGCTGAACAACGAACTCTGAACATCGAATCATGAACCTGCTCCCCTGCCCTCGCTCGCTGAAACTTCTCCGCGGCACGTTAATGCTGCCGAAAAAGGCAGGGACGACCCGCCGGGGCGTCCGGTCGGCTCGGCGAGCCGACCCTACCATTCAAATTGTCCGGACTTCGCGGCGCGATGTCCCTGCCCATCGTGAAGGCTATTTACTGACCATTTCCAAAAAAGCTATTGAAATTTTATATCGTGAGCCGCCGGGACTGCGCGCGGCTGCCGTCACCCTACGACAGATATTGCGTCAATATGGTCGCCGCCTGCCCTGCCTGAAAATCCGGGACTGGCCGGATTTCCCGCGCCGGGGCGTGATGCTCGACATTTCGCGCGGCCGCGTGCCGAAATTGGAAACGCTGCTTGACCTTGCCGAAAAGCTTGCCGAATTCAAAATCAATGAGCTGCAACTCTACACCGAGCACACGTTCGCCTATCGGAACTACAAATCCATCTGGCAAAGCTGGGGCGCGTTGACCGGCGCGGAAATCCGCAAACTCGACGCGCGCTGCCGCGAACTCGGCATTGACCTCGTGCCCAACCAGAATTCCTTCGGCCATTTGCGCCATTTTCTGGAGCATCCTCGGTTGAAAAAACTCGCCGAGGTATCCGGGCCTTACGCAGCCGCCCGCGACGAATTTGTCCGCCAGCCCTCCACGCTGGCGCCGACTCATCCCGGTGCCCTGCCCTTCCTGCGCGGACTTTACGACGAATTGCTTCCGAATTTTTCGAGTCGGTTCTTCAACGTCGGTTGCGACGAAACGTTTGATCTTGGCCTTGGCCGGAGCCGGAAACTCTGCGAGCGGGTTGGGAAAGGCCGGGTCTATCTCGATTTCCTGAAAGAAATACATCATGAAGTTTCCCGGCGCGGCAAATGCATGATGTTTTGGGGCGACATCATTTTGAAATACCCGAAGCTCATCCCGCAATTAGCTAAATTCGGTAGGGACGCGTTGCCGTGCGTCCAAGCTGACCGGCCGGTCAGCCCTGACCAAAGTGCTGGTAACCTCATCGCCTTGAACTGGGGTTACGAAGCAAATCATCCGTTTGCCAGGGAAGCCGCTCAATTTGCGAATGCAAAAATTCCCTTTTACGTCTGCCCCGGCACTTCAACCTGGCAGACGTTGATTGGCCGGCATGACAACGCGCTGGCCAATCTGCGCGCCGCCGCCAGGGCCGGGAAAATATTCGGCGCCATCGGTTATCTCATCACCGACTGGGGCGACGGCGGTCATCCGCAGCCACTGGCGGTCAGTTGGCCAATGTTTCTCGCGGGCGCTTCGCTGGCATGGAACGCGAACGGCTTTGACGGGCGAAAACTGGTCCCGGTTTTGAGTCGCGACGGGTTTGAGGATTCGACCGGAAAAATCGCCGCCGCGGCATTCAAACTCGGTTTCGCACACAAAAAACTTGGCGTTCGTGCGCCGAACGAAACTCCGTTGGGAACCGTCATCGCCGCGCCCAAGCCGGACCAGCGCGAATTATTTTGCCGGAATGGACTGAAGTGGTTCGCGAAAATTCCGGTGAAAAACATTCGCGCCACACTGAAGGAAATTGAAAGGCAGCGGGCAAAATTGAATTTGCGACGGCGGCACGCCGTCCCTCCCAAAACAAGAATTCTCGTCCGCGAACTGGATTTGGCGGCGCGGATGGCGGCGCAATCGTGCCGGTTCATGCTCTGGCAACAGGCGGTGGCAAAGCGAGGTAGGGTTGGCGCGCCGCGCCGAACGGACGCCGCAGCGCGGCGTCCCTACCAGCAGATGGCGCAAGCCGGCATTCGCGAATTGCGAAAACTGGAGAAGGATTTCAACGCATACTGGCCTTTGCGGAACAAGGCGACAACGAAACACTGTTCAGCTTTTCTTCGCTGGCGGATGAACGATTACCGAAAATACTGGACAAAACCGGCGACTGGCCATCTCCATTATCAACCAAGCCCATGAAGACGTTGATTGGCACCTTAATTTTGGTTTGGTCTTGTATTCCAATCCAAACCGCATTTTCTCAGACCAACTTTGGCAAGAGAGCGGAAACATCTGTTGTGAAATCGGACGGCATCCTCACGGTTCAAGTCCAAACCCCTGACGGCAAACCAATGACGAATGCGTCTGTGGTCTGCATTGGCCAGGAAACGAACGCCGTGTTGAAGGGCACCATCATTGAAGGCGGCGGCCAACGTCTGCTGACCGATGACCAAGGTAATATCACCCTCAAATGGAACGGGAAAAATATCGGTCTGATGATTGCCAACGACCAGGGCTTCTGTCTGGCGCAAAGCCGGGACTTGACCAACCATCCGGTTTTGGTCGCGCAGCCTTGGGGACGGATTGAAGGCGTCAGAAGCGATCACGACCGACCGCTGCCCAACCACCGGCTCTCCCTGGACATCATCGGACGGTGTGTTGATCCGCAGATTCAAAATTTCATTGATTTAGACGACAAAGCTTCGACGGATTCGCGTGGCCATTTTGATTTCGAGCATGTCCCTCCTATAGATGTATGGTTGCAAGATGTTCAACCCTGGTTGGGAACAGGAGCCAGTAACCATCCCACTGTCGGCATTCATATCCGGGAAATAGACATGCAACCGGGCGAGACTCAACACGTCGAAATTGCGACACACGGGCGCACGGTCATCGGCCAAATCGAACTTGGACCACAATTGGCCGGCATTATGGATCTCAAGTTGCTTGACACCTCATTTGGTCGCGGACTTACCGCTGAAGGCGAAGGAAAGCGATCTTGGGTGCCTGCGGAATTTGACACCGCCAACCTACGCGCCAAATGGTATCATGATTGGTATAAAAACACGGAGGCTGGCCGCCAACGCTTATCAGCCCTCGAAAGGTGGCGGCCCGTCATGATCCGGGCCGACGGCTCTTTTATTTCGGAAATGGTTGAGCCAGGTAAATATGTTTTTAGCGGCAACCTCTTTTATCATGGTAGAATCGTCGCGTTTTTGAATGAGCTTCATTTTGTAGTTCCGCCCGCTGCCGGAAATGACGATGTGCCTCTCAACGTTGGCAAGGCAACGTTCAAACCCTGCATAATCTTGAAAGAGGGCGACCCAGCACCAGATTTTACCGTCCCAACTCTCGATGGCCAAACGATCAAGCTTTCTGATTTTCGAGGCAAATACGTGCTACTGGATTTCTGGGCCACTTGGTGTGGGCCATGTGTTGCCGAAATGCCCAACCTCAAGGCAACCTATGATGCCTTCGGTGGAGACAAGCGTTTTGTGATGATCAGTCTGAGCAGCGACTCGGATCGCGCAGCGCCGGCTAAATTCGTGAAAGCCAATAGCATTGCCTGGACACAAGCATTTGAGGACGTCTATGGGGGCAAGGATATGGTGGCGCAAAACTATGGTGTCTATGGCATTCCCGCAATTTTCCTGATTGGACCGGACGGCAAAGTAGTGTCCACCGATCTCCGTGGTCCAAAGATGAAGTCAGTGGTAGCAGCGGCACTCGCTTCAAAGTGATTACTATCGTTCACAGTGCCACCCATCACGTCCGGCTTTTCACATCCCAGGCATCGCGCAGGCCGTCACCGAAAAAATTCAACGCCAGCAAGGTCGTGACGAGCACGCCGCCCGGAAACGCAATCAGCCACCAATAAATCCGGATGGGATTAATCTGGCTGACGCCTTCGGCGATGAGCGTGCCCCAGCTTGCCATCGGCGGTTGCACGCCAAGACCGAGGTAGCTGAGAAATGATTCGTAGAGGATGATCGTCGGCAGCGTGAGCGCCAGATAGGTAATCACAATCCCCAAAATGTTCGGGACAATGTGCCGCGCCAGTATCCGCACCGGCCCGGCGCCCAAGGCGCGGCTCGCGTCCACAAACGCGCGCGTCTTCAAGGACAGCACCTGTCCGCGCACGATTCGCGCCATGGTCAGCCACGACACTGCGCCGAGGCCGACGAACAACAGCATCACGCGCAAGGCCCCCGCCAACGCCGGTGAACTTTCGACAACATGCGATTGCTTGATGATTTCACCGAGCGTCGTGATCAACACAATCACAAAAATAATCGTCGGCAGCGAATAGAGAACATCCACAATGCGCATCAGCACGCCGTCCGTCCGCCCACCGATGTAACCGGCCATCGCGCCCCACAACACGCCGATGACAAGGCTTACGGCCGAGCCGACGACGCCGACGAGCAGCGAAATTTGCGCGCCGAACAGGACGCGCGAAAAGACGTCGCGTCCGTGAACGTCCGTGCCAAACCAGTGTAACGCGCCGGGCGGCGCGAATTGCGCGTCGGAAAGCTGATCCGGGTTGTGCGTCTGCGCAAAGTTCGGGCCAGCGATTTTCAACAGGATCGGCCACGCAACAATGGCAACCAGCAGGAAGACCAGATACCAGGCGCTGATGACGGCGACATGATTTCGCCGGAAGCGCTGCCAGGCACGTTGACCGGGACTGGAATGGAGTTGAGGGTTGAGCCGTCTCCGCTCGGCTTCGCCGCGCCAAGGGGTTGAGGGTTGAGAGACAGAAGCCGGAACAACTGGGGCATCATTTTTTTTTCCCTCAACTCTCAACTTTGAACTCTCAACTTTTCGTTCACTCATATTTCACTCGCGGGTCGAGCAGGGTATAGGCGAAGTCCACCATCAAATTCAGTGCAATGAGCAGCACCGCGTAAAGCAGCGAAAGGCCGACCACGACCGTATAATCACGGTTCAGCGAGCCGTTGACGAGAAAGACACCAATGCCGGGGATTTGGAAAATGTTCTCGATGATGAACGAGCCGGTAAGCAAATCGGCGAGCATCGGGCCGGAGTAGGAGACGACGGGCAACACCGCGATACGGCAGGCGTGTTTGAGGAGCAACGATTTTTCCCCCAGACCCTTGGCCCGCGCGGCGGCGACGAACTCGGACTGCATGGCGTTCAACATGCCTTCGCGGAAAAGGCGCGCGATTTGGCCAGCGAAATACAGGCCGAGGGCGATGGGCGGCAAAATCATGTGCCACGGCGTTTCCCACAACCCGACGGGCAGCCAATGCAATTTGATGGAAAACGTCAGGATCAGCAAGGGCGCGATGACGAAACCGGGAATACACACGGCGAGCACCGCCAGGAAGCTGCCGGCATAATCCGCCCAACGGCCGCGTCGGGCCGCCGTGAAAAAGCCCACAGGCAGGCCCACACCCATCGCGAAACCAAACGCCAGTGCGCCGAGCAGCATCGAAACCGGCAAGCCTTGCGCGATAATGTCATTGACTGTGTGGGCGCGATACTTGAGCGAGGGGCCGAAGTCGCCGTGCGCCAGGCCGTCAAGGTAGCGGAAGTATTGTTTCCAGACCGGTTCATTGAGGTGATACTTTGCCTCGATGTTCCGTTTGATTTCCGGCGACGCCGGCGCGCGCTCGCGGTCGAACGGCCCGCCCGGGGCAATGTGCACGAGGGCAAACGCCAGCACGCTGATGACCAGCAACAGCGGAACCGCAAACAGAATGCGCCTCAAAAAATACATGGTTGCTTCCTTTATGGTCCTCGACTCTCGACTCCTTGGCGCGCCGAAGCGGAGCGAAGGCGGCTCGGCCCTCGATCAATTTTGCGGATGTATTGCAACGGATGGTCGTCCAGAACATTCTGGTAGATGCCTTGGATTTTGTTGGTGTCGTAATAATTCACCCCCGCGTAAAAATAGACCGGGATGATGGGCATTGCATCACGCACCAGGATGGTCTCCGCCTCTTGAAACAGCTTTTCACGATTCGTCAAATCAACCTGCTCGTTGGCCTCGCGAATGAGCGCGTCATAATGCGCATTCTTCCAACCTGTCCAGTTGTTGCCGTCGCTGGAAGTGAACATGCCCAGAAACGTGTTCGCGTCATCGTAATCGCCAACCCAACTGGAGCGCGACGCATCGTATTCCAGGTGGGCTTGGGCGTTCAAATAAACCTTCCATTCCAGTTGCCGCAATTCCATGTGGATGCCCAGGTTTTTGAGCCACATCTGCTGCAATTCCACGGCAATGTTTTCATCCAGGGGCGCCGAGTTAAACATGTATTCAAAACGCGGAAAGCCCTTGCCGCCGGGATAACCGGCCTCGGCCAGTAATGCCCGTGCCCGCGCGGGGTCATAACCCGGCCCGTCGGGTGAAGTGTAATTGGCCGTGCCGTTGGGAACGAGATGCGAGGCCGGCTGTTCCCCTGCCCTCGTGATTTTTTTGACGATCAGTTCCTTGTCCGTCGCCAGCGCCAGCGCCTGACGCACGCGTGGATCATCGAACGGTTTCCGGGTGACGTTGAAGCAGATGAAATAGCTGGCCAGATAGTCGAACCGGTGAAAGTCCGGACGCTTGAGCAGCACATCCACCAATTCGGTGGGAATCAGCCCCTTGTCCCAGACCACATCCGCCTGTCCGCGCAAATAGAGATTGAGCGCCACGCTCGGCAGGGTGATCGGCAAAATGTCAATGATGCCGGATTGCGTGTGCGCTGCGTCCCAGTACCGCGGATTTTTGCGAAGGCGGACCTTGTCGTTGAGCCGCCAATAAACGAGTTCGTATGGCCCGTCAACCGGCAACGGCCGCGCCAACAGCCAGCGGTCGCCGTATTTCTCAATCGTCTGTCGCGGCACGACGTAAAGCGTCGGAAACGCGCACAAATCGAGGAAGAACGCAGTGGGATGGGCCAGTTCCACGCGCACCGTGTATTTGTCCGGCGCATGAACACCCACCAGCGACGCATCCTTGATTTTATTCGTGTTGAAGGCCTCCGCGTTCGTCAAATAATAAAGCTGCCCGGCGTAATCCGAGGCCGTCGCCGGGCTCAACGCGCGGATCCAGGAATAAACCACATCGTCCGCCGTGATGGGTTCGCCGGTGGACCAGACCAGGTTCGTGCGCAGATGAAACGTGTAGGTCAATCCGTCCGGCGACATCTCCCAACTTTCAGCCAAACCGGGAATCGGCCGGGCCCAAGGATCAAGGCGCGTCATGCCTTCAAACAGGCCGATGGCAATGCGCATTTCCGGCTGGCCCGTGAGGATGGCCGGGTCGAGCGTCTCCGGCTCGGCACCGTTGATGATAGTGACATCGGCGGGCGACTCGCGGCGGACACAGCCGGAGTTCAGAAGGCAACCGGCAAAAAGCAGCAGGCAGAAAATCACGCCGCGCCACGCTGCGCGCACCTTCCGTTTTCCAACTTCCAACTTCCGACTTCCGGCAGCGGCGCACTTGAAAATGACCATCGCTTTATTTTGATTTCGTCGGCGCTGAGGGCGCGTTACTGGGCGCGACTGGTATGCTGGGTGGCGGGGCAACCGGCGTATTGACAGGCGGCGTGGCTGGCGGCAGGAGCAAATCATTCGTGTTCGACGCCACGGGTTGGGTCGTAACTGGCGCAATTGGCTGCTGAGTGGAAATAGGCGCTTGCGTTTGTTTTCGCTGCACCGCCTTTTCAAATTCAGTCCCGCTGCTTCCGGCGTTCAGGCGGCCTTCCACGTAGCCCAGAAGCAAAGCCAGGGCGAAGAGCACGATGGTGGCGTAGCGTGTCGTTTGGGTCAGAAGATTGCCTGAACCTGCGCCGAACAACGCGTCTGCCGCCGCGCCGCCGAACGCCACGCCCGCCCCGGCGTCCTTCTTCGGCAACTGCATCAATATCAGCAAAATCAGCAACACACAGTTGATGACCAGCAGAAACGTCAAAATTCCAGCAAAAAAACTCATATCCCATCCTATATCGAATTCTTGATGATGTCAGCAAAACTTCGCGCTTCGAGTGATGCGCCGCCCACGAGCGCACCGTCCACATCCGGCTGGCTCATCAACTCGCGCGCGTTCGACGGTTTCACGCTGCCGCCGTATTGAATCCGGATTTTTCTGGCTGCGGCTTTATCGAACATCTTCGCCAGCACCTCGCGGATGAAGGCATGTGCACTCTGCGCCTGTTGCGTCGTCGCCGTCTTGCCCGTGCCGATGGCCCAGACCGGTTCGTAGGCAACAATGGTTTCAATCGCCTGTTCCTTGGTCAAACCGGCAAGGCTCCCGCGCAGCTGTGTTTCCAACACCTTTTCCGTCTGGTTCGCTTCGCGTTCGGCCAGCGTTTCGCCGACGCAGACAATCGGTTTGAGCGTGGCGGCGTGCGCGGCGGCGGCCTTCCTGGCAATTAATTTGTCGGACTCCTTCTGATATTGCCGCCGCTCGGAGTGGCCGAGAATGATGTAACGCACGGAAAATTCTTTGAGCATCCCGGCGCAGATTTCGCCGGTGAACGCGCCGAAATTGTTCTCGCTCATGTTCTGCGCGCCCAGGCGGAGGTTCGAGTCGAGAACGGCCTTCGACACCGACTCCAGCGCCGTGAACGGCGGACAAACCACGATGTCCACCTCCTTGACGTTGGCCAGTTCCAGTTTCAGGCTGTTGACCAGGGCCAGCGCCTCGGCGACCGTTTTGTTCATCTTCCAATTGCCGGCAATAATTAATTTACGTTCTTTGTTCATCTGTTTAAATCGTTGAATAGTTGAACTGTTGAATCGTTGAATCGAATGGCATTTGACACGGTTTAACGGTTCAACACGTCACTTGTCGTTCAGCGCTGCCACGCCGGGCAGGACCGCGCCTTCCAGAAATTCCAGGCTCGCTCCGCCGCCCGTGCTCATGAACGTCACCTTGTCGCCCAGCTTCGCCTTGTTTAACGCCTTCACGCTGTCACCACCGCCGATGATGCTTTTCGCGCCGTTCTTTTGCGTCGCATCCACCACGACCAGCGCAATGGCGTTCGTGCCGATGGCAAACTGCTTGTTCTCGAACAACCCCATCGGCCCGTTCCACAAAATCGTTTTGGCCTTCGCAATCTCGGCCGCATACGCCGCGACCGTGCCGACCCCGATGTCGAGCCCCGCCGCGTCGTCCGGGCAATTCATGTCCGTGTTCGTGCGCACATTCTGATACTCGATGACCGGTTTGCCTTTCTTATCGAGCTTGTCGGTCTTGACCGGCACGGCGATCACGTCGTCCACCGGCAAAAGGAATTTCACCTTTTTCGTTTTGGCCTTTTCGAGCGCGGCCTTGGCCGTTTCTTTCTTGTCGGGTTCGACGAGTGATTTGCCGGTCTTGTAACCCTGCGCCAGCCGGAACGTGTATGCCATTGCCCCGCCAATCAAAAGCGCGTCCGCCTTGTCCAACAACCGGTCAATCACCTTGATTTTGTCCGAAACCTTCGCCCCGCCCAGAATTACGACAAACGGACGCGCCGGTTTGTTCAGTTCATCGCCGAGGAACTTCAATTCGCGTTCCATTAGCAGGCCGGCGGCACACTTGCCGCCGCGTTTGGCCACCACGCGGGCCACTCCCTCGGTTGAGGCGTGCGCGCGATGCGCCGCGCCGAACGCGTCGTTCACATAAACATCAGCCACCTTCGCCAGCTTTTCGGCGAATGCCGGGTCGTTCTTTTCCTCCTCGTTATAATACCGGACGTTTTCGAGCAACACCACGTCGCCGTCCTTCATCGCGGCCACAGCCTTTTCGACCTTGTCGCCAATGCAATCATCCACAAACGTCACCGGTTTGCCGAGCAACGCGGACAATCTGGCCGCGACCGGCTTGAGCGACATGGTCGCGTCGCGCTTGCCCTTGGGCCGGCCCAGGTGCGCGGTGAGAATGAGTTTGCCGCCTTTCTCCAGCAACAGTTTCAGCGTCGGCAGCGTCGCGACGATGCGCGTGTCGTCGGTGATGATCATTTGCCCGTCCTTTTCCTCCAGCGGCACGTTGTAATCCACACGCAGGAAAACGCGCTTGCCGCGAACATCCAGGTCACGAATTGTCAATTTCGCCATAAAATTGTCCTGATTGCGAAAAATTCAGGGACGCGAGGATACGCTGGCGGCGCGGCGAGTAAAGTGAATTCAGCGCGTGGATCGTTTCAACACAAAGACGCAGAGGTACCAAGCCGCAAAGTTTTTACCACGAAATACACCAAACACACGAAAGGCAGGGCGCGTCACTCCGTGCGCGCCGCCCCATACACTACGACGCGATATGGAAGTTGAAGGTTGAAAGTTGTAGCCGCGGACGTCAGTCAGCGCTTTCGTTACCGGTTCAAGATCAGCGCCGACTCACGTCGGCGGCTACGGTTTAAGGGTGCAATACGTGAAGTTCCATTTAAGAAAACTTCTCCCCGACCGGGGCGAGAGGAAATGTTATCCACGCCGTCCGCGTCATCCGCGGTTCATTTGTGAAACAGGCGTCTCTGTGGGAGTTACAGCGTCGTTGCCAGCACTTCGAGACCGGCGCGTGAGACTTTTACATCGTCCTCGGACGGGCCGCCGCTGAAGGCGGCAATCAACAGCCCGGTTTTACCCCGCGTCACCACCCCACCCTGCCAACCATTCTCACATTTGAGAAGTGGACGGCCCTGTTTGCCGCTGTCCTTTTCCGTGGACGCCATTTCCGCGGCCTTGGTGTAGGCAATGGCGAGCATGTTTTCCCCGGCTGGACTTTTCGGGGTTGGCCCGGCAGTCAGCTTCTCCACCACCAGCATTTTCGACGACCAGGATTTGACCGTGTCGCCTTCGCTCCAGGCCACCACGGCCACGCCTTTGATGTTGAGTTCGTCCGCGCGTTTTTTCATGGCCAGCAGCGCCATGTCTGCCACGGCATAGAAGCTTTTGTCTGTATTGTCATTCATATCGAACAAATGGGTTGCAAACAGCTTCGAGGCTGCCGGATAGTGAAAAGCCAGTCAACAGCATCGTGCTCCTTTTGGGTTCTGGGGCTTGGTAGCTCGGGTCTTTGCTCCTTTGCAGCTTTGCGTTAAAATAAATCAGTGTCGTAACCCGATGAAATTGCCCGGACATTTTGAGGTTCAAGCGAATCGGCATCAGCAGATCCCGGTGGAATTGCATGGTGATGGGCGTTTCACACTGTCAAGACGCGACTTTGTGCCGGCTTACGTCAAGACCTACGAACAGGGACGTTTTAAGGAAAAGGTCGCGGCTGCACAGGAACTGTTACACGGCTGTAAAGTGTGTCCGCGTCATTGCGGAATCAATCGCTGGGAAAACCGGACCGGCATCTGTCAGACCGGCCGATGGGCACGGGTGTCGAGCGCATTTGCGCATCTCGGCGAGGAGGATTGCCTGCGCGGCTGGAACGGGTCGGGAACGATTTTCTTTTGTGGATGCAATCTGGGCTGTGTCTTTTGCCAGAACTTCGAAATCAGCCAGCTCAACGATGGGACCGAATTGAACGCCAGTCAGTTGGCGGCGCTGATGTTGCGCCTGCAACGAGCCGGTTGTCACAACATTAACTTCGTCACCCCCGAGCACGTCGTGCCGCAGATTCTTGAGGCCCTGCCGCTGGCGATCGAACACGGACTGCGGCTGCCGCTGGTCTATAACACCGGTTCGTACGACAGTCTGGAGAGCATCCGGTTGATGGACGGCGTGGTGGACATTTACATGCCGGATTTCAAATTGTGGGATGCGCAACGCAGTGCGAAGTATCTGCGGGCGCGCGATTATCCCGAAGTGGCCCGGTGCGCCATCAAAGCGATGCATGACCAAGTGGGCGAGTTGCGTGTGGATGAAGACGGGATTGCGTTGCGTGGCGTGCTGGTGCGGCATCTGGTAATGCCTAGCCTGCTGGAAGACACCAGTTCAATCCTCCACTGGCTGGCGACGGAACTGTCGCGTGACAGCTATGTGAATCTGATGGATCAGTATCATCCGGCGCACAAAGTCGGAACCGAGCCGCAGTTTTCAGAAATCAACCGGCGCATCACGAACGACGAGTTCAGTCAGGCCGTCGAACACGCACGCACCGCCGGACTATGGCGGTTGGACACGCGCTGGTTTACGCCACATTAAGCCATGGAGAAACCAAACATGCTGTTAAGACTCGCAGAAATAAGTAACGGGGCGCGGGCTTTAGCCCGCTTCAGCTTCCGACCGCGCAGACACTTAAAAACCCAACGCTCACTTCGCCTTCGCACCTTGAAGCGGCCTGAAGTCCGCGCTCCGATATCGTTTCGGCGGTGTCACGCATTTTTGCAATTCGCAGTAATGCCACTGTGGCTGGCGGTTTTTACCGTGGCTGGTCCCGCCTCACCGTGGCTGGCGGTTGCAGCGGACGATTCCTTTGCCCGCGAGCGGCAGCGCATGGTGACGGAACAGCTCGCCTGCCCCGGCCGTGATATTACGAACGCCCAAGTGCTGAGGGCGATGGGCAAAGTGCCGCGCCACGAGTTCGTACCCGAACCCCTGCGTTCCCAGGCTTATCAGGATCGTCCACTGCCCATCGGCCATGGCCAAACCATTTCGCAACCCTACATCGTCGCCTTCATGACCGAGCAGCTTGAGCCAAAGCCCACGGATCGCGTGCTGGAAATTGGCACCGGCTCCGGTTACCAGGCGGCCGTGCTGGCTGAACTGATGGCGCAGGTCTATACGATCGAAATCATCGAGGACCTGGCGAAGCGGGCCGCCGCCGATCTTCAGCGGCTTGGTTATACCAACGTTCACGTGCGCGCGGGTGACGGCTATCAAGGCTGGCCCGAGGCCGCGCCGTTCGATGCCATCATCGTCACCTGTGCGCCGGAGAAGGTGCCGCAACCACTGATT
>Ga0187874_10000931_pt1 | contig 31032 bp, 36 predicted proteins | sample June2016WEW_16_1_3_FD_132993 | JGI IMG/M metagenome (GOLD analysis project Ga0187874, IMG submission 132993) | Peatland microbial communities from SPRUCE experiment site at the Marcell Experimental Forest, Minnesota, USA - June2016WEW_16_150 | ecosystem: Environmental > Terrestrial > Soil >... | reverse complement strand
TGGCTGCACTGACGGCAGTGGGGTCGTCGTCGCCGGGGCCGAAGCTGCTGGCCGCCATGCCCTGGAGTCTATTGCGATTTTTGTTCAGTTGCTGGTCATAAATGCCCAGCCCTGCGCAGTAATGGACTGCCAGCTAAAGCAGGCAGCTTTGCCCCTGAGCGGAGACAGGCAAGCAATGCTTCCCGTGAAGGCCTGGAAGAGCGGTGTTGGCGCTTAGGCGCCCCCAAAGACCTCGCAGGGGCTTGTGCCGGCCATGTTAGCAGTGTAAGCTAACAAAATGGAGGACATAGACGCCAACATGACATCCGAAATCACGCTCGGCCAGAAGATACGAGAGTTGAGGGAGACAAGGGGCATGTCCCTGAGAGAGCTTGCGACTAAAGCGAATGTTTCTGCTCCGTTTTTGAGCGACCTGGAGCATGGTCGTCGCGGTACTGGTAAGCTCGACCAAATCGCAAAAGCACTCGGAGTTCCCGCGGCTGAGCTCGAGAATCTCAAAGGCACCGTGAGTCCCGAGATGAAGCGCTGGCTCCAAGATAACCCGTCGATGGTTCGGTTGCTTGCCGAGATTCGCGCATCGGGCAAGACAGCTGCGGAGCTGAAGGCCGCACTTTCCAAGTCGCCTCGCAAGTAGGGTAAACGACCGGTCATGGCGGTGTGGTAGCCGGCAGGTCGCGATCGGATCCCCTCCAGTGGTGCCTCCAGCTACGCCACAGCGTGGCGATTTGCGCCCCTAACGTAAGCCACCTCACATTCCCCCGCCCGCGCTGCCACCGTCGGGCCAGGGCGATTTATCTTGACAGCTGCGCCCAGCCCCGCCCCTTAATCTCTCTCGCACTGCCCTGCGAAGCCCGGATCTGCCCTCGGATCCCGCACCTGACAGGGCAAAACGAGAGGCGCTCGCAACCTCGGTCGGCAAGAGCGCAAGATCGCTCGACAATTCGCAGCTGCTCGACTGTGGGCGCAGAACTACATGTGTAGTCCCTAGGGGCTGGTGATACATGGGAAGGGCAAGGGCAATGCAAGCGCTCGGGCTTCTTCGCAGCATGGTAGGCATAACTCAGGCTGAGTTGGCGCGACGCGCGGGCGTGCACCGGATCACGCTGAACCGGGCCGAGCATGGGGTGCTGAAGGTGTCTCGCTCCATGTGGGAGCGGATCGACGGTGTGCTGGCGCGAATGGTGCTGGACCGGATCACGCAGCACCTGAAGCAGCAGGCCACGGATCCCGAAGTGATCGAAGCGCTGGAGCAGTCACGAAGGGAGCTGGCCGAGAGGGAGGCGATCGAGAGGACTCTCGAGAATGGCTGACCAGCAGCAGGCGCCAGCAAAGGGCGCGGCACCAGCAGCCCCACGGCCCCGCAAGAAGCCCGGGCCCAAGCCAGGCCGAACGCGCGGGCAGCGCAGCGACAGAAGCGACAGCGACACCGACTTCGGGCTGGACATAGAAGTGGCGCTGAGCCGGCAGCTGATGCGGGTGAACGGCAAGCGCGCTGCAGGCCTGGAGATCATCGCGCGCAGCCTGGACGAGGACGTCGAGACCCGATACAGGTCGACCATGCGCCAGGTCAGGTTCCTGTGCCGGGCGGACGTGGTGCGCGGGCCCAACGGCGCGCCGCTTACCGACAACGGGAAGAAGGTCACCCTGACCATTCTCGAGCAGGTGATTCACGCCATGGCCAGGGCTGCCATCAACAGCAAGCACCCGCAGCAGAAGGAAATGGCCGAGTTGCTGATGCAGTATGCCGTCGGCATCCCGGTCAAGAACCTGCAGTTCACCGGCCCGCAGGGCGGCCCGCTGCAGACCCACACGACCCATGAAGTCGCACCCGTGATCATGAGCGACGAGGAGAAGGCCAGCCGCATTCTGGCTTCGGTACGAATGGCGCAGGAGGTAGCACAGCGCACCCAGGGCCAGCGAGCCATCAGCGGGGTCGAGGTGCGCGCGCCCACGCTGCCCGGTAGCCCGGCGCAAAGCGGAGTCGTGATCGAGGCGCAGGCCTCGAACAGCCCCGTGCCCACAGCGGCCGGCCCGACGCCTCCGCCCGTGGCCCCGCCCCGCGGCCCGATGGGTATGGCGGGTTCCCTGCCCGGGAACCTGGTGGCCCCCAGCGTGGCCGGCCCGATAGGGGTGAAGCGCCCGTGACGGCCCTGTCGCAACGCCAGTTGCTGGATGAGGGCTACGAACACTATGAGAGCACCGCCATCCAGCTAGCGCGCGAGAACATCACGGCCTTCTGTCACTACGTGATGCGCGACGAATACACGGGCAAGCCGATCGACCTGGCCTACTTCCAGGAAGAGTGGCACTACCTGGCCGACACCTACGACCGCCTTGTGATCTGGGCCTTCGCCAACAGTGGCAAGACGCAAAACCTAACCGTGGCCCGCACCCTGTTCCGCCTGGGCCAGAACCCGTCCTTGCGGTTCGCCATCGTGTGCGCCAGCAGCGGCCCGGCCGTCAAGATCATGAGCGCGATCTCGCAGTACATCGAAAGCTCGCGCGAGCTGGGCCAGGTGTTTCCCCACCTGCGGCCCGACGCTAGGAATCCCTGGAACACCGAGCAGATCACGGTCAAGCGCCCGTATATCTCCAGCTGGCCGAGCGTTGCCGTGGGCGCCGTGGGAGTTAATATCCAAGGCGTTCGTATCGACGAGGCCATTCTGGACGACGTGGTGAACCGGGAGAACACCCACTCGCCCTACCGCCGGGCCGAGCTGCTGGACTGGTACCTGAAGAGCATACCCGGCCGCATCAACCCCGAGACCGGGCGGATCCTGCTCCTGGGCAACGCCTTTCACCCCGAGGACCTTCTGCATACGGTCGTCAAGAGCAGCCGATGGCATGGGTTCAAGTACCCAATACTCAACCCGGACGAAACGCCCCGCTGGCCCGAGCGCTGGCCCCTGCAGGCTATCGAGAATCGCAAGGCCGAGCTGATCCTGCCCAGCGAGATCGCGAGCCAGCTGTTTTGCGAGTGCCGGGACGACAGCAGCAGTCGGTTCAAGCGGTCGTGGATTGACGACTGCATGCGGCGCGGCCTAGGCCAGAACGGCCAGGGCTCGCGGCCGGTCTATGCGCTCAAGGCCGTTCCTTGGGGGTGCAAGGTCTACTGCGGCGTCGACCTGGGTGTGGGGCGCGGCCAGGACAACGACCTGACCGTGTTCTTCGTGCTGCTGGTGCACCCAAACGGCGACCGCGAGGTGCTGTGGGTCGAGAGCGGGCGGTGGCTGGCGGCCGAGATCATGGCCAAGGTCATCGAGTACTCGTACCGCTTTCAGTGCATCTTCGTGGTCGAGAACAACGCCGCGCAGGACTACCTCGTGCAGCTGCTACACGCGGGCACCGCGATCCCGATCGTGCCCTACACCACCGGCCGCAACAAAGCCGACCCCACGTTCGGGTTCGAGGCCATGGCCGCCGAGTTCGCCGCCTGCAAGTGGATCATCCCCAACATGGGCGGCAGCATGGAGCCCGAGATCGAGGCCTGGGTGAGCGAGCTGCTGGGCTACCGGCCCAAGCCCGCGCACACCGGCGACCGGGCGATGGCGAGCTGGCTCGCCAAAGAAGGCGAGCGCCTGGGCCAGGTCGACAAGCCCCCGCCCGCAATTGGGGCCGTGACACTCAACCTCCTGAATTGGTAGGATGCATCATGGGAAACGGAATCCTTCGAGATCTAGGCGCAGGCCGCAAGGTGGTGGACACGGTGGCCGACCAGCAGCTGGTTAACGAGGGGATCAAGCGCCTTGGCATGTCCAGGCGGCAGATCGAGCTGAATCGATACTGGGCTTATGCCCGGTGCCAGCAGCACGACGACTGCTCGGTCGACTGGGACGGTAGCCAGCACGCCGACGCAGCCACGCGCGCTTCGATCGTGGCCGCGCCCAGCCTGCCCGGCGGCTACGTCGACATTGGCATGAACACCACGCCGGTCGCGGGCAAGCTGCCGCTGCGCTACCGCCGGCCGAGTGTGCCCTGCCACCTGGGCCACACGATCGTGAGCCGGTTCACGTCGCTGCTGTTCTCCGAGGCGCAGGCCCCGATCTGGAAGGTAGCCGGCGACCGCGACACCGAGGACTGGGTGCAGGCCGTCTCGAAGACCTACGGCCTGTGGGCGAAGATGGTGGAGGTTCGCAACAAAGGCGGTGGCATGGGCACCGCGATCTTCGGCTTCAAGGTCATTGCCGGCCGCGTGGTGTTCGAGTGCTTCGACGCGCGCTGGTGCACGGTCGAGCAGGACCCCGCCGACCCTACGTCGCTGATCTCGCTGGACGAGCGCTTCTACTACCCGCGGGAAGAGCAGAACAAAGAAACGGGCGCCTGGGAGGACGTGTATTACTGGCACCGCCGCCGCATCGACCGTGAAACGGACATCCTGTGGAAGCCGCTACCCGTGGGCGACGGCATGACCGAGCCCAAGTGGGACGACCCGGCCACCGTGCAAGAGAGCAAGAAACACGGCTTTGGCTTCGTGCCCGTGCAGCTGGTGCAGAACCTGCCCGTGGGCGACGACCTGGACGGCGACCCCGACTGCCTGGGCTGCTACGACTACTTCGACCGCATAGGCGAGCTGGACAGCGCCAACCATGGCGGCACCATGCGGAACGCCGACCCGACCCCCGTGCTCTCGAGCGACGGCAATGTCAACGAGATCCCGATCGGCAGCAAGGAAGCGATCAAGGTCGAGAAGGGCGGCGACCTGAAGTTCGCCGAGACCACCGGCACAGCGTCCAAGATGGCAGCGGACGAGTCCGAGCGGCTGGAGGCCCGGGCCCTGCGCACGGCCGAATGCGTGCTGGCCGACCAGGAGGCCAACTCGGGCGGGCCGGTCACCGCGGCCGAGATCTATAAGCGCACCGCCAGCATGCACGCCAAGGCCTCGGTGATGCGCTCGCAGTACGGCGACAAAGGCCTGGTGCCGCTGATGACGAAGCTGGTGCGCGCGGCCCGCATGCTGGCCACGCCAGTCCAAACGGGCGGCGAGCCCGGCGAGGACGGCGAGCCCACGCCAATCAAGACGATCGTGCGCAAGATTCAGCTTCCGCCCAGGGTGGAGACGCAGCCCGATGGCGGGCCCGTGCAGCTGGTCGACCGCAAGCTGAGCGACGTGACCGGCACCATGATCGAGCTGGTGTGGCCGCCGTTCTCGGTGCCCAGTCCGCAGGACACCACCGCCAAGGTGACGGCAACCGTGCAGGCCCGCACGGGCAAGCTGATCACGCTTGGCACGGCCGTCCGGCACGTCTCGGCCGACTTCAACATCGAGAACCCGCAGGCCGAGATCGACGAGCTGAAAAAGGAGCCCGCCCCCGGGGCCGACCTGGCCGCGCAGTCCTTGACCGAGCTTAACGAAGCGCGATGACCAGGCGCCGTCGTAAGAAGCCGGCCCAGATCCTGCCCTGTGCCGAGGCATACCACGGGTGGATTCGTAACGGCGCCTGGGTGTCGGCGTGATCATTGCAGTCGACTTCGACGGCACGGTGGTGAGCCAGGACCGCTCGTATGACGACGTCGTTACGCCGCTCGAGTTCCTGCCCGGGGCCCGCGAGGCCCTGCTCTCGCTCAAGCGGGCCGGGCATGTGCTGCTCCTGTGGTCCGGACGGGCCAGCCGTGCGCACCTGTACGACCCGGCGCTGAACCCCCTGGTGCGCGCTGGCATCGTGCCGCTCGACCGCAAGACCTGGCGCGACTCGCGGCACCTGCAGTGGGCGCGCTACCACCAGATGGTGGACTTCGTGGACCGCGAGCTGCCCGGCACGTTCGACGCTATCGACGACGGCCTGGGCGGCAAGCCGTCCTGCGACCTGTTCATTGACGACAAGGCTATGATCATGCGCGGCGGGGCCACCTGGGCCAGGATCGCCAGGCAATACGGTGAGCCGGATCCCCTGTTCGAGGAGAGCCCGATCCGCGGCCTGCTGGACCGCCCGGTCGAGAGCCTGAACCTGGTGCCCACCGGCCGGCTGAAGGAGATCCTAGACCGCATCCACGACCAGCTGGTCACGGCCGGGATCGCGCACTACGAGCCGACCTACATGCTGGGCCCCTCGGGCTTCTGGGCTGCCGATCGCGCGACCACCGTCAACCTTCCGTGGTTCCTGGCTACCAACGACCTGCGGGACGCGGCCTTTCCGCGCTACCCGATCACGTGGGAGAACGTCGAGCGCTCGATACGGCACGAGGTGGGGCACTCGGTTAACTATGCCTTCGAGCTGTGGAAGCGGCCGGACTGGACGGCCACCTTTGGCGACTTTACCCTGCCGTACCCGGACACCCTGCCCCAGCTGAAGGACCCGCTCGACCCGGCGTTCGTGCGCTACATGAGCGACGTCGAGCCCGGGTACCCGCAGCGCCACCCTGACGAGGCCTGGGCCGAGGCCTTCGCGTGCTGGCTCGACCCGGAGAGCAATTGGCGGCAAAAGTACGCCGAGCCCACCGGCGCTCGAGAGAAGCTCGAGTACGTCGACCAGGTCGCGGCCGCAGTGCTGGGCGGCTACCCCACGAACCACGAGCTGGGGGTGCTCAAGGACTTCAGGGCCGGATACCCTGGCCAAACGGTTAGACAGGCGTTAGGGTTGCCAGCGGAATGAAAAAACACGGTAGACGGGCAAGCCACATCGCTAACCGCTTCTGGTCGAAGGTCGACAAGAACGGCCCAGTGCCTGCACATGACAGCAAGGGCCGGCAGTCTCGTGGCGAACGGCATGCAACGGCCAAACTAACCAACGCGCAAGCCATGGACGTCATACGAAAAAAAGCAGGGGGCGCAACGACCCGCGAGCTAGCCCGGGAGTTTGGCGTTAGCAAGACGGCCATTGCGGCAGTCGGCCGCGCCAACTGGCTACACCTGGCAACGCCGGGCCAGCGGCAGCGCATGGACAGGTATGTTCGCAGGCGTGGGGCAGACCACGGCAATGCGAAGATCACGGAAGAGCAGGCCAAGGAGATCATCAGGCGCAAGGCAAATGGCGAGCCGAAGGCTAGGCTGGCCAGGCTTTTCGGCATCAGCGCGCAGCAGGTTTCCCGGGTGGGCACGGTAAGTTGGACTCACCTGGTAACCGCAACCCGATAGGAGGCAACCCATGGATCCCAATCCCACAGGACAACCCGTTTCCGTTCCCGTAGCCGAGCCCGGCCCCCGGCCGCCCGAGAAGGACTGCGAGGGTGAGAGCTATCCCGAGCCAGCTGAAGACCAGCTGAGCGCGAGCATTAGGCGCGCCATCAACTTGTGCAGCGCCGAGAACGCCAGCAACACGCCCGACTTCATCCTGGCCGAGTTCATACTCGGCTGCCTGCGGGCCTTCAACACGGCCAGTCGCGCCCGCGAGCGGTGGTACGGACGCGGCGATCGTCCCGGGCGGCTGGGCCTTCAGGAGCCGCCGGCCGAGCCACCTGCCAAGCCTCTCGGCCTTGGCGTGCTGGTCAGAACCTATCCGGGCGGTGCATGGGAGCCGTTCATAGTCGACCCTTTCGCGCCGCTGGACGAGTCGAAGCGGGGCATTACCTGGCGCTGGCCGAGTGATCCGGCTCCACAGGAAACGGCGCCGGTCGAGCTACCCAGCCGTGACCCGGGGGCCTACGTGGCCAGGGTTGCGCAGGAGCTAGCCGACGACCGCGCGGCCCACTGCCGGGCGCTGCTGCAGCTGTTCCTCGAAACCTGCCCGGGCGCTACGCCGGGGAACATCGAGCTGGTGGAAGAGCACGTGGGCGGCGGCCGGATCGTGTTTTACGTGCGCAAGCGGCCGGGGCTGGACCTGATGGGAACGGTGCCGCCTGGCCAGCGCAGGGTCGTGATGAAGAAAACCTACGGCTATTAGGAGCACACCATGGGCAGAGACGCGAAGATTAAGGCAGAGCGGCACCTGCGGAAGTTCATGGGGGGCATGCGCACCCCGGTCGAGGAGTGGCGGTTCCGCGTGCTACGGGGGGCAAAATGCCAGCAGTGCCAAACGGCACCGGCGATCGGCCAGCTGCTGCAGTTCTACCCGGCGTCGGACTTCCAGCGCCGGTTCCCGCGGCTGGCATTGCAGTATGCCACGGAGGGCGGCGGCACGATCCGCACGGTCAAGTTCAAGGTCTACCGGGACAAAGACCACTGGGAGACGCGCGAGTTCGTCTCGATGCCGGTGGTGCACTACTGCGCCGGCTGCAAGAAGGTTGTCTCGGCCTGGGCGGCCAGGGCCCCTAGCACCATGGTCGCCGAGTTCCGAGAGGGGCCCGACAACGGCCAAAGCAAGATCTCGGTGCAGGTGCGCGGCCTGGCTGGAGGCGCCCAGGCGTGAAGGTCCTGTGCCTTGCGGTAGCCCTGGCCTTCGGCGGCATGCGCCACCGCCGGGCCCGGGCTGCCCTGCCGGTTCGATCCGACCCGGCCGCTTGTCTGCCCTGTCGAGCGCCTGTGCAACCAAGAAGGGATTTGCCTATGAACGCACCAACGCACCTGAGCTATGCAGAGACCGTGATCCGGCTGGTCCGTGGCTTTGGCATGGCACCGTTTGCCAAGCCGTTCCTCAGCGACCACGTGGACGACTTTGTTCAGTGGGCTGGCATGCCCGACCGCGTGCACGAGGTGGCCGCCAACGTGGACGGGGCAATGGTCACCCAGGTTGGAAAGCATGACTTTTCCTCGTTCGAGCACTTCGAGGTGCAGGGCGCCGGCTACGAGTGGGCGCGCGATCCGTCGTTAGGCGTGCTGGGCACGCTTGCGGGCGACCTGGCCAAGCTGGCCGGGCTGCGGCTGGTGGCATACGGCGACCTGCCCAGGCCACCGCTGGGAGGCCTCACGATGACGACCCCCATGCAGGAGGCGGCGGCCAAGTATGGGCAGGCCCCCGTGGCCGAGTTCATCTTCCCGCGGGCTGGCATAGGAGCGGCCTTCTGGGTTGCGGTCGCACGGCGGTTTGCCCTGGCCAACGACGCCGAGCACTGGCGCCGCGCTGCCGGCTACGGCCTGCACTTCGTAGAGGACTCGTGTGTGCCACACCACTCGTGGGGAGCCCTGCTGTTCGGCCATGCCGACTTCGAGAACGCGCTGGAGGCCCAGTGGCGGCAGACGATCGACGAGGTGGTAACGGCCGGCATGCTGGGCACCACGATCGTTCCCGCGGTGCGGGCCGAGCTGGCCGACCTGGAGCACGTGGCCAGCCCCGAGGCCCTGTGCGCGGCGAATGCGGACTGGGCGCGCCGGGTTTACGGCCAGCCCCACGATCTGGCGGCGTGCCCGGGCGACGTGGCGCTGCGCGTGTCGGTGCGGGCAATCGCGGCGTCGGTGCTTGCGTGTGAGTTGATGGCGTAGGAGTAACCCATGGGACAAGCCAGCGCACTGTATGCTCGAGCCCACCGGCCGATCCCCAGCTTTGCCCCGAACCGGCCCCACCTGTGGTCGTCGTTCGAGGCGATAGCCAAGGCCAAGCTACAAAGCGAGGCCAAGCGCGCAGGGGCCACCCTAGGCGAGCTGGAGGGCGAAGGCCCGCCACCCTCGCAGGTGCTGGGCGCCATGCGCCGGGATCGCTTCCGGTGCCGGCACTGCGGCACGGCCGAGGCCCTGGCCGTCTCGAGCATGGGCCTGAAGTTCAAGGGCTACGCGGATCCCCTGGACAACCTGGTCACCGGCTGCAAAAAGCACGCGGGCCGGCAGGGCCTGGTCCCGGTCGAGCGCGAGGTTACCCGGGCGGGCAAAAGCTACCGCCAGATCTTCTGGGTCAAGCCAGAGCAGGTGCGCGAGGGCGACCGCAAGCTGGAGGGCGACGAGTTGACGGCTGCCCACCGGGCGGCCATGCAGCGCGACGACAAGCGGCACGGCAACGAGGCGACTAAGGGCCTGCCGGTGCCCGCCACCCCCAAGTTCGAGACGAATCTCTATAAACTCGACTGGTCGGGCACGCCGGCCGAGGCCATAGCCCGCAACCACGACGCCATGGTCAAGAGCGCAAACGAGTTCGTCAGTGCGATCCACCAGTCCGCGGGGCCCGGCACGCCGGCACCGCTGAGCAGCGCCAAGCCCTCGGGCGTTGGGAAGATCGTGGTGGCGGAGCTGGAGAACAAACGGCACTTGGCCGACTTCAACTGGAGCACCAACACCCTTTGCATGAGCCCGGAGACGGCCAAGGACTTTGTCGAAGGCATGCGCAACGGCCTACCTTCACCCGGTGTACAGGTCTTCCTGCACGAGTCTGCTCACGCGGCTACCCTGGCAATGGGCAACACGTACGAGGGCTTTCACGAAGCGAAGCGGCCCTTTGCCGACCTACAAGAGTCGGCGACCGAGATCCTTGCCCAGCACCACGTCGCCGCCTACTTCAACCAGACGGCTGGTGCCGGCCTGGGCGAGGGCGGGCAGGTAACCCCGCCCAAGATGTTTTCGTTGCCTGGCTCCGAGCGCGGGATCACACGGATGGCGCCAACGGCCTACCCCGACGAGGTGGAGCGCTTCGGGCGGCTGGCCACCCTGGCGCTAGGCCTGCACACGCGCCAGGAGCAGCACGGCCTGAACAGCGCCCAGGCGCAGTCGGCGATCGTGGGGTTCGCCCAGCAGCTGAAGCAAACCATGGCGCTACTCCGCTACGAGCACATCGGGGCACAGCTCGCGCAGCGCCTTGCCAGCAAAGCCAAGGGGGAGGCACGCGACCGCATCGCCCGTGTAATGGCCGGCGTGGCCCAGGACTACATGTCCGGGGGCATGGGCCAAGAGTGGACCAAGCTGGTGCAGACAGCCAACCTTCTAGCCGGGAGCTGACATGGCCGAGGACGCAAACGAGGAGCTGTTTCTCCGGACCTGCAGGGCCATAACCGATCTGACCGTGCCGCAGGACCAGGTCGACCAGCTGCTAGACGAGCTGCGGGCCACCGGCGATCGTGAGCGGTTGTTCTGCGCAATGCTGACCATGGAACGCCGGGATCCCGATCACATGGGCGGCGGTGGCAGCACCCCGCTCCCAGGAAAGGACGAGCTACCAATGGGCCAAGCCAGTGCTCTGTATGCCAAGTCGAAGCAAAAGGACCAGCCCAAGCCCAAGGAGAAGAAGCTATCCGGGCAGGAGCGCTTGGCGCTCAAGAAGATGCGGCGCGAGGCCCGCCTGGCCGGTGCCACCCTGGACAACGACGGGAAGGGCGGCTTGCCGCCGTCGCTCGTGCTGGGCCGCATGCGCAAGGACGGCTTTCGCTGCAGCAACGTGAAGTGCCCCGATCCCAAGAAGAACATCACGGTGGACCACATTAGCGGCCACCCCAAGGAGATCGCCGAGGACAAGGGCGCGCGCGGGCGCAAGGACCTGCGCAAGGGGGTCGAGCTGGGGCACATCGACACCCTTGACGCCATCCACACGCTGTGCGCTCGCTGTCACGACGCTGTTCACGATCGCGAGCGCGAGATCGAACACGACGAGCAGCCCGAGCCCATGCCCGGGCGCAAGGGCAGCAAGTAGTCATGGATCTGCACCAAAAAGCCGTTTCTTGTACAGTTGGCCGGCGGGCCAAGGCGGTCGAGATTACCGAGCGCGCCTTGCCCGTGCTGACCAAGCTGAACCACCACCAGCGGCGCGTTTTCTGGTCCGAGCGCAGGCGCGGGCGCAGCGAGATTGATGCGCTCAAGACGGCCAGCAGGAGCTTCCGGTGAGCTGGCGCTTTCTCCTGCTCGTGGGCGCGGCGTCGTGCTGGTCGGGCCTGGCGCGCGCCGATGCTCTCGACCAGGCGCTGGCCCGGCGCTGCGGCAGTAAGGGCGCCGAGTGGGCGCCGCTGATCCGCGAGATGGCACATAGGTTCCTGCTGCGGCCGGCGGTGCTGGGCGACCTGGTGGGCTCCGAGTCCACCTGCCGACCGGGCGCCATCAACCGGCGCAGCGGGGCGGTCGGCCTGGGCCAGATCATACCCGGCAAGTCGGCAGCGCCCCGCCTGACCCTGACCGACCTGCTGGACGCCAGGGTGAACCTCGAAGCAACGGCCCGGCACCTGGCCCGGTGCCTGCTGCTGTGCAAAGCACTCGCGGCCGCGGTTGCCGTTTACGACGGTTCGGAGAGGTGCAGGGCCAACGATTGGAGCCGCCGTGTGCTGGGGCTGTTCCCAGCCAGGCTGGCAAGGAGCTGACACCATGGCGTCGGAAAAGATCGATGAGCTGTGCAAGTGCTCGCAGCACGCTTGCGTGCAGGCATTCATTCGGGGCTTTGATGCGCTCCACCCGCTCGACCGCATGGAGGTGTGCGAAGAGGTGGCGGCGTTTCTCGATGGCTATCGAGCGCTGGAAGCGAAAAGGAAGAGACAGGTTGGGAGTTTGCGAGAGGCCATCGCCACGATCTTCGGCGCGGCCCAGGGCGAGCCCACCGTGGTTAGCAAGGCCACGGGCGACACGCTGGCCGCCACCATCATGATCAAGCACTTCAAGGACGGCACCGCTCAGCTATGGACACACGACGGGAAGCGACCGCTCGGCAAGCGGACCACGCTGGCCAAGGCGCAGGCACAAGAGGCGGCCATCAAGGCGCGCCAGGCGGCCGAAGGAAAGAAGGGCTGATGGCGCTGCAGGTGCTGCCCCATGCCGGCAAGGACCCTTGCCCGGGCCCGACCTGGCAAAGGGACTGGAAAGGGCAGTGGGTAGATCTAACCGGGCTGCGGCCGGGCGGCGACGCGCTGCCGGGCTGGTAGCTGGCAAGGAGGCACCATGGCCAGCTTCTACGAGCAGGTCGTCTCGAGCCACCGCAAGACGCTCGACCGCATCATCGAGCGCGGATCCGTCGAGCGCATGAAGTCCGTGTACGAGCGGTCGGCGGCCGAGGTGTTGCGCAAGCTCGAGCGCCTGGGCAAGGGCTCGACAACGTTCACGGCACACCACCTGCGCATGACCCTTGCCCAGCTGCGGGCCGGGCAGATCTACCTTGACGACCAGCTGCTGGGCGAGCTGAACGCCGCCAGCCGCGAGGCCCAGGTCGAAAGCCTGCATATGCTGGTCAGGGATTATAAGCGCCTGGAAAAGCACTACACCGGGCACGAGCCCGTGGTGCCGCTCGAGGAGGCTGCGCGCTTTGCCGGCGTGCTTGGCAAGGGCCGCGTGACCCTAATGCGCCAGCATGCCACCAGCATGAAGCGCTACGGGGCGCAGATGGTCGGCCGCATGGAGGACGAGCTTGGGATGTCCATGGCCATCGGCGAGACGTTGGACGGCGCGGTTAAGCGGGTGCACAGCGTGATCGGCGAGGAGTGGTGGCGGGCCGAGCGCGTGGCCCGCACCGAGGTTTGCTATGGCGTGAACCGCTCGCACGCCGACGGGATCGGCGAGCTGGCCAAGGAGGACCCGGGCCTAATGAGCCAGTGGATCGAGTTCTGCAGCCCCGACGGACAACCACTCGATGCGAGGGTTGGCGTCGACAGTATTGCGATGATGGGGCAGGTGGCGCCACCGGGTGGCCTTTTTACGATGCCCGCCACGGCGCCGTTCCCCGACGCCAAGGGCGAGACGCAGGTCCCCGAGGGACTGGTAGGCAAGTCATGGTCCGTGCCGCCCTGCCGGCCCAACGGGCGCGAGAGCATCCACGCCTGGAAAAAGGAGTGGGGCGTGCCCGGCTGGCGGTACTCGAACGGGCGCCGGATCCCGCTGTAAGGGCCGCCCGGCCTGCTTCCAGGCGCCTCGGGCCGGGCAGCGCGCCAATGCTGGCCACCCGCGCCGCTACACCTGTAGCGAAAAAACCGGCCTAAATAGGCGCAACCACAGCCGCACCCACAGCGGCGCCGTAGCTAAACTCGCGGAATCATTACGAAATAATGTTGACACGACGCCGGGGCGGGGTCCTTACTGGTGGGCACACGACCATGACCAGCCAACTACCGCCCCGCAAACTGAAGGCGCTACTGCAACAGTCCAAGGCCGAGGAGGCCGACGAGGAAGGCGACGAAGCCGACGACGAGGACGAAGGGCAGGGTGGCAAGAAGAAAGCCGAGCACGCCGAGGCTGGAGACGACGGGCAGGGCGAGAACACGGGGGCCGACGGTGCCGACGAGGACGACGACGAGGATGGGGACGAAGACGGGGAAGGGGACGACGACGAGGACGAGCCCACGGTCGAGTCGCTAACCGACGACTTCCGCGAGGCGGTGCCCACCATCAACGAGATCGTCGACGAGTTCCGCACCGGCAGCGACGACCAGCCAAAGGCCGGCGTCGAGCAGCTGGAAGAGACGCTGGACGCCGAGACCGTCCATGCCTTCACCAACTGGGCAGTCGAGACGGCGGGCAAAAAGGACTTCCGCAAGCTGGGCGAGGCGCTCGACCTGGAGGACGTGGACGGCTTCGTGGGCTGGTGCCGCGCGGTCGTGCGCCAGGAGGAAGACGGCGCGGGCGAGGGTGACGGCGACGGAGAGGGCGACGGCGCTGGTGACGGGGATGAAGAGGGTGAAGGGGACGAGGGCGAGGACGACCCCGACAAAAAGGAAAAGCAGGCGGCCGACGACGACGACGATAACGGCTGCGTCTGCGGCTGCCCGGGCTGCGAGTGTGGCTGCGAGCGGGGCGCCACCTGCGTCTGCTCGAGGACCTGCTCGTACGCGAAGGGTCACTAACCCATGCCCGGCAACCTGAAGGACCCGCAGCGCTTTGCCGACCCGGCATCGGCTGGGGTCAACCGGGTCGACCGAACGCGCGCGCTGCCCATGGTCGACCCGCATTTTGTTCAGCGCGAGCACGGCTTTACGCACCTGCTCGACCAGGACCCGCCAGCCGATCCCGACAGCGGCGTGTCGGTGGAGGGCCAGGGCGCCAAGAAGAAGATCGCGGTCAAGCCGCAAAACCTTTCGCGGACGCTGCCCTACTACGTCCAGCGCGAGCGCCCTGTCGAGGGCACCACCACTCGGAGGAAGTAGCCATGCCGTTCAAGACAGAGCCCATGTCCCCCGGCCGCCGCAGGGCCCTGGCCCTCTCTGGCAAGCGGGGCAACATTCGCACCGAAGAGGAGCACGCCGCTCCCGACGGTCACCCGACCGGGGCTGGGTATAGCTACCCGGCCGAAATGGGCAAAAAGCGATCCCGGCCGCTGCTCGAGCAGCAAACGAAGCCCGCAACCCACAAGCGTCCCGCGCCGGTTTAAGGGGCGGGCCCAGCGAGGAGAAGATCCATGTCCGAAGCAGAGCGCAACACGACGAAGGAATACGACCAGAAGCACGGCACGCCCGAAGGGCGCACCCCGGCCGAGAACGACACCACCTCGACCGCAATGCCGCTTCACGAGCGCGAAAGTCCCGTCGCCCCCCGGGGCGGCAGCGAGGGCGTCGAGTAGCAGGTAGCTCCTCCGCCACAACCACCGTCCACGGAGAATACGACCCATGGCCAGCACGACAACGTCAGTCCTCACCGTCCGCCAGAAGCTGAACAGCGCCATTGTTGGAGTCCAAGCCGACGCCAACAAGAAGCTCCCCCGCGGCGATCTCGCCTCGGTCATGCTGGCGCCCAACGCCGCCATCGCCGCCACAGGCATCGCCAGCCCCGCGAGTGCCAGCTACACCCAGGCCGACCAGTCCGCGCTCGCGGCTGCCGTGCTGCTGCTCATCGCGCAGGTCAACAAGCTGACCGGCGGGTTGACCGACGTGGCCCTTGCTGTCACCAGCAATAAGGCGACGCTGTCCCAGGCCCCCACCGACAACGGCCTGTTCCAGGTCATCGCGACCACGGTCTCCGGCGGCAGCGCCACCGGCGTCAAGCAGATCGTGCGTGACCCGACGGCGGTGCTCACCAGCGGCCAGGTCTACTGGGACGGCGGCACCGGCCTGACCTTCTATGCCGGCGACCTGGTGACCCACTGCTCGGCGATGTACTCGAAGAGCGATCTCTCGCAGCAGGCCTCGGCCCTGCTTCCGCCCGACGCGCTGTAGGCCGTAGGGCACGCAACACAGTTTCATTCCAACCCATGAACGCGCGCGCAACATACGCCAGCCCCGGATTCACCGGGGGCGTCCCTGTTGCGCGCAAACGTGACTCGGCAACTCGCGTGCTCCAGCCCGCCTCTGTCGTCACTCGTGACGACGGCGACGATACAGCCGGTAGACCGCGACAAGACGAGTAGAGCCCCACGAGGAGCGAGTCATGCCTGATCCGACAATCCCCACGCCAGCACAACCGACACCAGCAGTCATTCCAGCAGCCGATCCCATTTTGCCGGCACCCCCGGCAGCAGCGAGCGACAGCACCAGCACCGCGCCGATCCTTCCACAAGGCAAGAACGTGACACTTCCCACCCGAGCTTTCAAAGAGCGGCTTGACCAGGCCACCAAGGCGGGACGTGCAGCGTACAGGGCCGAGTTGGACAAGGAAGCGCAGGCCCGGGGCTTCGCGAATCACGAGTCGATGCTCCAGCACTTGGACAGCTTGCGGACCACCACGCAGCAGTCCACCACCACCCCGCCGGCCCGAAACGGCAGGCAAGGGCAGCAGCCGCCCCGCGGCCAGCAGGCGCAACCGCGCCAGCCGGATCAGCAGCAGCAGCAGCCCAGGCCGACCCGCCAGGACCACCGCGCTCTGCGCGAGGCGGAGCAGCTGCGGCGAGAAAACGCCAAGCTCAGCAAGCAAAACCGCATGCTGAAGCGGCAGGCCGATGCAGAAGCGGCCCGCACCCAGCTGTCCCGCATTGCGATGAACGTCGGGGTAAAGGACGTCGACTACGCGATCACGCTGTACGAGCGAGCGCAGTCCGGCAAGAGCCCCGAGGAGCAGGCCCTCATGGACGAGGCCAAGTTCTTCAGCGGCTTGCGCAAGACGCACCCGCTCCTGTTCAACGAGGTCGAAGTCCTGGCCACCACCGGCACGTCTGGGGAAGTCCCTGGGTCGACGCCGGCACCCACCCCCGCAGCGGCAAGCGGCCAACTTGCCCGGACGAACGGCTCCACTTCAGCCGGCGCCATGGGCATGAGCAAGACCGAGTTTCACCGGCACATGCGGTCCAAGGGTGTGCGGGGCTTTGCTACGGGGCTCGGCTAGTCAAGGGGACTGCGCGGGTCGTTGATCGATAAGAACCGAAACTGCCAACACAAAGAGGAAACCAATGCCCGATCTCAATTTCTCCGCCATTCTCCAGGATCCGACGACCCGCGAGCTGGTCCAGGATAACAGCCTGGTCCGCCAGTTCCTCGACCCCCTGTACCCGCGCAACCTGTTCCGCGGTGAGGCGCCGTCGATTAGCCAGCCCGGCCAGTCCGGCGACCGCTTCATCTTCACGGGCACCGGGCTCATGCAGCCTGTGACCGAGCCGATCGTCCCAGGCGACACGCCCGACGCGCAAGACTACACGAAGGAGCAGTGGGACATGCAGCTGCACGAGTATGTGGGTCGCGCGCCCGACACCCACATGCCCACCAGCGCGCTCGCCATCGTCAACCTGCTAACCGAGAACCTGCACAAGCTCGGCCTGCACGCCGCCCAGTCGCTGAACCGCAAGGTGCGCGACAACCTGTATAACGCAGGCATGAGCGGCTGGACCGTGGCCAGTGCCGCCGTCTCGGGTGCCAGCACGATCCCGGTGCAGCGCCTCAACGGGTTCACGACCGCGCGTCGTCCCGACCTGCCCGCGGGCGAGCCCGTGCAGTTCGCGGCCGTGTCGAGCAACAACCCCCTCTCCATCACCTTCAGCCACGGCGGGACCAACTACACCGCGACGGTCGTAGGCTACACGCCGGCCACGGCTGGCGACCAGACCGGCCCGGGAACCCTCACGGTGCTCGAGACGGTAACGCTCTCGGCCCGCGATGCGATCTGGTCGATGGACGCCTCGTACATGGTTCGCGCCAGTGGCGGGAACAGCATCGACAGCGTGACCGGGGCCAACATGGGCTTCACGTACGATCTCTATCGGGCCGCGGTGGCGCGCCTCGAAGATCAGAACGTGCCCAAGCTGCCCGACGGTTACTACCACTGGCACTTCAACAGCACGTCGAAGTCCGAGCTGTTCGCCACGGACGAGGCGCAGCGCCTGCTGACCAGCTTGCCCGACCACTACTGGTTCACCGAGTTTGCGCTCGGGACGATCCTGGGTGGTCTGGTGTTCGTCGACACCGAGACGCCGCGCGCGTCGAACGTGGTCGGTGGCCTGCAGAACACCTACGTTAGCGGTCGCAAAGGCGAGCGCTTCGGCGGTGAGATGTATAACGCCAGCGGCGACGAGATTCAGCGTCCGATCTGCATCGGCGCCGAGGCGGTGTACGAGTACTTCAACGACATGTCGGGCCTGATCACGGCTGCCGGCGTGAACGGCGAAGTGGGCGAGTTCCAGCCGGCCCGCCTGACGGCCAACGGGGTCGAGGTCAACGCCGACCGCGTGCAGGTGTTCATTCGCGCGCCGATCGACGTGCTGAACGAAATGGTCACGTCCATCTGGAAGTGCCTCATGGACTGGCCGTGCCGCACCGACGCCGCCACTGGCGACGCCGCTCGGTACAAGCGCGTCTGCGTGGTCGAAAGCCTGTAGGCCCGGCCGCAGTCACGAAGAGGCAATTGTGGCTACTGTGCAAGGCAGACCCGGCACGACCGGCGCAAAAGCGCCGACGGGCTGCCTTGCTTTAGGTTCGGCCTTCGGGCCGATGTTTGGACCTGGGCTCGCCTGTGGCAGCCGTAGGGGCACGCGGTCGTGTCGCTGCCCTCTGGTCCGCCGGCATGGTGGTGACGCCTTGTGCGTTCGCCCATACGAACATGCCGGTTTAGCACCGCAGTTGCGCCTGATGGCAGCGGTTACGAGTTCGGCCGGTTTGGTCACTGGCCGTCCACGCCCGCTTTTGACGGCGCACCCAACTTCGGTTGGGTTTTGCGGTCATCGGGGGGCTTTGCCCCCCACTGGTGGACCGACCGAATTTCAGTCGTCTGTGGCTTATGCCATGGCGCCGGACTCTCGCCGCTGTGCAACCCCCGTCGCGGGTTAGCGACGTAGCACAACACGCTGGAGTCCAGCGCCCCACCTCTTTCCCCGCCCGACCAACCATTCGCGCAAAGGAGCTTCCATGGCCCTGATTCCCAAGGCCCCCAAGGGCACGCCCGACAAGGGTACCGAGAACAAAGAACCCGAGCCCGCGTCGGTGGCCGATGCCGCCTTGACCCCGGACGAGTTCGCCGCGGGTGGTAAGCCCGAAGAGAAGCCCCCGGTTCCGCCGGCCAAGCCGGCCAAGCCGGTCGGTGCGCCTCAGTCCGACCAGCCGGTCCTCTGGCGCGTGGTCGAGGACACGAAGGTCATGCTCGGCGTGGTCCGCACCACGTTCGCGCGCGGCCAGGTGTTGAGCCGCAACCACTACCTTCCCAAGGTGTGGGCGGTTATCAAGCAGGTCGTCAAGCTGGAGCCGGTCAAGGAGTAGCCCGCACCGTGCTGTCGGAAGAGGAAAAGGCTCGGATTCGGTACCATCTTGAGTACCCGAACCTAGCCATGCAACCGTCGATGTCGATCGGCGCGCCCCTTCCCACACCCTTTTCCTACATGCTACAGCAGGCCTTCAACATGATTCTGCCCGCCGGTGAGGAGATCATCCGGCGGGTGCTGACAGAGTGCGACAAGTGCGACCAGGAGATCTCGGACGCGCGCGTTCGCCTTAAGGCCAGCAAGGCCGAGGGGATCGAAATGCGCGAGGACGAGATCGACCAGCTGCGCCGGGAGTATGGCTGGTGGGCCGTGCGGCTGGCCCGGCAGCTTGGATCGCCCATTGCCTGGAGTGCGGAGATCGCACACTTCTTGCCCTCGCAGACCCGGGGCCCCAACGTCGGGGCGATTGGAGTTAGGCACTGATGTCCATCCCATCGTCTGTAGTCCACCAGGGCATGCTGAACGCGATCTCGCTGGGCATGTCGGCCATGGGCGCCGGCCCGGTCGACACGAGCTTCCGATACACCGCAGCGGCCAAGCTGGAAAATCAGCGCGACATTGTAGGGGCCACGGGCAGCAACCCGCCGGTCACCCTGGAGCTGGGCAGCATTACCAAGGTGCGCGTCATTGTGGCGGTGGTGGTGGGCAACAGTGTTCAGCTCAAGCTCACCAGCGCGGCCGGCACCGACCAGCTTGTGCCTCTGAGCGCCGGGGGCCTGTTCATGATGTTTCTGCCCACCCTGGGCGACGAGTTGACGGCCATCAAGGTCGTAGGCGACGGGTCGACGGTTAGCTACATCGTGGCGGGGGACACCGACTAGCCATGCCCCAGGACCGGACCACGCCAGCTGACATTCGGGCCGAGCTGCCCGAGGTCGCGGGTAAGGTGCACCCTCTGGCGCCCGGGCAGTTCGCCCGAAGCTTGGCTGGCAGCCTGGGTCCGTCGCTGGACGAGATTCGCCAGATAGGGACGGATCTAGGCCTGCGCCCCTACCGCGTGTTTCTGGTGCATTGGCAGTGGGCAGGCGAAAAGGGAGTGGGCCGGCCGCGGGAGATCTCGCGCCGGGAGATCCTGCCAACCCCGCGGGTGCGCGACATGTCCCAGGCCTCGTTTCTCATGTCGCAATTCGGTATGACCGAGGCTGGCGGCATCTTTATCGACCGCATCAGCGCCAAGTATAGCGAGGACGACCTGCGCGGCCGGACCCCGGACCTGCGCAATCCTGCCCGCCAGCAGACCAACTTGGCCAACGTCGAGTTCTTCTGGGAGGTGCGGGAGGACCGCCAGACGGTGCCGCCGCCCAAGCCCAGGCGCTTTACTCCCGGTGCCGTACCCATGCTCAGCCGCTCGGCCATGTCGTGGAGCTTGCCCCTGACCAAGCAATCCACCAGCTACGAGGTAGAGCCCGAGGTGCCGTCGTGATCCGCAAGATTCACATGCACGACCTGGCCGGCTACATCTCGCGCGTGCCCAAGGAGCGCCACGACGCAGCGGTAAAGGCCGCGCGCCGAACGATGCACGAGCGCGGTCGCATGTTCGTGGTGCAGGCCAACCGGGCCGCGCAGCCGCGCCCAGCCTTCGACCGGGGCGACTACGAGCGATCCTGGAAGGTGGTCAACATCGCGCACGGTGTGCGCATTTTCAGCCAGAGCGTCTACGCCTCGATCATCGAGCGGGGGCGCCGGCCTGGCACGTTTCCGCCCATTCAGCCCCTGGTCGACTGGGTGCACCGGCACAAGCTCGCCACGAACGAGTCGGTGCTCAAGAGTGCCGAGCTGTCGATTGCGTTCGCCATTGCGGCTGCCATCAAGCGGCGCGGCTTGCCTGCCAAGCACGTCTTCGAGCGGGCCTCGGTCGACATCATCAAGGCATGCCGGCAGGCCTGCCACAACGCCATCGCCGACGCGGAGGGCAGGCCTTAAATGCAGGCCACGGATTACAGCCGCTCCGCCATCATGGACGTGCGCGATGCCTGCGCCCTGGCCATCACCCGGGTGATTCAGAACGTGAGCCGCCTGGTCGACGGCCAGGTGGTGAAGTTCAACCACGTGTTCGACCAGTGGCCGGCCCCCGGGGAAGAGTACGACCCGCCAGCCGCCTGCGTGGTGGGCCCGCCCGAGTGGGCCTACGATCCCGACGCGGCGCTGTCGCCGGCCCTGCTCGAGGACACCGTCGAGACGATCACGCCAGCCACGCCCGGGCCCCCGAGCTTCGGCCTGTGGCGGACCGGTGAAATGACCGACCGCTTTACGGTGGCGCTCCGGGCTGGCTCGTCGGCCATGCGGTCGAGGCTCAAGCTGATGGTCGAGGATGCCTTTCAGCACCTGGTAATGCCCGGCGACGTGGTAGGCGAGCAGGATCTGCTATTCCCAAACGAGCAGAGCCGCTACGGCCTGCTTTTGCACCTGCCGGAATACTGGGGCATGACCGCCCGGGCTTCGCTGATTGGAGGCGCGAACAGCGACTCGGAAGACGCGGCAATGCGTAACCAGCGCGAGGCGACTTTCGTCGTGTCAGTGCAGGCCCCCAAGGTCGAGCTGCACGCGGTTCCCATAATGGCCATCACGGTGATCAAGAACATCACCGATCTGATTGGCAACCCCATTTCGACTAGCCCGGTGACCACCTCGTAAAGGAGATCTCCATGTTCATTTTGCGCACGACCCAAATGCCCAGCCTGCAGCAGCTGACCGAGCTGGAGCAGATCGTCGCCGTCGACAATGCAGGGCCCAACCTGCCCACCAGCACCGGCACGGTTCGCGGCGTTCTCGTTGGAGAGTGCCTGCAGGGGCCGTTCGTGCCGACGGTCGTCAACGCGCCGGCCGATGTGACCAGCCTCTACTTCCCCAATGCCGGCCTGTTCACGCTGCTGAGCCAGAGCGGCCCCAATGGCCCATGGACGAGCGGCAGCGACGTGCAGGACGGCTCGGGCGGGGCGTTCGATGGCAACGTGTGGGCCGAGCTGAAGGGCAAAACCATCAGCGGCCTGGTGATTCAGCGGGTCGACTGCGACATGGTGACGGCCAACGGCGGCAGCTCCAAGGCCTACGTGCAGTTCACCGTCACGGTTAACGCCGCCGACCAAACGGCCGGGGTAACGAACAAAGACCTGGTGATTCCCGCCGGCACCCGCTTTGCCGACGCGGTTCTGGGCTCGGCAACCGCCGTGGTCGCGCTCAGCCAGCAGCTGACGATCCCGGCCGGGACCACCGTCACCTCGAACGCCATTGCGGTCGGCATCTCGCTACAGCAGGACCTGGCCAGCGGACAGCTTACCTTCGTGAGCACCGGGGCCACGCTTGGGGCCACCTGCTTTTTCGTCAAGGGCCAGAAGGCCACCACCGCGGGCTCGAACCCGATCACGGTGCCGATCGACTACGCCACCGGCGGCACGCCGATCCCTGGCTCGCTGAGCACCATCGCCACCGGCAGCGTCTCGACCGTAAACGGCGCCGACGCTGGCACCGACGTCTATGCCCCTTCGGGTGGCGCTACCCAGCCCGCCTCGTCGCTCTCCGACTGCATTGCGGCCAACTACGCCGCCGCAATCAGCAAGACGCTGCCGGGCACCGACGCCACGAACGACATCGTGGTCATTTGGTCGGCGCGCAACTTCCACATGGCGAACGCCACCGCGTCCACCATGCGCAAGAACCTTTGGCAGAACGCTGTCAACTCGAGCGCCGTGGGTCGCGGCCGCGTGGCCATGGTCACCAGCCGGCAGGGCATCAGCACCGCCGGCACCGAGGCGGTCGCCGTCGAGGCCTTGTACCAGGGCCAGGTCGCGGCCGATTCGGTGGTTGGCGCCGACGCCGATCGTTACTGGGTGTGCGGCCCCTACGTGCAGGTCTTCTCGACCGAGCTGAACGCCGACATCACCATCAGCGCTTGCGGCGCGCGCGCGGCCATGAAGGTGAACCTGGCCAACAACGGCGAGAGCGAGTACCTGACCAGTGTTGGCGATCCCGAGAATGCCAACATCCAGAACGTCGATGCGCAAGAGACGCTGTTCACCATCAACCCGCTTGTCGAGACGGACTACATCGCGATGAAGGCCGCTGGGGTTGCCTGGCTGGTCCAGGATCGCAATGCCGGCTGGTGGTTCTACAGCGGCGTGACCGGGGCCAACCCCGTCACGTACAACAACCGGGTCGACGACAACCGCCGCAGCTTTGCGGACGAGATTCAGGACATGATCTTCTTCCTGGCGTCGAAGTACGCCAAGAAGCCCGGCACCACGAGCCGCGCCGATGCGTTCGCCAGCGACATGACCGTGTATCTGGAAAGCCTGGTCAATCCGCCGATTGGCGATGCCCGGGCCGCAGCCTACCAGGTGCTCGAGGGCGCGGCGGCCGGCAACAGTCCGACCCTAAACGCGCAAGGCGTCTACCTGTTCATTGCCAACGTGCAGATGAACGGGTCCATGAAGACCATCGTGATCAATACCCAGATCGGACCCAACGTGGTCATCGCCCAGGTGGCGTAACCCAAAGGAGCAACCCATGCCCGGTGATTATCGAGTTCTAGGCCGCGACAGCACGTTGCGGATCAGCCAAGGTGGCGCCCTCATCACGGAGATCACGGCCGTCAAGGCCAACGACTTCAAGCCGGTTTTCACGCTGATTTCCGAGGGATTGATCGGCGAGGCGGCCAAGCGCCACCGCGAGATCTTCGACGAGATCGACGTGACCTTCTCGGTGCAGCCCGAGGGCCTGGGCATCCTGCAAATGCAGTCGCAGCTCTACGCGCGGGCGCGCAGCGGGCAGAACCTGGCCGCTTACCAGGTCAACCTCGCCTTCTACATTCTGTTCCCCTCGGGACAGACGGCGAGGATCACAGTGCCCGACCTGAAGTTCTCCGATCCCGGAGGCCTGATCAACGCCGGCCGCGAGACTTTCCAGGTCATGAATTTTGCGGCCAAGAGCGACCGCTATATCCCCAACTACTAGCCTGAGCAGCAGCACAGCACACAGGACCAAGGAGGCAAACCATGTCCGATTCACTCAACCTGGCCGGGGGCCTACTCGACGCCATAGCGCGGCTCCCCAGAACCACCTTCACCCTTCCCGAGTCAGTCCGCCTGGCCGGCGACCCCAAGACAGTCACGATCCGGCAGCTGACCGTGTCCGAGATCAAGGCGGCCATGGAGGCCAAGCACTTTGGCGAGGCGGGGGCCAAGCGCGGACTGTACGCGGTTGACGGCAAGGTGGTCACCTGGACCGACAACGAGGCCGAGACGATCTTCGACGGCTTTTCCAACAAGGTGCGGGACCTGGTCATCAAGGGCTTCGGCAAGGTCTGCCTGCCCAACCAGGAGGAAACCGACAGTTTTTTCGGGAGCGCAAAGACGGAGGTGTAAGGGCGGGGGCACTGCAAGGACTGTGGGACGAGGTGGCATACGCCGCTTATTACGGACACCAGCCATTAACGGAGATTTTCAGCCGCAGCCGATCTGACCTGCAAGCCTTCAACGGCGCCCTAAGTCGGCTGATCGAATGGGAACAAAAGAAACGGCCGAGCAGCTAGCACCATGGGCGACAACGTTACACAGGTTGAGGGCCTTGACTTTGTAGTCGCCGACCACGCGACGCCGGCCGCCGCGTCCTTGTCGAAGGCTTTCCAGCAGGTCGACAACGCTTTCTCGCACGCATCGAGCAGCGCCAAGGGCTTTTCGAAGAACATGGCAATTGGGGCCCTGGGCGCTGTGGGCCTCTCGTACGGCCTGCGCGACCTGCTGGGCCAGGCCAAGAGCGCGAACGTCGTCGTCGACGATTCGGCCAAGAAGATCGCGGGCGTAACCTTTGCCTTCGGCGGCTGGAAGGCCGGCACCAGCGCGCAAGAGCGCTGGACCGAGTCGCTGGAAGAGGGGCACGAGGTTGTCAACAAGCTCGAGAAGGACGAGAGCCGCCTGAAGATGACCCGGGCCGACCTGGCCGAGGTCTACAAGGCGTCCTATGCCCTAAGCGAGCGCTACGGCCTGTCGCAGGCCCAGCAGATCGACGTCACCGAAAAGCTGGCCGCTGTCCAGAAGGTGCTGGGCGTGAGCGCCGAGGGCGCCTCGACTCAGATGTCGCGCATGGCCCTGACGGGCAACATGCGGGTCATGGACGACTTTTCCAAGGCGCTGCGGTTCTCGATTGGGAACATCGCCGAGTTCCACAAGATGAGCGAGCCCAAGCGCTTTGCGGCCATCCAAAAGGCGCTGGGGGATCTGGTGCCAGCGGCCGAGGGCATGGGCAAGGGCATCAGCGGGTCGATGTTCGACGTGCGCAAGGCCATCGACGATCTGACCCGCGACGTAACCGGGCCCGTGTTCAAAGAGGTGTCCCACGACTTTGCCGAGTGGGCGCACCACCTGGGCGAGGTGCGGGCCAGCGGGCAAAGCCTGGCGCACGAGTTCGGCGATAAATTGGTGTGGGCCTTCCACGCTATCGAGGGCGCTTCGAAGTTCACCGCCGACCACTGGCGCGCAATTGTCGGCATCCTGGTGGCGAACAAACTGGCCGGCATGGCCGGTGGGCTTGCCCAGTGGGGCAAGGGCAGTGCCGCTGCAGGCGGCGAGGCGGGTGGCGCCATGCGGGCCGCGGTGGTCAACGTCTCGGCCGCAACGGTCAACATCGGGGGCCCCGCGGCGACCGCCCTGGGCGGTGCCACGACCAAGGCCATCGAGACGGGCATGAAGGGCGGGCTGGAGAGTACGGTTGGGAACCTGGCCGGCATGGCCAGCAAGGCCTTCGGGGTTACCGAGGCGCTAGGGGTCCTGTACGTTGGTCTCGAGGCCCTGGCCGGCATGATCGACAAGTGGCACACGGACGCCATTGCCAAGGAGGCGCAGTTCGGCAAGGACAGTGTTCTGGCCGGCGGGTCGGGCAAGGCCATCGTCGCCGCGCTCGATACCTATCGCGAGATGGCGGACAAGGATCTCGAGCTGGGGCGCAACAGTGCCGACACGGCAAAGCAGGCCCATCAGGCCTACATCGCCCTGAAGGCCGCCTACGGTGCCGGCGTGGTGGGCGAAGGAGGCAAGGTCAACGTCGGGGCTGCGAAAGAGGCCTACTCGACCATGACGGCCGAGACCCGAAGCCAGCAGCTGAGCGCCCTGGGCATGGACGCGAATAAGGCCTACTACAACACCGACCAGGTGCAGAAGGAATTTGCCGACCGGCTGGCCGAGGTGCTGGCCAACCTGTTCGGGGCCAGCGGCGACTCGACCAAGCCGCCCTCCATGCGTGAGATGCGCAAGCCGCCGCAGGTCAACATTCAGCACCTGGAGATCACGCAGGACTTCAAGGACCGCGACCCCGACCGGATCTTCCACCGCACGATCAACGACGTCATCGACCTGGCCCATAACCCGCAGGGCGCAACCACGAGGACGATCTAGTGTCCGACAACACCGAGCAAGGCCTGGTCACCATCACGCCGCTCGAGGGCGGCTACGCGCCGATCGCTCTCACGGGGACGGCCCTGCCGTTCAAGAAGGTGAATTTTCCCACCGAGCAGCGGGTGAAGTCGACCTACTACCCGGGCAACCCCGTCGCCACCCAGACAGTCGGCGGCCCCATCACGCCGAACAGCACGATGCAGGGCCATTGGATGGACGTCGACCTGGGCGAGGGCATGGCCCGCCAGCTCGTGCTTCAGTTCGAGCTGCTGGCAAAGCAGGCTATCCCGGTCGAGGTTAGGTGGGGCGGCCGGCAGCTGACCCAGGGCACCGACCCCGCGATCGTGCGCCGAGGCATCATCAAGCGCTTCGACCCTGGGTACAACCGCTCCCAGGACGTGGAGTGGACCTGCGAGTTCGAATGGCGGGGCGAAGCCCTGCAGACCACGGCGCCCACGTTTGCCAGCCAGTTCACCCCGTCGAGCGACTTCTCGGCGCTGAACGACCAGCTGACCCAGACCAAGGACCACACGTCCTCGTGGAGCGACATTGCCTTCGCGACCATTGGCAGCGCCACCAGCGCGATGCTGACGCTGTCCGATGCGCTGGACGACGTGCAGAACGCGATCATCAACGGGGTCAACGTCGTCAACGCCGCCACCCAGGCGCTGAGCGACGTGGCCAACCTGCCGAGCAGCGTGGCCGACCGTGTGCGCGGGATCTGCGACCAGATCATCAACGCATGCGCCAACGGGCGCGCGGCGATAGGAAGCTTCTGCGGGCTGTGGCCCGGCCTGGGAGTAAGCCCCGTCGGGCCGGCTTGGACCGCCCTGGGCCAGGCCATCCAGCAGCAGGCAGTTCAGGCGAAACTGGCGCTCTACCCCACCGACGATCCCCTGGCGCGCCTCGACGGCCAGACGGCCCAATACAGCCTGATAGAGTCCTGGGACCTGCTAGCAAGTCAGGCCGCAGTTGCCTCCGCGGCTTTGGCAAGCCGGCAGGTCCCAGACGTTATTGCGATCCTGCGGCCACCCGCCGGCAGCGACCTGAGGGACATTGCGGCCCGCCCGGAGATCTACGGCAACCCCGACCTGTGGTGGGTCATTGCCGATTACAACAACCTGGCCTCGTCCGAGGTGCCAGCCACGCCGACCGGCGCGTCGGACGACGGGGCCCCCGCCATTTACGTTCCGCGTCTCACCGGGGCCGAGCAGGCGCTGATCGAGCTGGTGCAGGGCACCAGCACCACCGCCCTCGGGCCAACTGGCACCCAGCCTGCGCCAGGCGCACAGGGAGGCGGGTAGGTGCCCGAACCGAGGACATACAGGCCAGCATGCCTCCTTCGGCTGTTCGTGCGTCTAGCCGACTTTGGCGCGAGCGACGACTCGGACGCGCAGGACGGGGCGCAGCCCTACGCCGAGCCCACCGTGCAGGCACAAAGCGACATGGCTGTCACGGAGCAGCAGCTAGCGCAGGCGCTCGCGGCCCGGGGCCTGGGCCAGACGAAGTCCACGGCCGACGCCATTTCGCTCAGCAGCACGTCGGCGCAGCAGAGCAGGCAGGCCAAAGCCTCGGCGGCGGGCAGCAAGTCGGCGGCCGGCACCACCGGCAAGGGCGACGACTGGGCGATCCAATTCGTCACGGTGCCGCTCGAGCTGGAGATCGAGGACAAGGGCTTCCGCGACGCCGACGGCCTGACCGCGAGCTTCCCGTTTCAGGACATGCCGCTGAACCCGCAGATCATTCGGGAGTGCATGGTCGAGGCCTGGGTCGGCACGGTCAAGACAAGCGACTTTGCCGGGCCCGGCACCTGGGCTTTGCAAGCGGTGCCGTCGCCCACCAGCGTCCGGCGCTTCAAGGGCTGGGTCGACGTCGAGGAGATGGAGCACGACGAGGACGCGGGACTCGTGCACATCAAGGCGCGCAGCTACGTCGGCGTGCTGATCGACGGCAAGATCAATGCGCATGCCCGGGCGTACTACCCGCAGGCCTCGGACGAAGCGATCACGAAATTCGTCAACCGGATCCTGTCGCTGTATCCGCCCACGGCCGGCACCATGGGCGACCAGTTTCGAGCTTACTGGTACGGCGCCGACCCGGCGCAGGAGGCGAAGCTGAACCGCAAGACGTTCATTCGCTCTTTGCAGACTGCCGCCAGCCGCAACGCAGCCGCGGGCCAGTCAGGCAGCACGAACGTCAACCAGCAGCCCGACCCCAGCAACGAAGCGGCCGACCCGCAGGGCCAGGGCGACGCCGCGCCGGCTGGTCAGGTGGGAGTGCCGACCAAGTCCGTATCCGAGGACGGAACGTCGATCTGGGACGTTATCACCCAGGCCTGCGAGCTGGCGGGCTGCCTGCCGCTGTATAAGCCCGCTCTGCCCGCGGTGCAGGCCAGCTCGAACGGTGAGATAACCACGGTCGACCCTGGCGAGTGCCTGCTGCTGTGCCCGGCCGAGACGTTTTACGACGACATCTCGCAGGCCACGCAGATCAAGGGCGGGGCGCGAGACGGGTTCAAGCGGTCGTTTACCGACGGGAACGGGAACGTGATCAACTCCGACGTCCGCTTCATGGTGTGGGGCCACAACCTGTCGAAGCTGAAAATGTCTCGCAAGCTGGGCAAGGTGCGCCCCAGCGCCGTCGAGGTGCGCTCGTACAACCCCGATGCCGATGCCCACCTGCGCGTTATGTCGGCCCGCTATCCGCTGCACAATCCCAAGCGCAAGCACGGCAAGGGCGGCTACTCGGCCAACAAAATGACGGTCAAGGGCACGGGCAAGATCGACGTCATTCGCACGTTCCTGGTCAACGGGATCCGCGACCTGGGCATGCTGCAGGCCACGGCGGCGTCGCTGTATCACCAACTCAGCCGCTCGGAGCTAACGCTCGAGTTGGAAACGGACGAGCTGGCCTCGTATATCGATCCCGTTGCCAGTCAACAGGCCGGCAGCCTGGTCGAGAACCACAACGACGCGCCCGACCTGCTGCGGCTGTGTGCCGGCTCGCCCGTCCACGTGACTGTGGCTACCAAGTCGACGAACAGCACCAACCTGACGATCTGCAGCCTGTCCGAGTTCTACGACCTGTCCGGCACCCAGATCCAAGAGCTGATGACCAAGCAGAACGATCGCTGGGGGACCTACGTCGTCAATGGCAGCGTCGACCAGGTCGCGCTGAACAACGCCATCGCCAAGATTCAGCGGGCCTACCAGGCGGCAAAGCTGCCGAGCGTCTACTACTGCCGGTCGATCCGCCTCAAGTTCGAGGCTGAGTCGGAGTTCTTTCACTGCTCGATGGAGCTGGCCAACTACATGCGCGACGCCGATCCGGCCACCATGGACGCCACCAATCAAGCGATCAACGACCAGCGGAAGATCCACAAGACGAGCACCCAGGGCCAGCGCCAGGCGCGCCAGGCCGCGCAGACCACCGCGATCGTCGACCGGGCGCTGCGGGTTGGCACCGGCGGCAGGGGGGCGCAATGAGGCGGCCCCGCCACGTCTTTGGCACCGACATTCGGAGCAGCCTGGATGCTCACGCCATGGGCAAGGCCATCGCGGCGCCGGGCACCGACCTGCGGTGGTGGTACTCGGAGGGCACGGTGTCGAAGCTCGACCCGGCCACCGGCGATCTCGACTACACCGATCCGCGCGCGATCTGGAACGACAGCGGGGGCGTGCACGTGGACGTGGAGCTGCAGCCACTGGGCCAGCACGTGACCGCTCGGTATGCCGGGATCTCGGCGGGCGAGGTGACGATCTTCGCGCCCATTCGTCCGGGCGACATTGTCCTGGTCGCCCTGCCCGATGGCTCGACCGTGCGGCCCGTGATCGAGAAGATCCTACACAGCCGCTCGAACCGCCAACCCACCGCGGGCGGCAAGCCGATCTTCGACAACAACCGCCTATTCATCTACGCCAAGTCGACCCCGATCGACATTCGCACGGCCGGCGGTGTGCAGGTGCTGCTCGACCAGAACGGTAACGCCACCGTCACGGCAAGCACCGCGGTCAAGCTGGGCGGAAGCGACAGCCTGCACCCCACGCCACAGGGCGACCTTCAGCAGACCGCTCTTAACAACCTTGCGACGGCCCTGCAGGCCTACATCGGCGCCATCAAGGCCATCGCCGATCCAAGCGGGCTCGCAACTGCTACGATGAGCGGCGCCATCAGCGCGTTCGTCGCGGCGCAGTATCTCTCGACAAAGGTTTCGAACCAGTGAGCCATTTGCACAGGAGCCAGGCTTGACATCCTCCGCCCCCTAAAGGAGGCGGATTCCCGGCTTCACAACCGAGCATTTCTCTTTCAACCCTGACTGCACCGCACCCCGAAGGATACGA
>Ga0187874_10000930_pt1 | contig 31113 bp, 19 predicted proteins | sample June2016WEW_16_1_3_FD_132993 | JGI IMG/M metagenome (GOLD analysis project Ga0187874, IMG submission 132993) | Peatland microbial communities from SPRUCE experiment site at the Marcell Experimental Forest, Minnesota, USA - June2016WEW_16_150 | ecosystem: Environmental > Terrestrial > Soil >... | reverse complement strand
CGTTCCGCAAGACGAGCGCGTTCGACGGACGACAGACGCCATCAGGAATTGCGTCCCAGTGATTTATCAGGGCGAGTTTGCCGTAGACACAGTTGTTGGCGGCATGCCCGTGACCATCGTTGGTCGCCCAGATTTTCTAATCCTCGACGGGGATGGATATCTCATCCGCGACTCGAAGCTCTCCCGGCAGGTTGATGAAGATCATCACAAGGAAATAATGCTCCAACTCCAACTCTACGGTTGGCTTTTCGAGCAGACAGTCGGCACTCCTGCCAAGCGACTCCAAGTGCATACCGGCAAGGGTGACATCGTGGATGTGCTGTATGACGGGGGTGCTGCTGCACTGTCCGAACTCACGAAGATCGTAGGATTGAAGCGGCTCGCAGCCGAACCGTACGAGCCTGTGGGCTGGACAAAGTGTGGTGCAGGATGCGGGTATTACGATCATTGCTGGCAACAGGCAGAGGCGAACGACGACGTTTCGCTGGTGATGGAGGTTGACCAAGGACTCGCCCGTGAACTGAATGCCGCAGGGGTAAAGTCCGCAACGCAGCTTCTCGCCAGCTTCGACGTGCAGCGGCTAAGCGGATTCACACGCCCGTGGGGCGAAAAGCAGCAGAGGGTCGGGAAGAAAGCGGAAAAGATTCTCGTCTACGCTGATGTTCTAATCAGCGGCAACGAGCGGATGCTAGGCGCTATTGCAATTCCGGCGCACGACAATTACGTCATGTTTGACCTCGAAGGCATGCCGCCGCAGCTCGACGACCTTGAAAAGATTTATCTCTGGGGCATGCAGGTCTACGGCAAGCGCCCGAGCGCGTTCATGGGCGTGACGGCTGGATTCGGGCCGAACGGCGATCAGGAGGGATGGGCGGCGTTTCTCGATGCTGCCCAGAACCTCTTCGCCGACTACGGCGACATCCCGTTCGTGCATTGGCACCATTACGAAAAGACCCATATCAATCAGTACATCGCCCGATACGGCGATCCGGACGGCACCGCTGCACGCGTGCTCCGCAACCTGCTCGACCTGCTTCCCGTCACCAAAAACGCGATCGCTCTACCACTGCCTAGTTACAGTCTCAAAGTCGTCGAGGAATACGTCAAATTTCAACGCACGCAGGACGAATACGGCGGAAGCTGGGCGATGGCGCAGTTCATTCTGGCGACCGAGACCGCCGACGAAGCCGAGCGCGACGCCCGGATGGCTGAAATCCTCCGGTACAACGAGGAAGACCTCGCGGCGACGTGGGCGGTTTTCGAGTGGCTGCGGGGCAAGGGTGCCTCTGGTCGGATAGCCTGAAAAACACGAGCTTCAGTCGTCCTGGCTCCAGGCTGGACAAGCCTCACATCGTTGGCAGGCTGTCCGGCTGGACTGGTGCGTAAAGCATCAATGCTCGTTATATAAGCGCCCGCAGGCGCTCGCAGTCGGCAAGCAGCTTGTTGATTTTCTGCTTTCGGGTCGGCAAATCGAGACTGCCGGGATGGTCGTTCACATCGGCGAACGTGTCCGGCTCTTCCCCGACCACTGCTTTCACCGCCGACATCACTCCCTTGGTGGCGGTCTTCGTGTTTTCTGCTGTTTTTCTCATATCTATACTAGAGAGCGATATTGGACTTTTTCGCTGGTTGGAGATGTACCGACTCGGAGTACCTGTTCGTCAGCCTCATGCATGATGGGCTGTTTGATCCGACCACAATACAACGGGAGGAGTCCACAATCAACAATCTCAGAAACAGCAGACGCAATCAATCAAGTGCAAAGCAGGCGCTGGGAATCGTGAACTTGTGTCAGGCCGAGTACCACTCCGTAGACGCAAACCATCTCCCTCTGGACATGGTCAAACCGGGTCCTGTGCTGGTCGCGTAGGGGAAGGAGTTCAAGTGCAGATCGAATCAAGCTGTGGCGTGTCCTTCAAATTTTGCCGCCCGTCTGGTGCGCCAGCCCGAGAACCCAGCGCTGCGATGACGCGGGCGCTGCGAGCACTGGCTGAGTCAGAAGAAATGCAGCAGTTTGTTGCCGAAGCACATTCCCAGCGGAAGGATGTTGTCGTCGAAGTTTTCCAGAGCCGAAACGGCCGACCGCTGTTGATCCACCCCAATGCGGTGCCGAAGACCTTCAGCCGTCGCGGCCAACCTTTTCAGGGCTGCGTGCGCCCATACCTAAGCCATTCGCCAGTTGTCGCTTGATTCCCCGCCATTTTCGATCAGTAAATTGCAGCCAAAATGCAGCCAAGACACGGAGTTCGGTAGCTACCTCACTATCTCCAGTTGCTCATGCATTTTTAACGGCTACGGCCCGTACCTCGGGCCACAAAAGAAAGCATGCAGGCATCGCCGGGAGAATGGATTGGCTGCGGCTTCCGATTCATCTCAGCTATCGCGTGCTGACCAGATTCAGGTCTGGCTCAGGCGAGCAGAGGAGCTCTATTTCCGTGCAGGAGCGGCGAACGATCTACGCGGACAGGTTGCTCGGTCTACGGGAAGGACTACGGGCTCTGGAACTAGACTTGCGGCGCGTTGGCGGATTAAGCGCCGCCAGTGTCCTGCAAAATCAGATCAACGTCAACCAAAGTCTGACAATAGCGGGCTTTGACCGCATTATAGAGCGCGTAGAACAAAACAGAAAACCGCGCATCTGACCGCCAGTAACAGTATCGAATAGACGGTATTGCCTAAACACCTCGCGCCTGGACCAGCTTGTTGAGAACCATTCTCGGATCGTTGGGAACAAAATCAAGCAGCTTTTCTATCCTTTGGCGCAATCTAAAATCTTCACAGGGGAAAAGAGAAAGGAACTCGCCCACCAGCATTCGCAGCACCGTATAGCCAACTACGTCAGACTCGAGACGGCTCTTAAGGTACACTACATCCTCCTCGGGAATTCGGGCAAAGTGTTCCAATGTTATCGTAAGATCAATCATGCGCATTGAAAGGTCAGCCTCTCCGGCCAACTCTCGAACTTGTTGATAGGTCTCCCGAAGATCTCGAACGCCAACCGAAAAAGACACTTTCTTAATAGCACCAACCACTACGCCCTCTACTAAATTCACAAGTACCATATTAGAGGCATATGCGATGTCCCGGTCAGCCTTTCGCGCGAATGCTGTGTGCTCTCTCAAAAATGACCGAAGCGAATGTGCTATTTCTGTATAGTTCTGTTCGGTAAGTACCAGAAAATCTTTTAAGAGTCGAAGCCCAAGTGAGTAGCTTTCACGTATCAAATCCCTTTTCAAATCGGCCCGCAATTCCAATGGAAAATTTCGAACAACTTGGCCCATAATCTCTAATAGCTGAAACGCCGACGAAATGCTGAGACTGAGTTCTCGCGCTTGCCGCTCCTCCTTCTCTCTCTCATTCTGCTCCAGCGCTGCGTCTTTTTGTTCGTTATATGCTTCTCGATTCGTCTTGTGATCACCGCTGGGGGCCAGCAATGGTGGGTGGCGAGTACATAGAGAGCTTGCAAAACTCAAATCTTTCGAAATGTCGAACTTTGGGGTAGCCGTAAGGATTCCGGACGCTTTTGCAATAATTCGTTCGATAAGATCACGATTTTTTGAAAGATATAAATAGAAGATCAACGTGCGGGCTTTGTCCTCATCATGCGCCGCATCAATCATTCCGACAAGCTGGCAGATCAGCTCAGCAGCTTCCTGCGCGTTAGAAATCTCGTCATGGAAGTATAAAGCCAAGAGAAAGTAGTAAGCATACTTATATACAAATTTAAATTCTCCAGATTGCGCTTGTAGTATCTTGGCATCCACAAACTGCGTTTTCCAATGAGTAATATCTTCTGCCACCGCGTATTCATTTGAATACCTGTCCTCGATTGTCCGGAGCTCATGCTCCGTGACAAAGATGCGATTTAGTGAATGCATCTTAAATGCAATCCGTGACAGGAGAGCCAGTTTTGCCCCAACTAGCTTCTGTCCATATATACCCAGGCGCTTAGTGAGCAGCTGTTCGTAAATGTGGCCAAATGAGCCGTAACCAGCGGTTCCAGTTAAGTTAGTACTAGCTTGGAGAACGGAGAAAACGAACAGTGGAAACGAGGGGACAACGCCTGTGCTGATGAGTGTGTCGAGGAGGTGTTCGGCAACGCTAACGGCATTAGCTAGCTCGAAATCATCGAGCTGGAATTCCCTGCCTAGCGTTACCCAGTTGTTAATAAGCCGAGAGCGTAGTACATGACCGAATTGTTTTAGCCCACAGAATGTGAAGTCGGCGAATACTCCAGCATCTCCCAGCTGTGTAATCTCTTGGAACACAGTGCCCTCATCGGAAAAGAGCAGCAGGCGTCCACCGTACTTCTTAAACGCGTCAAGCACCAGTTGCTTCGCTTCAAAATTTAGAGGGAAGTGCTGCCAGTCATCAATGATGAAAATGCGTTCATCGTCTTGCAACTGAGAAAAGCGTGTGTACAGCTTATCGCTATATTGCTTCTTGAAGTTCCTAGAAATCACGCCAACAACGGAGTCATAAGTTGTGTTCCTAAAATCGCTTCCGTTTATCAATACTGGTACTATTTGTCTGCGATCTAGCAGCTCCCGATATAAGGTTTTGGCAAGTGAAGTACGCCCAGATAGCGGAGGCCCTGATATCCTGAGCATCGGCGTATCTACAACATGCTGAAGTACCTTTGAGCTGCGCACAACCGTTTCGTACTCTGGGCGGTCTTAAAACCAGAAACACGGAGATCAGGGTACACAAAGAGATCTGACAGTTTTAGGTCGGTTTTCTCATTATGTGTGAAAGGGGTTCCAATATCATCTAAGAAGGCGCGATACTCGTCGTTGTTTTGAAACTGATGTTCCAGCAATTTTTGGTTTCGTGCAAAAATTCCAGTTGTGATTGGTTGCTGCTCGTATAAAGTTGATTGCCACCAAAACTGGGCGACTTGATAGGTTGTTTTAGCGGAATCGAGAAGGATAACGTTGAAGCCATTCTCGCGAACTGTCTGGTCGAATAGCGCAGCACCTTCCACATAATTCATTGTTGTACCGTCAGATAAAGTTTTGCGGTAGGTATCGCTTTCGTGTTCATGGCCGGTTAGTATCAAGTCCGAGGAAGTTTCAATGCACCTCTTCAGTGCGCGCGCATTATTGGGTTCGAGCCATCCATAAGGATGGTGCAAAAGAGTGACTACAAGATCGGACTTCGCATCCACTGATCGTACGAGCTGGTGTGGAAAGAAGATCTGACCGGGCTTCTCGTCTCTGCGGGATACCCAGGCGGTATTAAGACACCGAAAGATGACTTTGTATCGTGCCTCGGGAAACGCGCTTTCCCAATAGAGTCTCTGCTTATTACCTGCCTCCACGCCAAGAAGAGCTAAGAAATCAAAAAAGCGTTCTTGGAGGCGAAGTAGTTCAGAAGCGGTCTTGCCATCGACCTCTAAGCTGTGGAGTTTGGAAGCGACACCCGTAATCGCTGTTTCTCTGAGATCGCCGGCTTCGTCAAAATCACAATCGTGATTGCCGGGAACGGCTACAGTTCCGACGAACCTCGGGCCGTTCAGCTTCTTTAGCCCATCCTCTAACTCGCCTAGGAATGCAGCCGCTAGTTCGTATTCAGTCTCTTTGCCTGCGTAGGAAATATCACCCGACAAGACCAGGTACAATTCGGAGCACGGTGCAACGAAGGTGCGCAGGGCTGCTACGATGAGCGTTGCATTGTTGAGCACAGGATTAACGCGATTTATGCGAATGTGGATGTCACCAATTTGAACGATTGCGATCATGTGTTCTGCCCCATTGAAAGAATTCGCACGCCGCTACTCTCCAGAATTAAGAAGTGCCTAGAGTTGTAGGCTGCCTCGACGAGGTACAACTTTGATCCTTTCTGGAAGCAGAGATTGTAGTACGGAAGCTTCTAAAGGCTGCAGGGTTATTTGGGAGCTTAAGAGAGGTTTGCCACAGGTGGAAATAGAGCGCACGCGGAGCAGATTTCAAGGAGGGGAACATCTCTGGAATCAATCACTTGGGGCCGAACTGGTGGGATGGGCTGTCCCAACCCAGAACTCTCTGGGAATGTCTTTTCGATCTTCAATTCAGCTTAGGGTGGCCGTTGCCCTGCCGACGGCGCGGAAAACCGCCGGGTGTGCTAATCCCGAAAGCATCGGCAATTTCCGCTAAGCTCTCCCCGTTTCGACGCATCTCCAGAATCTGAGCCCGCATCTTCGCATCAACAGCTATAGGTCTTCCTCCAATGCGCCCTTGAGCACGAGCACGTTCCAATCCGGCAACTACTCGCTCAGCCGCACCCGCTCCTGTTTTGCAATCGTGGCCAGGATGCTGATTCGATGTAAGCCTTTGTAGGTGTTGCAGAGTCTCGAAGACTCCTTCCCGGCTGGACCTGTCCAGCGACCAGAAAAGCGCGATCTCAAACTCGCAGCGACTGACAGCCGCAAACATCTTCTGGAACCGCAGCCCGAAAACGGGGGTGGTCAACAAGGGGTTGATTCCAGCAGGCCGCAAGTGATTGATATCAAACGGCACATTTCTGGAAGTTTCCCCTTACATCGCATAACGCGACAATGGTCAGGAAGGAAATCCTTACTGACCAGCTTGCCTAAATGCCCCACGGCGGGGCCCGGCGTGCTGATCTTCGGTCCGCGAATACATTGAGCGCATATTCAGCACGCTCGCCATGGTGATAGACGATTTGATCATGTACGGATTCCAGAGGGCTCTGACTGGAAGTATTGCGATGGCTGAAATTCCGCTCTCGCAGCGAGACCCACGAAACGCCCAAAGGTTCAGACAGACATTGCGTGGCAGCGAGTCTATCTGGCAGTTGAAGTGGACGGGGAGCGGGACGGCGGATTCACGTTCACCGGGCGGATTCGCGAGCTAGGAGCTGCTCTTTAGACCCGGGGACGGCGGCATTGCACCGCGCGAAAAGAGGACGGCATTCCGGACATGGAGCATGTTCATAGAGGTGGGGCACTGAGGGCGGCGATGCCGGATGCACCGAAGAGCGAGACTTCCTCTCGCTGGACCTAAGTCGTATCATTCTCGTATCCCGACACTTGAGGAGCGTCAGACGTGAAGGTCGTCCAGCTAAAGATTGAGAACTTCCGTGGCATCCAATCTGCGGAGCTGAAGTTTGACGGACATGCGCTACTCGTCGGCTCGAACAACGTCGGAAAGAGCACGATCTGCGAAGCGCTAGACTTGGTGTTGGGGCCTGACCGGCTGAACCGCTTTCCTCCTATCGAAGAGTATGACTTCTATAACGGCGTCTACCTTCAGGCTGCTGAGAACGAAGGTGACGATCCGGTCCCCGTCAAGCTTCGCGTAGAGGTGCTCCTCATCGAACTCAGCTCAGAGGTGCAGAAGCGATGCGGCGGGCATCTCGAATTCTGGCACGTTGCCGAGAAACGCCTACTGACGGAGGGTGAAGCGGCAGTGGCCACCCCCGGGGTGTCCATTCCCTGTTTGCGTCTGGAGACAGTAGGACAGTACGACCCCGACGAAGACGAGTTCGGTGCGGAGACCATGTACACGCACAGTCCGTCCGCCCTGGAAGGCGAGAAGGATACCGTTCGCCGGGATATTAAACGCCTCTTTGGCTTTTTGTACTTGCGGGCACTGCGCACCGGCACCCGGGCGCTGAGCCTGGAGCGGGGATCGCTGTTCGATGTGTTGCTTCGATTGCAGAAAGTGCGAACGGGACTTTGGGAGCAGGCCATCGCCCGTCTAAAAGTCCTGGACATCGAAAAGGATGCGACGGAGCTCGAACCCGTTCTGACTGCAATCGAGGAGCGACTGTCGAGCTACGTAGCTGCGACGAAGACCGGGCGCAAAACCAAGCTCTATGTTTCCCAGCTGACCCGCGAGCATTTGCGGAAGACGATGGCATTTTTCTTGGCGATGCGCGAGGATCAGGAGCCCGTACCGTTTCAACAGGCGGGAACGGGAACTTTGAACACGTTGGTGCTTGCGCTCCTTTCCTTCATTGCTGAATTAAAGCCCGACTCGGTCATCTTTGCGATGGAAGAACCCGAGATTGCTGTCCAACCGCATACCCAACGACGCATTGCCGATTATCTGCTCTTCAAGACCAAGCAGGCGTTCGTGACCTCGCACTCGCCATATGTGATCGAGCGCTTCACGCCGAAGAACACCTTTCTTCTAACGCGCCCGACAGCAGAAAGTCTCGAAGCGATCTGCGTGGCAGACGCTTCCGGTCTGAAAGAAAACGACTATAAGCGCTACGCGCGTCGCGGACTGTCGGAATGTATGCTTGGAAAGGGGGTCATCATTGTAGAAGGGCTGACGGAGTTCCATGCGCTTCCTGTGCTCGCGCGATGTCTGGAAGCACAAGATCCCTCACTCAACCCACTTGATCTCGCGGGCGTCTCGATCTTCGACGCGGAGAGCGACGGGCCGATACCAAAGTTCGGCAAGTTCTTTCAGGCGCTCGGACTCAAGACGTTCGGTTTCTATGATGAGAAGAAGCGCACTCAGGACGAGAAAGATAAGTTTGCTGCGGTCTTGGATGTCAATGAAGAACACCCCTACAAGGGCTTTGAAGGGCTACTCGCCACGGAAGTTCCAGTCACACGGCTTCGCTCGTTCCTGCAAGACCTACTTAATTCGGGGGTGGACGCTGCTCATTACGGAATCCCGACCACATTACCTGCGGACGATGTAACCATCCGTAAGCTCGTTACCGATGTCTTGGCATCCTCGAAGGGCGCCGGTTGGGCAGCGCGCCTTCTCGAACAGTGCGATCCCAATGAACTGCCGAAGACCGCCGTGGACTTCCTGAACAAGGTTTACGCTTTCTTCCCCGCTCCCCTTCCTCCCTCTGCTGGAAGTTCAGTTCAAACGCCATGAAGATCTGCGCTGAACGTCAGAAGCTCTTGGACTGCGCTGGTCACGCCGTGGTCGTCGGCGGGCCGGGCAGCGGGAAAACGACGATTGCGTTAAAGAAAGCTTTGCTTCGTATTGAAGCGGGACTGATGCCCGGACAATCGGTACTTTTTCTTAGCTTCTCACGCGCAGCTGTGACGCGCATCATACAGGCGTCCCGGCTGCAGCTTCTCAAACGGCAGCGATCGCTTCTCAACGTTCAGACCTTCCATTCGTTCTTCTGGGATTTGCTGAAGACGCATAGCTATCTGCTCGGAGCACCCAAACGGATTCGTATTCTCATGCCGCAGGATGAACGCGTGCGGAACGGGAACGCCAAGAATGAAGAAGGGTCGCAGGAATGGGCCGCATGGATCAAAGAACGCGAGGTGCTCTTCCAGAAAGAGGGGTTGATAGGATTCGACCTGTTTGCGCCGAAGGCTGCCGATCTGCTCCACCGTAGCCTTCTAATCAGGCAGCTACTCGCCGAGCGATTCCCGCTCATGATCGTCGATGAAGCACAGGATACAGGCCCCGATGCGTGGCGATGCGTCGAAATGCTCGCGCCTCTGGCGCAGGTTATCTGCCTGGCAGACCTTGAGCAGCAAATTTTCGACCACCTTCCGGGTATTGGGCCTGAGCGTCTGGATGCCATTAAAGCAGCATTACAGCCTTTGGAGGTTAACCTTGGCTCCGAGAACATGCGTAGTCCAGGTTCGCAGATAGCCGAGTTTGGTCGAGACATATTGGCGGGCCGTGTTCGTCAGGACGGATACAAGGGTGTGAGCAACATGTCGATTGCACGAGGTGCCGACCTCGGAATAAAGATGCGGCAGGCGATCGGTTGCTTGCAGCGCAAAGTAAGGAAGGAAGCGAAGGAATGGGCGAAAACGGTTGCGATTCTGGTGCCTACGGCTTCAGAGGCAACAAGTGTCTCCGCTGCTCTCAACAGCGGAAACAAGCCTGTGCCTCACAAGCTCATGTTCGATGAAGATGAGGCTCGCTTAGCGGCGAGGTTCGCGGCCTTCTTGTTAGAGCCGCGGGAGGGTATCGCTGAGGGATCACAGATCGCAGAAGCTCTCCTGCTGCTCTCTGACATCAAGAGGGCGGCTGGTTCAGCAACGGCTGCAAAACAGCTGCTCGGCTGGGCGGTGAAATGCAAAGCAGGAAAGGTAAGTACGTCGGGTTTGGTGACCGCGGTTCGAGCCCTTCTCAGCGTTCTCAAGACTGCTGCATTTGTCGGTGATCCCGGCCGTGACTGGATTTTTGTGAAGAAGCAGCTTCGCGACTCGCGGGAAGCGATGCTCATCACGGTTGCGCACCATCTGGACTATCTCGTGGCATTCAACCGAGGCAAGCGAATTAGTGCCAACTTGAGTGCAGCCTGGGAGATGTCAGCGACCTACGTGGGTGCACGACACGCGTTAGACGCAGCGTTAGCGCAGGACTTGATTCTGGATGGAGTGGATGACCCAGACGGAATCCAGGTGATGACGATCCATAAAGCTAAATCGAAGCAATTTGATGGCGTTATCGTATTGCGCCGCGAACGTCATGATGGTAAGGGTCTCGTCTCCAATTTTGTCTGGAGAGACGACAAGCCCCCCTTTCGGCGAAGCAGGAAGATTCTGATGGTGGCAGTGACGCGAGCACGCTGGCACACGATGATGGTCCAGCAAGTTTGGCCAGAATGCCCGATCATGCGGGGGTACCATCTTGCCTCGGCCTTTGATATATAGCGAACAAGATGAGCCTTAGCGGCCATCACAAAGTTGCCTGAACATCGGTTAAGCCGGCGCTCGGGCCTTGCGTTCGCGTTGCGAAGACAGTCCCCTATTCATCCCACCGGCCCACAAGTGGCAAGCGGATTTTGGCGTTTCGGGAAGACTTTTGCCCGCAAATACGACCGACTGCCTGGCTGGGATCTCCCAGCCGTCGGACGGTCCAAAGATGCAACCGACTTGCCAGTCCCGTTGTCGAATGCGGCCTATCCATGTAGCTTCGCATACTCGGCGGAAAACGAATTTCTACAGATATCCCAAGCATAAATTTGAAGGGTTGGGAGTCTCGGTTTCCGGTGCTATAGTTAGCGCCTGCCAGCAATGAACCGCAAACCGCGCCAGCTCGAATCCTGAGTTTGCGGTCGAGGTGCGTATTGTCCACACAGGTGCAGGATTTTGTTGTCGGCTCATTGGTCCGTGTTCGTAACCGGGACTGGGTAATCCTTCCCTCCGAGGACGACGTCGTTAACCTGCGCCCTCTGAGCGGCAGTGAAATGGAGGTCTGTGCCGTCCATCGCGTACTCGAAGGAACCCAGATATGTGCCGCTGAGTTTCCGTATCCGGAGGCTCAGGCTTCCGGCGATTTTGTCGCTGGCAAGCTACTCCGCAACGCAGCCCGGCTGAGTCTACGCTCAGGCGCCGGCCCCTTTCGCAGTCTTGGGCGGCTTTCCGTGCGTCCGCGGCCATACCAGTTTGTTCCGATGATCATGGCTCTCCGGCTTGATGCCGCACGCCTTCTGATCGCCGACGACGTTGGCATCGGCAAGACCATTGAAGCGGGCTTGATTGCCAGCGAACTGCTCGCCCGTGGTGATGCTCGCCGACTTTGCGTACTGTGCCCACCGCACCTATGCGACCAATGGCAACAGGAATTGGCAGACAAGTTCCATATACACGCCGAAGTGGTTCGGACGAGCACCATCGCTCGTCTTGAGCGTTCCATTCCGCGCGGCGGGGTTAATTTGTTCGGCCACTATCCCGCTCTGGTCGTTAGTATCGACTTTGCAAAGAGTGACCGGCGCAAGTACCAGTTACTCGAAAACTGCCCGGATCTCGTTATCGTTGACGAGGTACACGCCGCCGCCAATCCCGGCTACCAAGGCTCCAGAGACCAGCAGCAACGGCATGAACTGGTGAAACAGATTGCTGTCGATCCTAACCGGCATCTGCTGCTGCTCAGCGCGACCCCTCACAGCGGTGTTGAAGACAGTTTCCGGTCCATTCTTAGCCTGCTAAATCCTGATTTCGGCGGCGTTGACCTCGATAACCTCAGTGACCGCCAGCGGCGGGATCTTGCCCACCACATCGTTCAGCGGCGCCGGGGCGACATTAGCGAGAAGTGGATGGGCGGAGCAGGCGAGGGACGGCCGTTCCCGGTTCGAGTGCCTCCGTTCGAAGAGACGTATCGCATGTCGCAGGAATACGGCGCACTCTTCAATGATGTTCTGGCTTTTACGCGCCAGACGGTGACAGCCTCCGGGTTGACTCCAACACGTCAGCGGGCGCGCTACTGGGCAGCTCTCTCGCTTCTCAGGAGTCTCATGTCGAGTCCTGCTGCGGCGAAGCAGGCATTCCATAACCGCGAAGAAACTCTGAAAAAGATTGGTGGTGACGAAGAAGAAGTGAACGAAGACCTGCTCAGACGGGAGTCGCTTGACCCGCTAAGTGAAGATGGTGTGATCGATGCTGTGCCGGACGCCGCGACCGAGCTAAGTAATGCTGACCTGTCACCGACCGACCGTTCAAAGCTGCGCCAGTTCCTGGATCGTGCTGAAGCGATCGCCACTGACGGCAAAGATCCGAAAATCGAAAAAGCGGCCGAGATTGTCCTCGACTGGCTCAAGAAGGGGCATCACCCGATTGTCTTCTGCCGATTCATTGCCACGGCGAAGTACGTTGCAGAGCAACTGGAGCGGCGAATTAAAGAGAAGTGCACGACGTTCCGTGCCTCGGCGGTTTCCGGCGAGACTGGCGGGGATGAAGAAAGAAAGGTGGTAATTGAGGATCTGGTTGAATCCGAACGCCGCGTGTTGGTGGCCACGGATTGCCTCAGTGAAGGCATTAACCTCCAAGACAACTTCGACGCCGTCCTGCATTACGACTTGCCGTGGAATCCGAACCGGCTGGAACAACGCGAAGGCCGAGTGGATCGCTTTGGGCAGAAGAAGTCAGAGGTCCGTGCGATCGTGCTGTTCAGCGAGGACAACCCGATCGACGGCGTCGTTCTGAACGTCCTGATCAGAAAGGCACGGCAGATCTATCGCGACCTCGGTATCAACGTTCCCGTTCCAACCGAGAGCGAAAGCGTCGTCAAGGCACTAATGAAAGCCGTCTTTGAGGGCTGGCGTGGCCAGGACGAGCAGCAGCTTCGCCTCGATCTGCCGGAGATGAACACTGTTTCGGCACTCCATCAGAACTGGGAGCGTAATGCTGATCGCGAAAAGAGTCGCCGTACCCGGTTCGCACAGCACGCGATCGATCCCGAAGAGGTTGCACGTGAGATTGAGACCACCGACACCGTTCTCGGCGATCCGGAGGCGGTACGCCATTTCATGCTGGACGCCGCGCAGCGACTCAAGTTTTCGCTGGAAAAGCGAGACCGCTATTACCTGCTCGATCCGACTGGGCTGCCGCCCGAGATACGGGAGCGCCTGGGCTGGAAGAAGCCGGTAAAGACCGTATTCAGTAACCCGCCTCCCGAGGACATTGAGAATGCGGTTGTGCTTGGCCGCAACCACCCACTGGTCGCATTCCTCGCCGATCGCATTCTCGGTCGCGCCTTCCTGCCGACCTCGGAACAGGACTTTGCTCGGTGCGGTGCAGCCTACACAAACGCAGTTAAAGTTCGAACAGTTCTTGCGCTGCTCAGGGTGCGCTACAAGTTGACTCGCAGGGGGCAGAGCGACCAGTTTGCCGAGGAGGTTGTGGCAGTCGCCTACGACACGCCGGGCGGCAAGATCGCATGGAAGCCGACGAACGATCCCGGTGTTACCGCTCTGCTTGAGAACGCGACGGCCGCCGGCAACATCAGCCCGCAGGAAAAGCAGCAGCGGATTCAGCAAGCACTCGACGAGCTACGGAGCGGCCAGTCCGGACTTGACGCGGTAGCCGACGGCAGAGCAGCCGAGTTGGAGGCGACGTACGAGCGGCTGAAACCAACAATGGGAGGCGGCAAAGTCGCCGTCATCCCCTATCCGCCTGATCTGCTGGGCGTGTACGTCCTGCTGCCGGGAGGTAGAGCCTGATGCGATACGTGGCGATACGCTCCGAAGGCGGCTTAATCCCGTACGACCTGCTCGACAAAATCGCGAACGAAGATATTCCAGGACAGAAGCCGGCAGACTTCGGCCTTCCGAAGGGCCGCCGGCTAACAGATGAAATCAGCCGAGTCTGGAGCGACGCGCAGAGCCTATGGGATATTCTGCGCCGCCGCCGTGAGTCTTTAAGCGAGAAAGACCCCTACGGGACCACCCTCACCCGTGACAGGTGGATGATTCCACTGCTGTCCGATGCCGAGATGCTCGGGTTCGACCTGAAGCTGCAACCCGCCGCCGCAGTCGTGGGCAACCTGACATTCCCGGTCTCGCACAGATCGGGAGATGGTGACGACGCAATCCCGGTCCACATCGAGGGCCTAAAGATCGACCTAGACCGGCGATTGCACACTAAACTGCGCACCAGCCCGCAGGCAATGGTGCAGGAGTTCCTGAATCACAGTGAATCGTTGCTGTGGGGCGTGGTAACGAACGGCTTGACGTTGCGGCTTCTGCGCGATTCATCTCGCGTCTCGCGGCCCACATATCTTGAGTTTGACCTCGAAAGCATCCTCGACGGAAACCGTTTTGCCGAGTTCGCGCTCTTTTATCGGCTGTGCCATCGCAGCCGATTCCCACGGCCTGGGCAAGACCCGTCGAAGTGCCTGCTTGAAGATTATTACCAGCAATCCATTGACGAAGGATCGCGAGTACGTGAAGGCTTGCGCATTGGTGTTGAGGAGACGCTGCGAATCTTCGGCAACGCATTTCTTCAGCATCCCGCCAACAGCGAACTACGCGAGAAGATTACCGGCGGACGGCTAAACCCGGTACAGTATCACCGGCAACTGCTTCTGCTTGTGTATCGGCTGTTATTCCTCATGGTCGCCGAGGAACGCCGCCTGATCGTTTCACAGGGAGACGGCGCGGAGCGGAACCAGAGAATCTACGACGAGTCGTACAGCGTTACCCACCTTCGCGATCGCGCAGCCAACATCATCGAGGAATCGTCTTTCACCGACCTTTGGGTTGGACTGCTTCAGACGTTTTCGCTATTCGAGTACGGACTCGACTCCAATCCTCTCGGCATCCCGCCGCTCAACGGAGACCTGTTCCACCAGAGCCGCGCCATTCCCGATCTGAGCGGGACACAGCTTCACAACCACGAACTGCTGCGGGCGGCGCGTCATCTTTCGATGTTTAAGGCCGAGGGCCTTCAGCAGCGCGTCAACTACTCGGCGCTGGACGTGGAAGATCTTGGTTCCGTATATGAAAGCCTGCTCGATTACCAGCCGGTCATAGAACTTACGGAAAACGGCCTGAGGTTCGATCTCCCCGAGGGCGCTGAGCGCAAGCGTACCGGCTCGTATTACACACGGCCGGAACTGGTGCATGAGCTGATCGAGAGTGCGCTCGTGCCGGTTTTGCAAGACCGCATCGCCAAGGCTGAGAAGGAATCTGAGGGCAATAATCTCGAAGAAGAGAAGAGGGCAAAGATCAAGGCGATTCTCAGCATGAGCGTATGCGATCCGGCTTGCGGATCGGGACACTTCCTGCTCGCCGCCGCTCGTCGGCTTGGCAAAGAGCTGGCGCGCATTAAGACCGGCGAAGATGAGCCACGTCCTGAGGACTTCCATCTTGCCGTTCGCGAGGTCATCCAGCACTGCATTTACGGCGTGGACCTGAACCCGCTTGCGGTGGACCTCTGCAAACTGGCCATGTGGCTGGAGGGCCATTGGGCTGGAAAACCACTCAGCTTCCTCGATAACCGTATCCGTTGCGGTAACAGCCTAATCGGTGTATTCGATCCAGCGGTACTGGCAGAGGGCATCCCGGACGATGCCTTCTCCGCCGTAACATTAGACGACCAGAAGGTCTCGTCGTACTTCAAGAAACGAAACAAGCAGGAGCGTACGTCGAAGCAACGCGGCTTCTCGTTCGATGCCGGGGATCACGGTGACGAGTATGCTAAGGCAAATCGCGAACTGGCAGACATAACGGAAGACACTGCGTCAGCCGTTCGGCGCAAAGCCGAGCTATACAGCAGTTGGCGGGCAGGAATGCAGCACTCCCACGATGAAGCCGTTGCGGATCTGTGGACGGCACAGTTCTTCGTGCCACTGACGCGCGTGGACGATCCGGCTATCTGCACGACCAAGGACTTCTTTGAGTTCTCCGTTGACAAGCAGAAGAAACCGCAGCAGGTTGCGGCCGCGCAGGCGAAAGCCTTGCAGAGCCGATTCTTTCACTGGCATTTGGAGTTCCCGGAGGTGGTCTCGAAGGGCGGCTTCGATATTGTCCTTGGCAACCCACCCTGGGATGTAATGCAGCTAGGAGAGGAAGAATACTTCACGCAGCGGCTACCGGAAGTGGGAAAGCTGGGGGGAGCGGAACGTAAACGCGCGATAGCTGCGCTGGAGAGTGGACATCCCGCAGTTTATGCCACCTACCTTGCAGACAAGCGATCGTTCGAGGTCGGCAACAAATTCGCCAAAGAGTCCGGACGCTTTAATCTGACGGCACACGGAAAAATCAACACCTATGCTTTATTTGCCGAGCTTTGCTCTGACGTGGCAAGCCGCGACGGCAGAGCAGGCATCATTATTCCAACAGCAATCGCAACGGGCGATACGACAAAGCTATTCTTCAACAAACTGGTAACCACGGGGCGTCTTGTATCATGTTTCAACTTCTTTGAAATTAGGCAGTGGTTTCCCGACACCGATGATCGGAATGCATTTGGCCTTCTAACACTTGGAGCAAGCAATCGAGCTGCGATGTTTGCGTTCTTATTAACCGATCCCGCCGAAATGTCTGACCGGCGACGCATTTATGCTCTAACTGCAAGTGACATAGCCAACATCAATCCCGACACTAAGACTGCCCCAATGTTTCGAACGTCAGAAGATGCAGCGTGTACAGCGGCGATCTACCGCACCTCTTCAGAAGGTAAGAGGCCGCTCGATTGGATGAGTTTGAAACAAAATGTATTCACCTCGTCAAGCGCGGATGATCTAGCTGAGTTTGCCCGTACAAAGGAATCCGACGAGACTAGCATCCCAATTTTCCGTGGATCAATGTTCCACCAATACGATGCTTTTTTTGCCAAGTACGAGATTGATGGATTCACATCTGTGTCACCATTTGAAAAATCCGTGTCGAACAGAATACAGGCTGATAAATGCGTGTCTCAGGATTACTACGAACGACGAATGATCTCAAAGGGAATTCGAGCCTGTTATCACCTAGCAATTAGACGCATTGCTAGATCGGCAGATGAGCGTACTCTTATCGCGGCAATGCTTCCAAACGTAGGCGCAGACGATACAGCCTCAATGATCGTTGTTGACGGCGTTCTAGAATACGAGGGTGCTCTGCTTGCGAATCTGAATTCTCTTATTTTTGATTACGCATGTGCTCAGAAGATAGGTGGAACCGACATAAGGAAGCATAACTTCTCGCAATTGCCGATTCTTAGCCCGACACTATATTCTGAGCTTGATTTAGGTTTTATCGTGCCACGTATCTTGGAGCTAAGTTACACGAACCATGCCTTGGCTTCCTTCGCTCGCGATCTCAGGTACGACGGGCCCCCGTTCGTGTGGGACGAGGCTCGTCGAGCACGACTACGGGCCGAACTAGATGCGTATTACGCCCACCTGTATCGCTTGACGCGCGACGACTTGCGCTACGTCCTCGATCCGAAGGAGGTCTTCGGCGAAGACTTCCCGAGCGAAACCTTCCGAGTTCTCAAAGAAGGCGAGATGAAAGAACACGGTGAGTACCGCACGCAGCGCCTGGTGCTGGAAGCCTTCGACAAGCTGGCCGAGTCGCCGCGCTTCCGCGATGAGATGCCGAAGCGCGTATCGGCATTCGAAGTCCCAACGAAGAAGCGCAGTCAAGGAGCACACTAACGCAACAGTTGGGAGATGAACTTGCGAGAAAAGACTGACGTTTATCTGTTTGCATATCATTCGGAAACGCGAAACAACTTCAAGGAATGTTCGGGCCAGTTCGAGGTTGTTGAACGCGCTATTGAAGCGGACCCGTGGCCTTACGACAATGGCGACGATCCCTCCTTCTACATTGCCAAGCACGGCGGACGGTTAACCTTGGGCGTATGCCGGCAGGATTCCCGTAATCCTCTCCCAGCTCCGGCGGCAGGCAACGGGGCACGTCAGGATATGTAAAGACCACAAAGGGGCGCCTTCGCACAATAGCGACGGAGGGGATGCCGCGGTTCGAGAGAGGATATCGCTTTGTGCAGGGCGGATTACCAGAACTCGGAAAACGGAAATAGGCGGGCGTAGCTCGATCATTCAGGTTCGTTTACTGCTTCGATACTTTCAGACGATTAAATTCACGCTTCCTCCGGCTGCCATCGCTTGGTGCTAAAGCGCCCTCCAGGAGTTCTCCATATTACTGCAATGCGGTTGTCAGTAAGAAGTTTGATGCAACTGACAGCGGGGCGTGAAGACAAAAGAACGGCGAGTGACGGGTGACGTTCATGATAATAGCGTTTATAGTCTCGGAGCTGGCCGATTGCCATTCGTATTGCCTCTCGATTATTCACCGCCTTGGCCTCAAGCAGTTGCCAATGCGTCAAATCGAAGAGATCCACGCGCAGTTTTGCCTCGCGAATGTAATTGTCCGCGAAGTGCGTTTCTTCTCTCATCCATGAGACATACTGGTCCACCAGAACTGATTCTGGATGATTATGGGGCAAGCCCGGAATGCCCTGAACATGTGGCTGAAAGACAATGCCTGAGGTTCCGCTTGGCAACTCCTCGATGTACTTGCCGGAACCGAAGTTGTCACCAACTAATATTGCTCGCATCTTCGCCGCGTTAAAGTAACGAAAAGCTCCGATGGAATACCAACCCTTAATGGGCGCTTTTAGCGGCTCTTGGGGCTCTCGCATCGTTTTTTTGGCAGATCTAATGAGGTAACCATTCGGCCAACTCTTGCCGTTCGCAAGCGTGACTCTCTGGGGGCCATCGATACCGACAGCCTTAAACATAAGCCTGATTTCATTGTTTTTCGAAACAATCGCCACTATTCCACCAGGGCGGAAATGACGCGGGAAAGCATGAATAGGAACGCTGCCGCTCCGTTGTAGCCTTCTCACAGATGAACTCTCATCACTCCATCGGATAGCAAGATCATGATTCATGGACATGTGGATAGCCTCTTATAGTCCTCGACGTCGCAGTTGTCGGGATTCAGCTTATAACTCGAAGTTACCGACGGATAAAGACCACAACTTCTGCACTAAGATCCACTGTTTCAACCTTCCAACCAACAGCCATCCAGGAAACTGCCTGGACACGCTGTGGCGATGATTCGTTTCCCCACCACGGACGGTGCTTTCTTGCAGAAGGGGGCAGTCGATCACCGATAATCTTCTCGATATCCTCGAATGTGAACCTCACGGATTCGCCACTTTCTTGCATGAGGCGCTGTGCCAGGGGTAAATACTTGCGCGTGCTAACGAGTGATGCAAGATCGTCGACCAGCATCAATGCGGAAACGGTGGTTCTAAGACGAACCTGGGCATGCTTGATGCCGGCTTGCGCTCTGATTGCGGAGAAGTTTGCGATTGGCGTGTGTGAATCGATGCTAGGGCTAACGTCTGCTCGGGTACACTGCAGCGCCACATTAGTCATCGGACGCGCGTGGTCAGCAAAACGATACGCAACGTCATGTTTGCCAACGAACAGGGCGACTGGGGCTCCTGTCTCGGATTCGCGAAAGATGATGCGGTAATCGTCATCCACCCTGATCGACAACAGATCAGACGCCCGGCCACTCAGCTTCTCGACATGAAGTCCATCAGGACGGGGATCACGTACGAAGTTGCGGAGCGCCTTGAAGACCTTCTTCGTGATCTCCTTCGGCAACTCATAGGCACTGGCAAGAAACGAGTCCTGCACTGCAACGGTAGTCGCCATGACCCAGCAGAGTACAGCCAAAAACTGCTGTTGTCGAGAATGTCGAAAAAATCTCCCATTCAAGCATTTACCGATGTACACTCACCGGTTCAGACGAAAAACTCTATAAAGAGCCCTGACAATGGACGTTTTTGCGTTACGGAACCGAGTCGTTAACGATTACAAGCGGTATATCGAGAGTTTCGTACGGATTCGCGATGAATACATCGAGAAGTTTGTGCGCGATAAGTTCGCTTCTGGTGCCCTTTGGCCGGACCCCATCCTGCAACTGAATCCGGCGTACGAGCCGGACGAAACGCTCGATGTACTGGCCGCCAAAGGCATTTTGCGCCCAGCTACAGCTAAGTTTTTCCGCAAGTACGACGGCGGCCCACTGAGACTGTACAGACATCAGCAGGAGGCAATTGCGATCGCCCAGCGACGTGAACCGTATGTTGTCACCACTGGCACCGGTTCGGGCAAAAGCCTCACGTATTTGGTTCCGATTTACGATCACATTCTGCGTAATGAACCGGAGAAGCCTGGCGTGCGGGCCATCATCGTTTACCCGATGAACGCGCTCATTAACAGCCAATGGGAGACGCTGAAGGCATACACGAAGGCTTTCCCCGACAATCCAGTCAGATTCGAGCGGTACACCGGACAGGACAAGGACGAGGCTCGGCAGCGGATTCTCGATAATCCGCCGCACATCTTGCTGACGAACTACGTCATGTTGGAGTACATGCTGCTGCGGCCGGCGGAGCGGAAGTTTACCGACAGTGCGACCGCCAGTCTGGAATTCCTGGTGCTGGATGAGCTACATACGTACCGTGGGCGCCAGGGTGCGGACGTGGCTATGCTTTTGCGCCGCCTGCGCGAGCGCAGCAAGAACCCGAAGCTCCTGCACATTGGCACCAGCGCAACGATGTCCACGGAAGGCAACCGAGAGGCACGGCGCGTGGCAGTGGCGGCAGTGGCGACCAAGCTTTTCGGCTCGGCTGTAAAACCGGGGAACGTCGTAGATGAAACTCTGCGGCGGGCAATCACTGCGCCAGTTCCAGCGGGCGGTGCTGATCTTCGCGCCGCTGTCGAAGAGGAAATACCTAAGGTAGACGCCAGCTTTATCGAAAGCAAGCTGGCGGCATGGGCGGAGAACTGCTTTGGCTTGGCGGAAGAAGACGGCCGGTTGGTGCGAAAGACGCCAATCACGTTCAAGCAGGGGGCGAAGGCTCTCAGCGAAGCCAGTGGACTGCCGATGGAGGCCTGCGAGACAAAGTTGCGGGAGCTGCTGGCAGCCGGTAATGGGCTGAAAACCGAGAGTGGCGATCCGCTGTTCGCTTTTCGCCTGCACCAGTTTCTGGCTGCTGGTGGCACGGTATATGCAACCTTGGAACCTCCTGGGAAGCGGCAGCTTTCAATGGAAGGCCAGTATTATGCCGGGAATGGGGACGGCGAGAAGCTGCTCTATCCACTGGTCTTCTGCCGTGAATGCGGGCAGGAGCTTTACATGGTCAATCTGCGCGACCAATCGCAGCAGGTAACGCCTCGTACTCCGATTTTCTACGCCGAAGATGAAGAGTCGAGCCTAACCCCCGGATACGTTGCGCTTAACCGGGACGCCGAAAACGAAAGCGATTTGTGGGACGAAGTACGTGAAATCGATTTGCCCGACAACTGGTTGGAACAGCGGAAGACAGGTCAACGGGTCAAACGTGACTTCAAGCTGCATGTCCCGCGCGCACTGAGCGTCACGCCAGATGGTGAAGCAAGCACTGGTAGTGCCGGACTGAAGGTTTGGTTCCAGCCAACCCCATTTCTCGTTTGCCTTCGCTGCGGCGCCGCTTACGATCGCCGCGAAAAGAATGATTTTCGCAAGCTGACCCGGTTGAGCCACACGGGACGTAGTACAGCGACCACGCTGGTCAGCGGTTCTGCGATTGTGCAGTTGCGTGCCGACGGCAGTGTCCATGAAAAAGCCCGAAAGCTGCTGAGTTTTACGGATAATCGCCAAGACGCTTCGCTTCAAGCAGGGCACTTTAACGACTTTATCCAGGTGGCATTGATCCGTTCTGCATTGAACAAGGCTCTGGCTGATGCTGACTCTCTCGATCACGCGAACATAACCCCCGCTGTGTTTGCCGCGCTGCGTCTGAAGCAGGAAACCTACGCAAAGGCGCCCTCGGATTCCGACCCCGGAAAGAGCCGAAACGAGAAGGCGATGATGCGCTTGCTGGAGTATCGGCTCTATGAAGACCTGCGGCGTGGCTGGCGCGTGATTCAACCAAATTTGGAACAGTGCGGGCTGTTGGAGATCGAATATCCGGGACTAAAGGAGTTGTGCGAAAACGAGGAACTCTGGACGGACCATCCGGTGTTGCACGAGGCATCGCCGGAACGGCGTTATGAAGCCATTCATGCGTTTCTAGATCATCTGCGGCGGGAAATGGCAATCGACGTCAGCGTGCTTGATCCGGCCGAAGAATGGGATTTACGTCAGCGCGTCCAGCAGAATCTTCGCGACCCGTGGGCCTTCGACAACGATGACGTCATTAGGCAAAGCAGTTTATTTGTTCTGCCTAAAGGAGCCGGCGCTGAGACCATTCGTGACCGGAGCTTGGCTGAACAGTCGAAACTGGCGCGATATCTGCGCTCCCGGCAGACGTGGGATACCGCGACCGACATAGCAGCCCGTGATTGGGAGCCATTCATCCTTGCCCTGGTGAAGGTTCTTAGCGGCAACTTCCTGTTACTGACTAAGACGCACTCCAAGAAGCCAGCAATTCAATTGCTGGCGTCATCGTTCCGGTGGAAACGCGGAACAGGCACGCCTCCTGCGCCAGATCCCGTGCGGACCAGATGGATGCGAACCGGGAAGGACGAGGCCGAGGAACGCAAAGCGAATGAGTTCTTTGCGGCGTTGTACAAAGAAACGGCAAGACTGATGGCCGGCATCGAGGGTGGGGCGCATACTGGGCAAATTCCGTCTGATATTCGCGAACTTCGAGAAGAGCAGTTCCGCAACGGTGACCTGGCGGCGCTGTTCTGTTCGCCGACAATGGAGTTGGGCATCGACATCCGCGACCTCAACATGGTCCACATGCGTAACGTCCCGCCAACGGCGGCTAATTACGCCCAGCGGAGCGGTCGAGCGGGCCGAGGCGGACAACCTGCGCTGGTAGTTGCGTTTTGCAGCGAGGGCAGCCCTCACGATCAGTATTTTTTCCGCCAGCCGGAATTAATGGTGGCCGGCGTGGTTGCTCCCCCGAGACTTGAGCTGGGCAACGAGGAACTCGTACGCGCCCACATGCAGTCGGTATGGCTTGGAGCAACCGGTATTACGCTGAGAAATGGGATGGCGGACATCTTGGATCTGGTAGCGCCCGGATTTCCGCTGAATGCAGACGTCCAACACCAGATACAGCTCTCTGCCGACAAATCTTCCAAGCTTCTACAGGAGTGCAGCGCGATTCTGAGCGCGTGCGGCGGCGAAGTGACAGAAGCGGCTTGGTTCAGCGAGAAATGGTTAGGGCAAGTACTGAAAGATGCGCCGGTGCGCTTCAATAAAGGGTTTGACCGCTGGCGCGAACTGTACGCAAGTGCCGTCCGGCAGAGAGATCAGGCAAGGTTGGTGGTGGATCGTCCAACGGCCACCAATGACGAAAGAAAGAGGGCGCGGGGCCAGGTCGCCGAGGCGGAGCGAGAAGTTGATTTGTTGCTGAACCGGACGAATCAGCCCACGGAGTCTGATTTTTATCCGTATAGGTATCTCGCGGCCGAAGGGTTCCTGCCTGGCTATAACTTCCCCAGACTGCCGCTGCGGGCGATGCTGGAGGCAGAGGTCACGAATATGGTAGATCGTCCCCGGTTCCTCGGCCTCGGTGAGTTCGGGCCGCGTAACATTCTCTATCACGAAGGGCGGAAATACCGCATTTCCCGCTGTGTCCTTCCGACCGGAGGGATCGAGAGCCGGTTAAAGAAAGCCAAGTTCTGCCTGATGTGCGGATACTTCCACGAAGATACCGCGGCCATGGCCGACATGTGCGATCACTGCAAGACCGCGTTCAATGGCGAGACAAGTCAGTTTGTGCCGACATTATTCGAAATGACGACAGTCCGAGGCAATCGCGTCGAGCGCATCACCTGTGATGAAGAGGAGCGGACACGCGAAGGCTACGACATCGCAACATACTATCGGTTCGCCGGCGGCCCCGACGGTCAGCCAATCGTCGAGCAAGCCACGACATCAACAGCAGGTGGGCAGATCTTGTGCAACCTGGCGATGGGATCTCAAGCTGACCTCTGGCGCGTCAACCGCAGATGGCGAAGGTCCGAACACAAGGGCTTCACCCTCGACAAGAACACGGGATATTGGTCCAAGAAACCGGGGGAGGAAGGCCCCCAGGACGTCGAAGGCGCGCAGTTGATGACTGGCGTACAGCCTTTCGTACGCGACACCCGCAATCTGCTGCTCATGAAGCCCGATTTTCCTGCCGCTGTTGAAGACAAAGAAGCCTTTCTCGCCAGCGTCAGCTTCGCACTACAACGTGGGATGCAGATGCTGTTCCAAGTGGAGGAGCAGGAGATCGCGGTCAGTCGCATCGGTGAAAAGGAAGAGCGGCGAATCCTGTACTGGGAAGCGGCGGAGGGCGGCAACGGAATCTGGCCGCGGCTGCTGGAAGAGCCGGTGGTGATGGCCAAGGTTGCGGATGAGGCTTTACGCATTTGCCACTTCGATCCCGCAACCGGGGAAGACGTCGCGGAGAAAGATTCGTGCAGCCGAGCCTGCTATCGCTGCCTGCTGAGCTACTCCAACCAGATGGACCACCCAAGGCTGGATAGGTTCCTCATCCGGGATTACCTCCTGAACATGAAAGCATCTTTGACGACCAGAGTGGCGAAGGGCAGAAGCTACGACGAGCAGTATCAATGGTTGCAAGAAAAGCATGACCCTGCTTCAAGCTTGGAGTCAGAGTTTCTTTCTGTTCTGTACGATTCTCGACGCCGTCTGCCGGACCGGGCGCAGTATCGTCCGGAAGAAGGTATCTTCTGCGAGGCGGATTTCTACTACGAGCGAGAAGGACTGAATGGGGTGGCAGTTTTTATTGACGGTCCACATCATGACGAACCTGTACGCAAACAAAAGGACAAAGAAGAAAGGCAAAAGTTAGAGGATTTGGGATATCGGGTAATCGTGGTCCGATTTAATGAAGACCTGACCGGCCAGGTGCGAAAGCACTCTGACATATTTGGTCCGGGGGTGCAGGGCGCCGTAGCCGCACCGGCAGGGGCTTAGTTGGCGTAGCTGGAGGAGCCGGGCACGCGCATGGCGGCTGGCCCGGCGCGTTCGTCAGTCCCGGCGCCGCTACCCAAAAAGCCGGCGTTTAGGAACTGCGAATGGCATCCCGTCTGAGTGACAAGTCGGCAATCCGATGACAAAAATCGAAGAACTTGCGCCGAGGCATTCACGGGCTCTGTGTCAGGGATCGCTTTTTCTATCTACAGATGAGCAGTTCATCGCCGAGATGTTTGTGAGCGCCGATGAAATGAGCTCATGGCATCATAAGGGCTGACTGTCGTTCGATCCATTAGCACTCGCCCACTATGACGAAAAGGAGCGAGTCGAAGTCCTGTTCATCAAAGGCCTCACCCGTTCGGGTTTGAGCGATGCCATGATCAACCGCACACTTTCCAGCCTGACGAAACCATACTGCTACGATCCCTCGACAACTTTCTTTTCCTTCGTCGAGAACCGCTGGATCAGTTTGCCGCCAGAACAAAATCAGGCAGATGTGACGAGCGAGTACCTCGATGAACTGGTTGAAACTCAGGACTGGGATGCATTGCGCGATTTGCAGAACAAGGTTTCCCAAGCTCTCGAAAATGCCAAGGCCAAGAATGAGTAACGGCAAACGCCTGAGCAAACCAGCGTAGATGCCACGGCAGCAATTTCTGAATGTAACGGCAGCAGCAGCTTTCGCAAAAGGGGCACCGCGGGCAGAAAAGTGATGCTCGCGGTGCGCCGGAACACAACCGCAGCGAGGACAGGTGTCGCTCCATTTCGTGCATCAATCGGTGGGATCCGAATCTGCTATTGAACTCGACGCGCTCATGCCTTCGATTCTGAACAAGGTATTTCGTGGCGAACTCTGATTGACCCAAAGCCCCGGAATTTATTCATTTAACTAATTGAAATTAAGCCACTTGACAGCTATCAGCTAAGGTCTAAAATAAGTGATGTCATAGTGCCAAAATACATGACACAATATTCCTATGGGCCGAAAACAATTACTGACAAACGAGCAGGTGCTGGAAGCGATCACTCGCTGGATTACGAAGTCCGGAACACCGCCGACGGTGGAGGAACTGCGTCGGGCAGTCAAAGTCGGGTCTGCCCGCACCGTACTTCGGTACCTTCGGGCTCTTGAAGATGAGGGTGCCATTCGCCGCTGGGCCGGCGCTCGTGGAATACAGGTGCTAAAAGTCCCGCAGGAGGGACAGGCTACGATTCCAGTGCCGCTGGTGGGAGAAGCCCCGGCTGGGCCACTCATGATCGCCGAGCAGAATATCGAGGGTTGGGTCCGCCTTTCGAAGGGGTCGATAAAGCCTGCCTCAGCCAAATTTTTCCTGCTTCGCGTCCGTGGTGATTCCATGAATAGAGCCACCGTCGCAGGTTCGCGAGTAGAGTCCGGCGATCTGGTTTTGGTGAAACAGCAGTCAACGGCGGAGCCAGGCGACATCGTTGTTGCACTCATCGACGGGGAAGCGACCATCAAGAGGTTTGCCAAGGGTCCAGGATATTTCGTCCTGAAACCGGAATCGACAAACTCGCAACATCATCCGATTGTGCTTCAAGAGGAATTCAACATACAGGGAGTGGTTGCACAGGTGTTGAAGGAGGGCTCCGCTGTCCTTGGCCTGTTCGAAAATCAAGCATAAAACCGGAAAAGCAATGGGATACGAAATCGATTTTCTACCAGTAGGCGAAGACAAGAGCGGGGATGCCATCACGCTGCGATATGGAAATCTCTTCGGTAAGCGCGAAGAGCAGGTCGTGGTCGTCATTGACGGTGGATTTACCGACACCGGCGACACCCTTGTACAGCATCTCGCAAACTATTACGGGACCACGAAGGTCGACCTCGTCGTTTCAACGCATTCGGACGGCGACCACGCCTCGGGCCTTGAGACGGTGCTCACAAAGTGCGACGTCGGGTGCCTGTGGATGCACCAGCCTTGGAACCACACGGAAGATATCGCAAAGATGTTCAAGGATGGACGCGTCTCCGACAACAGTGTGACCGAGGCGCTCCGAAAATCCCTCGACAATGCGAGATCCCTTGAGCGGCTTGCCAATTCGCGAAGGATTCCAATCATTGAACCCTTCGTGGGAGTGCACGACGCAAGCAACTGCGTTTACGTCATTGGACCGAGCCAGGGGTATTACGAAAGCTTACTGCCGGACTTCCGGTGCACGCCCCAGCCGGTCGAACTCGGAGTTCTTGCCAAGGCATTCTGGGGCGTTGAAGAGGTCATCAAAAAAATCGCTGAGAATTGGAATTTCGAGACGCTGGATGATACCGGAGAGACAACCGCAGAAAACAACTCCGGTGCAATTTTGCTCGTCGTGGTGGGGGATAACGCCCTCCTCTTCACCGGAGATGTCGGCATCCCGGCGCTGACCAGGGCCGTGGGTTATTTGGAACAGGTCGGGTTTGATCTTTCGAAAATAACCTTCATTCAGGTTCCGCATCATGGCAGTCGCCACAACGTGGGACCAACCATCCTGAACCGATTGCTCGGCCCAAAACTTCAAACTGAGGCGGTTCTTAAGACCGCGTACGTATCGGTTGCCAGGTCACAGGATGATAAACATCCTTCAAAAAGGGTGATGAATGCTTTTAGGCGGCGCGGAGCCCCGGTTCATGCGACCGCGGGCGGCCCAAAATGCCACTTTTACCAAGCTCCCAATCGTGGCTGGGGCGCCTCGACAGCCCTACCGTTCTACCGCGAGGTGGAAGATTGACCCGACTGCCATGACAGATACGCTTAACATCGCTAACCCCTACGTGCGACGTGCCAGACTCCAGCCGGCTATGATTGTCGCGCTCCCGATCGCTCTTGCAACCTTGGCCTGGAAACCCACCGGCATCGCGGGGTGGAGTGTGTTCTGGAGTCTCTTTGTGTGGTGCGGGGGAACGGCGCTTCTAGCACAGGTTGCGCGTGATCGTGGGAAGCGGAAGGAACCCGACCTGTATCGGTCTTGGGGTGGTAAACCAACAACTCGGTTCTTGCGGCATCGCGATGCCCCAAATAAAACGGTTCTCGGTCGCCGCCACCAGAAGCTTCAGCGCATTGTCACCGGAATACAGATTCCGACTATTGAGGAGGAGCGGGAGAACCCAGTCAAAGCAGACGACGCTTACGACGCATGCACTGCCTTTCTGCTGGAGAAGACTCGGGACAAAAAGCGCTTTTCTCTCGTGTTTGAAGAAAATTGCAATTACGGCTTCCGGCGAAATCTTTGGGGCCTGAAGCCGCTGGGAATAACCACATCAGTCGTCGGTACAGCTGCCGCGGCGGCGGTCATTGTTTTTAACCACCAAAGCGGCATCACAACGGCCCCTCTCGCGATCATATGCGCTGTAATCAACATTCTGTTGCTGATTGGATGGCTGGTATGGTTTACGCCTAACTGGGTCAGAATTCCGGCGGAAGCCTATGCCGAAAGGCTTCTCGCGGCATGCGAAAACTTATGAACTAACAAAAAAGGATCAATACCATGCACAAAATAACGTTCTTTCCGTTAGGAAACGCCGACTGTTGCCGCATCGACACGTCAGGCGGCAAGAAATTCCTCTTCGACTATGCGAATAAGCGCGATCCGGATGACAAGAAAGACAAGCGCATCGACCTCTCTGCGGAACTGAAGAAGGATCTGAAGGCGGCTAAGCGGGACGGATACGATGTCGTGGGCTTTACGCACCTCGACGACGACCACGTCTGCGGGGCTCCGAATTTTTTCTTCTTTGAGCACGCCGAAAAGTACCAATCGAAGGATCGGGCGAAGATCGCTCAGATGTGGGTTCCGGCGGCGGTCATCGTTGAAAACAGGCCGGATGGGGATGCCGGTGTCGTGCAGGCCGAGGCCCGCTACAGGCTGAAGAATAAGAAGGGGATTCGAGTGTTTTCACGTCCGGACCACCTGCGCGACTGGATGAAGAAGCAGAATCTGAACATCGACGACTACGGCGATTTCATTATCGATGCCGGCCGCGTTGTGCCAGATTTCACCTTGATCGACGATGGTATCGAATTCTTCGTGCATTCTCCATTTGCGGAGCGCTGCGATGATGACACCATCATCGACCGGAACGACGCATCCCTCGTCTTCCAAGTCCGTTTTGCGGAGGGCGAGACGCAGACGGATCTCATTTTGGGCGCCGATACAACGCACGAGATTTGTGCCAGTATCGTGAAGGTGACGAAATATCACAAGCGTGAGGACCGGTTGCGCTGGAATATTTTCAAGCTGCCGCACCACTGCAGCTATCTTGCACTCGGCCCTGAGAAAGGCAAAGACAAGACCACGCCCGTTGAGGAGGTAAAGTGGCTGTTTGAGGAGCAAAGCCAGGAAGGCTGCTACGTCGTCTCCACCAGCGATCCGATACCGGGCAAGGATACAGATCAACCCCCACACCGCCAAGCAGCTAACTATTACAAAGGAGTCATGGCCGACCGCGACGGCGACTTCATGGTCACCATGGAACACCCCAGCTCGGATGCGCCAGAACCAATCGTCTTTGAGGTCGCACCGGACGGTGTCAAATGTCTCCAGTCGGACTCTGGTGGAAAAGGTGGTGGCAAATTGGGCGCAGCCATAGTGGCCGCACGTGGCACCCCCGCCCCGCCGACCCAGCGCGTGGGCTTCGGCCGACATGACTGAAGGGCAGCGGCTGGCAATCGAACAACTTCGCGCGATCCAGGAGAACGCCCTGGGCGCTTTTGAAGTGGTCCAGATTGCTGAGCAACCGAACGCTGCCGGCTGGCTGTATATCGATATCAGCTTGGATTGCTCGGGAAAGGCATCTTCCGAGAGTGGTGTTCGGTTGAAGCGGCGGGAGTGGTTTACGATAGGTGTGCCTTCGGATTTTCCATACCAACTGCCGGCGACCTGGACTCCGCATACTCGTTTCGCGGGCCTACCGCACGTTCAATGGAAGCGCCACCTTTGCCTTTATCAGGCTCCCTCCACTGAGTGGAACATCGGCGACGGGATGTTCGGATATGTTGGTCGCCTCGATGTGTGGCTCGACCACGCTGCGGCCGGCCAACTTAATCCCAGCGGAGAAGCCCTACACCCACCGGTTGCTTATTTGCCTACCGGTCCCTTGCGGGTAGTCATACCGCGGACCGACGCGCCCGCAGTGGGCACCGCCAACTGGATGGGCTTTGCGCAGTTGGCCAATGTATCGGAAACCAGAGCCGATATTGTCGGCTGGGTTGCGCTGCAGGATATCGGTATAGAATCTCGGATCGCGCCGGCGTTCTTGATATCCGAGCCCATGCCGTACGAGTTTCCCAAGAAGATGGGGGACTTGTTTTCTGAACTTGAGCGCCGCGGAGTTTCAGTCGGCCTTCTCATCGCTACACTGCGAATTGCCGTCCTGTTAAATCGCGAAGCAGACCCGCTTTTTGTAGTCCTTGGTACGCCAATGCGCGGCGTTGCCGGAAGCGCAGAGAAAAAATTCCACATTGCAACGTGGTACGTAGACCCTGGTATCGTGAGGGGTCTGAGATTGAGCCTGCATAAATTCAACTCAGACCCGCGCCTTCAGGTGCTCGGAGAAGAAGTTGAGCGGACCGTTTTAGACTGGCTGAAGGTCACGGACGTGGAGTGGTGTCTCGTGCGTGAGGATCGGCCGGAGATCGTCGTTCCGCGGGACCGAGATTCCGCTACTGCATGGTTTAAGGGTAAAGCCGCTTCCGTGTGGGGATGCGGCGCGCTAGGATCCCACCTCGCAGAGTATCTCGCCCGAGCGGGAGCACGAAAGCTCGTGCTGCGCGACAACGGTGTTGTCACCCCCGGGATTCTTGCGAGGCAGTTATTCTCTGATGACGATATCGGCAAGCCCAAAGTTAGGGTCCTTTCCGCGAAGCTCAAGTCGATCAGGCCGGCCATCGAAATTGAAGAGCATACGGGCAATCTCCTTTCGGGCCCGCTTGCTTCCGGTGATTGGACTGATGGCGCGGATGTTGTGATTGAGACGACGGGAGCGGGGGCTGTGTT
>Ga0187874_10000925_pt1 | contig 31165 bp, 30 predicted proteins | sample June2016WEW_16_1_3_FD_132993 | JGI IMG/M metagenome (GOLD analysis project Ga0187874, IMG submission 132993) | Peatland microbial communities from SPRUCE experiment site at the Marcell Experimental Forest, Minnesota, USA - June2016WEW_16_150 | ecosystem: Environmental > Terrestrial > Soil >... | reverse complement strand
TTTTGACTCCATGCGCGTTGTATGCTGATTCAAATAATTATTTTTGCAGTTTTTTGATCGATTCTGCAATTATTGCGGTATTTCTCTGAATTGAAAGGATGAACTGACATGGCGGAAGATTCCCAGTCCGATTCAATGGATCGAACGGACGCTTTTCAGGATTATTATCCGGATGATTATGCTCACTGCTTTGGCTGCGGTCGCTTGAATGAGAAAGGGTTGAAAATTAAAAGTTACTGGGATGGCAATGAAAGCGTCTGCCGTTTCCTTCCGAATGACTACTATACCGGTGGAATGAAAACTATTCTTTATGGCGGGATCATCGCCTCCCTGATTGACTGCCACGGGGCGGGTACCGCGGCGGCAGCAAAAGCACGGGAGTTGGACATTCAGGTCAAACCAGGAAATATGCCGCGATTTGTCACCGCCGCCCTTAAAGTGGACTACCTGGCTTCGACACCGGTGGGGGTGGAACTGGAGTTTAGAAGCATCGTCAAGGAGATCAAGGGGCGCAAGGTCACTGTCAAAGTAACCGTGTCGTCGGGGGAAACCCTATGCGCAAAGGGTGAAGGGGTATATGTTCAATTGCGTGATGAGAGCTTATAACTAATCCTGGACGGCCCGGCTCGGCGCCCTCAATTTCCCCTTTTGCTGTTTCTTTGGAGTTTGAATCCAGGTCACATACCCGGGATCCCGACTTGAACATTAGAAATAATGCAACGAAGAGAGCAAGAGATCCGTCCTGTATCCGGAGGCTAAAATGCTGCCACGAAAGAGAGCTTTGATACGCTTGCTTGTGGTTGGCTGTCTGGGAACGTGTTTTATGCTTGGTGGTGGACCATATCCGGTTGTTTCAAGAGCGCAGACCAAGTCATCTGCCGATAAACCACAGATGGACACTATCCAAATTAGCATGGAGCGCACGGGCGGATACGGGGGAACCCATGAATTATTCAACATATATCCTGACGGCCGGATCACCAATACGGCGGGCCAAGTGCAACAGGTTCCTGCCCAAGCACTTGAAAGTATCCGGCGGAAGGTGGAGACGCTCGACGTTCCGAAGTCCTGCGACATCAGGGTGTCCGGAGGTCTATGCTCCGATTGCTTTCAGTACCTCATTATCTTTTTCGGTTCCTCAGGCATGAAGAGGACGATTGTCATCGATGATCCGATATATGGTTCCGATAGCGTGTCGAGCGTAGCTAAGGACGTTCGTGATCTTGTGCTTGGTTTGAAGTGGAAGTAATCCCCCGTCCGGACAGGGCACAAATGGGACGTAGTGGTCGCAAAACGCGCTAGTCATACTAGTGGATCCCCTTCAAGTGTTTCAGGTTCTCGTCACCGCCTTTCTTCGGGCTTTCCGCCAAGCTTTGTGACAAGATCCGTTGCTTGCTTGTTCAGAGGATGAAAGTTTTGAGTTTGGGTTTGTTCTTGGAGTATTCGTTGTCTACTGCAAATTCCGATTGCCATTTGTGCCGCGATAGCCTTTCGGTCGGGCTGGAAGCTCTGAATCGCAATCGCTGCGGTTGATTGGGAGTGTCATCACGCTTTAGTATGGGTCGGAATCAAACAAGTATTGGGGAGGGGCATATGACGGACTTTGATTTGATCGGTGAACACTTCCAGGTGACGCGGCGTCATTTTTTCCAACTTGGGGGCACAGCAGTGGCAGCCTGGAACCTCTCCGCGCGCGCCGTCGGCAATGCCTCTGTGGACCCCCAACTTGAGGAGGCCGTTGCCAAACTGCAGTACCTGACTCCGCCCGACCGAATTGGCAACATCCTGGACAAAGGAAAGGCTGGGGTGGCAAAACTTCCGCCGGAGAGGCTTCGTGAAATCGGACTGGTTCCAGAGACTTGGTTCCTTGATGTTGTCCCCGACCCCACAAGCAACTGCGTCGTGGAACAACCTCTCTCGCGTGAACTCGGCAACGCCCTGGACTGGAATGGACTGATGAAGTTGGCCGATAGGCATGCAATCCGCTTCATGCAGGTCTGCACCTGCACAAACGGTCCCGATCCTTTTCACATGAGCCTTTGGGAAGGGGTCCCGCTCCGTGAAGTCATCTGGCTGACCCGGCCCAAAGACAATGTCAGACGGGTCTATTATCAAAGCTATCACCCCGAGAACTTACCCCCGTTCCAAAGCTCTCTATCACTGGGCCAGATTCTGGAAAACCCGCCGGGGCAGATGCCGGTCATTCTCGCCTACAAGAGGAATGAGCAGATTATTTCCGCCTCTCATGGCGGTCCCGTTCGGATGATTGTTCCGAGTGCGTACGGCAGCAAGTGCATTAAATGGGTTCAGCGCGTCGTCCTGACCAACGAATTCAAGGCGAATGATTCAGACGCAGATTTGAATAATGACCCGGAAAATGCGCTGAAGACGAGGGCCAGGTTTGTCAATGCTCCCAAGGAGATTCCATCCGGAAAACCCTTCGCCTTGACCGGAATGGCGCAGGTTGGCGTTTCGGGTCTCAGCAAAGTTCAGTATTGCGTGCATTCTCAGCAGGACCGGTGGCCCGCTGATGACCCGTATCTCGCCAAAGCGGACTGGAAGGACTGCAAGATCCTGCCGCCCCCCAGTAACTGGGGAGGAGGGCTTCCGGAGGGGAAACTGCCCGCCACAGCCCAGACCGATCTGGCAACCGGCAAGCCTCTCCAATGGCCATTACGGTACGCGATTGTCCACTGGGCGGAATTAGTTGCTGGCCTGGCTCCTGGCACATACGAACTGTGCTGCCGCACGATCGACGATAACGGCACGGCACAGCCCATGCCCCGCACGTTACCAAGGACAGGCTTCAACGATATTCAGCATGCCACTATTGTCGTAAAATGATTGAATTGAACCCCGTGTGAATCGCCCTCCAGCGCAGTCCTGATCGCGTGCGTCGCGCGAGGGGTTCTTTGGCGGCTCATGACCTAGAAACATCTGGATGTCTGCCCGGTTTTGCCGTTTTTCCCCATCGCTTCGGCCAGCCGCCGCGTCATCGCGGCCATTGCGGGGGTAACCGTTTACTCCCCCAAAGTCGCATTCGGGGAAACCATCGGACGCGATTTTCATTCTCCCCAAAGCCGTTTCGTGGGCAAGACAAGTCACTTATCCGATATGACGACTTATCCCGGTCTCGATTCGTGGTTCTGTCAGGAAGTTTGATGTAATCCGTCAAAATCTTTCTGGCCGCCAATCTCTTCAAGTCCGGTCCAGGATCTCGATAGTCCGAAGCCAATTGAAGAAGAAAAGGGATCATTCTAGTGAAATGGATGTACAATCGACGGCGGCCAGGAACCCCCAACGAAAATCCTGGTTGATTGGGACACCCCTTGATGAGATTGTTCAAAAATCTGCCGGCAATGGTTCTCGCAATCTTGCTGGTGGTCTGCCTGTTTGCGTACTATTCCACGCGCAAATCCGCCACGCCCACCGCTCCGCAGAAGCCCGTTGCGGCCGAACAGCCGCTAGTGGACACGAGCCTGCTACAAGGCGTAGTGAAACTGGCTCCTTTGGCCGCCGTGCCCGATGAGCAGGTACAGGCTCGTGAAGCATGGCGCTTGGCAGACCACGATCTCGACCTCACCTTTGCCGCAGCTATGCGCGAAGCCGAAGCGGAAGCCACGTTGCCCGCGACCGGTCCATTGCGGCAATTGAGCGACCGCATCACTAAGCTCAAAGCGCGCGTCGAGGCGGACAAGAAAAGTGTGGACGAACTGGGTAAAAGCGCCGGCGATGCGCTGGACCGTGCCCAGGCGCAGCTTGATCTTGACCAGGACGAGCTGGACGACGCCCAACAGGAGCTCGCGCTCGACGGTGGCGACAAACGGGCCAGTCTTCAACGCCTGCTGCAGGAGCACGAAGCATCAGACAAAGTTGCGGATCAGGCCATCAAATTCGCCAGCCCCGTGGCCACTAGAACCTTGAGCGAACAGGTTCGAGAATGGCTCTCCCTCGGCGAGTACGACCGCCAGCTGCATGCCGCCGCCCAAGATGCTGTCGCGCATGCCCGGATGCTACTCGATCAACACAACACGCTCGAACGCCAACTGCCCAGCCAGCCCGACCTCTCCGCCTCCGTAGCTCGCCTGCGGCAACTGTCCGGGCAGCGCAAAACGCTCGCCGGCCTCGACCAGCGCATGCAGGACACGAAACAGCTTGTTACAGCATATCAGCGGTGGAGTGCCCTTGTTGAAAACCGGCAGCGCGCGGTTTTACATTTACTGCTGCAGTCGTTGGCGGTCATCATTGCCATACTGCTGGTGACGGTGCTGCTTAATCGCATCTTTCACCGTGTCTTCCACCAGACTGACCGGCGCCGCCTCCATCAACTGCGGGTGATCGCCCGCATTACGCTCCAGGTGGCAGCGGTGTTAGTAATTCTGTTGATTGTGTTCGGGCCGCCCTCGCAACTTTCCACTGCGATCGGCCTCATCACTGCCGGTCTTGCTGTGGTGATGAAGGACTTCATTGTGGCCTTTTTCGGATGGTTCACGCTCATGGGGAAGAACGGAATAAGCGTAGGCGATTGCGTCGAAATCGAAGGCGTCTCGGGCGAAGTCGTCGAGATCGGACTGCTAAAGACCGTGCTGCTCGAACTCGGCAACTGGACCAACACCGGCCACCCAACTGGCCGCCGTGTGGCCTTCTCCAACAGCTTCGCCATGGAGCATCACTACTTCAACTTTTCGACGGCCGGTCAGTGGCTGTGGGACGAGATCCAGGTCACGCTACCGCCGGAGGGCGATCCCTACGAGATGGCGCAGAAGATCCGGGAGATTGTCGAACGCGAGACGCAGGTGGAGGCCGCCGAGGCTGCAAAAGATTGGCAACGCGTCACCGATCAATATGGAACTCGCAAGGTCTCCGCCATGCCCGCCGTAAATCTCCGCCCTGGTGTCAACGGGCTAGAAGTCGTGGTCCGCTACATTACCCGTGCGCCCCAGCGCAACGCCGTAAAGTCGAAACTCTTCCAGGCGATCGTAGAGCTGCTCCGCAAGCATACATGAGGCGGGGCTTGGAAAGCTGACAAAAGGAGCATGAATACCTGGACTTAGTGGCCATCGACGCATGTATCCACATCGGTTAGTTCGATGGATTCCAATAATCCTGCTTAAATTCGCAATCATTGCAGACGGATATGCCCTGAAAACAGATCCTGGATTACCGGAGGACATTCGAATCATAAACGGTTCAATCAAGTACTCCGGCACCCCAAATTGGTATATTCGGGGAAAAGCATATTGGATCTGTCTTCTCTATCGCGGCAAATGTTAGAGTGGAAACAGAAGAAGGTTTCCCCAACCTTGAAGTCTACGAAACCGTACCTGCTGATTTTGAAATCATTACCGTAGAGGACAAAGACAAAACGGTCCATGATGCATTGGTTGAGAGAGTTTAACATACCTGGAGCAAGAAGGAACTGTATTCAGCTGATAAGTATTACTATTACTTTACCGTAAAGAGCAATCAGTATGTACTGACTGCCATACCCTATTTAGACCCGGCTCCGCCGGTCAGCCCCAAGCCGCAATTTACTTGATGTGGAGGACTTCTCAATGAAACCAATCGGATCGAGCTTGTTGGCCATTCTCTTATTATCTTTATTTTCGAGCATTGCTGCATTAGCGGCTCCACCGGAAAATTATCACCTCCTGAAAAAAATCCCACTCGGTGCAGCTGCGGGCGGAGGAGAATATTTTGACTACATTACAATTGATTCTGCCGCGCGTCGCGTCTATGTATCGCATGGCACTGAAGTCAAAGTGGTGGACGCCGATAGCGGCGCAATTGTGGGCACGATCGATGGTTTGAAACGGTGCCACGGAGTCGCTTTGGTAGATGAAATCGGCAAAGGATTTATAACCGATGGCGACAACGGCATGGTTGTAATTTTTGACATGAAGACCCTAAAAATGTTGGGCTCGATAAAGGCCGCTCCCGATGCAGATGCCATCATCTATGATCCGGCTTCCAAGCGTATCTTTTCGTTCAACGGCAACAGTCATAATTCAACTGTTATCGATCCCCAAAGCGGGACTGTTGTTGGAACTATTGATCTCGGCGGCGGTCCAGAAAACGCGGTTGCCGATGGAAAAGGCACGATTTACAACAATAATGAAGAAACAAGCGAGGTGGTGGTAATCGATTCACATGCGCGCGCGATCAAGGCGAGATGGCCTGTCGCGCCGGCTGGAGGGCCGACGGCCATACCAATGGATCGAGTACACCAGCGCATATTCAGCGCAGGCCGCAACCCTCAGCAGCTTGTGATAATGGACTCAAATAATGGCAAAGTAATCCAGTCATTTCCAATAAGCTCAGGAGTGGGTGCCGTCATTTATGAACCCGAAACGGCCCTGGTGTTCTGTTCGACCCGCGAAGGCATAATCCATATCTTTCATGAAGACACGCCTGATAAGTTCAGCGTCGTCCAAACCGTTAAAACTGAATTGGGAGCCAAGACTATGGCTCTTGACTCAAAGACGCATAATCTCTACTTGAGCACTTCAGAATTCCAAGCTCCGGCTTCAGCGTCAGAACGGCCGCGTCCAATTCCGGGGACGTTTCACCTGTTGATTTATGGGCGCTAGAAGCATCCAGTGAAACACCCAAGTTTGCTGCAACAAACATAGGAATTTTGCCTTCTGCATAAATCTGCACGAACAATTTCCCGCCATATACAGGAGACTTATGGATAGCACTCCAAGATTTAAAACCTTTTCATTATTGCCGCTTATTATCTTCGTTATTTCATCTATCAGCTATGCTCAGGAAAATGCCGCTTCGACGAAAGCCCCCGAGCGCCGACTTTTCTCAGATATCCTGAGCGAACAGCGTGCAATCTGGACGAGTCCCAAGCATATGAAGGGACGTGATCTGAAATGGCTGGTCCCATTTGCAGGATTAACCGCCGCCCTGATTGCGACGGACGATCATTTTTCTAAACAACTGTCGTATTCGAAATCCCAGCTTTCCATTAGCCATTCTGTTTCAGATATTGGGGTCTATGGCATGTATGGCGCGATTGGAGCCCTTTACCTTGACGGGCATTTTGCCCATCAGGAAGGCAGGATAAAAACGGGTTTGCTTGGGGGCGAGGCAATAGCCTCCAGTGAGATAGTGGGGGGCTTGCTAAAAATCACAACGAGGCGGCAAAGACCAAACGCCCCAGGCAGCGATGGAAGCTTTTGGGTTGGAGGAGAATCATTTCCTTCAGGACATTCCATATCAGCCTGGTCTGCTGCCACAGTTCTGGCAAACCGTTATCCTGATAAGCGATGGCTAAAGTTTGGTGTTTATGGTTTAGCCTCTGCTATAAGCGCCGCCAGATTTACCGGCAAAAACCATTATCCATCAGATGTGGTTGTCGGCGGCGTTCTAGAGGGGGGACGCTCCATATTAGGAGGCAAAGTAATGACAACCAAGAAACAGCAAACGACGACAGCATGCACTGTCTGCTTGCCATGGGACCTGCTGCTCTCACCAAAGATCAGGGCAAAGGAAAGAGGCAGACCATGAGAGGCGACATAAAGTTGTACCATCGCAACAATACGCCGTTTTGGTGGTATCGCTTTTTTTACAACGGCAAGCTCTACCGTGGAAGTACGGAAACCACGGATCTGAAAAAGGCAGAGAGGGTGATCAAGGCAAAGCGCGATGAGTTAGGATTGTCGCGAAAGCTCCATGAGCCTGCTGTTTCGGACAGGGAGCGCAAAACGACAGTCGGTCAGCTGTTCGACGCGCTCGAAAACGATTACGCGATTAGGGGGAAGCTGAACACGGCGTCCAAGGCGCATTTCAAAGCGGCGCGAAAGCCGTTTGAATATTTCCGTGCGTTAGAACTCACTGAGGAAGCAATTGATCGGCAGATTCAGGAGTGGCGAGCCGAGGGATATGCTCCTGCAACGATAAATTTCTGGACTCAACTGCTCGGGCAGGCGTACAAGCTCGGGCGAAAGTGCGTTGGTGCCGGGCCTGACATCGGGAAGCTTGAGGTAAGAAACGCACCAAAGGGATTCTTCGAAAAATCGGAGTTCGAAAGTCTTGTGTCGCATCTGCCGGAAGATTTGCAGGACTCCGCAAGATTCGCTTTTTACACGGGGATGCGGAAAAGCGAAATCGCTTCACTTAAATGGGCTCAATATGACAGGAATGGCCAGATTTTGACGCTTGAGGCTGAGCATTCGAAAAACGGAGAATTACGGAAGATCCCAATCGAAGGAGAACTGTTAGTGATAATCGAACGGCGGGCAGCTGTCCGTAGTTACAAGGGGGAAAATGGCGAGATTGTCATGTCTCCGCTAATTTTTTATCGTAGCAAAGGCTCGCGGTTGCGCGAAGGTCAACCGATCAGGTCGTTTCGCAAATCGTGGAGAGCCGCGTGTGAGGCTGCAGGAATCGGCACAAAGCTTTTTCATGATTTCCGAAGATCTGCAGCAAGGAACCTGATACGGGCCGGTATATCCGAAACCGTAGCCATGGAAATTACAGGGCACAGGACAAGGTCGATGTTCAAGAGGTACAACATCACGGATGAAAGGGATATCAGGGAGGCTTTGAGGAAAGAGCAAGAGTACTTAAAGAGCCTTCCAGTGGAAAATAACGTCGCCGAGTTCAAAAAAGCGGAGTCAAAATGAAGACACTTGAATTAATTTGTGTAAAAAACCGAACTTGCACAAAACTTGCACAGTCCCTGTTGCACAGTGCTTTTTTGAGCTTAGGACGCAGCTGATTTTTGAGCTATAGAGAAACGAAGGACCGTTGGAGGTCCTTGATTTTATGAATTTATGGGATTGCAAAGATGATTGCTTGGTTGCTTTATGAACGTTCCCTGATTTTCAGGCGCTTGAGTTTTTCACTCAGGGTTGTGGCATTCACTGAAAGTAGCTGGGCGGCTTTCTTCTGGTTCCATTCTGTCTTTTCCAGCGCGGCGAGAATAATCGCTTTTTCAAAATTCCCGACTCTTTCTTTCAGAGGGGTATTATCAGAAGTAAATCGAATGGGAGCTTCGGGGAGCGGCACGGTGATGTTTTTGGGAAAGAGATCTGCCGAAATGCAATCTCCGGTAGACAGGACCACCGCTCGTTCGATCACGTTCTCCAGTTCGCGGACATTGCCGGGCCAGTCGTAATCCATCAATATTTTCATGGCTGCCGGATCGAGATACATGTTTATTCTATGCCCTTCTTCCGCGTATTTTCCGATGAAGTGCTCAGTCAGCAGCGGGATATCTTCCGCTCGTTCATGCAGGGGAGGAATCTTAATCACGATCACGTTGAGCCGATAATAAAGATCATCGCGGAAGGTACCATTCCGCACCGCGACTTGCAGGTCGGTATTGGTGGCTGCAATGATGCGCACATCCACTTTGATATTCTCCAGGCCCCCCAGCCTGCGAAACTCCCGTTCCTGGATCACCCGGAGGAGTTTGGACTGGATCTCCAGCGAGATTGTTGCCACCTCATCAAGGAAAAGGGTGCCCCCGTCAGCAGTCTCGAAAAGTCCCTTTTTGGTGCTGGTCGCCCCCGTATAGGCGCCGCGCACATGGCCGAAGAGCTCGCTTTCCAGCAGGTCTGAGGGAATGTTGCCGCAATTGATTGCCACGAATGGTGCGTCCGCACGGCCGCTGGATGCGTGTATTGCCTTAGCCACGAGTTCCTTCCCGGTACCGCTCTCTCCTTGGATGAGGACTGTGCTTCGCCGGGGGGCAACTTGCGCAATGAGGTCGAACACCTGCTGCATTGAAGGACTTTTGCCGATGATGTTCTGAAAACTGAATCGTTCGCGCAACGATCTTTTCAGACGCTGGTTTTCCTCAACCAGTTTTCGATGTTCCATCGCGTTCTTGACCGCCAGCAACAACTCATCATTTTTGAATGGCTTGGTAATGAAATCGAAGGCCCCAAGTTTTGTGGCTTTAACGGCTTTGTCGATGGATGCAAAAGCGGTGAGAATCACAGCAACCGGACGGTTTTCGTTTTTTTTCAGCTCCTCGAGGACCCGAAGTCCATCCATGTCCGGCATCATCAGATCCAGGAGCACGACTCCATATTCCTTATCCCGGATCATTTCCAGAGCCTGGGATCCGGTCTCGGCCAGATCGACCTTATAAGATTCAGAAGATAAAAGGGTCGACAGGACATCGCGTATGATCTCCTCGTCGTCGGCCACCAGTATTCGTCCGTTCGTTCCCATTTTTCAATTAAGCCTGGTCGGGAGCTTGAGTGTGAAATGGGTTCCCTTTCCGGAATCGCTGTCCACAAAAATCCTTCCCCCATGCTCCTGAATAATTCCGTAAGTGACCGCCAGCCCCAAACCTGTTCCCTTTCCGACATTCTTGGTGGTGAAGAAGGGATCGAAAATTCTCTTAATGTCCTCTTTGGATATGCCCGTCCCGTTATCGGTAATATCCACAATGACCATTGATTCATTCATTGCCGTGTGAATGGCCAGTTCCCCGCCGGACGGCATCGCATCCCGCGCATTCAAGAAAAGATTGACGAAAACCTGCTGGAGCTTTCCCTCATTTCCGTGGACCGGCGGCAATGATCGGTCAAATTGAGATTCCACCGTGATATGACTGGATTGCAGCTGGTGATTAAGCAATGCCAGGCTGTCGCATATCAGCTGGTTGACATCGAGATCTTTGAACTCGCTGCCGTTCAGACGCGAAAAGTTCAACAAACCATTAACAATCTCGGCAGCCCGGAAAGTCTGCTTTTCGATTTTTTCCAGTATGTGCTTCCGCCGGTCCGACTCGGGAGTGTCCTTCAGGAGCATTTGAGTATAGCTGGAAATGCCTGCAATCGGTGTATTCACTTCATGGGCGATACCCGCTGCCAATAGCCCGATCGAGGAAAGCTTTTCCGCCTGCATCAACTGACCTTCCAGTTCGACCTTCTCGGTAATGTCGTCCATAACAATAAGGGAACCAGCGCTTGCTGCCATCGAATCCTTTAATGGGATCAGATTTAAGTTTACGATCAACCGTTTCCCAAGCCGGTTTTCGATGTACAACTTGAAAATGTTGGCGCCTGTTTTGACATTCCAATCATATGTGCCGGTGGCTCTCTGGACAGATGAAATAACATCCGGCGGAAAGAGATCCTCGATGGACAAGCCGGTAATCTCCTTCCGGTTCGTTTTGTAAAGCTCCTCAAATGCACGATTGCAGGAAGTAATCCTGCCATTAAAGTCCAGCGCTAGTACCGCAACATTCACGCTTTCAAGAATGTTTTCGGTATAGGCCTTGAGACGCTCAAGCTCCTGCGCCTTGGTTTGAACCGAACGATAGAGGTTCGCATTTTCCAGGGCCATCGCGGCGTAACCAGCCAGCGCGGTCAACAGGTCCAGATCCTCGGTAGAGAAGTGACGTCCTTTCGGCAGCCGTCCAAGCGCGATCATTCCCACGTGCCTGCCTTGATGCCTGAGATCCTGTAGATAATGCAGCCCCGTTTTTACAAGAACCGGTCCAGCAGGATAGAGATAACTGGTTTCCCCAATCAAATCCGGGAGACTGGCGGAATTTTCCCGATCGATCAGCTCATCCTCGCGAAAAAGTCGGGAAGGCAGCTCCGGATCCAAGGCATACGCCATTCGAAAGAACCCATTGTGCGACGGGTCCGACAGGAATACCGCGACCGTATCGAGCTGAAACGTCTTGGAAATCCTCTGAACTATGCTGCGCGATAAAGGAACCAGGCTGATTTCCGAGCTTAAAGTCCGGGCAAAATCCAGGAGAGTAGATCGATCTTCAAACTGATCCTTGTAAAAAAGACGGTCAAGCCGAACCTGCACGGCGTTCCGGAGCGGGGCAAACAACAGCGCAATTGCCAGGACCGCAAAGCAAATGGCCATGAAACCGGCCTGCGGGGCAGCCCACTGTATGGCTTTGCCCAAGACGAGGACGAAGAACAGATAGCCCGCAAGCAGCAGCGAACTGGCAATAAAATAAGCTGCACTTCGCCGCACAATCACTTCCACGTCCATCAACCGATAGTGAATGAGCGCGTATCCTACAGAAAGTGGGATGAAAGCAAGAAAAAGCATGGATGAATCCATGGCGAAATTGGCCCGCACCCCAATCAGGACCGGAATGACATAAATCAGGACGAAAGGTATGACCCCAGCCAGCGTCCCGTAACCAACCCATTTCAGCTGCTGCTGCACTACCAGGTCGTCATTTCGGAGCCGCTTGTTCAGCAGCAGCGCACCGCCGGCAATAAACCCGGCACAAAAATAAACGAGTTCAATATTGTCGATAATTCCACTCGAGTGCGCGGTCCGAGGGAGTCCCAAAGATGCCAGATGCCCTGTGTACCAGAGCAAACGTAGTATTCCTAAAACAATGACCGGAATGTACAGTAAAACCGGCTGGCGGTTCCCATCGGCTGTGTCTGCGGGAAAGCGAACGCAGAAATGGACGAATAGAGCTGGTAGCAAGAGAAAGGCCAGGATAGAGAATCCATATACCCACCAATCGAATGTACTCAGATTTGCCGTGTAGCTGAAGAGAAACACAACAAAAGCTGTGAGGCAGATAAAATAGAAGTGAATGGCGTGGGGCCTCCGGTCACCACGGAAAAGGACGAATACGCCAATCCCCAGACACAAAAAAGCAAGGAGTGTGCGAAGGCCGTCACGGGCGGTCAACAAAACTTTAGACCCTAGCTGGAACGTTACGGTCCTGGCGCCTTTGTCCGTTTCCAAGCCATAAGTGACCGATGTGCCGGGCTTGTTTTGATAGATCGAATCAGAATACTGCCCGAGGTTGGAAATCGACAAGCCGTTTAGGGATACTATCCGGTCGCCCGGCCCGATTCCAGCCAGGCTTCCAGGACCGTCGGGCTCTACTGTTTCTGCCCTAAGACCCCCATTCGTTTCAGTCCAAGACACTCCGTCCGTCGGATCGGTCAGGATGGTGCGATCACGCAGATTCAGTATGCCGATTATAACAAGCACGCAGCTGAGAAGAGTTATCGCGATAAATCGGAAAGGCACTGGAAAGGCGTTCATCAAGAAGCTACCATCCCCTAAGCAATTCTGCATGTTAGATTTAAGCAATTTATATGCCACAAGTGCCTGAGAATTCTTCGTCCGGAATGGTGGCAATTGATTGTAAAGATTTAGTTTACAGTCCATGTTTGCCGAAACTGCTTGACGGCGTCCTATTGATCTCCAACTACTTGGATAAAGACGATCCAATATTTTGAACTACCCGTGTGTCCCCTTCAAGAAACAAAACCGTTCCCCGTTGGGATTCCGCGTCCATCAATTTGCTGATAAAGGCAAAACCCCCCAGAATTACGAGGTCTTAAACGGGGGACGGGGAACGGAAAACGCGGAACGGTTTGTTAGCGGAAGCTGAGGCTGAGCCCGAAGCGCAATGAACGGGGATTGCGATTTAGCACGATTTCGCCGTCGCTTGTGGGCATGATTTCTTTGCCTTGGTTCAGAATGTTTCGCAAGTCCACCATTACTTCCCATCGGCCCATGGTCCCCATGAAATCTGGAAAGGGTATTGGCTGGCGAATTTCAAAGTTCGTCGATGTCGTTCCGATGTCCATTTGGTCTGAAAACCAATCCACAGGAGTTAGCGGATTTCCTGAATACCACCGTGTCGTAGCCAGCACGTTTGTTTTGATACGAGGCACTTTTGCTTCAACACGGCCGGTAATTGAATGCTGGTTCTGCTTCAGCAGGCAGTCTGCCAGCTTTCCGTTTAAGCGTTCAGTTGACCACAGCCCGGCACCGGCGAAGTTTACCGCATCACCGTAGACGTAGGCGACAGAGGCGCTTAAGTTTTCTGCAATCTTGCGCTTCAGCGTTAGACGCAACCCGCGCTGTCCTGAATGATCTTCGCCCATTTCAACAACTTGAGAATTGCGTTCCGCTGGCGTGATGGTCGTTATCATTACCGGGAGCCCCGGTCCTTGGATGCGATCTTGATATACAGCAATTTCCAGTGTGGATTCCTGCGTGATTTCCTTCTCGGCAGAAACTTCAGAGTGCCTGATCTGACTCATGCTTATTCGATTGCCGACCATTGTTATTAAAGTCGGCTCCGAGAGATCCAAGACCTCTCCATTGGGAAGGGAAACCGTATTGGTGTCACTCACATGCCGGGAAGCAAACGATGTCCGAACGTTCCAGCCTTCTGCGGGGTGGATCAGTATCTGCACGAACGGATAGAAAAAGCTTCGGTAATCACCGTAATGAAGGCGCGAATAGTCAAAGCCATATTTGACGGAGACAAAGTCCAGAAACTTAGTATTGCCTTCAACGCCGAAAGCCAAGGTCTGCATTCCGGGATACCTCGTGCCGGAATCCTGAGACAATATCTGGGAATAAATCGAATCGGGACCCGGGTAGTCCACATTCATTTGCCCATAGCCAACCGAAAGCCGGTAGTCGTGATCACCGTTCGGCCTGTAGTTGTACGTATTCCGCACTCTCCAAAATGCTCCAGCTCCAAAATTAAGCTGGCCCGAGAGGATCATCCGGCTGTGCTCACTGAGCGGTTCGGTAAAAGCAAAATTGGATGAAACCCCGGCCTGACTCGACTGTGGACGGATCATATAGCTTTCGCCGTCAAGTGAGGCGCCTGAAGCGATATTCATTGCTCCAATGCGAGAAAAAGACGATGCGCTGTCCTCAAGGTCAGGCGGAACGCCCCCGGGCAAATCGCGAAAAATGAAGCGCCGGTCGGACGTGCTGCGGATTACGGTTTTCAGATCCCAGTTCCGAGGATCGTCATCATTAGTGACGAAGCTAATGAATTCCTGAAGAACGATGTCCAATGAAGTTGTCCGGCCCGGATCGATGACAAACTTAGCTGTTGTAGCAGGCTGATATCCATGGCGAGATATCTGGAGATAGTAAGTTCCCGGCTTCAGACTTACAGACCGGAAGAATCCATGGCTATCGCTCCTGGCGAAAGAAAAGGCTTTGCCATGCTCCACTTCCCTGACGATCCTGATAACGGCATCCTCAAGAGGATTGCCGGATAGGTTCTTTACATTTCCAGTAATCCGGCCGTTTCCTCTGAAATCGGCGGCGACCACGGGAAGGGAGAAAAGCAAAAGACCGAACCATAGAAATGTTCGATGGAGATTTCTCATTCTGCAGTTCCCCAAGGCACGGATGCACCTAACTCGCACTCAATGTAGGCTCACGTTATCATAGGCTCCCTGGGACTGTCAATCAGAGCAGGTCCAGAAGTGCCGGCTGCAACCTCGAAGGGGCGACCGGACGGTCACCCCAAATCGTGTTCGATTCACCGACTTTGAGCGGATGCAGGACTGACATCGGCATAGAGAATCGAAACTTTGGACATCACAGCCGAGGGTGGAATCTCATTTTTGGCCATGTCGGCCACCTTGATACTTTTTCCAGGCATCACAGTCTGCGCGATAAGGTTGGTTTTTGTCGCCAGCACTCTGCCATTGCGATCCAGGAAAACGAACCGCAGTTGCATCCGGCTGTAAGAAACATTTCCATTGTTGCGGATCTCGACTTCATGAGCGTCAGCGCGGGGGGAATCCAGCTGCATTTTCGAATTCGTTATTTCCAAGTCCTGAGGGGAGAGAACCCTAGTGGGCATGGACTCCGATTGCTGAACGCCTTCCGCTCCCTGGGCGTCCTGTTGTCTTTCAAAACGTCGCCCTCGAATGACCAGACTGATGATGGCGGCTACAAGCACAAGCGCTAGTCCCCGTAACAGGTACTTTCTCATCATAGGACTATTGATGAACAGATTTCACGATGCAGGATGCAAGATGCAGACATGCAATCCGGCATCTATCCTGCATCCGGCATTTTGTATCCCATATCCTGCGGTGATTTTTGCCATGCTACTTTCCCCTGCACAATTGTGGCGATGCATTCCCCCGCTCCCTCCAATACTTGACTCGGCAATTGCCTCGCCCCAATGCTATCCGGCAACCCGAGAACTGTAAGGTCGGCCCAATATCCTCGCCTCAGGCGTCCAAGAACACCGCCGAAATTCAGGGCTGAAGCCCCATTCAGAGTAGCCGCCCGAAAGATCTCCTCGGATTTTAAATCCTTTCGCACCTTAAAAAGGTAACGCATCTCATCGAGCATGCTGAGTGAGTTGTTGCTGGCGAGGGAATCGGTTCCCAGCCCTACGTTGATTCCATAATCCATGAGCTGCCGGATAGGATGTTTGTCATGACCGAAGAAGTCGTGACTTCTCGGGCAGTACACGACACTGCTGCGCGTACGCAGGATCCGGTTAAGAGACTCCTGATCCAAGTAATTGCAGTGGATCAGAACGCAAGATGGTCCTAAAACACCCAGGGAATCCAGGTAGGGAATCGGGTTTAATAACGGAGGCTTCCACTCGTTGGGCAGAACGCCGAGTTTTTCAAGGAAATCCTTAAATTCCCCTGTCCCGGTCAAGAGGAACTGGATCTCAGAATCTGTTTCCGCGACATGCGTCGCCAAAAGCAGGCCGCGGATACGGGATAGTTCTGCAACCCGTCGATACAATTCCGGAGAGACAGAATAGGGGGCATGGGGAGAAACGCCGTGGATCAGCAGTGGATTGCGCGATTGGAGATCTATACGAGATTCCAACAGAGAAACTGCATCGTCCAAATTAGCGGGCGATAGCGCGATGACTTCCTCGAATACGACACGACGAAGATTCCCGCCGATTATGTCGTCCCATCCAAAACCGCTAGAGCTTACATCGCCAACCAGCGTTGTGCCGGAAGATAACGCTGCTTCCGCCCCTTTCCTTAAAGAGCTTAGGAATTGCTCTTTAGTCCAGAGCCTCCGGCGATTGATGAGCTGCGAAACCCAATCAGTAAAGGAACGGAACCGGGTTAATTGATTGTGCAAATCTGTAAGTTCCAGGTGCGTGTGCGCATTGATCAGCCCTGGCATAATCAACGCGGAGCCCCAATTGATCACCGCCACTCCCGGAATCGCCGGAGGATCCTGCCATGGCTCAATCCGTGATATGCGGCCCGGTTGCGAGATATGAACTGCGGCGTTCTGCAGAAGAAGATCCGACTCGGCCAGAACATACTTGGCCCTGTGAATGGATTTCAGCATGGGACAATCTTAAGCTTCCGGATGCTGTGCAATCAAAGAAATCTTGAGGTGGAGGTCTCGATTAAACCCGGCCTTTCAACGGAAAACGGGAAACGGGGAACATTTTCTAAGAAATTTATTTTCGGCTTGGAGCTGCAATTATGCTCCAGTATATTTGAGGACTGTAGTTTTACTTTGTTGAGGTTATGGAGTTGGGAGCGCATATGGCAATTTTGCTGCGGGAATCCGATGTAGAACAGATGGCCACGATGAACATGGCCATCGAAGCAGTCGAACAGGCATTCAGGCTCCAGGGAAAACAAAGGGCAGACGTTGCTCCCAGGCGCCGATGCCGGGTCGATCACGGAATGCTTCATGTAATGAGCGCCTCGATGCCCACCCTCGGGTATGCGGGACTTAAGAGCTATACCAGCGTATCCGGAGTTACTCGATTCACGGTCCTGCTATACAAGGGAGACGGCCAACTGGTTGCCGTTATCGAGGCTAATAAGCTGGGACAATTACGGACAGGTGCGGCAACAGCCGTGGCGACCAAATATATGGCTCGCCAGGACTCGTCCAGACTCGGGATTATTGGCACGGGACTGCAGGCCCGGTCTCAAATCCAGGCTATTTGTGCGGTCCGGCCGGTGAAGACGATTGTCGCCTATTCGAGAGACGCGGGGAAACGCGGTATTTTCTGCAAGGAAATGAGCGATCTGGTCGGCTTCGAAGTTACTCCTGCCGCAACTCCAGAAGAAGCTGTAAGGGAAATGGATATCGTCGTCACAGCAACGACTTCGAAAGAGCCGGTTTTAAGGGGAGAATGGGTTTCGAAGGGGACCCACATCAATGCCGTGGGCGGCAACTTTATATCGAAGCAGGAAATTGATGTGGAAACCGTCAGAAAGAGCGCCTGCGTGGTAGTGGATTCAAGCGAACAGGCAAAGCTGGAGTCAGGGGATCTTGCACGCGCAGCTGAGGCCGAAGCGTTCTATTGGGAGGACGCCCGTGAGTTAGGCCTTGTTGTGGTGGGGGAATTCCCCGGACGAGAAGATGCCGGCGAAATTACATTATTTGAATCACAAGGGATAGCTCTTGAGGATATTGCTCTTGCTGCAAAAGTTTATGAGCAGGCCCTGACGGCCGGCGTTGGCGAACGTTTGCCATTCTAACCGGAGTTTTTTCCGGCACGTGGATTCTCGGACAGGCTCCTGGCCGGTCGGCCCAAGCTCGCCGCCCGTCCTTTTTTCCCCTCCGCATGATTTCAAAAGGATTCCTTATGAGAGAAGCTGTGGATTATGAGGTAGTTACTTCGGCGCCGGTTGAAGAAATTGTGGAGCTCTATCAGGCTGCCGGCTGGTGGCAGGAGAGCCCTGAAGCCCGCGCAATTATACCGTCCATGATACGCGGCAGTTTCTGTTTCATGGTCGCCCGCTCGATCGAGGGACGGATCGTTGGGATGGGGCGTGTAATCTCGGACGGTTACAGCGACGCGTACATCCAGGACGTTGTTGTTCTGAAAAGCCATCGTGGACGCGGAGTTGGCCACGAACTGGTACGGCGGCTTACGCAGTTTTGTGTTGCCAGGAAGATCGCGTGGATCGGCTTGGTTGCTGAACCAGGTACTCAAGGGCTCTATCAGGAGCTGGGATACGGACCTCTCGTTGACTATCAGCCGATGCTTTATGGCAAGCGATAATGACTGAGCTTTCATTCCTGGATTTGGAGTTCCATCCTGTCAAGCTCGAAGATCGTGGTATTCTCGGGGAATTCCTCAGCAAGTATCCGCAGCGGCTGACAGGATACACCTTTGCAACCTTGGCGGCATGGCGGCCATTTTTCCATTATGAATGGTTATTTGCAGAACCGGATCTTCTGCTGATTTCCTGTATTCTCGAACCTGATCCGCACAGACATTTGTTGCAGCCGCTGGGAGTGATGTCGCCCAAGCTAACCCGGATCATACAGGACGGAGCTTCCGGATTGTCTTATCCGCTGAAAGTGATCGGGGTCAGCGACAGGTTCTTGAAAGACAATCCCGATTTCTCATCCTGTTTTGCGGTATGGGAGGATCGTGCGGTCTCGAACTACCTGTATAGCGCAAATTCCCTAGCGTTGCTCTCCGGGCGCAAGTATGCAAAGAAAAGAAATTTGCTGTCGCAAGCTGCAGGCCTTTACACATGGTCTTGCACAAAGCTGAATTCTCAGCTCATCGATCGGTGTTTTGCCGTGCTCGATTCAATCCTGGAAGAAGAAAACCCAAAGATGGAGGGAATGCTGAAACGGGAATTGGCTGCCCTGGAATGCACGCTGCGTCACTTCGATGAATTTGCACAGCAGGGAGTGTTGATATCCGTCAATGACAGGCCGGTCGCCTTTTCCATTTACGAGGCGATCAGCCCGACAACCGTGGCGATTCACTTTGAGCGCGCTCTGCGCAGCTACAAGGGGCTCTATCAGGTGGTAAATTGTGAGACTGCAAAGGTCATAGTGAACCAGGGATTCCAGTTCATCAATCGGGAGGAAGACCTTGGAGATGCAGGCTTGCGGGACGCAAAAATGTCATACCACCCTATCGAGGTTGTGCCCGCTTACGAGCTAACTTATAGAAAACAGCCCATACCTGTTTCCGAAGATTCTCATTGATAGAGCCGGGCGGAAGCGGGCCGATAACATCCCGCCTTGCACCGATCCGGACTCTGCAACCGGAATCAGCGCAATTAAATCTGCGTTTACATCCCTTCCAGTTTGATCTATAGTTTCACTTTTTTGATTTGAGGTTTGCCAATGAACAAAAAGGATCTCAAGAGGTTTAAAACTGCTCTTGAGCAGAAGCGCGACGCCATTATCAACGCAACGGGAAAGAAGACCCATTGGGAGAATATGGAGGACACGCGGCATGGGGATTTTGTGGATCAAGCCAGCGACGACAACGAGGTCCACGTAAATCTGAGACTCCTCCAAATTGACGCAAAACTGCTTCGCGCAATCGAAGCGGCGATCGAAAGAATCGACAATGGCCAATACGGTACATGCGCAATCTGTGAAGAAGAAATCAGCCTTGCCCGTTTGAAGGCGGTGCCCTGGACATCCGTGTGCATCGCATGCAAAGAGAAGAAAACAGCATGATGCACAGGAGTCAGAAGAGATCCGCTTGTCGGTGTCTCGAATAGCAGTTCACCTTTTCCTGACAAGGCCTGGACCCGGGTAGACAAACCAGCTGGTTGCGGCGCATTACGTCCTCAGACCCGCCGGGTCAACGCCACTCCCCATTTCCCACCCTGCAATACCGATCGACGCGAAATTGATGCCGATCGTCTTTTCGTGTATGTTGTTTTATATTTCAATCAGGGGGACCGGGTGTGGCCAGAATCTATACCAGAACAGGTGATAATGGAACCACTGGGTTGATCGGGGGGAAACGCGTCCCGAAAGACTCTCCCTATATCGAAGCCTGTGGAGCGCTCGACGAGGTGAATGCGCTTATTGGAGTGGTCCGCAGCTGCAAACTGCCGGGCTCGGTTGATTCTGTTCTTCAAATCGTACAGGACGACCTGTTCATCATCGGCGCAGAGCTCGCGAATCCGGACAGAGTGCATCGAAAAAGTCCGGAAATCGGCGATCTGGATATCCAAAGACTGGAACGCGAGATCGATGCGATTGAAAAAAGCCTGGAGCCGTTGAAGCAATTTATCCTGCCTGGCGGATCCATTCCGGGCGCTCAACTTCATCTGGCGCGGGCCGTGGCCCGCCGTGCGGAGCGCCAATGCGTCACCCTGTCTCGAACAGAGAAAATCAATCCCTCCATTCTGCGCTATCTGAACCGGCTTTCGGATTTGATCTTTGTTCTGGCCCGCCATGCAAACCGGAAGAAGTCAGTGCCGGAATCTCATCCCACTTTTGGCAGATCTCGAAATTAATCTACATGTCATCGGATGGCTGACATCTGAAGGCTGATAGCTGACTGCTGAGACGGCGAAGCCCGGCTAATTCCAGCCGGGCTTCTTATCTCGCGTATGAAGGTATTTATGAGGCTTATCTAATATTGAGAAGCGACAATATAGGATCTATTATTGCGATTATGGAAATGAATAACTTTGATATCTGGATCAGGATAACTTATACTGGATAATAATGGGAGAGATATCTGTTGAGTTGCGGACTGTTTTGTGTTGTGGGAGGATTTTATGCAAATCGAAACGCTCAAAGTATTTTGCGATCTGGTAGAGAGCAGAAGCTTTTCGCGCGCAGCCGTGCGCAACTTCATCACGCAATCGGCCGTCAGTCAGCAAGTCAAGAACCTGGAGACCAAATTTGAGACCCAATTGCTGCGCAGAGACGGCAAAACCGTTTCGCCAACTCCGGCGGGGCGGATATTTTATGAACGGTCGCGTACAATTCTGGATAGCTTTGAACATATGCAGCTGGAGATGAAATCGATCGGCCAAGACATGGCGGGGAGTGTTCGCGTCGCCACAATTTACAGCGTCGGGCTTCATGAAATGTCCGTCGTAATCAAGACGTTTCTCAAGATCTATCCCAAAGTGAACCTTCACGTCGAATACAGCAAAGGATCCCAGGTATATGAGGATTGCTTGCGCGGAGCTGTCGATCTGGGAGTCGTGACTTACCCGGAACCGCGCAAGGGACTCCGGATCATCTCTCTTCCGGCCGACAAGCTCGTCCTCATCTGCTCCCCCGACCATCCTCTCGCCCGCCGGCACCACTTGGATATTCGCAAGCTCAATGGGCAAACTTATGTCGCGTGGGAAAAAGGAGTGGCGAGCCGGCGCGCCCTGGATCGGATCTTCCAGGAACACGAGATTCGAGTGAATATTGTGATGGAGTTCGACAACATTGAGACCATTAAGCGCAGCGTTGAAATCGGGGCCGGAGTCTCCATCGTCCCACTCTTAAGCGTACAGAAAGAAGTGCAGAGCGGCTCACTCGTTCAGGTTTTTTTCAATGAAAAAACCTTTTACCGGCAGCTTGGAGCTATCGTCAGGAGCAAACAGGCACTGAGCCCGGCAGCGCACAAATTCATCGAGCTGATGAAGAACCCGCCCAAGACCTCCTGAACCATCTGCGGTTTTTCTGCATCTCTGTTATTGAGTCTGTTGGAGAGGTGGCTATGAAAAAAGCAGCGGTGATCGCAGGATTGTTCGTGGCACTGTTCCTTGGATCAATGGTAACGGCCCAGGCCGGAATTCGTTCCTCTTTTGGATTCGGCATTGGGATTGTCCCGGCGGTACCCTACGGCTACTATTATCCGCCATATCCGCCGTACTACTACTCGGATTACTACGCTTATCCCTACTACTATTACGGCTACTATCCGTATTATCGGACCTACGTAGTGCCCCGATATTATGGCAACGGCAGATACCCTTCCTACTATTATAGGGACGGTCGCGGCGGAAACCGTTGGCTTGGTGGCCCCAGCGGCAGATCCATGGGAGGATCCCGGCCCGGCCGTTAGCGCAATTAGATTCCTGCCCGGGAGCACCGGCGGACCCCTGCACTCACGGATCGTCTAATCACGAGAGTCGCTCTTCAGCCACGTGTACACGCCGCCCACCGTAAACACGCACACGAGCGCCAAAAAAGCTCCAGCCACGACATCGACTAGGTAGTGGTATCTCAGATAAACGGTAGAAATTATCAGAAGCAGCCCCAAGGCAAGCACGTATCCGCGTATTTTGAGCTGGTATCGGTATGCAAGTACAATCGTAACCAAGGCCATCATTGTGTGTCCGCTGGGAAAAACATCCCGCTGGGCACTGGCCAGGGCAACGGCGTTCGATACCCCGGAACGTATGGATTCGCCGATATTGACAAACCACCGCAGAGAATTGGTGAAAAGCACACCCGGCAGCTCGGTGTCTATCTTCGAAAAATCATGCAGTGTAAAACGTGGGCCGGCTGCCGGAAGGAAAAAATAGCCGATATAAGAGAGCAAAAACCCGTAAACAATCGTGAATCTCGCAAGCCGGAACTGAGAAAGGTCCTGCCTTTGATATAATTCGAACCCCACAGCCAGAAAAAGGACGTAAAAAAGCGAATAGGCGATCTGCAACACCTCCGTCAGATACGGATTAGAGAAGCGCGCCAGCCACTCGGTTGGATTGGCGCGGAATAAAAGACGATCGAGCGCTATTAACAGCTGATCAAAATCTTTCCCGTGATGGATCGGGCCAATGATGTAATAAAGCTGCTTGTAGGTGAAGATCACAAGAGGGAAGGCGGTCCAGTCGTGAACCCAGCGCAGCACTTTCGAATCTGTGATCTGCGAGGCATAGGCAAGCGCGCAAATCAGAACAACGGCAGCCAAATCGGCGGCTACTATCGCCCACCACAGCCGGATGCGTGAGTGCATCACCAGGCTGATCATCGCGAGGGATCCCCAGAACACAAAGAGGAGCATGTCAGTGGAGTGTAATGGGGAATGGAGCTTACGATTGTTACTGGAGATGGCGGCTGACGGCGCTTGAGCATCCATGCGAATTGGCAAACCTCTACAGATCCTAGCTGTGATCAACCTATAATACTACATGACTGGCCCGATGGCTTCTGAGGTGTTCATGATAAACGACCCTACGCGGAAAGCGCGGTTTTTCCTCGTAAGACACGGCGAAACCGCTGAAAATGTCCAGATGCGTTATGTGGGAACGAGCGATGAGCCGCTGACGGATCACGGAAGGCGGCAGGTGCAGATGGTCGCCGACGCGCTCGCACAAATCCCGCTCGGAATCGTCGTATCGAGTCCATTGCGCCGCGCGGCGGATACCGCCGCCCGGATCCAGGGAGTTTGCGGGGTTAAGCTGCGCATGGATTCGCGCCTGGCAGAGGGTTCTTTTGGCAGCTGGGAAGGGCGCACACGCAATGAGGTGCTGGCGCTGGGTGGGCAGGATGCGGCACTGCTTGCGCGCTGGGAATCGGATCCTTCCTTCTCCCCGCCAGGAGGGGAGTCGATTGAAAAAATACAGAAACGGGTGATCAGTCTGGTGGAAGATTTGACGGACGAGTTTCCTGAAAATTCCGTTGTGCTGGTCAGTCACGTCGGTCCGATCAAAGCTTTACTCGCAGCTGTTCTCGGGATACCGCTCCAAGCGACGGGACGCCTGTTTCTCGATCCTGCCACGGTCAGCGTAGTGGAATGGGGAGCGCATCCTCTGGTGCGGTTGTTCAACTCCCATGCACACCTGGGCTGGCCAAATGCGCGCTGGATGAGTTAAGAACAGGAAGCCAGAAGCCAGGAGCCGGAATAGAGGTTTGTAAAGCCTGGCTGCCCAGGCCCATTATACAATCAAGTTCTCTTCGCACTTTCCTGCTAGGAATTCCCCCGGAATCTTAGAAATAGGTTTTTTCAAAAGTCATTTAAACCTTTTCAACCGGAAGCCTGTCCTAATACACGAGCGCACTGAAATGAATCCTTCCCAGGCTGCAGTGGCAAAACTCGCGGGAGCGGAAGAGGATGTATCTGATCTGGTCGAGAAAGCCAGGTCGGGAGATCATGGTGCCTTTGAAGTGCTCTACCGTAGTCATGTCGGCAGGGTCTATGCGCTCTGTCTGAGAATATTCGCCGACCGCTCCAAAGCCGAAGATCTGACGCAGCAAATCTTTATCCGGGTCTGGATGAAGCTGGGTTCTTTTCGTGGTGAGAGCAGTTTCGGTTCCTGGTTGTTTCGGGTGTCCATGAATGTAGTGTTGAATGAACTCAAGTCTGAGGAAGCGAGGGAGAGGCGAACAGCACCGGCAGAGGAAGCATCAGAGTTGGTTTCAGCGCGGGAAGTACCATCGAACCTGCAATTGGATCTCGAGAGTGCAATTGCAGTGCTGCCCAGGCAAGCGAGAACGATTTTTATCCTGCACGAAATTGAGGGATTCAGTCACGAAGAAATAGCGGCCGCACTGGGCGTGGCTATAGGAACCTGCAAAGCGCAACTGTCCCGTGCGCGAAGACTCCTGAGGGAGGCTCTTGAACGACCATGAAATGTGAACAGGTAATGGAACTGATGGATGATTTTCTTGATTCGGAACTGCCCCCGGACAGCTGCGATCATCTGCAGGAGCATCTCGCTCATTGTCGAAGCTGCAGCAGCACGCTGCACTCTTTCCAATCACTGAAGAGCCAGGCAGCTTCCCTCCCACAGACTATCACGCCTCAACGGGACCTCTGGCCTGAAATTGCCAATCGGCTTATTGTTGCGGACTTGCCCAGGCAATTTCATAAATTCAAATCGGATCAGCGGAAACCAAACTGGCGGCGTGCTGTGAGATTTTGGCCATGGATCGCAGCCGCTGCGTTGTGCTGCACGCTTTGCCTGTTCTTTTCCATGCGTCCCGGTTCAAGACAACGCGGTGGAGAGACTGCAAAGCTTTCTAATGGGCCGGAGACTGGAAAGATAGTGCCCGATCAAAATAAGAAAGAAATTCCAGCTGCATTGGCATTGCCGAACGGCACCTGGCAGAAACGCGTGAAGCCAGGAATGGGCTTGAAGCCTGAAAGTTTGGAGTATGATCCTGGTTACCGATCCTATTTTTACGCGGTTTCTACAAAACTTGACCCATCCAATCATTTGATATCCAGCCGGGTATTGCGGTTCGAACCTGATGGAACCGTGTCGTCCTGGGAACCAGCCCTTCCTTCCGATATGGGACCGGTTTATTCAGTCTATCCCGGGCCTGGAGGTCGGTTGTGGCTCTCGTGCCAAACTGTGGATACTCGGTCCGCGGTTTTCTTTGAGGGCAATTTCGGTGATGACGATCCGCCCAAGGAGCTTGGCCGGTTGAACGGCAGCTTCATAAGTCAAATTGCAGTCGGCCCACAAGGAAGCATTTATGCTCTAGGTGTTCGAAATGATCTTTTGTCAAGTGTCCGGGCTTTAGCACGCGGTCAAAGCATTACTGCCGACATAATTCATGTACTCGATCCAAAAAGCGGCCGCCTGAACAATCTGATGCCGGTAACGTTTGAACCCAATTATGCAATTGACAATTGGCAGAGGCAATTGGATTTTGAGATGCTCAATATGCCTAATGATATCCGGATTTCATTTCGGTCGAACGGCAACTTCATTCTTTCAATCCCTCCCGAACATTCGAATTTCAGCGGCCTCAGAGCGTTGGCGGGCAAGGAGGCTATGGAATACTCGCCGGATGGCCAGGCTGTCAGGAAATTAGATCCAGGTATTTTGGAGACCGGTGCCTGCATCGGTAACATCTTTGTTGATATCGATGATTCGCTGCTGCTGGAGGTCGCATATTCGGATGCTTCAAAAAAACCCAATATGAAGTCCGGCACTCTGGCGTATCGCTATTTTTTGCGCATGAACCGTACAGGGGCTCTGTCTCGCATTGGCGAACTGGTTCCTACGGATGAAACAATCGTTGGCTGGATTGGGGAAACGCGTGAAATGGTGACCAGGGTTAATGCGGCGAAACAGGGAATGATGGAGATACGGTTCAGAAAACTTCCTATTTGATCAAAAGCAGTTTTCAAACTGTTCCGGTTAAGCGGACCTATTTTGGAGGTGGCAGCGTATGAGAAAGGGAATTCTTTTGATTTTGTTGCTGATTTGCGGAGTAGTTTTTGCGCAGCAAACCGAAAACTTCAGCGGGCATTGGTTGCTTGTCAAAACAATGCCTGTCCCGACAACCCCGGGCGGTACAACCACGGAGGTTACGCAATCGGGTAATAATTTCGCTGGAACCCAGACTGCGGTACAGGATGGCAAAATGATCGTGACACCCTTCGGCACCATAAGAATACCTGCCCGAATAACGCCGGGCGGCATAGCCCTGGATATTGTGCAATCGGGTAACGAATTCGTCGTGACTCAGACCGGCGTACTGGATGGCGAAAAGACTACCGAGGAATCGAAGTACACGCTGGATGGCGCGGAAAACGTCAACACAAAATCAAACGCACCCGGTCCCCCGACCACGATTCGGTCCACTTCGAGTTGGAATAATGGAATTTTGATCCTGCAAGGCACAAGCACTTCCGTTGGTCCGGAAGGGGATGTGGTCAGGCGATGGGAAAGAGAGTATTTTCTGTCAGCGGATCATACCGCTCTGACCGTCAGGGAGACGCACCCGACTCCTTTCGGCGATGCAGTCGTCTCTCAGGTTTACGGTAAATGAGGTTTGGCCGGGAGCGCCAGCGTCTCGCCGGCTCTTTTAGAAGCGTTTCGAAAGCGCCTTCCTCATATAGGCCGTAAAAAAGCCGGCGAGACGCCGGCGCTCCCGGCTCTACACTTTTTTATAGATCTCGGAGCCGGCCTCAACAAATTCCCGGCCCTTGTCTTCCAGGCCCTTCTGCAGCGCCTGTTCGTCATCCATTCCATGACTTGCCGCATAATCCCGCACGTCCTGAGTTATTTTCATGGCGCAGAAGTGGGGGCCGCACATGCTGCAAAAATGAGCCACCTTCGCGACTTCCTGCGGCAGCGTTTCGTCGTGGAAATCGCGGGCTGTATCCGGATCAAGCGAGAGATTGAACTGGTCTTCCCACCTGAATTCAAATCGTGCTTTCGAAAGCGCATCATCGAGCAGCCGGGCGCCAGGATGCCCTTTTGCGATATCGGCCGCATGCGCGGCAATTTTGTAAGTGATGACCCCGTCTTTCACGTCTTTCTTATTGGGCAGGCCCAGGTGCTCTTTCGGCGTGACGTAACAGAGCATAGCCGTGCCGTACCAGCCGATCATCGCGGCGCCGATCGCGCTGGTTATGTGATCATAACCCGGCGCTACATCGGTGACCAAAGGTCCCAGCGTATAGAACGGAGCTTCATGGCAGACCGCCAGTTCGCGGTCCATGTTTTCTTTGATCAGATGAATTGGAACGTGTCCCGGGCCTTCAATCATCACCTGGCAATCGTGCGCCCAGGCCTTCAAGGTCAATTCTCCAAGCGTGTCCAGCTCTGCAAACTGCGCTGCATCATTCGCGTCTGCCAGCGACCCGGGGCGAAAGCCGTCGCCAAGCGAGAATGCGACATCATAGGCCCTCATGATTTCGCAGATTTCATCAAATTTGGTATAGAGAAAATTCTCGCGGTGGTGTGCAAGGCACCACTTGGCCAGAATGGATCCTCCGCGGCTTACTATGCCGGCCAGCCGCTTTGCTGTGAGCGGAATATAGCGAAGCAGCACGCCCGCATGGATAGTGAAATAATCGACTCCCTGTTCGGCCTGCTCAATGAGCGTGTCGCGGAAAACTTCCCAGGACAGATCTTCCGCCTTCCCGCCGACTTTTTCCAAGGCTTGATAGATCGGAACGGTGCCGATCGGGACCGGAGAGTTGCGTATGATCCATTCCCGCGTCTCGTGGATATTCCTTCCCGTTGAAAGATCCATTACAGTATCCGCGCCCCACCGGATGGCCCAGGTCATTTTTTCGACTTCTTCCTCGATCGAGGAACTCACGGCCGAGTTGCCGATATTGGCATTAATCTTCACCAGAAAATTCCGGCCGATCGCCGCGGGCTCGACTTCGGGATGATTGATATTGGCTGGAATGATGGCGCGTCCGCGGGCAACCTCGTCTCGAACAAATTCCGGGGCCAGGTTTTCGCGCAACGCGACAAATTCCATCTCGGGTGTGATGATTCCCTTTCTTGCGTAATGCATTTGAGTGACGATCCCGCGCCCGCGCAACACCTTTCTGCAGGCAGGAAGAGGCGTGTCGGGATCGCTGTGACCAGGAATAGGCCGGTAGCTTGGCTCCGTCACATTGTAATCCGCCCGGGCGAGGATCCAGGCATGGCGCAAATCCGGAAGGCCACGGCGCAAATCGATGGTTGTATCGGGATCAGTGTACGGTCCTGACGTATCATAAACCCTGATGGATGCGTTGTCCTCCTCGTGCCCGTTTAATCTCACGGTGGGATGAACCTGAATTTCCCGCACGGGCACACGAATTCCTTGCGGCCCGTGAATGTAAACTTTTCTGGAGCCGGGCAGCGGCTCGGTTTTCATACCCCGGCCGTTTGGCGCCGCGTTCCGAATCTCCATCGCACAATCCTCCACTTTCCTTCAGTTCCCGTTTCCGCCTTCCCCTGTGAAATTTTCTATCCCGGTGTTTCGTTTTTCAACGGGAAACGGGGAACGGGAAACGGTTTTTTAAGATTCTTCCACTCGGATCATGCGCGTGGGCGCGACAATGACTCGCAGGCCATCGATCTCCTGCAGCGCCTTCTGCATGGATCCTTCCTGCGCTTCGTGAGTCATCATGACAACCGGGACCGCCTTGGCTTGATGGCGAACCTTCTGAATCACGCTGGCAATGCTGATCTCATGCTTTCCGAGGATTCCCGTCACCTGAGCAAGCACGGACGGCTGATCCAGCGCTGAGATGTGGAGATAGTAAGCCGATCGCACCTCCTCCATCGGTTTCAGAGTCAACGGGTTGCGCCCCAGCACCGGAAGGTCTTGCGGCACGGCAGCCTGTCCTGCCGCAAGACGGCGGGCAATTTCGACAATATCGGCCCAGACAGAAGACGCCGTGGGCATTTGTCCTGCTCCTCGTCCATAGAACATCAAATCATTCACTACATCCCCGCTCAGGAAAATGGCGTTGAAAACCCCTGAGACGGCTGCCATCGGAGAATCTTCCGGTATCATCGTGGGGTGCACCCGCAATTCCAGGCTCCCGTTCGAGGCTTTTGCGATGGCCAGCAGCTTGATCCGGAAACTCATTTCGCGTGCAAGAGCGATATCCTGAGGAGCAATTTTTGATATTCCTTCAACATAAATGTCTTTGAGCTTCACCGGCGTCCGAAATGCGAGTGTTGCCAGAATCTGAAGTTTGTGGGCGGAATCAATTCCCTCCACGTCGTACGTAGGATCTGCCTCCGCGTATCCCTGTGCCTGTGCTTCCGCCAGAACGCGGCCGAATTCCTGTCCCTCATCGGTCATTTTGGAAAGAATGTAGTTGGCGGTCCCGTTCACAATCCCGCGCAACGACAGGATCTTATTTGCGACCAGACCCTCCTTGACCGATCGGATTAAGGGGATTCCACCTGCGACCGCCGCTTCGAAGGCCAACATTCTTCCACGCTGGCGAGCTTCGGAATAGAGTTCTTCTCCATGAGTCGCCAGCAGCGCCTTGTTTGCGGTGACGACATGTTTTCCATTGGCCAGAGCGCGGAGGATAAAGCCGCGCGCCGGCTCAAGTCCTCCAATCAGTTCCACGACAATGTCGATTTTAGGGTCATCCAGCACTTTCCCGGGATCTTTCGTAAGGGGTAATTCACTGAGATTCAGCCCTTTACGCGGAGTCGTGAGATCCAGGTCGGCAACTGCATGCAAAACAACCGGTGCGCCGACCTTCTCTTCCAATTCCTCACGATGTGAAAGCAGCACACGGGCCACTCCGACTCCAACCGTTCCCAATCCTAAAAGACCAATATAAATCGGTTTCATAGGCACCTCAGTGTTTATTGATTATAGACTATTCTGCCGATAAATATGCCCCCACGATCGGGAACAATGATACCTTGTATTTGCTATCCCGGGACCGCAGGCGTCCTGCCTGCAAGCTGGCAAAGCCCGTTTGCGGCCAAGACAGCCGCGCTTCCTGGGTGCCGGAGAATCGATATGTCACAGAGCAAAACACGGCCGGACACAGACAGACAATTTATTGCAGACGTTCGGCGCCAGCAAGAGATTCGGATGAGGGGCTACCGGGAACAAGCACTCAAGATCTTTCCGCCGATCTGCGGACGCTGCGGACGCGAGTTCGAAGGAAAGAGGCTGAAGGAGCTCACGGTTCATCACAAAGACCACGATCATGACAACAACCCTCCCGACGGCAGCAACTGGGAGTTGCTCTGCGTCTACTGTCATGAGAACGAACACTCGCGGTATTCAGTGGCCGACTGGTCGGACGGGCCGACATCTGGATCGGAGCCGACAAGTGTTTCCACATATAATCCCTTCGCCGGTTTGGATTCCCTGCTGAAGAAAAGAGAAAAACGGTGACAGCCAGAGCGCCGGGATAAACCGGCATGAAGTAGAGAATGAAAGAGTCTTACAGGAAAGGAGTAGCGAACCATCCTGACCTCGAGTTTTGCACACACTGCCGCGAGGCAAGGCGTGAAGC
>Ga0187874_10000924_pt1 | contig 31176 bp, 28 predicted proteins | sample June2016WEW_16_1_3_FD_132993 | JGI IMG/M metagenome (GOLD analysis project Ga0187874, IMG submission 132993) | Peatland microbial communities from SPRUCE experiment site at the Marcell Experimental Forest, Minnesota, USA - June2016WEW_16_150 | ecosystem: Environmental > Terrestrial > Soil >... | reverse complement strand
TTTCGGGATTGCGAAATCGATTCCACGTTTCTTCCGTCGGTCCCCATCGGGCAAAGCCCGGTGAGTGCCGCAAGGCCTTAACAGCCGCCGAGAAGTATCAGTACCACCTGAAAAGCAACGCTTGCTGGCCAGCAAGTGGATGCGAAAGTTTGCGACGAGCGCAACTTCTTTATCCAACTCAAAAGTAGCATGCGGCCAGTGCGAGGCCGCGGGAGAAAAACTGCAAGTGGATGTAAACAGGGCAAATTCAGTTGAAAGATTTTTGTCAACAGGACTTTGAGCTCTCCCAGGCTGCAGCCGATTCCTGGCAGCGGGTCTGGGAATTCGAACTCAGGCGCCAAGGGGATATCGCCAGGAATCGGTTTTTCTAAGCGCCGCGGCGTACGTCGCGGCTGACGGGCCGTCCAGGGTGTGAGTTCGCGGCGGCGTCGAGGAAGCTGAGATCCCAGGGCTTTACGACGGTCGACGCATGGGAGCGCCTGGCGGATTAGCTGGCCCTGTTTAGGCTCATCCTGCCGGCAGCCGGTGCGTTGGAACGAGCTCGCGTTCTCCACACAGAGGACGAATGGTCATTCTGGGACGCGATAATCGTGGCCGTCTGCCTGGAATGCGGCGAGGGATCCACTCAAGATAGTCGGATTCTCATTATCGAAGCCTAAACGTGCCGGCGACTTTCCGGAGCTTGTCGCCGGTAAAGTCGACCGGCTGGTTAGAACTTCTATTTGCCACCGCTCAAAGCACTGTCAAATAGGGAATCCTTCATGACTGCGTCCGTGGGCAGTACAAACCGGAAATCCGCCTTGTTCAATTCAGGGGATGATATCTTAACATGGGTCTCAACAGACGAGCCTTTGATTTTCGCGCTGTTGAGGACACCAATAGACCTGTTCATCATTTCCCTCATGCTCTTCCTGTTCTCTTCCGTCACCTTCTGCCCATTGCCTTTGATCGCTTCGTCAAGTTGTTCATCGGTGATTTCGGGCAGTGCTGCATCCTCTTCATTACGTTCAAGAGTGCGAGCGTACTTCACGATGAGATGCTTCGACTTCGAAATCCAGAACGTCTCTTTTTTTGCGGCCGTTGATGATCCACTAACGACGTAACAGTCTTCTTCTCCGACCTGTTCGGTCTTCTCCATCTTGGGGTCTTTTAGCCTTGAAAACGGAGCCGGCCGGCCCTTGAAGAAGAGCGAAGGTATTGTGAAGGCGGCGCCGCCAGAAATCCCCGTGGCGCTGGCCAGGGCAAGGTCATCGCTGCCCATCTTGGAATACGCTTTCATGATTCCCATGTAGAGATAGGGCTGGGTGCCGTCGCTCCACACCGCTGCTTCCTGGGTCATGCCAGCCATCGGCATGTTCTTCTGGGTCCATGAAATCAGGTACAGATTGGGTTTCTTGAGCAGGATTGAAAATGACGTCTCTATGCTCATCTTCGTACTACCGGTGTCGATGTCTACAACGATGATTCCTGCTGCCTTGTAGGTTTGCAATAACTCATAGGTGGTTGTCACCTCCTTGAATATCTCGCCGGGGGTTATGCCCTGTGCAGAGACATTCGCGGCCAGACCGATTATACTGAGGACAATCGCAATCATATTTCCCTTAGACATGTCATCTCCTTTCTCGAAGCTTGTCGCACGCGCTACGGGAATTAGACCACATCTCAACCGCCCGGACAACGCCATGCAGCTCTTGCAAACAGCCCAACCCACCAGCAATGCCTTCGCGGACCCCCAAACGGCTTGGAGGAAGTGTGCACTGGATTAGTCTCGTTAAAGTCCCCGTTACGTCATCTGGACGTAAAAGGAAACCGGCCCTCCCCGGCGCTCGCTACAATGATGAGTCCATGTCCTTGCGCCATTTCCTGGAGCGCTACTTCGAGTTCGCGGCGCTCGGCGCCAACTGGCGCACCGAAATCCTGGCGGGCTTCACCACGTTCATGACGATGGCGTACATCGTCTTCGTCAATCCCGCCATCCTTCACGAAACCGGCATGCCGCTGGCGGCGGTCACGGCCGCGACGTGTTTATCGGCTGCCATCGGCAGTTGCCTGATGGGCGCTTTCGCCCGCTACCCCATTGCGCTCGCGCCGGGCATGGGGCTCAACGCTTACTTCACGTACTCGGTGGTCAAGGGCATGGGGATTCCCTGGCAGGCGGCGCTGGGCGCGGTGTTCCTCTCCGGACTGGCCTTTTTTCTACTCACGCTGCTGGGCGTGCGGCAGGTGATCCTCTCCGCCATTCCGTTCGAACTTCACGCCGCGGTGGCCGCCGGCGTCGGCCTCTTCATCGCCTTGATCGGCCTCCGCAATTCCGGAATCGTGGTGCCCAGTGCCGCTACCACGGTGACGCTCGGACACCTCAACGATAAGAGCACCGCGCTCGCGATCTTCGGCTTGCTGCTGATCGCCGCGCTGCTGGCGTGGCGCGTGCGCGCGGCCATGCTGATCGGCATCCTTGCCACCACCTTGCTGGCGCTCGCGACCGGCGTGGCGCATTGGGCGCCGCAGACGTACAGGTTCTCGGATCTTTCGGCCACGGCCTTCAAGCTCGATCTGGCGGCTACCTTTCGCATCGGCTTCTTTGAAATCGTCTTCGTCTTCCTCTTTATCGACATGTTCGACAACATCGGCACGCTGGTTGCGGTGGGCTCCAAGGCCGGGCTGTTCGACAGCGCGCACCGCATCCCGCGCGTCAACCGCATCCTGATTTCCGACTCCATCGCCACCATGGCCGGTTCGCTTGCCGGCACGTCCACGGTGGTCAGCTATATCGAAAGCGCCGCCGGTGTGGCCGCGGGAGGGCGCACCGGCATTCCGGCCATCGTCACCGGGTTGTTGTTCGTGGCGGCGCTGTTCCTGGCGCCGGTGGCGGGCGCCATCCCGGCCGCGGCCACGGCTCCGGCGCTCATCATCGTGGGATGCCTCATGATGCCGGTGGTGGCCGAGATCCCATGGAACGATATCGAAGTGGCGGTCCCGGCGTTCCTCACCATGATGGCCATCCCGCTGACCTTCAGCATCGCCAACGGGCTGGCTTTCGGTTTCACCACCTACACGCTGATGAAGATTCTGCGCGGCAAGTTCCGCCAGGTGAACTGGCTGGTGTATGTGCTGACGGCGATTTTTATTGCGCGGTTCCTGTATCTGTCGAGGGGGTGAAGGCGGCGGCGCCGCCATGCCTAGCGGTAGAGGGTTACTGCTGGTCTTCCAGGTGTTCGATTGGTTCTTCGTGGGCGATGATGATATTCCCAAGGCGGGTCATGGTCTCGGTCAGTTGGCCCATACGTTCGTCGTTTTTCATCTGTGCGGCGGCGATCAGTTCAACGGTTTGGGTGAGGGCTTCGTGCCGTTCGGTGAGGCGTTCGAGGCGCTCATCAATGGTTGGTTTCCTGGGTGCGTTGTCGTTTTCCATTGGGCTGTGGCTGGCTCCTTTTCTAGTTTATCTCAGTGGCCAACATGTGTGTCGCCGAGCAAGCCCGTGGCAAAAGGCGTCGGGATGCAACTGCTGGCTGGGATGTCGCCGCGGCGGTGCTTAGGGATGGAGGCTCAGCGTGGCTTTTCCGGCGGGGCCGTTGTAAATCAGCTCGACCGAATAGATGCCCTTGCTCAGGCCGCGGTAGGAGAAGAAAAGCAGGCCTGCCTGGGGAAGCGGGCGGTCGCCCTCCGGCAGCGCGGCCTTTTGAATCTTCTGTTGCATGGCGTGCTGCAACGGCATCGGCATGTGGACCGGCGCGGGCGGCGGGGCGCCGGAATCGCCCCCACCGCCGGTCGAGAGCCCGGTTTTTGATTTCGATGACGGGGCCTCGGGCGGCTCCCACGAGGGATCTTTCGCACTGGAGAAAACCAGACCGAAGGGCTGGCTGGGCAAGGGCGTCTTCTTGCCGTTGATGCGGATCGAAAAGTCGCCGGTGGCGAGCGTCAGCCGCGCTCCGGGCGGGCCGAACAGGCCCGCTTCGACCACCACATAATCCTCCGTCGAAAAGGTCCCTTGCGGCGTGGGGATGCCGTGCTCCACGAAGTCGGCCGCAATGATGACGGCGCCAACGTGAGCCAGTGCCTGATAATCGGTCGGAGCCAATCTGGGCGGCAGGCCCTTGACTTCGTTGGCCGGCGCCTCTTTAGCAGGCGCGTCCTTGGCAGGACGCTGTTGCTCCTGGGCGCACAGACCAAGGGCGATGATCCAGACGGTGTTTCTCAAGACTTGGGAAATTCGCATGCCAGCTTTCAACCTAACATGGCGGAGGCCCCTCCGGCATGGCGGCCTTGGCTTCTTTTCCCGTTCCGCTTCGGAGACCGGGGCGGCCACAACCTCGCGCGCCCGCTCGGCCGCGGGTCTGCTGCGCCGGCCACGGCGAAAAGGTTCCCACGGAGAATTAGAGCGGGGCCGCCGGCTGTGCCATCCTGAAAATATGGCGGACGGCGGCCGGCGATTGGCCGAAAACGTGGAGGGGGACTTCTTTGTGGATGCCACTTGCATCGATTGCGACACGTGCCGCCAGCTTGCGCCCGCCACGTTTGGCGATACCGGCGAGTTTTCCTTTGTGCAGATTCAGCCGCGGGATGCGGGCGAGCGCGACGCGGCTTTCCGCGCCCTGGTGGCCTGCCCCACCGGCTCCATCGGCGCCGCCGACAAGAGCGCCGCAGCGCGCGCCGCCGATGAATTTCCGCTGCGGCTCGCGTCCGGCGTTTTCTATTGTGGGTTCAATTCGCACAAGTCGTTCGGCGGCAACAGCTATTTTGTGGAGCAAGCGGAAGGCAACTGGCTGGTCGATTCGCCGCGGTTCGTCGAGCGGCTGGCGCGGCGCTTCGCGGAAAAGGGCGGCATCCGCTACATCTTTCTCACGCATCGCGACGATGTGGCCGACGCCGCGCGCTATGCCGGACGCTTCCACGCCGCGCGTATCATCCATCGCCTGGAACGATCGGCGCAGCCCGATGCGGAGTGCGTGATCGAGGGCCACGATGCGGTGGAGCTCGCGCCCGGGTTTCTGGCGATTCCCACGCCGGGCCACACGCGCGGCCACTGCGCGCTGCTCTACCAGGATCGCTTCCTGTTCAGCGGCGACCACATGTGGTGGAGCCGGCCGCGCGGGCGGCTGACAGCGTCGCGCGACGTCTGCTGGCATTCGTGGAGCGAGCAGGTGGAATCCGTGCGGCTGCTGCAACGGTATTCGTTCGAGTGGGTGCTGCCCGGCCACGGCCAGCGGGTTACCTTCCCGCGCGACGAAATGCGGCGGCAACTGGGCAGGCTGGTGAGCGCGCTCGAAGAATGATCCTCAGGCAGCACTCGAGACGCCGGTTTACCGATAGATCGATCCTACCGAGGCGCCCCGTGTGACCGCCTTTGGGGGATGCGCCCCGCTAATACGCCACTCTTCCCGCTCGGCCCGCCCACTCTTCGAACGGCCGTGTGGCGTGTTGATCCGCCACCTGCACCATCGGAATCGCGCGCTCCGCCGGCGGCACGCCGATTTCCTTATAGATGAAACCGTCGTCGAAGCCGGCCGCGGCCGCATCGTCGTGGGTTGCCGCGTAGAACACCCGCGCCGGGCGCGCCCAGTAGATGGCCCCCAGGCACATCGGGCAAGGTTCGCAGGAGGTGTAGATATCGCAACCCGCCAGTTGGAAGTCGCCCAGCACCCGGCAAGCTTCGCGGATGGCGACGATCTCGGCGTGGGCGGTGGGATCGTTGGCGCGCGTCACCTGGTTGGTCCCGGTCGAGATCACGATCCCATCCTTTACCACTAGCGCGGCGAACGGCCCGCCGTCCCGCCGCACGTTTTCCGCCGCCAGATCGATCGCCTGCTTGAGAAATGTGTTGTTCATGAGCCCCGGGCGCCATTCAATAGCCTACACGAACGGGCGCGGTCCGGGGTGGGACGGACGATCGGTTTTTGTCGCCGGCCACTCAGCCGGATGTCTTCCGGGGGGAAGGCCGTGGTGGTTTTGTCAGGGATGACAGACCATGGTTTTGTCGGGGATGACAGACCACACAAGGCGATGGTCTGTCCTACTGCAGCCGGACTGTTCTATGCCTCGACGAGGCCTGCGCGGATGGCGTATCGCACCATGCTGGCGGTCTCGTGGACGCCGAGCTTTTCCAGGATCCGGCTGCGGTGCGAGTCGGTGGTCTTGTAGCTGATCCCCAACTGCGCGGCGGCCTCTTTGGTCGACTTGCCGCGGGCGATGAGCACCAGCACCTGCCGTTCCCGCTCCGTCAGGGCGAAGACGATCCGCACCGACTCCGCGTCCGGGATGAACATGCCCTTCTTGCGGTCCGTGACATCGGCCACCGTGCCCATGAATCCGGCAAAACCGCCATTGGCGTGGTAGCGCGGCACTCCCGCGCTCTCCACCCAGGCATAGGATTCGTCGGCCCGCTGCAACCGGAATTGCATGCGGAAGGGTTGCCGGGCTTGGAAAGCCCGCAGGTAAGTTTCCATGCACAGGTCCCGATCGTCCGGGTGCAGGCCTTCCGCCCAGCCGCCGCCGGTCTCCTCTTCGGCGGTCCGGCCGCGGTATTGGAGCCAGGCGGGGTTCACGTAGTCGTATTCGGCATCCGGACCGGAGGTCCAGATCATTGCCGGGCAGTCGTCGGCCAGCCGCAGGAACTGCCGCTCGCCTGCCCGTTGCAGTTGTTCCACCTGGGTCTGGAGATTCGCAAAGCGCCGTTTGAGTACTGTCAATTCATCCGCTTGGATTCCGGTCGCCATTGTAGAATAAAACCTGTACTCAAAATGATAGGATAGGGAACGCCAGCCGTAAAGTACCAAAAATAGGCAGGTACCTCTTGACAACCGCCTTTCGGAACGTAACCGTTTGAGCCACTTAGCTTTTATGGAACTTGCCGGGCGCCCTGGGGAATTATGATTAAGAGGGAAATGGCGCACGAGTCGACCGAAACTGATGACGAGTTGTTAGCTCGTCTGCGGCGCGGGGATGAAGCAGCGTTTGTAGCGCTGTATCGTCGCCGCCAGGGCGCCATCTACCGTTTTGCGATGCACATGAGCGGTTCAGCCACCGCCGCCGAGGACATCGCCCAGGAGGTTTTCCTGGCGCTGCTCCGCCGGGAATGCGGGTACGACCCGAAGCGCGGCACGCTTTCCGGTTATTTGTTCGGCATCGCCAGAAAGTTAGTGTTACGGAATCTGGAACGCGGCCGGGCGGATGTGGCGCTGGAAAGCGAGGCGGACGATGCGGCCTTGCCCGAGTTGGCGGTGATCCACGACCCGCTGATCGATCTCACGCGGCGGGAAGGGATCGAAGCCTTGCGGCGGGCGGTGCTGGCTTTGCCGCGCCGCTACCGCGAAGTGGTTCTGCTGTGCGATCTGGAAGAGTTGGATTACGCGGACGCGGCGGTGGCGTTGCGATGTCCCATCGGAACGGTGCGATCCCGCATGCACCGGGCGCGCGCTCTGCTGTTCGAGAAACTGAACCAGGACCGGAACCCCCGGCTGGCGGTCGGCCCCTGGAAGCCGATGAGGGTTGCCATATGACGTGTGTGGAATTCTGGAATCACGTGGCAGAGGGGGGCCTTGAGGCATCCCCGGGCTCCGGCCACCTGGCGGAGTGCGCGGCCTGCGCCGCTCGCTGGGATCGGCAGCAGGCGCTCCAAGCCGGGCTGCGGCTGGTCTCCGCTGGAATGCGTGGCGAGGTAGCGCCCCCGCGTGTCGAGGCGGGCCTGGTAGCCGCGTTCCGCTCGCAAGCCCGATTCGAACGGGGCCGGGCGTCCTCGTATTCCCCGAGCTCGTATTCCTGGTGGCCGCCGGTCCTCACCTGGGCGTCCGCCGCCGCCGCCACGGTCGTGCTGGCGGTGGTTCTGATGCATGGGTCGCGCCCCGTGCCGGCCTCCATCGCTCCCGTGTCCGCGCCGCACCGCATCGCGCCGCCGGCCGTGGAATCGGCCGACGCGGCGGTTGACCGGGTAGAGGAAGATTCCTACGGCGCGGATAACGATTTTATCCCTGTGCCGAACGCCGCCCGCATCGAACCCAATGAAGACGTGCACCTGGTGCGCGTGGAAGCAACCCGCTCCGCCATGATGGCGCTGGGAGTTGTGGTCAGCGCGGAGAACGCTTCCGATACCGTGGTGGCCGATGTGGTTCTTGGTTCCGATGGCATGGCCCGCGCCGTGCGCCTGGTAACCAACGGCGACGGCTCGCTGCTGGAAGAGGAATAGGAGTATGTCGATTCGAAGCCTGGCAATTGGCCTGCTGGCAGTGGCGGCGGCAGCGTCCGCTCAGCCGCCGGGCCGCGGCGGAGCGCCCAACTGGGGCCCCCGCGTGGTGGGCGCCGAGCCGGGCCGGCAGGGACCCGTGGTGAAGGGCGCGCCCTTCTCGGCGGACCTGGTCACTGAAACCACCCAGGCGCTCGCCGACGGCAACCACATCCACCTGACCAGCACGTCGCGGCTCTACCGCGACGCCGAAGGCCGCACGCGGCGCGAGCAGTCGCTCAACGGCCTGGGTGTGCTGGCCCCCAATACCAATCTGCCGCCGGTGGTCTTCATCAACGACCCGGTGGCGCACGTGAATTACGCGCTTAGCCCGTCCGCCCACACGGCCACCCGGTCGGCCGGCGGCCGCGGGTTTAGCTGGAACGGCGGGTCCGGTGAGCCGGCACGGAAGCAGGACGCCGCGGCGGGTTCCGGCCGGCGTATGCGCAACGCGCAAGCGCAGAGCGGCGGGCAGAGCCTCAAGACCGAATCGCTGGGACACCAGACCATCGAGGGAGTGCCGGCCGAAGGCACCCGCACCACCACGATCATTGCGGCCGGCCAGCTCGGCAATGAGCAGCCCATCCAGATCGTCACCGAGACGTGGTATTCGGCGGATCTTCAGATGGCGATTCTTTCCAAGCGCAGCGATCCGCGCTCCGGAGAGACCGTCACGCGCTACGCCAACATCAGCCGCACCGAGCCGCCGCACGCGCTGTTTGAAGTGCCGGCCGACTACAAAGTGACCGACGCCGGCGGGCGCGGCCCGCGAACCGTCGCCAAGTAATCAGAAGGCCATCAGGTCCTTTTTGGCTTCCACCTTGGTGGGGTCGATGGCCGGGACCTTCAACAGATCGCGCCAATCCTGGAAGGGCGGATGCTCTTTGCGATACGCCAGCACCGCCTCCGATTCGGCCACCGTGAATCCCAGCACGGACTTCAACTCGACGAGCGGCGCGGTGTTCACGAGGACCTTGGAATCCTTGCCGAAGTTCTTCGCGAGGTAAGCCACCACGGCGGCGACCTGGTCGTCGTTGGCCTTGGCGCCGCGATCGATCATGTCGTAGACCTTGTCGGACCAATCGTCCGGGGTGAGCCGCTGGCCGCGGAAGTGTCCAGTGCCGTGACACTCCAGGCAGACCTTGACCACCAGTTCCTTGCCCGCGCCACTGGGCAGCGCTCTGGCTTCCTCGGCTACGTCATCGGCGGTGAGCGCCACCGCCAGCGAGCCGGCCAGCGCCAGCAGAAAAAGGGCCCTCATCATAAAATGTTCTTGACTCTAACGTAACGTCACACCCGATGCTGGATCAAGAGCCCATGTATCGAACCAGGCAATTTGCGGAGCTGGCGGGAGTCACGGTGCGGACGCTGCATCACTACGACCGCCTGGGACTGCTGAAGCCGCGCCGCACCCCAGCCGGCTTCCGCGTCTACCAGGCGCGCGACCTGGAACGGCTGGAGCAGATTATCGCCCTGAAGTTCCTGGGCCTCCCGCTGCGGCGGATCGGCTCGCTGCTGGACCGCGAAGCTCTGGCCCTGCCCGACGCGCTGCGCATGCAGCGCACCGTGCTGGAGGAGAAGCGGCGCCTTCTGGACCGGGCCATTGCGGCCATCCGGGAAGCCGAAATCTCGATTCGGGGAAGCCAGCCGGCCGATACCGGGGTTCTGAAGAAAATCATCGAGGCGATCGAAATGCAAAACAATACGGATTGGATGGCCAAGTATCAGACGCCCGAGGCCAAGGCGAAGATCGACGCGCGCAAAGGCGAATGGACGCCCGAAATGCAGGAGCGCGTGACCGCACAATGGAAGGAACTGTTCGCCGAGGTGGAAGCGGCCTTGGGCGAGGACCCGGCGAGCGAGCGCGTGCAGGCGCTGGCGGCCCGTTGGACTACGCTGGTGGAAGGCTTCACGAAGCGCGATCCGGACCTGACGCAGAGTGCCTCCAACGCGTGGAAAGACTACGCCAACTGGCCGGCGGAAGCCAAACAGCAGGCGGCGCCCTTCAGCAACAAGGAAGTCTGGAGCTTCATGAACCAGGCGCTCGAGCTGCGGAAGCAGCAGGCCCGCCAAGCCTGATCGCTTCATAGGTGGTTTTGGAACCATGAGCACACTTTCACCATTACTCGCGGAAACCGTACCGTCGCGCAAGCGGCTGATCCAGGTCGCCGCGCTGGCTTGGTTCGCCGTCATCGGCCTCGATCTTCTTCTGAACGCCGGCTTGCTCGCTCCGTTCTATCACTGGGACCAACCGGGTCTTCTGCCACCCATGAAAATGTTCCAGTACATCCCGTTAGGCTATGCCTCGTTTCTCTTCTGGAGCATCGCGCTCGTCTGGCTCGTCGTGCGGACACGTTCGTACGGCGCGGCGGCTGGCGCCAGGTTCGGCATGAAGTTAGGCGTCCTGCTGGGGGGAGCAGCTTTTCTCGGCTGGCTCTCGATTTTCTCCTTCCCACCCGTCATGCTCTTCTGCTGGGCCTTGGATCACGCCGTCAGCTTCACCTTGGCTGGCGCCGTGATCGGCGGAAGTCTTACCGCTCCGCGCCTGCGACCAGCAGTGCGCCGAGTCCTCGTTCTGGTCGCGGTCTGCCTGCTCGTCACCGTCGCGATGCAGAGCTTAGGGCTGGCTCCGATCCATGTTCCCCAGGGCCGCATCACCTTTGGGTGGGATCCGAAGAAGTAGCGACTTGAATGTGCTCGGCACCAACCCCAGGGTTGGGGTGAGACCGCCCCAGCATCCGCTGGCTCATCTGGAAACCGAAATCCCGCGCAAGGCGCGATGCCGGCTAACGCCTGGTTGCGGTGAGGCTGCCACTTACTCCACCCTCAACGCGCGCAGGCCGCCCTGGAGCAGGCCGATGGCTTTGGCCAGGTCGACCGGGGTGTGGACCACCAGCGTGCGGCCCTTCAGACGGGCTACGGCTGCGTTGATGACATCGGTATCGTGCAGTCCGGTGGGCGGGTCGGGTGGAGGGGGAGCGCCGCGGCCGCCGCGGCCGCCATGGCCTCCGGATGACGATGCGGCACCGGCGTCGGACGAGTCGCCGGTATGTGGCGGCGGTGCCGGCGCCGTGGAGGCGGAAGAATTGGACCCCGTCGAACCAGCGGAGCCGGATGGCGCGCCGGCGCCTGGCGCGGCCGGTCTGCCGCGCGCCATGGGCATCTCGTCCGCGCCGCTATCCACCGGAATGATGGGGCGCGGAACCGGTCTGCACTGCACGTAGAAGAAGCGCGAGGCGGCGGGGCGCTTCTCCAGAGAGCCCTCTGGAATTCTGCCAGTGAATCTCGAGAGCGGGCCGAGCAGGATGATGGTGGGAGCAGGCGCGGGCGCGCGCAGTTCCTGGTTGATGAGGCCGGCGAGAAGGTCGATGTGCCCAGTGGGGTTCTGCAGGATGTGGACATCCACCGTGGAGAGTTCGAGCGCATCAATGGCCCTGGCGACTTGACCGATGGCATCGACGGAGAAGCTGTCGCTGCGGAACAGTTCCTTCTGCGCTTCGAGACTGAAGACCACCAGGCGCACGGAAGCGGCGGGGACGCGGCCGACGATGGCGGCCAGGGCGGAGAGCAGGAGGTTGCGGTCGGCCGGGCGCAGGCGGGTGCGGCGGGGCGAAAGCGGGGCCGCGTTGAGAAGGACAGTGAGCGATGCGGCGCCGGAGGGGCGATTCCAATCGGAGGCGCGGATGCCGGGGAGATCGCGCACGGTGAAGGGCGGGAGGGAAAGCTGGACGGCACGCTCGTGGCGGGTGAGCGAGGCATCGATCTGCCACGCGCGTTTGCAGGTGCGGCTGCTGTCGTCGTAGAGAATGGATTCCACCGCATAGCGGCCTTCGCCGAGCAGGTAGCTGCCGGAGACTTCGAAGTTGAGGCCGGTCTTGACGATCTCGGCGGCGTTGGTGCGGGTGAAGAGATAGGCGGGCTTGCGGTCATCGTTCCGGGGAGTGATTTTGGTGAGGACGAACCAGGCGTGGCCGGCGGTTTGGTACTGCCCGACGGGCAGGCGGAAGGTATAGCCGGCGCGGAAGCGGAAGGCGAAATCGAGGGTTGGCGCGACCGGGACCAGTTCGCAGCGGAGAGGAACAGCGCCGGGACGCGGGGCGAATTCCTTGAGGGCGGTAGAGACGTGATCCGGGTCAATGAGGGTCTGGGCGCAGGCGCCGCTTGCGATGATCACGGCGATGAGTGCGCGGCGCATTGATCTATTATGCGCCGAGGGGAGCTGCGCGATAATCGAAGGAATGCCGGTCCGGAAAACTTTTTCAACGCGGAGGCGCTGAGACGCGGAGAAAAGACAATAGGAATGAGGTTTCACTACAGAGTCACAATCCGACAGCGTCGAGGAAGCGGATGAGGGCGCGGCATCTCTCTCTATCTTCTCCGCGCCTCCGGGTCTCCGCGGTGAAATCTTCGTCTCCCGGCCGCCATTGATGCCACTTCTTGCCAGTTGCACTTCGCTTTCCAAGAGCTTTGGCTCGCGCGTGCTCTTCGAGAATATCTCGTTGGGGATTTCCGAGGGCGAGCGGCTGGGGCTCATCGGCCCCAATGGCGCGGGCAAATCGACGCTGCTGCAGATTCTGGCCGGCCGCCTGGAGCCCGATTCCGGATCGATCTCGCTGCGGCGCAACACGCGCATCGGCTATGTGCCGCAACAGACCGATTTCCCCGGGGACCAAACCGCAGCCGGGATCATCGGCGAAGCCATTGCGGCGGAACGGCTGGAGGATCTGGAGCGCGCCGGGCGGATCAGCCAGGCGCTCGGCCGCGCCGGATTCACGGATGGCTCGGTGCGCGCCGATTCGCTCTCCGGCGGTTGGCAGCGCCGCCTGGCGATCGCGCGCGAGCTGGCCCCGCAGCCCGACCTGCTGTTCCTCGATGAGCCGACCAACCACCTGGACCTGGAAGGGATTCTGTGGCTGGAGAAATTGTTGGCCGCCGCGCCGTTTGCCAGCGTGGTCATCAGCCACGACCGGTATTTTCTGGACAACGTGGTGAACGACATGGCGGAAATCGACCGCGTCTATCCCGAGGGGATCTTCCGCGTGGAGGGCGGGTACAGCCAGTTCCTGGAAAAGAAGGAAGCGTTCTTGCTGGCGCAATCGAGCCGGCAGGAATCGCTCGCCAACCGGGTGCGGCGCGAAGTGGAATGGCTGCGGCGCGGGGCCAAGGCGCGCACCGGCAAGTCGAAAGCGCGCATCGACGAAGCGGGCCGCCTGATGCGCGAGCTCTCCGATCTGGAAGCGCGCGGAGTCAAAGGCGTGACGCAAGTCGATTTCACCGGCACGGACCGCCGGACCAAACGGTTGGTCTCCGTGGAAGCGGTCGGCAAGCAACTGGGCGGGCGCCGATTGTTCCGCGATCTCAGCTTCACTCTGACGCCGGGGACGCGGCTGGGCCTGCTGGGCAGGAACGGAACCGGCAAGACCACGCTGCTCCGTTTGCTGGCGGGCGAACTGCAACCGGACGCCGGCGAGATCGAACGCGCGCCGGCGTTGCGGATTGTCTACTTCGACCAGGCGAGGGAACAACTCGACACGGAGCAGACGCTGCGCCAGGGACTGGGTGCGCACGGCGATCACGTGATCTACCGCGACCGGCCCATCCACGTCGCCGGCTGGGCCAAGCGCTTCCTGTTCGATGCCGGGCAGCTCGACCAGCCGGTTTCCAGCCTCTCCGGCGGCGAGCAGGCGCGTGTGCTGATCGCGCGCCTGATGCTGCAGCCGGCCGACTTATTGCTGCTGGACGAACCGACCAACGATCTGGACATCCCCACGCTCGAAGTGCTGGAGGAGAGCCTCATGGAGTTTCCCGGCGCCCTGGTTCTGGTGACGCACGACCGGTACCTGCTGGATCGTGTGTCGACGGTGGTAATGGGCCTGGACGGACAGGGCGGGGCAGTGATCTACAGCGACTACTGGCAGTGGGAAGCGGCCCAGGGGCGCGACCTGCCCAAGCCCGAAAGGCCCACGCCGCCCGCCTCCGATCCGAGCCGCGACTTGTCGCTCGACCGTAAGGGAGCGATCTTCAAAAAGAAGCTCTCCTACCTGGAAGCTCGCGAATGGGAACAGATGGAGACGCAGATTCTGGAAGCCGAAGGCCAACTCGCAGCCGTCCACGCGGAGATGCAATCACCCAACGTGGTTTCGGATGGTGCGCGCCTCCAAGCCTGCTACGCGAAATTGCAGGCCGCCGAAGGACGCGTGGCGGGCCTCTATGCGCGCTGGGCGGAGCTGGAAGCCAAGCAATAGAGGCCTTCACTAAGCGGCGCGATTCGTTCCGACCGGGCGATTTGGCGGCTTTGCGGCAACCCCTCTCTTACGTCCGGGGCTCTGATCGGAGCTAGGTGAATTAGCGGAACGCCATGGCGGTGGCCATCCATTTTCGGGAGCGGCCGCGGTCGCCCATGCGGGCGAAGAGGTTGGCTAACTCGGCCGTGCAACCGGGAGTGCCGGGGTCGTGCTCGATATGGTCGCTGCATTGCGCTTCCAGGGCGGCGAGAACCTGCAGCGAGGGGAGCGGCGCGACCCCGGGCGGGGGATGGCGCATGAAGATGAACGACTGGCGATCCCAGTAGACCAGTTTCCAATCGTCGCGGCTTGGGTCGGCCAGAGCGAGCGGCAAAGGCCAGAGAATGCCGGTGACGTCTTCGAAGCCTTCCATGAGGATGACGCCGATTCCGTACTGCGTGAGCAGCGCGGCGGCCTCGGGGTGATTGTTGGCAATGGAGAGGAAATCGCCATAGACGGATTCGTTGAGCGCGCGGCCGTCGATGAAGACGGGTTGGCGGGGGGCGAGGCGCCAAATCAGATAGCCGCCCTGGTCGTAACTGTTGAACAGGCGGCCGGTGGTGGGGTGAGCGAGAAGAAAATCGGCCGCACCGGAGGGGCGGTTCCAGGTGATGGCGCGAAGTTGGAAGGCGTCGCCGCGGGCGATGGGCACCGCGGCGGCGGCGGCGAGCAGCAGAGGCGCCAGGTATTGGAGGGCCCTGGGCAGGGCGCGAGGCAGTGCCTTGGGCCAGGGAAAGTACGCGGCAATGAGGATGGGGCCGACGATGCCAGTGAGCATGAGGTTGCGGGCGGCGATGATGGTCGCCAGGGCATAGAGGCCGAACAAAATCCAATCCGCGGGGCGGACGCGGCGCCGGGCCAGCAGCAGGACGGCGAGCGCCAGGATGAGGACCACGTTGAATGGTTGGGGAGGCCAGAAAGTTGGCGACTTCCATTCCCATACCCGCGACTGGATGAGGCTGTTATGGGAGGTGAGCAGGTACTCGACGGAGCGGAAGCCGTTGGGGTTGAGGCCGGAGGCGGCGATGGCCAGCGGGCAGCAGATCCACAGCCAGCCTTCACGGGGAACGGGCGTGCCGCGGCGGCGCATGAGCAAGGCTTCGGCGTAATACGCGCCCATGGCGGCCCAGCCGAGCACGAAATCTCCGTGGCAGTTGGACCAGAGAGCGAAGAGCGGAGGCAGCAGCCAGAGCGGGCGGCGCAGTTCCAGAATCGTGAGCGTGGCCGCGAGAAGAAGGAAAGAAACCAGGAACGGGCGGTCCGAAGTGTAACTGACGGCCACACTCGCGGTGAGCAGAGCGGCGGCCAGCGAGCGGTAGAAACCTCGCGAGCGGCGGTAGGCGAGGAAGCCTACAATGGCGCACAGAAGCGTGAGGCCGGCGGCGCGGAAAAGCACCAGGGCGGCGAAACCGCCAGCGGAATAGAGGCTATAGAAGAGGACTTGCGTGAGCCACTCGTGGGAGAGGAAGAGATCGCGGGAATGTTCCTCACCGGCATAGAGCGGCTTGCCCAGGTAGGTGGTGAAGGCGAAGGGATCGGGGATGGGGAGCCGGTGGTTCTGGAGAATGTATTGGCCGGTCTTGAGGTGCCACCAGGTGTCGCCATCGGCCGCTCCGGGGGAGAACCAGGCGAGCAGGAGGAAGGCCGCCAGGCAAAGCGTAAGCGGATGCAGCCAGCGCGGCGCGGGGTTCGCTGGGGCCGAAGACTGGGGAGCGCGGCGAGGCATGGAGTGCGGCCGCTACCGGGAGCGGCGGTTGGCGCGGTACTGGCAGTAGATCCAGGCGTAGGTTTTTTGCATGCAGGAAATATAGTAACAGCCGTGCCGCATTCGCCGTGACTCCACGGGGACGTGGGGCTATAATCAGAGGTGTTGAGAATTAAGACAATTCAGTATAATTATCTTGAAAGGTTCTGATATGACGATCCGTCCTGAGGATGCCCTGGAGTACCATTCCTCAACTCCTGCGGGGAAAGTTTCAGTCGTTCCGACCAAGCCCTGCCGCACGCAGCGCGATTTGAGCCTGGCCTATACCCCCGGCGTGGCGGTCCCATGCCTGGAAATCGAGCGCGATCCCAGCCTCGTGTACAAGTACACTGCTAAAGCCAACCTGGTCGCTGTGATCAGCAACGGGACCGCGGTGCTCGGCCTCGGGGATATCGGCGCGCTGGCGGGCAAGCCGGTGATGGAAGGCAAGGGCGTGCTGTTTAAACGCTTCGCGGATATCGACGTGTTCGATATCGAGCTCGACACCAAGAATTCCGAGGAGATCATTCGCACCTGCCAGATTCTGGAGCCGACTTTCGGTGGCATCAACCTGGAAGACATCAAAGCGCCGGAGTGCTTCTACATCGAGGAACAACTCAAGAAGACCATGAAGATTCCGGTCTTCCACGACGATCAACACGGCACCGCCATCATTTCAGGCGCGGGACTGCTGAATGCGCTCGAGATCAGCGGCAAGAAGATCGGGGAAATCAAGATCGTGTTCAACGGCGCGGGAGCGGCGGCGATTTCCTGCGCCGCGCACTACGTCCGGTTGGGCGCGCGGATCGAGAACATCGTGATGTGCGACACGAAGGGCGTGATCTTCGAAGGGCGCACCGCGGGCATGAATCCCTACAAGGCGCGATTCGCCTCCAAGACCGCCGCGCGCACGCTGGGGGAAGCGCTGGTGGGAGCGGATGTATTCTTCGGGCTTTCGAGCGCCGGGGCCTGCACGCCGGAGATGGCGAAAGGCATGGCTCCCAACCCGATCATCTTCGCGATGGCCAACCCGGATCCGGAGATCGCGTACGATGTGGCGCTGGCCGCTCGTCCCGACGCGATTATGGCCACGGGCCGCTCGGACTTTCCAAACCAGGTGAATAACGTTCTGGGCTTCCCGTTCATTTTCCGCGGCGCGCTGGATGTGCGGGCCACCACCATCAACGATGAGATGAAACTGGCGGCGACGCGCGCGCTGGCCGCGCTGGCCAAGGAAGACGTCCCCGATTCGGTGCTGCGCGCGTATGGAGTGGAGAAACTGGAGTTCGGGCGGGAATACATTATTCCGAAACCGTTCGATCCCCGCGTGCTGATTTGGGAAGCCTCGGCGGTGGCGCAGGCCGCCATGGAGACCGGCGTGGCGCAACGGCCGGTGGATCTCAAGCAGTATCGCGAAGAGCTGGAGAAGCGCCTGGGCAAGGCCCACGAAGTGATGCGCGGCATGATCCACAAGGCGCAAAACCAGCCCAAACGCGTGGTCTTCCCGGAAGGCGAAGAGGGCAAGATCCTGCGGGCGTGCCAGATCCTGCTGGACGAGAAAATCGCCACGCCGATCCTGCTGGGCGACGAAACGAAGATCCGCGCGCGGATCGAGGAATTGCACCTGCACCTGGAGGGCGCGCAGATCGTGGATCCGCTGAAATTCCCGCGCCTCGGCGAATACACGGAGGAGTTTTACAGCCTGCGGCAGCGCAAGGGCATAACGCGCACGGAAGCCGCGGAGAAACTGCGGAATCACACCACGTTTGGCGCGGTCATGCTGCGGTTGGGCGATGCCGATGCGTTGGTCGGCGGGTACGCGACGCACTATCCGGACACCATCCGGCCGGCGCTCGAAGTGATTGAAGTGCGGCCGCAGTTGCGAAAGGTGGCCGGCGTGTACCTGCTGATTTCGGCGAAGGGAGATATGTACTTCCTGGCGGATGCGACGGTGAACATCGAGCCGACGGCCGAAGACCTGGCGGAGATTGCCATCCAGGCGGCCGAAAAAGCCTGCCGGTTCAGCCAGGAGCCGCGGGTGGCCATGCTGTCGTTCTCGAATTTCGGGAGCACGCGGCATCCGCTGGCGGACAAAGTGCGGCGGGCCGTGGAACTGGTGCGGCAGCGGGCGCCGGGACTGATGGTCGACGGCGAAATGCAGGCGGACACGGCCGTGGTGCCGCAGATTGTGGATGAGACATACCCGTTCAGCACGCTCAAGGGCGGGGCCAACGTGCTGGTGTTTCCGAACCTGGAATCCGGGAATATCGCGTACAAGCTGCTGCACCGCATCGGAGGCTGCGAACTGATCGGGCCGCTGCTGACGGGGTTGTCGAAACCGGTACACGTGCTGCAGCGCGGGTCGGAAGTGAACGACATCGTGCACGTGGCGGCGATTGCGGTAGTGGATGCGCAGGAAGTGGGCAAGCCGTATCGCACGCTGGCGGCGACCGCGGAGCACCGGTAAATGAAGTTAGGAGTCAGGAGCCAGAGCCGGCTATATTCCGGCTTCCTCGACTTCTGACTCCCGACTTCCATATCCCGAAGGGATAGCAAGGGCGAAGCCCTTGCGCGCTCAGTCTTCGTTCCAGTTCTTCGTGGCGAAGAGATTCTTCATCAAGACGAAGACCATGCCGACGCCGTTTTTGTTGGCCTTCTGCGTCTCGTCGAGACCGGCGTAGATCTTGGCGAAGGTGTTGATCTCCAAGGCGCTCATCTGGGTGGATAGAGCGGCGTAGGCGTTGACGCCCTGGGTGATTTCGTCGTCGCTTTTCTTGGCCTGGATGGCATCGGCGATGGCAATGCGGGCCTTGGAGAGCTGGTCGCGAAGGGGCGTGGCCTCCTTGGCCGCTTCATCGAGCATGGTCTTGACGGCCTTTTTCTGATCCTTATTGAGATTGAGGGCGTTGCCGATCGTGTCGAACTTGCCGGCGGGGGCGGCGCCCATCATGCCGCCACCGGAGGTGTCCCCGCCGCCACGGCTACCCCTGCTACCTTGTGCGAAGCCGATGCTGGCCAAAACGAGACCGGCGATCAATAATTTCCGAAGCATGAGATCTCCTTGAAGACGACTACCTGCCGCCTCTGCCTCTACCTCTACCCATCCCACCCATGCCGCGGCCGCCGGCCGCGGGGTCCAGGATGCCGGCCATCAGGTCGAAGGCCTCGGGCGCGTGGGCGGTTTGGTTGGGCTTGAGAAGGGCATAAATCTTCTGAAAGGCTTTGACTTCCAGCCCGGTCATTTGGGCCTCGACCGTGGTGTAAGCTTTGCTGATCTGGGCGATTTGGTCGGCGCTTTGTCCCGTGAGAGTGGCATTGGCGAGTTCGGCGCGTTGTTGCGCCAATTGGCCGCGGACCTGGGCGGCATCCTGGTAAGAGACCTCGAGGATGCTTTCGAACTCGGTTTTCTGATCCTTGGAGAGTTTGAGTTTCCCGGCGATCTGGTCGGCTTTGGACTCTTTTTGGGGACGGGTGCTGCCCATGCCGCTCATGCCGTTCATCTCGCTGCCGGCGCCACCGCCCCGGCTGCCGCCTCCACCGCCGCTCATGCCGCCCATATCGCCGCCACCTTGGGCCAGCGCCAGGGTCGTCACCGCGGCTGCCGTTACGAGTACTTTCAGAAACATGGAACCTCCTCTGTTTTCGCGATGCGCCGGACGGACCCGTACAGGCAGACTCCGCACCAGCGCACTTTCAGCTCGATGCTATATTTAACCACGATTTGGCAGGGAGTGGGAGACTAATAACGTGAAGAATGCGCTGTATTGCGGAGACAATCTGGAGGTCTTGCAGCGCCAAATCCGGCCGGGGTCGGTGGACCTGGCGTATATCGATCCGCCGTTCCATTCGGGGCGGAATTACGGCGCGGCGTTTCAGGACCGCTGGCGGTGGGACGAGCGAGCGGCGGAGGGCTACGGCGCCATTCTGACCGTGCCGAAGTTGGGCGGGCTCATCGCTGGACTGGCGTCGGTAGTGGGGCGTGGCAGCCTGCTGGCATACCTGGTCCACACGGGGCTGCGCGTCGCGGAGATGGAGCGGGTGTTGAAGCCGGCCGGGAGTTTGTTCGTCCACTGCGATCCGTCCGCCAGCCACTATTTGAAGCTGATGCTGGACGCAGTCTTCAGCGCGCGGGGCGGTGGATTCCGCAACGAGATCGTGTGGTGCTACAGCCACGGGGGCCGGAGCAAGCGATGGTTCGGGCGCAAGCACGACATCATTTTCTTCTACAGCAAGTCGGCGCAATACCATTTCGACGCGAGTGCGGTACGCGTCGCGATGCGGAGCGGGAAGGAGAGTTTCGGCGGGCGGATGGAGACCGACCCGGACGGGCGCAAGTACCGGCTGGTCTACGGGACGCGCAACGGCAAGGGTGAGACGCGCTACTACAAGTATTACCTGGACCAGGGGAAGGCGCCGGAGGATTGGTGGACGGATATCAATTCGCTGCAGGCCTCGAGCGCCGAGCGGGTGGGATACCCGACGCAGAAGCCGGAGGCGCTGGTGGAGCGGATCATCCTGGCGTGCTCGCGGGAGGGCGACACGGTGCTGGATGCCTATTGCGGCAGTGGGACGACGCTGGTGGCGGCGGAGCGGAACGGGCGGCGCTGGATCGGGATCGATATTTCGCGAGCGGCCGTGGAACTGGCGCGCCGCCGGATCGAGGCCGTGGCGGGGAGAAAACACGAGATCGGCGCCTGAACTGCGAGCCGCGAGGGAGCGGTCTTAGCGGAATACGAGAGTGTATTGATGAAACGGTGTACTCAGGTTTTGAGACGGTCGATTTCCGCTGCAAGCTGGAAATCTTTTTCGGTGATGCCGCCGGCATCGTGGGTCCAGGATTCGACATCCACGCGGCCCCAGGTGAGATGGATGTCGGGGTGATGGCCCTGGCGTTCGGCCACTGCGCCGACGCGGTTGACGAAATCCAGCGCCTGCACGAAATCGGGGAACTTGAAGGTGCGCGCCATGTGATGCTGGTCGACCACCTTCCAATCGGGCGCCTGGGCGGCGCGCTGGCGCAGGGCGTCGGCGGAAAGAACGGCTCGGGAAGCTCCCATGGGTTGAACCCTCCTCCCGGTTGTCGCACAAGCCGCGGCGCGAAGCAAATGGCGAGTGGGATTTATTAGCGGGCCCTTACGGACGGATTAAGGTCAGGACGAAGACTCCCCTTGGCTGAATGGATTTTCAGGCCCCGGATTCGTTTTGTGATATACTGCACGCCAACCCTCTGTACACTCTTTCCTACGGGGAACACGGGGAACAACGAGGGGGGGAAAGGAAACTGAGTCGGATGTACACTTCAATCGATTCCTTGACTTGGCGCCGTCTGTGGGCGCTGGGCGCGTTTCTTACCGCAGCGGCGGCCGTTTGGGCTCAGACACCAACCATGTCCGGACCGCAATCACCTCCGGCCAAAAAATCTTCCGCTTCCAAAGCGACAGCGGCTCCAACGCCGGCGGCTCCCACTGATGCATTGGCGCCGAAGGGTTTCGCGCGCGTTGACGTCACCCCGCAATATAAGAATGAGTTCGAGCGCGAGATCCGGGTGGCGGTCCTGGTTGCGCCCAGCTACCGCAACTCCGGACTCAATTCGCTGCGGTTCACGCTGGCCGACGAAGTCGAATTGAAGGGCGAGCTCGAACGGCAGGGCTACAAGGTCTGGCTCATTTCGAGCACCGAGGCTTCGGCGGACAACATCCGCAAGGTGCTGCAGGACTCCAAACAGTTGCTCGATGGGACGACTCAAGCCACGTTGCTGTTTGGGTTCAGCGGCCACGGGTTTCAAACCAAGAGCGGCAAGAACTACCTGATGACTTATGGCGCTTCCCTGGACCAGGTGGAACAGCAGGCGTTGCCGCTCGACGAGGTCGAGAGTTTGATGAAGGCAAGCGGAGCCCGCCGCAGCGTGATTCTGGTGGACGCGTGCCGCAACGATCCGGAAGCTAAGTCTTCGGATGAGCCCCGCACCTTCGCCCAGTTCCGGGAGGCGGAGGGATTCTCGGTGTTGCTGTCGACGCGGCCAGGCGGCTTCAGCTTCGAAGACCCGGATGTCGGCCACGGGATTTTCACGTATTATGTGCTCGAAGGATTGCGCGGCAAGGCGGCGGGGAAAGACGGATATGTTACGTTTTACGACCTGGAGAAGTACGTGGAAAGCGCGGTCCTGTCTCACGCCATGAAGAAGGACCGGGTGCAGAAGCCGTTCGCGGTGGGCGAGCGTAACGGAGACTTCCTGCTGGCCACCGCGGCTCCGCCGAAGCCCGAGGAGATCAAGCCGCCGGCAGCGGTGAGTAAGGTAGACTCGGATTCCCCGATTCTGCGGGAGGTGGGATCGAACCGGTCGTTCTTCGCGTTACTCCAGGACAAGCAGTTGACTTTGGTGGACGCCAAGACCCTGGCTCCTTTTATCGATGTAGCGGAGACGCCGGTAAAGGACGCAGAGACCGGCTATCGCTACTTCGAGGGGAATGGACCGAACCGTGAGCTCATCGACGTGGCGGTATCCCTGAAGGGTGCGGAGATTATGGGCGTGAAGGGCCGCACCGGGACGCCGTGTCCAGGCGGGAATGTCTGCACGACCATGGCCGAGGTGCCGCTGTTGCCCGGCGAGAAGCGCAATGAAGCGAGTGATAAGGCCAACACCGTGAAGAACAGCAGCAGTGTCATCGGCACCGGCCTGAAGCGCCTGGGCCTTGGAGGATCGAATACAACGAACAAGTCCGCCGTCGGCGCCGACACGGTCGGAAAGACCGCGGACACCAACAACCGTCTCCTTAAGTACAGATGGAGGCCCTTCGACCTGACCGCTAATTTGCCTAAGCAGCCGGTCCATTGAGAACTGGCGAAAAAGGACCCGGCATGGCTCACCGGAGGCCGCTTCTCTTCCCAGTCGCGCTGGTTCTGGCCGTCATGCCGCTCCACGCCGAGCGGTACGCCGTGCTGGCGGGAGTGAGCCATTACCAACAGGATGGCCTCAACCTGGAGGGCCCCGCGTACGATATCCAGGCGCTCCGGGACCTGCTGGTTCACCGGCAGGGCTATGATGCGGCGAATGTTACGGTGTTGCTGAACGAACAGGCCACCCGCGAGAACATTCTCAATGCGCTCCGTCGGAGAGTGGATCAGCTCCGGGCGGGAGATCACCTGTTTTTTTATTTCAGTGGCCATGGGACCAGCGCGTTCGACAAGAACAATCAGTCGCTCAGACCGGTAATTGGGCCGGATTCCGGGGCGCTCGCTCCCTACGACCTGACGTTCGAGAGTCTGCCGGCCGCCGTGCAAAGTTTGATCATCGGCCGGCGCGACCTCCGCCCGATTCTCTCGCGGGTTCCGCCGGGGGCGCAGGCCCTGGTGGCGCTCGACTCCTGTTATTCCGAGAACGCCGCGAAGAGCGTGGGCGTATGGAGCACGGCGCCCGTGCGCGGCATCAACCTTGTGGCGCGGGTTCAGGAACAGAACAAGCAGGCTGGCGACGCGGCCTCGGCGGATGCGGCGAGGATGCCGGCAAGCGGCGGCGTAGAGGGCGGAGCTTACCCCTATTCCAATGTGGTCTCGTTCGCGGCCGCTTCCAAGGACCAGGCGGCGGTGGACATCGGTTCCGATTTTCTGATGCGCAAGTGGCCGACCGTAGACGGGAAACCGCACGGCGCATTTACGAATAGCCTGCTGGCCGGCCTGGCCGGCGCGGGGGACACCAACCGCGATGGGTCGATCACTTATGACGAGCTGTTCCGCTTCATACGGCGCGACATGGAGAAATACCCGCATCAACCTCAGATCCTGGCGGCGGCCGGGTTCGCACTGGACCAACCGGTGCTGGGGGCGCGAGCCGCATCGTTGCCCGAATCGTCCGTGCCGATGCCCGCCGGAGACCAGGCGGGCTCCAGAATCCGGGTGAGCCTCGATCGTCCGTCGCCGGAACTGGGAGCCCAACTCGGCGCGATGGCGGACGTTGAAATCGTGACCGGACCGTACGATCTGCTGGTGCGGCCGGTGGGAAACCAGTGGGGAATCTATGACGCGAGCGGCGTCCTGGTGCAGAGCCTCCCGCTCCAGGAGGTCAGTGCGGTGGCGTCGCGTGTGCGGGCGCAAGGCCAACTGGCCCAACTGCGGTTCTGGTCGAATCCGGCCCAGGATTTCAACGTGAAGATCGATGTCGAGCTTTCGGCGGAAACGGGATATGATCGCTTGCGCTCGTTGTTCCGGATCGGGGAGCGAGTGAAGTTCCGCATCGGCACGGAGCGCCGGGCATATCTGCTCTTGTTGGGCATCAACAAGGACGGACGCGTGACCGTGCTGTTCCCGGGCTCGCAAGCGGGCGAGCGCGGTCCGCAGACGCCAAATCAGCCGGTGGAATTTGTGGTTCAGGTGACTCCGCCCGCCGGTTCGGACCAATTGAAACTGATCGGATTCACCGCGGCGCCGCCGCAGTGGCCGGACTGGGCGTGTACGACCGCGACGGTCTGCCCGGAGTTTGGTCCCGGGGAGCCGCGCATGACGAGCCTGATGCGGATGCTGCGGGCGAGCGTGGGGACAGCCGAGACGAGCTTGCGCGTGATCACGGAGCAATAAGGACTGCAGGCGGCACCGCCCCGATCTACGGCTGCGAGATCAGGGTGAAGCTCTCCAGCGTGGCCTGGCGGGCGCGCAACTCTCTCATCTCCTCTTCGCCCAGCTTTTCGGCGCAGCCTGCCGCTATCCGCATTCCGCGCTCGGCGAGTATCCGGCGGAACTCCGGATCGGGCGTCGAGGCGGCGATGTCACCGAGGGCTCGCAGCAACCGCAAGCTGACGGCCACATCCGTCTTCGAATACATGCGGATCTGCTCAAAGGCTGCGTCCAGCAGGCGCTCGAAGCGGATCCATCCAATGCTGGCGCGAACCACGCCCGGCGGATCGTAGAGCAGCTCATCCGGCGGCTCCCGGGACGCGAAGCGGATTAGAATGCGGCTCAACTGATCGACGCAGGTGATGGCGGTGGTCGGGTCGTTGACGGCGGGCGAGATCGCCTTCAACGCAATATCGACCATCTGCAAGACGCCAAACTCGACATCCTGCTGCAACGTTCTGGTGGGGCCGAAGTCGAACGTGGCAAGCAACTCGGCGGCTCCTTCGGGGGGCAGGCGGTTCCCCTTGGAGACCATCATCAGCGGGATTCCAGCCGGAACGAAGTGGCCGACCCGCCGCAGAACGCGGATGCTGACGTGGTAGTGTCTGGCAAGCGCAACCAGGCGTCGCGTATCGATGAAGCGGATGTAGCCGGAATCATCGCTCGAAACGGCCACCTCGATCGGGTTGGGGCGGAGCGGTTCGGCATCCTTCAGACGGTTCAGCCGGTGCGGCGAGGGCATGATCTCATCGATCATGGCTTCCGTCTCTTCCGCGATTCTGTCGACGATGTGATTGACACTGATGGCCTGCGAGATGTGGTGAATGAAAAAGAGCAGCAAACCGACACAGGCCAGCGCCAGCACCATCGCGCCCAGGACGGTGGCCACTGGCGCGAAGGGGTGAGGCAGCGAGCGCGCCGCCGGGAGCGCCGCCATGCAGTACGAGAAGGTGCCGAGGAAGATACCGAGCGTCCATTGCGTCACGCGGTCCCTGGAAAAGCTGACGATGATGCGCGGTGAGAACTGCATGGATGCCAGGGTGAGCGTCATCAGCAGGATGGCGAACACGATGGACACCACCGTCATGATGGAGGCGGCGATGCCCGCCAGAATGACCTGGGCGACTTGCGGGTCGGCGTGCGAGGGGAATAGGACCGTGGGCACCCAGGCGCTGGCGGCTGGGAACTCCTCTTCCGACCACGACAGGAATGCGCCCGCGCAGCCCAGCGTCAGCGCGATGATCAGCGGGCGAATCAAAAATCCGCCACGCAGGTTATACATTGCGTGGCGCAGCATCAACGGAAGGCTCTTGCTCACGGCTCTATCTGTTCAAGTGTAGCGGATCAGACCCGCGTGTACAAAAGAAGAACCAGGTTGGTAACCCGCGGCGGACGTTTCCAAATGGCCGCCCAGCGCCGGTTGCCAACCGGAGCGCAGGATACCGTCCTGCCCCGCATAGGCCGCCGAGTGTAACTGTATGCAGCGAGTCTCAATAGGTTAGGCCATTGAGCCCGCCGGGAAGGCGGGCTCGCAGGCTGCAGCCATGAAGGGCCGTTGCTTTAACGGTTCGAGGCTTCGAGCGGGACGACTTCCACTTTCTGGGGCTGGCCCAGGGGAGTGAAATTCGTTCCGGCCAGTTTGCCGAGTGTGACGGTGTAGATGCCGGGTTTGACCGCGGCGCCGCCGCGGCCGCCACGGCCGCCGAATCCGCCGCCACCACCACCGCCGCGGCCGGCTTGGGCTGCGGGGTCACCGGTGTCGGCTGCATCGCCGGCGCCTGCGCCAGCGGCATCGCCGCGTCCGCCGCGACCACCACGGCCACCGGCTGCGCCAGCTCCTGCACCAGCAGCACCGGCTGCGCCCACATCACCTGCCGCGCCAGCGCCGGCCGCACCGGCGTCACCGGCTGCGGCAGCGCCGCCACGGCCGCCGCCACCACCGCCACCGCGGCCCCCACGGCCGCCCGCATTGGCTGGTGGGGTTTCTCGCAGATCCCAGGCTGCCCGGTGCAGCCCGGCGCGCGTGGAGGCGTCGATCTGGCGGACCATCTTGCCGGTCGAATCGGCGATTTGCAGGACGTACTTGGGGGCGTCGGCTCCGCCGGTGCTGGCTAGATCGTCGCGCAGATAGTAGGTGAGCATCGCGCCGAAAGCCGGGTTGGGAGAAGCGATGTTGTCGCCCTGGGCGCGGTAGTAACCGATCTCGTCGAACTGGCGCGCCTTGCGGCCGGGCGCGAACAGGGCGCCTTCGGAGGTAAGCGCTTGCGGAGTGATCTGGCGGAGCGCGGAATAGTCGTCGAGGATGAAGAAACCGCGTCCGAACGAAGCGGCGGCCAGATCGCTCTCGCGGCGCTGGATTTCCAGGTCGCGAATGGTGATGGTGGGCATGCCGTTGGCGATCTTGATCCAGTGCGCGCCGCCATCGATGCTGAAAGAAAGGCCGAACTCGGTTCCCACGAAGAGGAGCCGGGGATTGATGTGATCCTGCACGATGGTCCAGGCGGGATCGCGATCGGGGAGATCGCCGGCGATGGAGGTCCAGGTGCGGCCGAGGTCGGTGGACTTGAGAACGTACGGCTTGAAATTGCCGCGTTGGAAATCGTTGAGCGTGACGTAGAGGGTATTGACATCGGTGGGCGAAGGGTGGACGTCGGTGACGTAAGTGAGATCGGGGACGTCCGGGAACTTGTCGATCTTGCGCCAGGTCTGCGAGCCGTCTTCGGAGATCTGCACCAGGCCGTCGTCGGTGCCGACGAAGAGCAGTCCTTCTTTGAGCGGCGACTCGGCCAGCGCGGTGCCGGTGCCGTATTCGTCGGTGAATTCGTTTTTCCAAACCGCGTCGGCGCCCCAGACCTTGCCCATCACCGGGACGGTGTCGCGGTCGATGGCGCGCGTGAGATCGGGCGAAACCAGCTTCCAGGACGCGCCGCTATCGTCGCTGCGCATCAGCCGGTTGCCGGCGATGTACAGGCGCGTGTGGCTGTGCGGGCTGACGATGAAGGGAATGTCCCAGCGCGAGCGCAGCTTGGGGTCGTCGACTTTGCCCGGTGGCGGCGTTGCTTGCGTCTGCCCGCCGCGCCCGCCGCGGCCGGCTTGCGGGTTGATGCTCGTGCTGATGCCGGTCTTGAGGTCCAGGCGCACGCAGTTGATCTGCTGGGAGCAGGTGTAGACGATGGAGGCATCGTCCCGGTCGGCGCGCGACTGGTAGCCATCGCCGCCGCCGGTGTTCATCCAATCGGAAGTGCGGATGCCGGCGCGGTTGGAAGTCCGCGAGGGGACGCCCTGGGAGCCGTTGTCCTGCGTGCCGCCGTAGACGTTGTAGAACGGCAGGCCGTTGTCCACCGACACGCGATAGAACTGCGTCACCGGAATGTTGTTGAAGTGGCGCCAGGTGCGGCCATGGTCGTAGGACTCATAGAGGCCGCCGTCGTTGCCTTCGATCAGGTGCTGCGGGTCGGCCGGATCGAAGACCAGGGCGTGGTTATCGGAGTGGACTCCCCAGCCGGCGCGCTGGATGGTCTTGCCGCCGTCTTCGGTGACGAAGACGTTGATGTCCATGCCATAGACGCGGTCGTATTGCGAGGGGTCGGCGAAGATTTCGCCATAGTATTCGGGGTCCTGGACTTCGAAGAAAGCCCCGCGGGCGAAGTGGGCGCCGGCGTCGTCGGACCGGTAGTAGCCGCTCATCTTGTTGACCTTGGCGGTCATGATGAAGGCGTACACCACGTCGGGCTTCTGCGGCGAAATGGCCAGCGCGATGCGCCCCATGTCCACGGTGGGCAGGCCGTCTTTGAGTTGGGTCCAGTGCGCGCCGCCGTCGCCGGTCTTGAAGATGCCGGCCTCCGGGCCACCGGCCACCACCACGCTGGTGTTGCGGCGGCGCTGGTAAGCAGCCGCGTAGATCACATCCGGGTTGCGCGGATCGATATCGATATCGGTGATGCCGGTGTTTTCGGAGATCTGGAGCACGGCCCTCCAGGTCTGGCCGCCGTCGGTGGTCTTGTACAAGCCGCGGTCGCCGCCGGACGCAAAGAGCGGCCCCTGCACGGCGACCCACATGACCTTGGAATCGCGCTTGTCGATGAGGATCTTGGCGATGTGCTCGGAGTTCTTGAGCCCCATGTTCTTCCAGGTGCGGCCGGCGTCGGTGCTCTTGTAAATGCCGTCGCCATAGCCGATGGCGCGTTGGGCTTGGTTCTCGCCGGTGCCCAGCCAGACGGTATCGGGGTTGTTCGGATCGACCGTGACGCAGCCGAGCGAGTAGGAGCCGCCGTTATCGAAGATCGGATTGAAGGTGATGCCCCGATTGGTGGTTTTCCAGAGGCCGCCGGAGGCCGTCGCGACGTACCAGATGTCGCGATTGTGGGGGTCGACGGCCACGTCGGCGATGCGCCCGGAAGTAAACGTCCCGGAAATGTTGCGCATCTGGATTTCGTGAAAGAGTTCCGGGGTGAGCCGCGGCGCGGAGGCCGGTTGGGCGAACGCCAGCCCCGCACAGACGACGGTGGCTGGAAGGAGGAACAAAAAGGTGCGTTTCATGATTACCAGGGATGTAGTATATGCAATTCCGGGTAGTCCTTTAAGGCGGACGCGGCGTGGCTGGGGTTACACAACCCGGCGCCAGACTTCGGGGGAGACGTTCCGGCCGCACAGGACGATGGCGACGGTCTTGCCGGCCCAGCGGTGGGCGTCCTGGCGGAAAGCGGCCACGGCTAGGGCGGCCGCGCCTTCGATCACCCAGTGTTCGGCTTCGAGGACCAGCCGCATCGCCGCCAGAATTTCGTCTTCCGACACAAAAATGGCGCGGTCGATGGTGTTACGGCAGAGTTCGAGAGTGACGGAATGGGGTTCGAGGCCGCCGGAGGTGCTCTCGGAAAGAGTGGGTTTTTCGGGAACGTCGATCACCTGGCCGGCCTGCAGGCACTGGTAGAGGACGGGAGAGTTTTCGGGCCAGCATCCGATGATTTGCGTGGCGGGGGAAACCGACTTGAGGAAGCCACCGATGCCCGCGATGAGGCCTCCGCCGCCCACCGCCACGAAGACTGCGTCGAGGTGCGGCGCCTGGCGGTCGAGTTCCACGGCTATGGTGCCTTGGCCGGCCACCACATCGAGATCATTGTATGGAGAGATGAAGACCCGGCCGGAGGATTCTGCGGCGTGGCGCGCGGCGAGCTCGGCGGTGAGGGGGTCCGAGCCGGCCGTCCGGATGCGCGCGCCGAGCGATTCGATGCGCCGGGCTTTGGCTGGGGCGACGCTGGAGGAGACGAAGACTTCGGCGGCGATGGAACGCGCGCGGGCGGCGGCTGCGATGCCCAGGCCGTGGTTGCCGTTGGAAGCGGCTACCACGCCGCGGGCGGCCTGCTCCGCGGTGAGGAGCGCGATCTTATGGGAAGCTCCGCGGAACTTGAAGGAGCCGGTGTGCTGGAGGTGTTCGAGCTTCAGTAAGACCGTGGCCCCGGAGTCACCGGCCAGAGCGGCGGACTCTTCCACCGGAGTCTCGCGGACCAAGGGGCGGATGCGTTCGTAAGCGGCGGCGACGCGGGCGTGCATAGAGGCCATGGTACCGCCAGTAGGACAGGCCTCCTGGCCTGTCCAGGCCCTTTTTTCCACAACCTGCTAAAACCTGCTAAAAGAGGCGATGCATTCCAGCCGTATCGGCGTGCTGGCGCACGATGGCGCCGCGCAGCTCGCGGCGCAGTTCGAGGCGATAGCGCTCCATCTCGCGGCGGGCTTCCCTGCGGGCGCGCAGGACTTCCCTTCGCGCTTCCCGCCGCAGCGCGCGGGTTTCGGCAACCGCGCGCCGGTAAGCCTGGCGGTCGGTGCGCCAGTCTTTGGAAAAGGCCGGGGCCATCAGCAATAGTGCAAGCACGGCGAGCTTCATGGGGGTCACTCCTTCGAAGAGGAATACCGGGGGTCGCGGTTTTGGTTACGCAATTGCACTAATGAGTTTCGTGACACGGCGGGGTGCAGGGATTCTGCGGTTCCGCCGATGGAAGAAGAGAGAAGGATGGCAACATGAAGATCGCTCAGCATTCGGTTACTCTGACGACTCCGGCGCGAGTTCCGGCGCAGACCCACAGCGCGCAAACGGGATCGACAACCTCGGGACAGACCAGCAAAGCGGTGAATCCCTTCGCCGCCCTGGTGACCAGCCGGCTTCCGGCTGCGAGTTCGGGCGAAGGGGTGGCCGTCAAAGCGCCTGCGGCGCCGGTCACCGCGAAGACCACGACAGTAACGGTGAACCCGCTCGCCAGTTGGGTGACGTGCGGGCCGCCGCCGGCGAACCCGGCGAGCGCCACTGCCACGGCGGCGGCCGCCACGGAGGT
>Ga0187874_10000923_pt1 | contig 31220 bp, 22 predicted proteins | sample June2016WEW_16_1_3_FD_132993 | JGI IMG/M metagenome (GOLD analysis project Ga0187874, IMG submission 132993) | Peatland microbial communities from SPRUCE experiment site at the Marcell Experimental Forest, Minnesota, USA - June2016WEW_16_150 | ecosystem: Environmental > Terrestrial > Soil >... | reverse complement strand
TCCCCGGCCGGCGCAGGTCGGCGTCAACGATCACCACGGGCACGCCGCGCTGGGCCAGCCCCAAGGCCAGGTTGAGCGAGGTGGAAGTCTTGCCCTCGCGCGGCTGAGCGCTGGTCACCAGCACAGCCTGTGGAGGACGCGGAGCCGTCGAGAGCAGAATCGAAGTACGCAGGGTGCGGTAAGCCTCTGCCAGGGTTGAGGTGGGGTGTTTCAAAACGATCGATTCCACCGACCCATTCTTTGAATGGCCATTGTCCCCGCCCATCCTCCGCCAGGACGCGCGCGCCAGGGGGATCACGGCCAGGGCTGGGGCGGCGATGAGCTTTTCCAGTTCCTCGGCGCTCTTGACGGAAGTATCCAGACTCTCCTGGATGAAGGCGAGCGTAACTCCAAGCACCAGTCCCACCAGCAAACCGACGGCAATGTTATACATTATTCTTGGCCGCACCGGACCCGTGGGGACTAACGCTGAATCGACCAGATGGATGTTGGTGGCTCTCAAACCCGCTGACACGGTGGCGTCTTTCAGGTGCTGGAGCAGGCTCTCATAGAGTTGCTGGTTGGTCTCAAATTCACGTTTCAACATGTTGTGCTCGATCAAGAGTTGATTGAGCTTTCCCACCTCCACCTTTTCTTGGGCCACCGCGGCGGACAAAAGCCTCTCCCGGCCCAGGGCCGCCAGGTAGTCGTTGCGAATTCGCGTTACATTACGCTTGCGCTCGCGCTCCGTGATGGACTGGACTTCGTCCAATTGGTCCCGGAGCCTTTTGACTTTGGGGAAGTTGGGCCCGTATTGCCCTAAGGCGTCCACGTACTCTTCTCTTAATTCGGCGTACTTCTCGTCCAAGCGTCCCAACAAATCGTTCTGGGTAGTGAAGGCGGCCTGGGAGGGGTTGGAGTTCACCAAGTCGTAGAGCGATTCCTTCTGCATGCGCTCGCTTTGCGCGTTGGTCAAGTCCTGACTCAAAGCCGCCAGCCTCTGCTCGACCACAGTTTGTTTGTCGCCGACATTGACGATCACATTCTGGCGCTCATAATCGACCATGGCCTGCTGCGACTTCTCCACCTTGGCTTTCAACTCGTCGAGCTGCCCCTCCATCCATCCCGAAGCTTGCCGGGTCGCGTCATATTTCTCATGAAAACTGTATTCGCTGTAGTTGTTGACCAGGGCGTTGGCCGCCCGCGCGGCGAGCTGAGGGTCGGTGCTATCAAAAGTGACTTCGATCATGCGGCTGTCTCTCATCAGTTGAACGCGTAGATGCCCTCGAAATGCCTGGATGAGCCCGTTCTGGGCCGCAGTCTGAGAATCCGCCTGGGGGCGCTCGCCGCCTCCGCCCAATTCCGCCTTTCCCCCCAGGCCGAGCTGCTGAACGGTTCGCCAGGCCAAATTTTCACTTTTCAGCACGTTGACCTGCGTTTGCAGGAAAGTCTCATCACTCCAGCCGGACATGTCCCGGAAGAGATCGTTGAAGGACTGGATTTGTGGCGTGTCGGCCTCAACCTCGACGCGAGCTGTAGCCTCATAAACCGGCTTCGTCCTGAAGGAAACAATCGCTGCCAGCGTTGCCACCACCACGGCCGCCGTCAGGATCGTCCACAGACGCTTCAATAAAATCAGCCAATAGGTCCGTATATAGGAATAGGTGTCGGGGGCATCTGCCCCTAATTCGATAATAGAATCCGCCCGAGGCTTGACCCGTTCCGGGGACCTGCGTTCAGGAGGAGCTAATTCTTCGTTTTCAGCCATGTCGGAAAACCGCCTTTGCTAAATTCAAATAAACTACGGGAGTGCCCGCGAAACCTCTCGACCATGTGCTCGCCGAAGCGCCGGTCCCGCCCCGAGCCATCGGTAAATGCCGCTGGGCCCTGCACCGTCCGGTACAGGGCGGGACGGTGGCCCACCAGTGACTACCCCATTTCCAGACACCACGCTAGCCTTGCCCAGATGACCCATCCTGCGCGACCAAAGCGAGGATCACTTATAAAGCACCGCCCATCCAGCATCTGTCATCGCAATGTCGGCTGACCTGTGAAGCGCCTTCAAGGCGGTGCTGTCAGGCACAAACAGAATATCGTTGCTTTGTAGGACCTTGTCCGGAGCGTGGCCCTTGAGCATGGCGTGAAGGTCAACGGGAATCTCATCCCGGCCACCAGGAGCCGAGGGGTTGGGACGAAGGATCATGGCTTTCTTCGCCTTCGCGATGGACTTAAGATCCCCCGCCAGGGCAACAACTTTCAGGACCGTCATGTCCTGCCGCGCCTCGCTCAACACGTAGCCACCCGCCCTGTTTACCGCCCCCAGGACGTAAACGACTCCGGCGCGCGCCACCGTCACCCGATCGCCCGGGTACACCGCGATGTTCAAGCTCGGATCGCCAGTCTCCTGGAGACGCCGAAGATCGATGGTCACTGTGGGCGCAACGGGCGGTGATTTCTCTCCTTCCACCGCGCCTCCACCCTCCAAGGCCAATACCCGGCGGGCGACTTCACCGCGAGTTATGGTTACCGTGGACCCCGCATCATCAGCCAGTCCCCCGGCTTGGAGGAGAATGTCCAGCAGCGTCATCCGCCCGAAGACCGGGTAAATTTGCGGGCTCTTGACGGCCCCCGCGATGGCCACCGCGTGAATTCGTGACTCGCGAATGGTGACGCTAATCTGAGGACGGCTGAGCACCCCGGCTTCTATGCACTTCTGCGAGATGACTTCAGCCGCCTGCTGGGCCGTCAGACCCGCAACCCGAACCGGCTCCTCGAGAAGCGGGAGGAGCAGGGTTCCTGCGTCACTCACCCGGTATTCGCGCGTCATCTGGTCCACATCGAACACCTGAATGAATAACAAATCGTTGGGATAGATGAGCGTCTCCCCTGCCTTCAGAGACCCCAGGTCAACCCCGCCTTTGGTGTCGGACTTATTGTCGGGACTGTTCGCCTTTTCCGAAGCTGCGAGCGAAGCGCCGGGCGCACAAAGCAGACCGGCCAAGCCCATCAACAGCAACCCCACCATCCTGAAATGGAAACGGCTAGGCGCCCTGCCGCCAGCGCGTCCCAGCCACATGACGCTCGACCACGGACTTCTTACCTCACCTGCCATGCTCATCACTCCTTAAGACAACTTCCACTCCGGGTTTGCCTTGAATGCACCTGTTCTAACGACCATCGTTATAACGTGTACTTGCTCCCTCCGCAAGCGCCCACCGCTGCTTCCCAGCAGACCCACCTATTACGGAAATAGCGCAAACCTTGGCTTGGTTAGGGTGCGAGATAAGGACTCCAATCCTCGACCTCATTTCAGTGCTTCCTGCGCGCCTCTGTGGCGGCATTGATTCCCGCTACCGGCTCACCCCCGCCGCGCCCCTGCTGCGCTCTCCCCATTGATTCCCGCTTCCCACCCCCAGGGCGATGAATGAGGGCTGCCCCCTACTCGCTCCACCGCCGATACGTCGACTTCCACGGCGGCCGATCTCTCCAGTATTTCCACCGAAAGCACCAGCCGGCACAGGTTCTTCTTGCGAACTAGAATTCCCTCCAGCCCCTGCAAAGGTCCGGAGATGACGCGCACCCTGTCGCCACAGCGGAGAAAGGGGTGAGGCTCAACTCGATTTCCCCACTCGACCACTCTGCGCACAGACTCGATCTCGGATTCAGCAATGGTCGCCACTTCACCATTGATACTTAGAACAGAAACTATCCCCGGCGTCGTCACCACCTCGAGCCGCCGTTCCTTCATTCCGCGCAGAAATAGATAGCAGGGGAACAAGGGAAGCGAGAGGTGCATGGTCCGGTCTTTCCATCTGCGAGTTGCGTTGTAGAGCGGAAGAAAGACTTCCAGCCCCTTGGCGGAGAGAATCTGGGCAATGGCCTTCTCGTGCTGATGTCGTGTGTAAATTGCGCACCACGCCCCGCTGTTATCCAATTCGCCTCCTCCGATTCCTGAATTCATTACCCCCCTATTCTAGGCGAAATAAGAGTTTTCTGCTCGTTGTTCCTTTTTGTCGAATGACGAGGAAGCCGTCAGCTTTTGGCTTTCAGTTGAAGCATTGGGGTCTTCTTGCCGTTAAGTTAAAGAGTGACGGCTGGAGGCCTCATTCGTGACTCCTCATTTCTCACCGCCGGGATGTCAAGCGCGGCACTTGCAACTGATATCGTACAGCTCCGCCCTCTGACTTACAGGAGAACACCTTGCAATCCCATAAGTGCCAACGATTGCCGCCCTTGTCATCTAACACAGATCGCTTGTTCTTCACACTCTCCGAGCCGGGTCAAGGCCGGATACTTTCCAGCGGAGAGGTACGCTTTCTGAGAGTTTACTTATATTTCCCCCTCGCTGCCAAGCGTACCAGCGTACCGGGACTTTGCGTACCAGCGTACCAGTACTTCTGTAGGAGGTATTGCCTAAACGGCGGACCGCTGCTAACCTTGCGGGCTTCGGGGTGGATTGCCTGCTCAATCCAGGTGGTTGTTCCCCTGGACGAGCTCTGAAGATGACACATCGCCTGTACTTCCTATGGTCGAACAAACTGATAATAGGAATCTTTGGTCGCGACTACGGGGGCATCATCATTACTGCCGGGCCGATCCAGTCGCATGACCGCACCCCGACATAACAGCCCTCTGCTTGATCATTTCATTAGCAGGCACATGCACCGCGAGAGGATCAGACCTTCCACCGCCCCGCCACACACTGACTGCACTTCACGGGAGGGGGGAGTAGGCATCAAGAGAGTATCATAGCCAACCCGCGTCCAAAACTCTTCCGAAGCGAGGCACGCCAGCTCGAGGCTCAAGTTCGGTGAATAGCTGCTGCCGGCAGGTAAGCGGGGTCCTTTTTCCGTCGCTTCGCCTAAGGCACTATGGCCGACGTCTGCAATCTACCGCCATAATAATGGCCTGTCAAGCTCGTGAGAATACACGGTATTGTTAGCAAATCAAATATCCGGGTCAATTAGGTCGCTGCGGCGACATCTGTCTGCATAAGGCGAAATTCGAGTAGAGCTAATAACCAGGAGGCTGTGATGAAGGGCTACTCGGAAGACGCCTGGGACCGGGCGATGAAGGTAGAAGAGGCGATTTTGCGGGCTACGGCGAAGCAGATCATCCACCTCGGTGCATCGCCGAGATCATCGGCATCTCGGATCGGAGTGTGCGGCGCTGGCGGGAGCGGTACGAGGAGTACGGGTACGATGGGCTTCTGGATCGGCGGCGAGACAAGCCAACCCCAAAGGAGCCTGTGTGAAAACCCGGCCAGCCGATGTAGAGGCCACCTTTAGGTGGGCATAAGTTGTTGATAGCACAATGCCGGGCTGAGCCCCGCCTCTACGAAAACCGTCGCGCTCCAGGGTTTTCACACAGACCCCAAAGGGGTATCGGTCCGAACGGGAATCTTGACTTGTCAAGAACAGTCAAGGGAGACACCGGGCTTAGTTAACAACAGAAGCAACATACTACTGCGACTTTACCCCACACTAAGTTTTTTTCTGATGCTATTACTGATGATGAAGTGTGGAATCCCGCGTGCAAGGATCCGCTTATGCCGTAATCGTCCCGGAATGCTATGCCGCGACGCTGACTACGTCGCCGGCGCTAGCCGTCCGCTGCGGCCCTGATCCGGTCAAGCTTGGCTTCGTGCCAAAGAACGCCTACGGCTCCCTTGGCAAGTGCTTGCTGCCGGACAAGAGCTTTCGGCGAATCAGGCCGCGAGCTCAATGCCCGCATTCTGATGGGTCCAGAAAGCGGAAGGTCCGGTCAATCGGATTGGCACAGTAAAGGATCTATACCAGAAAGATAATTACAAATTTACCAAGTACCCGACAGGACGACGAGAAAGTACTTGACAGAACCCAGGAAAGGGTATTATTTAGATTTTTGGAAATAGATGCGCGGATTATTCTGGCTCCTGATGCAAGCCCAGCTTAGTGAACGGCTGCTCTGAGCTACGCTCAAACTCAGTTGACCGGCCAAAAGAGCCTGACCGATCTTGTAAAGGACACCGTGATCGATCGCGCGGGCAGACCCGGTTGGTTCGCAAGAGAAAGGGTGGCCGATTTCCTGTTGTTGTCGATGGACAAGTGCTAACCGGCCAGGGGCTTCGCCCTTGACATCCCCTGAATCACGAGGTTTCAGGGAACTTAACGACACGGCCAAAGAGAGTTTTCGTTTTGTTACCCATTACGGTGTAATCGAAGGCGAGGGGCTGTTCTTCACATGATTACCATAATGCTCCTCTTGTTAATCCTGATCAGCCTTTGGATAGGCTTTTACCAGCTCGTCAAGCAGCAAGGTCGAGTACTGCTGCGTCTGGACCAGCTCGAGCAGCATGCGCAAGCCGCGGGGGTGGGGCTGGAGAAGCCTGGTGAGGAAGCTGAACCGGCAGGGCTTCCGCTTCAAAGCGATTTCCCCGCCTTCAAATTCCCCGACCTTGAGGGAAGGCCCGTCGCACTTGAGGCCTTTCGCGGCAAGCGCGTTTTGTTGGTGCATTGGAATTTCGAGTGCGGGTTTTGCGATTCGATCGCTGCAGAGTTAGGCCGTCTTGAAACCAGTCTCGAAAGGCAAGACGTTCAGTTGGTGCTCCTGGCTTATGGTGACGCCCGATCCAACCAGGAACAGGCGGCCGAACATGGCCTGAAGTGCCCCATCCTGCTGATGAAGGATGGAGAGAAAGCAGCGCCTTTCGAGCACGAGGGCACACCGGTAACCTATCTGCTGGATAAGGAAGGGCGAGTGGCTGCGCCCTTGGCGCGGGGAGCAGATCGGGTCCTCGCGCTAGCCCTAGAGGTGGCCGGCCTTGAGCCTGGCGCTTCCGAGGCCGGAAAAAGCACGCCTCAGCGCAGCGGGCTGGGCAGCGAAGGGCCCCTCAGAGAAACCCTCGCGCCTCACCGAGTGAACCTCCCCGGATTTCTTGTCAAACACGAGATCGGGCTCGGGGACTTGATCAAGCGTGTGACCTCCGCCATGGGAATCAAGCCCTGCGTGGGATGCGAGCGGCGGGCTGGCGTGCTTAATCGCTGGATGGTTTTTTCCAGTACCGGGGGAAGTGGACTCAAAGCCGGCACTCGCGCGCCTGTTTTTCTCTTGCCCGACCTTCAAGGTCGCATGGTTTCGCTGGAGGAGTACCGGGGCCGGCGCGTACTCCTCGTCTTCAGTGACCCCCAATGCGAACCTTGCGATGAACTCGCCCCCCATTTGGTCCGCCTGCATCGAGAATACGCGAATGACGGCTTGGGCGTGATACTCGTCGGACGAGGCAATGCGGAAGAGAACCACCGCAAAGCAGAGCAGCACGGTTTTGAGTTTCCGGTGCTGCTTCAGGATAGGAAGTGGAAGGTTTCAAGAGAGTACGGGATTCTGGCGACGCCGGTAGCTTTTCTGATTGGGGCAGACGGTGTGATTGCCAGGGAGGCGGCAGTCGGGAGAGACGCTATATTGGCTCTCGTCCCTGACCGCCGGCGTGGTCAAAAGGAGGAGTGAAATGAGTGCACTCTTAGACGACATATCGAGAATTACTGCCAGCCCGATCTCGAGGCGAGAAGCATTCAAGCGGGTCGGCGGAGCCGTGGGCGGCGCCCTATTAGCTTCCTTGGGCTTGGGACGGGCTTCCCGTGCCCTCGGGGCGCCGGCGCCTGTGACATGCTCCCGCGGCCAAACCGCCTGCGGCAGCAATTGCTGTACCTCAAGCCAGACGTGCTGCAATGGGAGTTGCTGTACCAACTCAACCCAGACGTGCATCAACGGATCCTGCTGTGCCACAGCCAAGGTCTGCAATGGGAAATGCTGTAATTCAACCCAGACGTGCGTCAGCGGAACTTGCTGTCCCACGACGGCCCAAGTCTGCAGTGGGAAATGCTGTGCCTCAGGCCAGACGTGCTGCAATGGGACGTGCTGTCCCTCAGGCCAGTGCTGTGGATCTGGGACACTCAAATTCTGCTGCCAGCCGGGCGACGTGTGCGTGAAGTCCGTGTGCGTCAAAGGGAGCGTGTCCGCAAGCAGGCCTGTTTAGTACTGCTTAATCCGCGTCGCATGGGGAGTCTCGTCCTGGTTGCAGAAAGCAGAGAACCCGGATAGGCTGCGGGGTCGCATGATTCGGCCGCAGTGGAAGGTCGCCCGAACCCAAGTCTCGTTGCGCGCGCGCTCTCGAGCACTCCTCTTCCTGCTCGCGGTCGGCTGCGCAAGCCTGTTTGTGGCAGCCGAAACTTTGCTGGCGGGGATCACTTTCTCATTCGAGACGCCTGGCGTGGGTCGCTGGCTCCTGGCGTTAGACGCAAACGATCCCCGGCTTGAGAACGGGCTCGGGCAAGCTTATAGACACATCGATCCCGCCGAAAGCCTCCGCCACCTGCGCCGAGCCACCCAGTTAAGCCCCGATAGCCGACTCTACTGGTCAGACCTCCAGTCAGCCTGTGAATCCATGGCTGATACGCAGTGCACCGATCAGGCTGGGGAGCGCCTGGTGAAGCTTTGTCCCCTGGTGCCTTCTTACCATTGGTTTGCTGCCCAATCCTCGCTGCGCAGCAATCAACTTGACAGGGCCCTGGCGGAATTTCGCCGCTTGTTGGAACTTGACCCCGCCTTTGCGGCGGCCACTTGGTCTTCTCTTCAAACTGTGCAGAAGCCCGACCCTATCTTCCAAAAAGTGTTGGCTGATAGTGCGGATGAGCGGCTCAAAGTTGGCTACGTGGATTTCTTGAGCGATCAAGGGGATAACGACACCGCCTATCGAATTTGGCGACGGGTGGTAGCGGACTCTCGCCCCTTTCCCTTCCCTTCCGCCGCGCCTTACCTCGAGCGTCTGATCGCTCTGGGCAGAATCGAAGAGGCTGTGAACGTCTGGCAGGATCTCGAACGCCTGGGAATTGTCAAAAGGAATGGGGCGGATGAAAAAGACAATTTGATTTTCAATGGCGATTTCGAACAATCGCCTTTGAACGCGGGGTTCGACTGGCGAACCAGCCCCCGAACTTATCTTGCGGTCGATTTTTCCGCTCCCGGAGCCTACCATGGCGCCCATTGCCTTCGTGTAGACTTTACGGTCAGCCGCAACGATGAGTATGAGCCCGCCTATCAAATCGTGCCGGTCCTTCCCCATCATGCGTATACGCTCCAGGCTTACGTCCGCTCGGAAGACATCACCTCCGACACCGGCCTCTGCTTGCGCGTGAGCGATACCCAACCCGCAGGCTTTCCGGATGCGATCAGCGACACCACGGTGGGAACGACGCCCTGGCATCCCCTGCGTCTGTCTTTTTCGACCGGACCGCAAACCCGGGCGGTGCGGCTATCGTTCTGGCGACCTCGCAGTCGGGTTTTCCCTATGGAAATCTCCGGGACTTGCTGGTTGGACGCGGTCTCTCTAGAATGTCTGGACCCCGAGCAGTCAGAAGCGAAAACTGTAAAGGGTAAGGGGAAAGGATGAAGGGTAAAGGGTGAAGGAAGAAGAGCAAGCATGACGAGGTCAGAAGCGAGAATTGTGAAGGGTAAAGGATAAAGGGTGAAGAAACAAGAGCAATTGACGAAGGCACAAACCCAGCAAGAGGCAAGAAGCGACGATCAACCTCCACCCTTTACACTTTACCCTTTAGACCTTACACCTTACTCCTTACACATCGCTCGCATCCTGCTCGTCGCTACCTTGCTCGGCGCGCCCTTGGCCTTTGGCGCTGTAGTTCCCTGGGCCTGGGTGGCTCTGGGCCTTGCTGCCGCCCTGGCGCTTTTCTTGTGGGCCCTGGGAAGCGTTCAGCAGGGGGCGCTGAAATTGGTCTGGTCGCCGCTCTACATCCCCCTGGCGCTGTTCTTTCTCTTGGGAGTGGCTCAGTATGCGGCCCGGCTCACACTCGATAGGTCGGAGACCCGCCAAGCTTTGGTCCTGCTGGTGGCGGATTTGGCGTTTTTTTTCCTCGCCGTGCAGCTTTTCGCCGGAGCCGGCAGCAGGACTTTGCGCGCCTTCGGCCTTGCGGTTCTGGTTTTTGCCGGTGCTATGGGACTGTTTGCCATTTTGCAGTTTGCATCGGGGGCGCATCGGATTTATGGCATCGTCGAAACCCCTGGTGGCCTCTTTGGTCCCTACGTCAATCCCGACCACTTCGCCGGGCTCATGGAAATGCTCATCCCGGTTGCGGTCCTCTACATTGCCGGGCGGCGCGGAAGGTCATCGCTGGAGGCCTCGGTATGGAGTGTTATTGCGGTTACGCTGGCGCTCGCCTCTCTGTTGCTCTCCGGTTCGCGAGGCGGCTTGCTGGCACTGTCAGCGGAGATCCTGATCGCGACGATTGCCCTGCGCGGGGCGGGTGCTCGGAGAACGGAGAGACGGCGCTTGGCAATGGCCGCCGCCGTCACCCTCTTTGCGGGCGTCATGCTGTTTGCCTATGTCGACCCGGGCTGGGTGGCGAAAAAGTTGGGGTCGGTAGCCTACGTCAATAGCACTTGGGCGAATTGGGCCGGTGACCGGAAGAGCATGACCCTCGATGCGCTCCGCATGTGGCGCCACCATCCCGTCCTGGGGGTTGGCTTGGGAGATTTTGAGACCGCTTACCCCCGCTATCAGAGTTTTCCCACCGACCTGTGGATCGATCACGCGCATAACGATTATGCGGAGGCTGTTGCTGAGACCGGGCTGGTCGGCGCGCTGCTCATCCTTTTAGCTCTGGCGCTTTTTCTTCGTCTGGCCTTTCGAGATTGGGGCCGCCCCTTTCGATCTCAAGCTAGCTGGATTCGGTTGGGCGCCGCCATTGGATGCTGTGGCCTGCTGGTGCACAGCTTCTTGGATTTCAACTTGCACATCCCAGCCAATGCGGCATGGTTTGCCGTCCTGGCAGGGATAGCGACGACAGCGCGCGCTTCAGCCGCAACCGACAATCAGGTTTTCATTGGCGATAACTGATTGCCGATTGCCGATTGCCGATTGGTGATTGGTGATTGGTGATTGGCGATAGCTGATTGCCGATTGACGATTGCCGATTGGCGATTGAAAAAGTGGTATTCGAACTTCCCGCCCTGCCAATCGGGGCGCCAGGGCGGGTCAATCAGGAACCAGAAATCAGTGATGTGGAAGAGGAGTCTGAAATCTGAAATCTGGAATCGGAATCTGCAATCTGAAGTCAGGAGTGAAACCCTCGGCCTCCAGCGATCAGCAAGAAGACCCCGGGGTTGTAACTGATAACTGATGGCTGATAGCTGACCCGCCGCGGAATAGCCACGTGATATACTTCGTTAGATAATATATCCATCGGTACTTGACGGACTTTAATTAGAGCGCTTTAATGTGTGTTCGTATGGAGTCTGAAGTCAGAAGTAAAAACCTCGGCCTCCAGCGGTCAGCAAGAACACCCCAGTGTTGTAACTGATAACTGATGGCCGATGGCTGAGAGCTGATAGCTTACGTTTGGTACTAGTACCTTCGTAATAGCCGACGGCTAGCACGCTCGTAACTTGACAGGCTCTCATTAGAGCGCTTTAATCTGTGACCGTGTAGTCGTGTCGTCTAGTGGAAGGCCGGGAGATGCCCTCAGCGGCTCCCTCGAGGTTCTCGTCTTGCCGCTGTGGGCGCCGTGACGCATCGGTCGGGAGTGCCGGGCACGAGCCCGCTACGATACGCAAATGGAGCGAGATTTACCCGTGGCAAACTCACCACGAGCATAAGATTTAGAGCACGATGCCGAGGCAATAACTGTAACAGGAGGAGAGAGTCATGAACCGCAATCGCTGGAGGTTTTCCAAGTCGACTATCGCCGTGGGCGTATTCGGGCTGGCCGTTGGCCTGCTCGCCGGCCTGACCGTTCTGATTACCGGCAAACCGGCCACGGGGAACAGAATGGGGCTGGTGGATGACTGGAGCACTCACCATTTGGTCTTTTCCAACCCCGGCACGGCCGCCGATGCGCTGGCGCAGGGCCGGTTGGAGCAGTGGGAGCGGATCGTCAACGAACCCCGCCACATTATGCAGCGGATGAAGCGGAACCCTGCGCTGCGAGCGCTGGCAACAGCACCGGATTTTGCGACGCTGGAGGACCGATTGGGCGAGCCAATCAGGGATCCGAAGCCCATCCTGCCGGCCCCGGTGCGAAAGCCGAAACAGACTATGAAAAAAGACTGGAGCCTGAACATGGGCGGCGTCGCGGCGACCTTGACTAGCCTGATCGCGACCCTCACCTCGTCCAACGTCGACGGCAGCTCAACACTGACCGTCGACAACGTGCAATTCAATGCCAGCGCCCCGACGGCGGCAACACAAACCGGAACGTTTTCGAGCCCTCCCGCAACGGGCGCCGCGATAACGGTGAAGTACGGCGCCAATACTCTTACTCTGACCACCAGCGGCACGCCGTCGACCGCCACCGGCGCGTTCACGGGGCCCCCGTCGGCCAACACCTCCATCTCGATCCTCACCCCGATCGCCGGCGGCACAAATACATTGGCCATGACGACGAACGCGACGGCGGGAGCGGCCACCGGCACTTTCACGACTGGCACGAGCACCGGAACCATCACTATCATTACCTCTGCCGGAGCGAGTAGCAATACATTGACATTGACGATGGAGTCCGGCGGCTCGAATACATGCACGAGCTCGACGGCCGGGACGGTCGCGAACAGCTCCACCCTCTCGACCGAGGCATCAAACGTTAATACTGCGATTAACAGTTGCCACAGCAGCTACACCTCCCTGGTGAACGTTACCTCCAACCATTCAAGTGGCAGCGCCTCGTTTACAATTACCGCCACCACGCCAGGACCATTCCTTGCTGTCGGCACCGGCGAAACTGCCACCGACTTTTCGTGGGGTAGCGTATCCGGCAACTCCGCCGGCAGCAACACTTGCAATAGCTCAACCTCGGGTTATTTTGCCACTGTGCCCTCGGGGACCGCCGGCGCCTCCACCGCTGGCCTGGGGGACTTGGCCTCAAACCTCGCCGCAGCGATCAATAGCTGCAACAGTGCCTATCCTACGCTAGTAGGCGCTACCGCCAACTATGCGAGTGGTACTTCGTTTACGGTTACCGACACGATCCCCGGCAGTTCCGGCAGCTTCAGCGATTCGAATGTTACCAACATCTTCTCGTGGACTAGCACCAGCACAGGGAGCAACGGCTCAAACAGTTGCTCGAGTTCCACTACGGCCCTCTACGGAACCAGCACCAGCACCTCGACGTTGGCGGGCAACCTTAGATCTGCGATCAATGACTGCCCGGCAGGCACCGGCCTCACCACCTCCGCCAGCCGCAGCGGGGCCAACGTGACGATCACCGCCCTTACCGCCGGCTCCAGTGGCAACAGCATCGGCTTGAGCCCCAGCACGACCGGATTCTTTCAGTGGGGCGGGTCGTACTTGGCCGGCGGCGCGGACGGCACGACCTCGGGCACGTCGAGCCCGCCGACGTTTGCCTACTGGTCGGGCAACAATTATGTTTCCTCGGCGCAAGTGGCCACCAATATTGCGACGGCCATCAACGCCAACACCACACTGCAAACGGTCTCCTCGGGCGTTTCCGCCACTGCGAACGCGCCGAGCAGCGGCGACGTGACCATCACCGCCCGCAGCGCCGGGACGGGTGGGAACAACTATTCAGTCTGGACAGGTGGTACTACGGGTTGGTGGGGCACGACCGGGGACCTCAGCGGCGGCGCAGGCGCCTCGGTGCAACCGAACGCCTACCCTGCCAAGTGGGGGGCGAGCACTACCGCCGCCTGGTGCGGCGATTATGTTGTTTACCCGACAGGTACGGCGGGCGCGTCGAACGCAGCAAGTATCGTGGCCTACTACGCTCTTTATTCCGGGTGCAGCAGCGAAGGCACTGTTCCGATGGTCTATTGGGCCTATGACACGGGCGGCACGATTACAACTTCTCCAATAATCTCCGTAGACGGCTCACAGGTAGCGTTCATTCAGTCTAATGGCACTACGGCAAGCTTGGTTCTCCTGAAGCCGGTTCTTACGCTCCAAGGAATAAACTATAGTGACGGCAATACAACTTTCACTGTTACGTCGGGACCCGTCCCCAACGCGGATGATGTAGGTATGTCTATTATCGGCTTCGGTATACCCTCTGGTGACACGATCAAGAGCGTCAGCGGTTCCACCGTTACACTGACAGCGGGGGTTCAGAACGACTGCACAGACTGTACGCTCTATGTATTTGGCGGGTCGACGGTCGGCACGCCTGCGACCCCTGCGAGTGTGTCGAATTCCAACTATCGGGGTTGTACGGCACCGTGCATGACCACCCTCGCCTTTGACGAGAGCAAAAACGACACGTTCTCAGCGCCGTTCTATGATTACTGGGACGATGACCTTTATGTGGGCGACGACGGCGGCTATCTCCACCAGTTCACGGGAGTCTTTGTCGAAACGCCAGGCGAGAATACGACGAGCCCTTGGCCCGTGACGCTGAACACTAGTTACCGAGTCACGTCCCCTGTCTACGACCCCGCCTCCGGGAACGTCTTTGTGGGTAACACGGATGCTGTCCTTTATTCCGTGGGCTCGGGGAATGAGGGAACAACATCCGGGAAAATAAACGCCTATTCGCACAGCCTGGGGGATGTTATTATCGACGGCCCCCTGGTCGATCCCTCTGCGGAGACGGTCTACGCCTTTGTCACCACAAATAGCTCTGGCAATAACGCCGTGTATCAATTCAATGCCAATTTCACTGGGAGCGGCACCAGCTACGGCAACGCGGCCACAACAGGCACACAAGTAGGGACAGGCGGCACTGGCTGGTACCTTTACGACGGTACTTTCGACAACGTGTACTTCTCGTCGGCAACCCCCACAGGGAACCTTTGGGTAGCAGGACAGACCAACAACACAGGCAACGGGACCCTGTACCAGATACCAATGCTCGATTTTACAGTCAGTGGAACCACTGCTAGCGGCAGTAAGACTGTCACCCTTACCACGTCGGGAAGCGTCCCCTCGACCGCCAAAGGTGCGCCGATTTCTGGCCCAGGTATAACCGCTCCCAACTACATCACCAACGTTAGCAGCACCACCATTACACTAGAAACCGCCGCCGGGACCGGCTACGGTCTCGGAACGCTCACCATTGTTGGCATGGGGGCCCCCAATGCAGTCATTAGCAACCTCAACACCGCCTCTCGCCTACGGGCATCTCCCCTTACCGAGTTCTGCAACAACGGATTGAGCCCGTGCACCAGCAACGGAACCGCGACCACCGCCGGCATAGACTATCTTTTCTTCAGCGTCGCCCGTGCGACGATGTCGGGCAACAATTGTGGCAGCGGCGGCAGTGGAGATGGCTGCGTTTTGTCTTATGAAATCACCAATCCATCGGTAACACCCACGCTCTCCGGCAGCCTTGAGGTTACAGATATCGGTTCTACCGTCTGTTGGTCAACGGGTGGGATTGTGATCGACGGCTCCGTGCCAACGGGTACCCTGGCAGGCGCTTCCCAGGTTTACTTCATAAATTTAAATGGCAATGAGGCAGTTGGTGGTGGTGCCGGCACCTGCGGTAGCGGTTCTGCAACTTATATGCAGGCCGTGCAGGCGTCGCAAGCGGCCCTACAATGAGAGTGAGGACCTGTGGTACCGGAGCATTGAACAACTCGCCCTGCGCTTAGGGTCGAGGTACCGGCAGGAGTTCAGGAGGGTGGCCTGATCCAGGCTTCGCGAGGATTCTGCCACCAGCCTGGTAAGACGGACACAAGCTGGACCGGCAATAGAGTGTGGGCGCGAGCCGGGGAATTTGATAAACTGCCGCGCTACGAGGGGAACGAGAATACGGAAAAGGCTGGAGGATAAAGGTTAAGGGAACAGCCGGTAGCAAGAAGCGCAGGTCGCGGGTCTGCGGTCTTCCGGGAAAGGCGAGCGGCACGAACGCCAGTTCTTGGGAAGCAGGTTCATCCTGTCGGGCCAATGTGACGATCTGTTTCTCGTGGCAATTTGTTTTTCTAATCGGAGGCTATCACCATGAGGCAGCGGGAAGACACTGATCGGCGCGCCAGTCCTTTGCAGGCGCAGCAGGGGGTGCGAAAGCCCTACCGGAAACCTGAGGTGCGGCACGACCAGGTCTTTGAAACAAGGGCGCTGACTTGTGGCAAGGTGCAGGTCACGCAATCTGGATGCCATTTTGAACGCAAAACATCATGAGCGACGCGGTCACAGCACTTAGGGGCTGGGGCAATTCTGAATTGTGAATTCTGAATTATGAATTGAAAAAGTGCAGCGGTCAGAGGCCCTGGGCGCGGCGCGCAAAGCAAGATCTGCACCCCCAATTCACCATTCACTATTCATAATTCTGCTCCTTGTTCTTCTCCTGACTCCTGCCTTCTACCTTTCCAATCCCAAGCACATGCACGAGCCGCAGAGTCTCTGAAAAACGAGACTCTGCGAACACCTCTATATCGTAACTGAGACTACTTTCGGGTCTGTCAAGCTGAGTCCCGACTTGTCGGGACTCAGCATGACAGGCGGTGGCCTTTTCCTCTAGGAATGACGAACAATCCGTATGAGAGCTGATAGCTGACACGCCGCGGCGGGGTACTAGTACCTTTGTAATGCTGGTAACGCTACCTTCGTAATGGTGACAGGCTTTAATTAGAGCGCTCTAATGTGTGTTTGCGTGGACTCGTACCATTTATAAAATTTAGAGCACGATCCCGAGGCAATAACTGTAAGAGGAGGAGTTGACCATGAGCCGCAATCGCTGGAGGTTTTCCAAGCCAATTATCGCCGTGGGGGTATTCGCCCTGGCCGTTGGCCTGCTCGCCGCCCTGACCGCTCTGATTGCCGGGGGACCGGCCACGGGGCGCAGCGTGGGGCTGGTGGATGACTGGACTCACCACCATTTGGTCTTTTCCGACCCCGGCGCACCCACCGATGCGCTGGCGCAAGGCCGCTTCGGGGAGTGGTATCGGATCGTCAACGACCCCCGCTACATGATGCAGCAGATGAAGCGGAACCCTGACCTGCAAGCGCTGGCCGCAGCGCCGGGTTTTGCCACGCTAGCGGCCCGATTGAGCGCGCCACCCAGCGGTCCGGATCGCATCCGGAGGCCCCGGCCGCCAACTTCTGGAGAGGCGACTCTGAAGCGGGACTGGAGCATGAACTTAGGCGGCTCCGGGGCGAGCCAGACGGGAACCGTCTCGAGCAACGGCGCGAGCGGCTCCTCAACCGTGACCGTCGGCGGCCAGACCATCACGGGCAGCGCCCCGACGGCGGCAACGCAAACCGGAACGTTTTCAAGCTACCCTCTTACCACCAGTAGCCCGATAACCGTGACGGACGGCTTGAATGTTCTTACTTTGACCACCAGCGCCACGCAGTCATACGCCACCGGCACGGCCTCGGGGACCCCGGCGTCCAACACCACAATCACGATCACCAACCCCGCACAGGAGCTTATTCTCTCCAACGGCGGCACGCCGGCGACGGCCACCGGGACCTTCTCTGCTCCCCCTTTGTCCACCGACTCGTTCAGCATAACGAGCGGAACAAACACCCTGGCGCTCACGACGAACGCGACGCCCAACCACGCGACCGGCACGTTCGGGACGACCCCCCCGTTGAGCAGCACCTCGATCGGGATCACCAGCGGCACAAATACATTGACCATGACGCCAGCCGGGACGGCGGCAACCGCCGCCCCCACGTTCTCGGGGCCGGCGTTGACCACCACCAGCCCCGGGATCTCGCTCAGCCTGAACGGATATACGTTGACCGCGGCCCCGGGCGGGACGGCCGGAACCGTTAAAGCCGCATTTTTCAACTACGCCCGCGACGGCCAGCAGCAACATCTCGATCACCAACGGGACGATCGTACTGAACATGGCGCCAGGCGGCGCGGCAGCAACCGCCGCCCCCACGTTCTCGGGGCCGGCGTTGACCACCACCAGCCCCGGGATCTCGCTCAGCCTGAACGGATATACGTTGACCGCGGCCCCGGGCGGGTCGGCCGGAACCGTTAAAGCCACATTTTCGACTACGCCCGCGACGGCCAGCAGCAACATCTCGATCACCAACGGGACAATCGTATTGAACATGGCGCCCGGCGGCGCGGGAGCAACCGCCGCCCCCACGTTCTCGGGGCCGGCGTTGACCGCCACCAGCCCCGGGATCTCGTTCAGCCTGAACGGACATACGTTGAACATGGCACCGGGTGGGACGGCCGCAACCGCTGTCGGCACCTTCGCGGGGACCCTGACGACTAATGTCACGATCACCAGTGCTGGCGCGACGACAACCATAACGCCCACCGGGGTCGGCACGGAGACAATTTCTACTGAACCGACGGCTGGCGATGAGACCACGATTGGATCCGCCACGTACACGTGGGAATCAAGTTGCGGCAGCGCTAGTAATTGCATCTCGAGGGCCTCCAGCACAACCACGGACGCCACTCGGCTCGCAAGTGCCATCGGCGGCTCCTGTGGCGGCAGCGGGTCCTGTAGCACCCAAACGGGAATCGCGGCCACCTCCTCGGGAAACGTCACCACGATCACGAACACTACCGCGAGTTCCGTTACCTTTACCCTTCCTGTGAATGCCGCCGGCAATAATACCATAAGCCCTAGCGGCTCGATTACCGCCGCGGCGACGGTCGCGTGTTCGGGTTCCGGCAACGCCTATTCCGGCAGCTTTATCGGCAGCGCCACCACGACTACCGAGGCCTCGCACCTCCTTTCCACGCTCCAAGGTTGCCCTGCAGGCGTCGGTTTTAGCGCGGCTGCGGACGGCTCTACCGCGGTAGAGGTTACCTACCCAGCCCCCGGCTCCTTTTCTTCCCTCACGGGCGCTGGTAATGTCACCGGAGTCTTTACGTGGGCTAACACCGCAGGGACTGATGCCGGACCCACTTGCACGGGCTCAGGCCCGTACACGGGAACCTTTGTAAATAACAGCAATGTCGATACTTTGGCCTCCAACTTTTACAACGCGCTCATTGCAGGTACCTGCGCGGCAACCATCGGTTACTCCGTGGCCAATCCTAACGGCACCGCCACGGTGACGCTTACCGACTTATACCCCGGCTCCTTTTCTGCCTTCTCGGGCAGCGGGGGCACGGGGACTGGCGCGTACGTGTCATCATGGTCGAACACCGCAGGGACCGATGCCGGACCCACTTGCACCGGCTCAGGCTCCGCCTACACGGGAACCTTTGTAAACAGCAACGTTGCCGCCACCTTGGCCACCAACTTCTACAACGCGCTCACTGCCAATTCTAATGCCTGCGCGAATGGTGTTTATTACTCTGTTCCCAGTCCCGGGGGCGCAACTTCGGTAACGCTTACCGACTTGGCGCCTGGCGTCACCTTTACGGGCGCCAATGGTACCGGGGTCGTGGCGTGGACTAACACCCAAGGGAGTACCGCGACAGTCGGTTGCACCGGCTCCGGCACGTCACGCGCGGCCCAATTTGCAGATAGCACCAATGTCAACACCTTGGCCTCCAACTTTTATACCGCGCTCACGACGGGGACGGGTACCTGCGCGACAACCATCGGTTACTCCGTGGCCAATCCTGGCGGCTCCAGCGCCACGGTGACGCTTACCGACTTATACCCCGGCTCCTTTTCTGCCTTCTCGGGCAGCGGGGGCACGGGGACCGGCGCGTACGTGTCATCATGGTCGAACACCGCAGGGACCGATGCCGGACCCACTTGCACCGGCTCAGGCTCCGCCTGGACGGGAACCTTTGTAAACAGCAACGTTGCCGCCACCTTGGCCACCAACTTCTACAACGCGCTCACTGCCAATTCTAATGCCTGCGCGAATGGTGTTTATTACTCTGTTCCCAGTCCGGGGAGTACCTCGGTTACGCTTACCGACCTGATGCCCGGCGTCACCTTTACGGGCGCCAATGGTACGGGGGTCGTGACGTGGACTAACACCCAAGGGAGTACCGCGACAGCCGGTTGCACCGGCTCCGGCACGTCATACGCGGCCATATTTGTAGATAGCACCAATGTCGACACCTTGGCCTCCAACTTTTATTCCGCGCTCACGGCGGGTACCTGCGCCACAACCATCGATTACTCCGTTGCCAATCCTGGCGGCTCCAGCGCTACGGTAACGCTTACCGACACAGCACCCGGCGCCCTTACCTTCACGGGCAGCGGCGGCACGGGGACCGGTGCGTACGTGTCATCATGGTCGAACACCGCCGGGCAGCCTGGCTCAAACTCTTGCACCGGGTCTGCCGGTGCATACACCGTCGGCTTTATAAACAGTCTCACCTCCACGACCCTGGCAGGCAACCTCCAGGCTGCGCTCGCTCTCTGCCCGGCAGCCGCCGGCGTCTCCAGTGCCTACCCCGGCACCAACGGATCATCATCGGTAACGGTTACCAACACAACGCCTGGTACTACGGGCACCTCCGCCTTCTCGACCAGCGGGGGCGCCACCGGGATCTTCACGTGGGGTAGCGTAACCGGAGGGGGCAACGGCTCATACACTTGCACGGGTTCCGGTTCCGCGGCCACCTTTGCAACCAGCAGCAGCACGACGACCTTGGCGGGCAACCTTAGCTCGGCGATCAATTCTTGCAACGGCTCTTATTCTGCGGTAGGCGCTACCTCTAGCTATCCCGGGACAAATGGCACCAGCTCGTTTACGGTTAACGACACAACACTCGGCGCTGGCACCACCTTCTCGGTGGGCGGGGGCGGCACAGGGACCTTCTCGTGGGGTAGCGGTGCAACCGCAGGAAGCAACGGCACAAGCACTTGCAGCACTACAACTGCGGGCACCTATGCCTATAGCAGCGTCACAACCACCTTGGCGAGCAACATTGCCGCGGCGATCAATGCCTGCAACACTGCCTATCCTGCGGTAGGCGCTACCGCCAACTACAGCAGTGGAAGTACGTTTACCATTTACGACACAACACCCGGCAGTACCGGCACCTTCACCTTCACGCTCGGCCAGACGAATGCCAGCGGGATCTTCGGGTGGAGTGGCCAAACCTCAGGGTCCAACGGCGGAACAAGCACTTGCACCGGCTCAGCCCCTTCATTCGCGGGCACCTACGCAACCAGCAGCAGCACCTCGACCTTGGCGACCAACTTTCGCGCAGCGATCAATGCCTGCGCGGCAGGCACCGCCGGGATCACGAACACCTCCACCCGCAGTGGGAGCAGCGTGACGATCACCGCCGCCGCCGCCGGCACGGGTGGCAATAGCATCGACGTGAGCCCCACAAGCGGATTCTTTTACTGGACCGCGGGGACCTTAACCGGCGGCTTGGACGGCACGACCTCAGGCACGACCTTTGCTTACTGGTCGGTCGACGCCCTTGCTACCCCGGCGCAATTGGCCACCAATATCGCTACGGCCATCAACGACAACACCACACTGCAAGCGAGCACGGGCGTCAACGCCACTACGAATAGCAATGTGATCACCGTCACCGCCAACGCTGCCGGGACGGGCGGAGACAGCATTGGAACGACGGCTAGTTTGACGGGTTTCTCCTGGGCTGGCACCACCCTCGCCGGCGGCAGCGGAGCGGGCACGGTGGGAGCGGGGATGTACCCCGCAAAGTATTCTTTCAGCACCACGAGCACCCCCAACTGCGGCGGTACCGCTACCCCCGATTATGTTGTCTACAACACGGGCATCGCGGGCTCGGGGTCACAAGCGAATGTGATCGCTTACGACAACATCTATACCGGGTGCAGTGGAAGTGGCACGGTGCCCTCGGTCTATTGGGCGTACAACACCGGAACGGGCACTGCGGCGACCTCCACCGTGATTTCCTGGGACGGGACGAAAGTGGCGTTCATTGAGACCCCCAGCAGCGGAGCCGCAACTCTCCGGATTCTGAGATGGGTCAGCGGCCAGGGCAGTGATTACGCGCACCCGGTTGCTCCCGACCATTCATATGCGAACACGTACGCCGGCGCCGGTACCAATACGGCTTGGAGTAGCTGTCCGGCGGGTTCTTGCATGATCAGTGTGACCTTTTCAGAGGCCTATGGGGACACCAAGTCGTCGCCTTGGTATGACTATAATTCGGACACGCTCTATGTAGGCGACAGCGACGGCTATCTCCACCAATTCACCGGAGTGTTCAATGGGACCCCCGGCGAGAGTACGACCGCTAGCGGCGGCACTTGCGGTACGTCCTGCAAGTGGCCGGTTTTGGTGAGCAGCGGCAATCAACTCACGGGACCCGTTTACGACTTCTCGACAGGAATGGTTTTTGTCGGCGATACTGTGTCAACTGCGCCGTTTCACTCCGTCTGCGCGACAACCGGCATAAACGCGATCTGCAGCACGGTGGGAACGCTTACGACCTCCGGCACAATTACCAGCTCGACGACGGGACTGGGCGGGATGACCGACCCACCCCTTGTGGATCCCACCCAAGGGAAGGCGTACATATTTATTAACAGCGATACCAGCACTAGTTGCGAAACGAGCGGCGGTAGTTCCACTGCTTGTAGCGATGTTTTTCAATATGCGACTAAAACTTCTGTCGCGACCCAAACGCCGGTGAAGGCAATTCTGGGCCGAGGTATGGGGGCGGGAATTCCCCTCTATGCTGGCGCCTTCAATGACGGCTACTACTCAGCCGGCACTGGGGACCTCTATGTGTGCGGAGGTAGCGCAAGCCACACCTCTAATCAGCAGCCGACGCTTTACCAGATTGCGATCACGAGCGGCACGATGGCTCAAAGCTCAACTACAGGCCCGACAGTCACGAGCACAACCGGCCCTTTCTGCTCACCGGTTACCGAGGTTCTCAACGGGACCAACGACTATCTCTTTCTGAGCGTAACGAGCCTTGGAAACGACACTGGATGTACGGGTGCGTGTATATACTCCTACACAATCCCCACCACTTTCAGCAGCAGTCTCGCCGCGAACGCGGGCTTGGCGGCAGCGGGCGGCACCAGCGGGATCGTCATCGACAACACGTCGAGCACCACGGGGGCTTCCCAGATCTACTTCGGAACGCTGGGTAGCCAACCCTGCCATGGGGATAACGGAACTGGGAGTCCCGGCCAAGGCACAGGCGGCTGTGCCGTGCAGGCGTCACAGTCGGCTCTACAATAGCGTCCCAACGACTCTCGGGGATCGAGCATCGACTTGGGCGGGTTAACCGAAGCACAGCCGCCAGGCTGACACAAAGTGGACTGGAGTAGAATGCGGGCGCGAGCCAGGGAATTTGATGAAACGCCGCGTAACGAGGGGAACGAGAATACGGAAAAGGCTGGAGGATAAAGGCTAAGGGAACAACGGGTAGCAAGGTAGCGGCGATCCCGCGTCTGCGGGATCGCCAAATGGCGGCGTAAAGCCGCCTCTAGCTGCGGGAAAGGCGAGTAGCACGAACTCCAGATGTTGGGAAGCAGGTTTGCCCTGCCGGGCCAATTTGACGGCCTGTTTCTCATTATAGTATGTTTCATAATTGGAGGTTATCACCATGAGGCAGCGAGAAGACACCGATCGGCGCGCCAGTCCTTTGGAGGCGCAACAGGCGGTGCGCAAGCCCTACCGGAAACCTGCGGTGCGGCACGAGCGGGTCTTTGAAACCAGGGCGCTGACCTGTGGCAAGGTGCAGGTCACGCAATCTGGGTGCCACTTCGAACGGAAAACATCATGAGCAACGCGGTCGCAGCTTGTAGCACAGCCCGGGAAACGTTGGGATGTGAGTTGGCGGCGGAGGTGCTCCGCTCCTGGGGGAGACTGCGCCTGCGCGCCACCGGCGCCAGCATGCTGCCCGCCGTCTGGCCGGGTGATATCCTGTCCGTGCGCAGCCACGACGCCGTGGAAGCGCTTCCGGGTGACATCGTCTTGTTTGGACGCGAGGGGAGGCTGGTGGCCCACCGCGTGGTGGAGAGGACAATCCACCAGGGCGTCCCCTATTGGATCACCCGGGGGGATACGCTCGACCATCACGATCCGCAGGTTTCCTCCCACGAACTCCTGGGCCGCATTACTTCCATCCAGCGCGGCTCTCGCCGGCTCACCCCGCATCAATCGGTCGCCAGCCGCTTTGCCTCCTGGATTCTCTGCCGGTCAGAACTCGCCACCCGGCTGCTGCTGCGACTTAGGGGCTGGGTGCTGGGGACTGGGGGCTGGGGGCTTCGGGATTTGGGGTTCGGGGTTCGGGATTAGGGGGTTGGGGATTCGAGAAAGACAAGGCGTGATTTTTCACTACGACTTTTCACCACAGAGGCGCAGAGGCACTGAGAAAAAGAAACTAGAAAACAACAGCCTTGTTTTGAAGTGATGCTTTCTGTGCTCAGAACGGAGCAAGCGAATATGTCAATCCGTTGTTGCCCTATCTGTAAGAGTAAGAACGTCAGGCGTTCAAGGCGGCGCGGCGTGCTGGATTTTCTGGTACTTCCCTTGCTTTTGCTGAGGCCGTTTCGTTGCCAAAGTTGCGATAGCCGTTACTATGGCTGGTTCTTGAGCAAAAGGAGGGTTTCACGGCAACTGGTGCGTGCTTGAGTAAGGCAAGCCCCGCGTCTGACTTTCCGGGGGCGGATCGCCTCCTGGATGCTGCGCCGCTCGGAATTCTGCACCAGGCTGCTGCTGCGGCTTGGGGGCTAGGGGCCAGGAGCTGGGGATTCGGGGTCCGGGATTAGAGATTCAGGATTAGGGGTTGGGGATTCGGGAAAGACAGCGCGCGATTTTTCATTCCTTCTTTCAGGGCAACTGGTGCACTATAATCGAATATTCACAGCACTTAGGGGCTGGGGACTGGGTGCTAGGGGCTAGGAACTGTAGGCTGGGGACTGGGCTCTGGGGGATTTTCCCTAGGAGTATTCGGAAGAGATTGTGGCCGTATGCGAGGCGGGGAAGGAAGAGGAAGAATAAGCCATCTTTGCTATTTGATCTTTGCCTTTTGCCATTTGGTTTTTTAGGACAGGTCAAATGGCAAATCGCAAAAGGCAAATGGCAAAGATAGAAAAGGAGAGTCTCCAGCACTTAGCCCCCAGCCCCCTTGCACGCACATGCCGACGCGCACATTGATTTCCATTCACGACGTTACCATTAACATCGGCGAGATGCCGATACTCGTCCGCACCGGCAGTGCCGAATTCGCGCACATGCTCGAGGACCGCTACGGCAAGTTTGTAACTGCGGACGCCCCGCACGCCGTGATGGAACTCGAGATCGAGCTGATTCCGCCCGGCAGGGTGTGCGACGCCGAGGATGTGTGCGTGCGCCGGGACGCCGAACGCTGGGTGATGGAGAGGGGCGACTTCCGTGCGGAATGGGATCCGCAAAGCAACCGGGGCTGGGTGCGGCAGAGCGCGAATCCTTATGCAATCGATGGCGTGCTGCGCATTCTGCACTCGCTCATCCTGGCCCGCGAGGGCGGATTCCTGGTGCACGCCGCCAGCGCCGTTCGAAACGGTCGCGCCTTCTTGTTCTGCGGAGTCTCGGGAGCGGGGAAGACTACCATCTCGCGCCTGGCGCCGCCGGATGTCGTGCTGCTCACGGATGAGATTTCGTACGTACGAGGATTCAGGATTCAGGAGTCAGGAGTCAGGAATCAGGAGTCAGAAGTCAGAGGCACGGATTTCGGATTGCAAATTCCGGATTCCGAATCCCGAACCCCGAGTCCCGAATCCCGAACCCCAGATCCCGATCCCCGAATCCGAGATCAAGAATCGGAAATCCAAAATCGCCACGTCCTCAATCGACAATCGACAATCGACAATCGACAATCCTATGAGGCCTTTGGTACGCCGTTTGCGGGCGAGTTGGCGCGGGTGGGCGAAAACCTGCGCGCGCCCCTGGCCGCGCTTTACCTTCTTGCCCAAGGCCCGGAAAACCGGGTCGAGCCCATGAGCGATGCCGAAGCGGCGCGAGAGCTGCTCCAGAACATCCTCTTCTTCGCCCGGGACGAGGAACTGGTGGGGATGATTTTCCAGACCGTATGCGATTTTGTGAGGCGCGTTCCGGTCCACCGGCTGGTTTTCACTCCGGATGCGCGCGTGTGGGAGTTGATTACGTAGGCGCCAGGTGTAAAGGGTAAAGTATGAGGTGTAAAGTGTAAGGGGTGGGCTGCTCCAAGAACCAAGGGCCAGGTTTCGATCCTTGTGGCCAGTTTCCAGTTTCGATTTTCGATTTTCCAATTTCGATTTTCGAATTTCGAGTTTCGCTTTTCGATTTTCGAATTTCGATTTTCGAGTTCCGATTTTCCAGTTTGCACGGCAAGGGAGGTGATTGTATGAGTCCTCTTTACTTGGCCCACAGCAAAGAGATCGCGGCGCGCGTGCTGGACGGCGAAATGATGATCATGTCCGCCCGCGATTCCACCCTTTTCAGCCTGAACGAGTTGGGCACGATGATCTGGCAGGCGGCGGACGGCGCAACCTCGCTGGAGGAGATCGTGGCGCAGAAGATTTGCCCTGCATATGAGGTGGAGCCGGCTGAGGCCCTCAAGGACGCGGAAACCTTTGTCCGGGAGCTGGCTGAGCACGGAATTCTGGTACTTTCAGACAAACCGTTCGGCAAGGAGGAGTAGGGAGGAAGAAGCAAGAATCAAGAAGCAAGAAGCAAGAAGGAAGAAGCTGGAAGGAAGAACAAAAAAACAGAGAAGCAACAAGAAAGAAGCAAGGAGAAAGAAGCAAGGAGAAAGAAGCAAGAAGGAAGAACAAAAAACCAGAGAAGCAGGAAGGGAGAATTCAAGAAGCAAGAAGTAAGAAGGAAGAAGGCCGGACGCCTACTGAAAAGTTACCCCCGAGCGACCGCCGTGTGCTTCTTGCTTCTTGATTCTTGATTCTTGCTTCTTGGATCGCGGATTTTATGGCCACACTAATGGAGGAGATGAACGAACGGGCGCTGAAGGCGGGCGTGCCTCTGAGCGTCCAGCTCGATGTGACGTACCGCTGCAACGAGCGCTGCGTGCACTGCTACCTGGACCACGACAATCACGGTGAGATGACCGCGGCGGAGATCATGGACGTACTTGACCAACTGGCCGAGGCCGGCGTTTTCTTCCTCTGCTTCAGCGGCGGCGAAGTGCTGATGCGCATGGACTTCTTCCGCATCCTGGAATACGCCCGCTCCCTGCTCTTCTGCGTCAAGGTCAAAACCAACGCCTTCATGATCCGCGAGAAACAGGCGGACCGCCTGCGTGAGCTGGGAGTGCAGTCGGTGCAAGTCAGCATCTACTCGCACCGGCCGGAGGTCCACGACGCCATCACTAAGCTGCCCGGCTCGCTGAAGCGCTCGATTGCCGGAATGCGTTTGCTCCGTGAGCGCGGGATGAAAACGATCATCGCCAACGTGCTCATGCGCTCGAACCTGAACGACTACGCGGGCGTCAAGGCGCTGGCTAAGGAACTGGGGGCCGAGTACACCATCGACCCGACCATCACACCCAAGATGGACGGGGACCGCTCCATCCTGCCTCTGGGAATCGGCGACGAGGACTTGCGGCAGGTCTTTCGCAATGGCGACTTGGTGGGCAACGTGGAGGAGTTCTGCGCGCCTCCTCCGGCCGTGAATGACGATGTGCTCGACGGACTCCCGTGCAGCGCCGGCCATACGGCCTGCTACATTTCTCCCTACGGGGACGTTTATCCGTGCGTGCAGTTTCCGCTGCCCACCGGCAACCTGCGCAAGCAGAAGTTCCTGGCGATCTGGCGGCACTCGCCGCAAATGAACGAAGTGCGCTCCATCCACGCCCGTGACCTGCCGGTCTGCTCCACGTGCACGCACGTGGGTTCCTGCACGCGCTGCCCCGGCCTGGCCTACATGGAAGGCAATATGCGCGGCCCATCCTCTCAGGACTGCGAAAAATCCTTCGCCCGCACCGGACTTCTTTCCGCCAACATGATCCTCAAGAATGCTTCGCGCGCCCAGTCCACCCTGGTGCAGATCGCCGCCGTGCGGCAATCCCAGGACGCTCCCCTCAGCCGAATCATCGATTAAGGAACAAACCTCTCACCCCAGAGACACAGAGACACTTGCTGAGTGCGACCCTTTCAGGGCGGGTCCAACCCGGGTTTAATTTGGACTCGTCTGTCATCCTGAGCCCCGACTTGTCGGGGCGATCCCGCTGCAGCGGGACCGCAGTTGTCTTTTGCGCTTGACTAGTCTGGGCTATCTATGTAGCGTATCATCACGCGGGCGAACCGCCGAGTGTGTCAAAATGGCACATTCATGCGCGCGCCCGCATATCCCCAACATTCTTCTAACTCCTTGAAAACACATGGGAACTTTGTTCCCTGGCGCAGAATACTTCAGAAAAGTGAGAAGAGTGGGGCAAATGGGAATCCCGTCCGCATCAGATCAGACAGACCCGAAAGTAGTATCAATCTGTGAATTCGGGACTATGCGCCGTTTGCGGCGCGCCGGCGAAGCGCGCGCCAGAGGCTTTTTATGCCGGCTTCACCGAACCACCATGCGGTCTGGCCGGCGACGCGCAAAGGCCGCAAGGCATAATAAAGGAAAAAGAGCGAGTCGGGTAGAGGAAGGAATTCGCAATCGGTCTGCGTTGGAATGAAGAGGTGGATAGCGAGATAGTGCAGCCTGCGCGCCGGCGTTTTGAGCAACCGTAGGGAGAAGAGGATTTCGGAGACGCTTGGGAATCCGACAGGGCGCGGGGCGCCGGAGCCGCGCGGCGTTTTCAAACCAAAGGCGGGGTTGATGGGGGTATTGAAAAGAGCGGCACAAGCCGCGAGGCTGGATCGAACGGCCTCCTCCCAGCCCAGCCACTTCGCTTTCTCGCTCACCTTTTTCCAGTCGATGGCGCCACAGGAACATAACCGGTCAAGGTCGATGAGCCATTTGAGAGAAGGCCCGCCGTGCCGAATTGCATGCACCGCCAGGTATAGAAACTCCCACTCCGCGCTTAAAGCAAAGGTGGGGACACCGTAAAAGCTCTTGCGAGCCGCATCGGACCAGATTTCCTCGAGCAACTCACGCTCGAGTGGGCCTCCCCACACCAGACCACAGTGGAGTTCAAGCGCATAGGCGCACATGCGGTCCTCTCGCGTCATCAGCAAGCAATCTTTGCCGTAACGCACCACAAGGTCCAGGAGACGCGGCTGGGTGAGCTCGGGTTCATACCCTGAAGACCAAAGGAGGTGGAAAGCCTCGGCCACCTTTTTCGTGGGAATGAGAATGTCGAGGTCGGCACAAGCACGCAGGGCGGCGTCGCCATAGAGTGACTCAGCCAGGCCGATGCCTTTCAGCGGCATGACGGGGACTCCGGCGTCAGCCAGCAAGCGGAGGATGCTGGCCAACTCGATGGCAAGAAGCTCGTTTCGAATCGCGTTGAATCGGAAAATTGTCGTCCACTCCGAGTGGACGGAATCGGGGACGCCGGGAAAGTCAAGCGTGCGGAGACCCGCATAGAGCAGGGGAAAGACCTCGAATACCCTGGCGCGTTCGAGGAGGAGAGGCCACTGCAATGGGCCCGCCAGCAAGCTCAGCGTCCGCTCCCGCGCCTCGGGTGACAACTGCCCGCGCGCCAGCAACAAACACAGTTCATCTTCGGGAGACATATCCACGCGCATGATTCCTCATGCTGCTTTCGGGTCTGTCATGCTGAGTCCGCCGCGGCGGACGAAGCATCCCGGCATTTCTTGCGCACTGATCGAGCTTTCAAAGGCGGAGATTCTTCTCCCGCATGGCGGGATCAGAATGACAGGCGGCGGCGTTTTCCTCCACAAATGACGAACCATCTGCATCAGAAGTGGCTGAGCGTGCCGGTGATCCTCGCCCAACGGACACCCAAGTGAAACGCCAGCAGGCTTAATGGCAAACCGACCAGAGCGAAGAGCCCCAACACTCCAATCTGTGGAAGCAGCTCGAGGATGGAGGCGTTGCGCAGGAGCGCCGCCCGCATCCCCACCAGGGCGTGGGTGATGGGCAGGAGCTGACCAGCGTGTTGAAGAAAACGCGGCAGTACCTCCAGCGGGTAGAACACGCCTCCTAACAGCCAGGAAAGGCCTCCGAAAAGCCATAAGAAGGGGTCGCCTCGCTTAAAGACCAGAGTGAAGGTCGCCGAAAGGATTCCGATGCTGCTGAAGGCAGCGACCGATAAGAGGAAAATCAGCAGCACGGCCAGAAGGTTCACCCGGGCAAGCGACAGCCCAAACATCGTCCCGGCAAGCAGGTAGAACACGGCATCGAGGGCGGCGCGCACAAACGGGTAGAGCGAAGAAAAAAGCACGAACGCGATCGGGGAGGTCGGCGTGACCAGGACCATCTTCAGTGTGCCCAACGGCTGATTCCCCCGGATGGCCTGCGCGAAGCAAACCAGAGAGGTACTCATATAGCCGTTGACGGCCATTCCCACCAGGATGAAGGGAAAGGGCTCGTAGCCCCGAAAAGCGGCCTTGCCCAGAATCCGAGCGAGGAAGTAAAAAGACCCGATGCCTACCAGGATATCCACCACTTGAAAGGCGAAGGAAAGCTTGTAACTGAGGTCCGTAATCAGGTCGCGCTTGAAGAAGGCCCAAGCTTTCCAGGCTACTGGCATGAGGTTGCTCCCACCGCCCTCTCGAAGGCCTCCGTCAAGTCCTCCCCGCCGCAGGCTTTCTTGATTTCGTCGGGCGTTCCAATTCTCACCATCTGCCCGCGATGCAGAATTGCCAGCCGATCGCACACTTGTTCGGCTTCCAGCAGGCTGTGGGTGACCAGCAGCACCGTTTTGCCAAGCTTAGCCACCACCCGTTCCCGCAGGAACTTGCGAATCTCCCCCTGCAACACCGGGTCAAGACTCCGAGTCGGCTCATCCAGGAGCAACAATTCAGGGTCAGTCAGAAGCGCCCTGGCCAGGGCCAGCCTATGCTTCATCCCTTCCGAGTAGAGTTGAAAAGGAACGTCGCTGCCGCCCTCCAATTCCACCAGGTCCAATACCGTTTGGATTTTTCTCCTGGCTTCTCGAGGCGATAAATTATTCAGTAGCGCAAAGAACTCCATATTTCTCATTCCCGTCAAGCGCGGGTAGAAATTCTCTGAGGCTGACGGACAATAGCTAACCACCTTTCTGACCTGCCCGGCTTCCCTCACTACGTCGTAACCGCATATTGTGGCCTCTCCGCCGCTGGGAAGCAAAAGGGTGGAGAGAATCTCCAGCAACGTAGTCTTCCCCGCCCCGTTCGGCCCCAGCAAACCCAGCGCCTCGCCTTGAAAGACTTCCAGGCTGATTCCTTTCAACACCTCTGTTCCCCCCTTCTTTGGGGGATTCTTTTGAAGTGTCTGGAGGATTTTCCCGACTGAGAACGTCTTGGTGAGCTTTTGGATCGCAATGGCCACCTTGCTCATAGACCGTTGAAATTCCCTCCTCTTA
>Ga0187874_10000922_pt1 | contig 31221 bp, 28 predicted proteins | sample June2016WEW_16_1_3_FD_132993 | JGI IMG/M metagenome (GOLD analysis project Ga0187874, IMG submission 132993) | Peatland microbial communities from SPRUCE experiment site at the Marcell Experimental Forest, Minnesota, USA - June2016WEW_16_150 | ecosystem: Environmental > Terrestrial > Soil >... | reverse complement strand
GCGAATTCTGTTAAGGTTCTCTGAAGAGCAAGTATCACAGCCGATAGCTTCCCAAATAATTATAGAGCACAAAGTGCCAATGACAATTTTGTCAGCTCACATAAACTCTAAAGGCGGCGAAATACTCGCAGAAGTACCAGACGAGGCCCAAGAAAAAATAGTGCAAGCGTTCCGAAAAAGAGGCGTCTCCGTCACAGTCCCCAAACTAATCGAAGTTGACGCTGAAAAATGCTTCAGCTGCGGATCATGCGTGGCACTTTGCCCCGTTGAAGCCATAAAGATCGAAACAGATTATTCAGTAAAGTTTGACAAGGAAAAATGCGTCGGCAGCACCTGCGGCATCTGCGTTGACGCGTGCCCAGCAAGAGCCATAAAATCCATCAAACAATCCAACGGGGACCAATCAGCCACGAACAGGAAAAAATAAGTTGACAAAAAACCTTTTCAAAGAAACCTTTACCCTAAAAGAAACGCTGTGCACCATTATTTCTGACAAACCGCAAGGCATCCGGGCAGCCGAAGATTCAATCAGGCGAACCAGGCAAGAACTCGAAGTTTACATAAAAGAAAACCCCAAATTCCTCTACACGCTCAAACCGTACCCAGCCCCTGAAAAACCATTAGTGGCAAAAATTATGGCTCAAGCCGCCGAAAAGGCAGGGGTTGGGCCGATGGCAGCCGTCGCAGGAGTCATAGCGGACATTGCCGTTGACGACATGACTGAATTGGGTTGCGAAGTGGCGGTGGTGGAAAACGGCGGAGAAATCTCCGCAGCATCAAACGTGCCTATCGATGTAGCAGTCGCAGCTGGAGACGAACCCCTGTCAAGACGCTTCGGCTTCAGGCTCACTGAATTTCCCATAGGCGTCGCCACAAGTTCAGGACGGTTCAGCCACGCATTAAGTTTTGGCGATGCCGAAGCAGCAACCGTTTTCTGCAAAAACGCACGCCTAGCGGACGCGGTAGCCACAGCCGTGGGCAACGCCGTGAAAGGGGAAGACGCGGACGTAGGGATCAAAGCAGGTATCACGCGGGGAATGTCGATTGAAGGCGTGGAAGGGGTTTTGATAATATTCAAGGGCAAGGTTGGGATGGCGGGTAAAATCCCGGAAATAATCAAAGTAAACGCATAAAAATGAAGTTACCACTTTTTTGCGCCTTAAATTAAAGAAGGAAGGAGCAACGCAGGAACAAAAAACGCTGCCTAGCCATGCGGCATTAAGCTGGGGCGTGAGCCATATTTTTCTTAAGCGGCGGAAACAGAGAACCTCAAAACGCAAATGCCGTGTACTGACGTACGACAGAAGTTTTTTGGGATTGAAAAACGGTGAAACCCTGCCACGTTTATGAAAACTCTTAAATTACACAATTCCCAACTGAATGCGAGGTCTCTTTCATGTCAACGAACACTAACAAGCTTGAAATTCAAGGCTATGACGATAACGAAAAAATGTTCCTTGTTAAGTCACCCTGCGGAAACATCGTAAAGGTTCAAGACACTTTTGCCGAAATGTTCGCGCTTTGGGTAGGAAGAGTTTTAATCACCGCTCAAAACGAAAAATGGGCGCAAATCGCCGCGAGCCTAACAACGGGTTTTGCCACGAGCGTCATTGAGGCGACTGCGGAAGCAGCAATCGAACGAACCGTTCCAGCAGACCAGACCCCTGACAAACGACCTGGAATACTTATTCAAATCTATAATCGTGACCGTTTTGAACTCAAGCACCAACTTATGCAGCGAATCGGCCAATGCACCCTGACTTGCCCGACAACCGCAGCCTTCAATGGCATGGACAAGAGCAAACGAACTTTAGATGTTGGCAACAGCTTGCGCTACTTCGGCGATGGCTTCCAGAAAAAGGCCATGGTGGGAGGAAGAAAATGCTGGAGAATCCCCGTTATGGAAGGCGACTTCATCGTTGAAAACGGTTTTGGCGCTATGGAAGCGGTTGCCGGCGGCAACTTTATGATTTTCGCTGAGGACCAGCGTTCGGGACTCAAAGCTGCCGAGGCAGCAGCAGAAGCAATCCGCGCAAATGCTCCTGACGTAATAATGCAGTTTCCAGGGGGCGTTTGTCGTGCAGGAAGTAAAGCGGGTTCGCTAAAATACAAACTCAAGGCTTCGACCAATCATGTTTACTGCCCAACTATACGCGACCTCGTACCTGACACCGTGGTGCCAGAGGGAGTGAAATGCGTTTACGAAATCGTCATGAACGGTTTGACATTGGACGCCGTCAAAAAGGGCATGAAAGAGGGTGTAACCGCAGCCATCGGCGTTCCAGGCGTTGTTAAGATTTCGTCGGGTAACTATGGTGGGAAACTGGGTCCCTTCAAAGCTTATCTACGGGAAGCCATAGGTGTTCCTATGCCAGAGCCCGCTCCAGCTCCGGCAGCTAAGCCAAAAGCCTAATGTTCCCTTTTTTCAGTCGGAACTTTTATTTGATTCCTTTTAACGTTTATTGTGCTGATTAAAGATAGAATTTAGTGAAGTTGTTTGAGTACAGCGAAAAAATCGTCTCTTGAGCTATTCAGACTTCGAAAAATGCTCAATGCCTTAGCAAGCAAGGAAGGCAGCCACACGGAACTCATCACAGTTTATGTTCCGCCAGGCAAGCAAATTAGCGACGCGTTGAGCCTTCTGCGCAACGAATATGGAACAGCAAGCAACATCAAATCGAACGTTACACGCAAAAACGTTCTGGATGCCATCACTAAAGCCCAGCAAAAACTCAAGCTCTTCAAAGATCCTGGGGAAAAGGGCATAGTGATCTTTACGGGTGCTCTTTTGCCAGAAGGTGGTGGACCAGGCACCGAGCGCATGGAAGCGTACGTTATAGTTCCGCCTGAACCGATCAAGATTTTTCTTTATCGTTGTGATTCAAGATTTCACACTGAGCATCTGCAAGAGATGTTGCGGGAGAAAGAAACCTACGGCATTCTACTGGTAGATGCCAATAACGCTACCATTGCAACCTTGCAGGGCAAGCGGTTAGATATTGTCCGTCAGATGCATTCGGGTGTTACGGGGAAAACTAAAGCAGGTGGGCAGTCAGCTAGGCGATATGAACGTTTACGGGACATGCAGCTAAACGAGTATTTTACCCGCGTCGGTTCGCATGCTAACGAAACTTTCCTGCCCATTGACACCCTGAAAGGCATCATTCTTGGCGGTCCCGGACCCACAAAATATGATTTCGAAAAAGGCGGCTACTTGAACTATCAGTTAAAGGACAAAATTCTCGACGTTGTTGATACAGCCTACGTGGAGGAGCAGGGCGTCAAAGAAGTGATGGATAAAGCGCCTGAGATCATGAAAAAAGTTCGCTATATCGAAGAAAAAGAAATCATGCAGAAATTCCTCTACGAAATCGGCCATGACACGGGAATGATAACTTACGGCGAAGCTGAAGTGAGGCGGATGCTGCAAGCTGGAGCGGTTCGCTTGCTCATAATGTCTGAAAGCTTGGATCTGGTTCGTGTCACCGTGAAATGCAGCGCATGCGGCTACGAAGAGCAGCATACAGTGAAAGCTCAGGAAGAAGGTGCTTTCGAACAAGGACTCGTCGGCAAGCCCTGCGCAAAATGCAGCGCGCCATCCGTGACCGTGATTGACAAGAAGGATGTTGTTGATGACTTGGCGGAGCTGGCGGAACTTGCTAACACCGATGTAGAGATTATTTCGACTGAAACTGAAGAGGGGCAGATGCTCAAGAATGCTTTCGGCGGCATCGCGGCTATGCTTCGATTTAAGTCACAATCAGTGGCAATAAACGGTTATCAGCCGGGTTGGTTGGCTTAAGGTTTCAGTAGCGATTGACTTTTTGTAGTTTTTGAGTTGTCCGGTTGACTAAAAAATTTGGTCATTCAAGAAAATGGTCTTGGTGCGGATTTTTGAATTCAGACAAAAGTTTGAGGTACGTTAGTTTTGGGGTAAGGTGAGGGGTTAGTCCCTCCCTCTTCGAAGCTCAACTTTTAACATTATCGTTTAAGCACTTTTGCTTTAAAAGGCATATTTCGATTCTCGTAATATATCCAGTTCAACATATCAACAGCGAAGAAGTTGCTCGACTTTGTTTTTTGTCAAACCTTGAACAAACAGCTGCTTCTGCCTTGAAGTGGCGCCACTTGCTACCTCAACTTTGGCATGCAAAAGCTTTGAAAATTCTTTCAAAATTTCCTTGTTTACTTTTCCCTTGACAGGTTCTTCTGTGCTGTGGACAACTATTTCGTCCCCCTCAAGCTCAACGACGAATTTGGGGGAATTTGGTTTTACGAAAATTGTGATGATTGTGCCGTCTTTGGTTTCGGTGATACTCATGCAGTTATGCACTCGGCTGTTTGCGGTTGTGCGTGGCTGCTTTGAAGTGCCCAGCTGAACTTGTTGCGGAGAGTTTTGGGGTAGAATTTTTCGATGTCGAACTTCACTTTTTTCGCCCATTTCACGTAAGCAGTAGGGTCAATGTACGATTTCAGCGATGTGCCCAAATTGTATTCTTTGGTTACTCGCGTCAATTCCAAATCCAGCTTCGCTTTAGCAATTCGGGTTTCAAGTGACTCGGTTTTTTTGCCAGTTGCCTTCTTAATCTCAAGCTGCGTTTCGAGCGATTTAAGGTTGGCTTCTTTTTTCTCTAATCGATGGTCAAATGTGGGCGGAACTTTGCGTTTGTGGTTTGCCACCTCAGCGACTTTGAAATTAGCCATTTTCGCCGCGTAAACCTTCTTGTATTCAGGGTCTTCTTTGACGACGCCGCTTCTCTCAAGTTCTTCCCTTACGGTTTTTGTGCATCTCCAAGTGCGGAACACTTTGGCGGTTAACTTCGGCATTTTCTCGCTAAGAAAACGAGAGACCTTTTTGGAGTCGACGCCTTCGAATAGGTACTCTTTGCTTGAGTCAGCCATGTAAGCTTGTATGTTTCTGATAACTTGTGGTGGAGCTTCGAATCTCTTGTCCCATCTGACGCTGTCCTTCCCTAGGAAGTCAAAGTGAATGACGTTGTTCGTTTCAAAGGTGATGTGCTCTTTTCGAAGCGTGATAGCGCCTACCGTATCAGCTTCGTCAGGATCCTTTTCGTCGCCGACCCTCATATTGGGAACCAAAATAAGCCATGAAACCGTCGCAACCTTCCGTCTTGCCTCGTCTTCGTCATCCAGGTTACGTAGAATATGCTGCTCAATCGTCTTGATTTGTTTGCCTAAGGTTTCGGCTTTCTGGAATTTTTCTTTCTCGCGGTTCTGCTTCAAAAACGCGGTGTCACTGAACCAGACATACTTGATTTTGCCCGTAAGCTTGTCCTCCCATTTCGCAACGTACATTTTTTCGGGTTCCCAAACCACCCCTTTCCAATTTCCCTTGGGCTTAGGCGCATCAGGCGGCAAGTTCAAAATGATATCCTGCTCGCTTGGTCCGTCTTTCCACTTTCCACGCTGCGGATGGTCACCGCGTCCAGCGAAAAGACAAGATGGCTCAGCAGTCCAGTTGGCAATCTCAAGCCGCTGCCCGTCAACATCTGCGTAGCCGAATTTTTCTTTGAATTCCAGCCGACGGATTTTCCGTTCTTCGGCTTGCTGCTTTTTAACTTCATTATTTAAAGATTCTTTTTTTGCCTTTTCTGACTCGATAAAGGTGCAGACTTTGCTAAAGTCGATTTCTTCGGCCTTGCAGTCGCCGTTATTTTGGGTTTTAGGCGCGTGTTCGATACTGTTTAGGTATTTTGGAATAAATGAGTCCAAGAAGCCTGCGGCGGGGTTCTCCTGCTTTAGCTCGCTAAGGAATTCACGCATGAAATTATGTTTGAAAACTTTGTCCGGCGGAGACACTGTGGACAGGCTTTTTCTTACCCAAGCAACAGCCATCTGTTCGCTTTTAGGCGCCAGCTTCAATTCTTGACCATTGATTTTGACGCTAAAGCCTTTGTAATCGTAAGTTGGAACGAATATGCCGTTATGCTTTAGACTTTTCATAACATGTCGCATTTCTAAACCTCAATTTCCTTCGGCAAACGACTTTTTAAGGTTAAACCATTTTCCGAAGTATTTAACTTTACAGCCTTTTTTCGTGCTGAAGCTGCAACTTTTCATAACCCCCCGTTCGAAGCTTAAAAACATATAGCTGAAAACGCAAGATTTCTGGGGGCTATTCGAAAAACAGAGTTTTCTGTTTTTTGACAGCCCGATCGTTCTGTAGTTTCCGATAGACAGCATCCACGTTTTTCCGTTCAACGTACCCTTTGTGCGGGCGGAAACCGCCGCCAAACCCGCCAGGAATATGCATTAATTCATGGATGAGCGTTCTCTCTCTGTCTTCAGGCAACATTTTATCGTACACTTCTGAAATAACCTCAATTGTGTAAGATGGCGGCAGGTTCAGAACTCCTTGCCAAATCTTGCCCAACCCGTGTATGCGCGCTATTGTACGTCTGGCTTTGGAACCTTTGCTTCTGACGCAGAAAACGAATTGTGGCACGACATGGTAGAATTCACATTCTTCAGCTAGCTGGTCAACCTGCTTTTTGATTTCCGGCGCTTCAAAATACTTTATCGGCATTACTGTTCTCATCTCTTCCTTGAAAGCTTTATATGATGTTTGAGTTAAGAAGTTAAATGCTTTTCCACATCAAAGGCATATCCATAGTTGGAAGCCCAATAATCAGTTAGTACTGCCAATGCTTTTATCATCGAGGAAACCACCTTCTTACCTGATGCTTTATGCCAGCGGTTAAGGACATCATGACAAAGAAAGTAGTTACGATCGATGTTAGTCAAAGCGTCTTTGAAGCGGCTGAACTTATGTCTGCAAAGGGGGTAGGGTGCTTGGTCGTCACGGATAAGTCTGCTCCTGTCGGAATCGTTACTGAACGGGACTTCGTGAGGAGAATTGTTGCGAAACGTGCTTCATTGGATGTTAAAGTATCTGAAATCATGTCTAAATCCCTCGTTACAGTTAACCCTGACACCTCAATTAGGGATGCAGCGCGGTTGATGTCAAGGCATAAAATAAGGAGGCTGCCAGTTTTAAAGCAAAACCAGCTTGTGGGGATAGTTGTTGCCACGGATTTAGTGCGGAACGTCGGCAAAAAGACGACGGCGGAAGAAATCCTCGATGCCATTGGACGCTACCCTTCTGGACCCATTGCGTAACGCCAAACCGGCTAGATGGCATCAACCGTGTTTGCGCTTAAGACAGGCTTTTGGTGACATTAAACAATCCTAACCTCGAATTTTGCTTTTGCAACCTATTTAGCCCTGATTACGCAAAACTTTATTACAATGCCAAGCGTTTTGGATTCTAAAAAGGTAGAATCAAATTGAAATTCGGCACATACATGTTTGAAGCAAAAAAAGTTCCAGGCTTCGACTATGACCTTTTTCGAGTTAAACCCGAAGTAGGCAGACGATTACCACCGAAACCTGATATGCACAGCAACATTGCAATATTCGGAGATAACGTTACTGCTCGCAACCACCCAGACTGGATTTCCCAGTCAGCGCTGGGTCCGGCATGGAGAACAAACGACAACTTCAATGTCAGATGGGACGTTCTCTGCGCAACCCAACCCGAACACCGCGCAGAACAACTTGACTACATCGAAGACGTCGCTCGCAAAAGCCCGGGTATATGGCTCAACAGCATCCACTTTGCAGAGCATGGACACTGCGTTTGCCCACGCTGCCAAGAACTATGGAAGAAAAGCGGTTTAAGTTGGTATGAATGGCGAAGAAAAGAAATCGCAGACTACATGGCATTGGTAAGCGAACGGGTACGAGACAGAGCAAAAAGCAAGTTTGTCATCGGCGTCCTTCCAGACCCAGTTACTAATTATGAACGCTTCGGCGTTAACTTTGATGACTTAGCCCCGCTAACCGACGAGTTCCTGGTCGTCATGTTCAGCAAGAACTATGCGACTCCGTGGTACTGGGAAATGCTGACACGCAACTTCAAGAAACTCTTCAAAGACGTTAAACTGAACATTGCATTGTACGTTATCGGCCCCGGCGACGACCCAAGAGAAACACCCACCGTAAATGAACTCTTAACAGTCTCAGTCCGTATGGCAAGAGCCGGCGTAGATGGAATCCTCTATTTGACAGACAAAGCTGCACAAATGGTTGAGTTCCAGAAAGCTGCGATAGCTCAAAAAGACACCCGCGAGCGCCTTAAGAGCTACGGCGGCAAGGCAGGCCAAGAAGTTCTTGACTTAGTTACAAGCTGGGAAAAGATCGTAGAATAAGCCAATCAAAAAACGTACCGTTGCAGGCATGAGTGGCAAAAAACCACCAGGCTGCCCTTTTTATTTGATTTTTAATCTGATGTTTCTAGTGTATGTAGTCTAATGCTTTGGTTTTGGTTTCCCGTATTTCTCTCATGGACTCATATTGTGCTTCGATTAGTATCTTGAGCGCGTCAATGTTCTTTTTCACTTCATCCAGTTCACCTGTCTTGAGCAAAATACCCGATTTCACTAGCTGCTCATTCATCTTGTCAACAGTAACCTCAAGCACTTTAACTTTGAACGCGAAAATCTGCAGCATGCAAAGTAGGCTCAACTGGGAGTTCAAGGTTTCAAGCAGGTCAAGATAGCGGGTTTTCTTAATGAACGCTTTTATTTTCTTCTCGTCAGAAGCGTCGGGCGCCTGCATAATCTGCTCGTAGAGAGCTGACTGCTTCCAGGTTGCCTCTTTGGTTTCATCAACAACTTTCTGAATCCGCTTAACGGTTTTATCTAACATGTCTAGTACTTCATCCAAACCCTGTTCCCCCAAACGTGGCGTGACTATGGTTCCAACACTTGTATCAACCATTATATATAACAAACTGTTCTCAACATGGTAAATTCTTTGATTTCAACGTTTAATCGTAAGTGCGTAAATTGAGTTTTCGTGGTCAAATTCACTTAGGTTCAAGAAAGTGAAGAAGATAAAATTTTTTATTATTCTATTGTCTATGTAAGATTATTAATTTGTTTCCATGCGTTTTCCTGGCATAAACGCAACTGAAACAGAGACTGCTAATATTATGACTAGGGACAAGATCACAGGTGATGGGAATTCTGGAACTGAAGATCGTGCGGTGAATACAATTGATACTTTGTGTGTGCTGAAACTTGTTGTGTACCACACGTAGTAGTTGTTGCTGTCTCGTGCGTAGCCTTGGTTTGAAGCTTGTGATCCGTCAATGTAGATTACTGGGTTTGTTCCGTAGAGCACTGAACTTATTGGTATGGTTATGTTTCCATAGCCTGTGGTCCCGCCTTCTCCTGTGACTGTGAAAGATACCGTTGTTTTCGCGGCGGACTGGTTTGTTGCGATTGTCAGGCTGGACATCTGTGAACTGGTTATGTTTCCGCTGATTTTAAGGTCAACTGTTTCATTGTTGCTTGTCGTTGCAAGCACTGTTGCCGTAGGAGTGGGGGTAGTTGTGGCTGGAGTTGTAGGTGTTGGAGTTGGGGTAGTTTTGACAATTGTTAGTTGCGTCGGCGTCGTTTGTATTCTGTATGTTGGACCAGTCTCACCAATTATGTTGTAGATTCCTGGCGAGACTGTGTCTCCTTCAACTTGGGCGTTGAAATTGCATGTTTGCGACCAAGTGAAGTTAGCTGACCTGCTTTGTCCGACCTGAAGCGGCACAATGGTTATGAATTGAGGTATAGCTTTGAAATTTGACCACTGGTACACGATGTTGTTTGTGTCGTTGTAAATTTGAAAATCAAAATCTAATCCTGTATGCGTGAAGTTTATTGTCTGATTGCTGATGTTGGTAATCATTAATGTTAGATTGACTGGTTCGCCCAAAACGTATGTTGTTCTGTCGAGGCTCATTGTGAGTTCGAGATTGCCGTTTCCTCCAGATGCTACTGTTGCAGCAGGGTTTGAGGTTGCGGTTGCGGTCCCGCTTTGAGCCCTGCCCAAATTTACTATGGCAACTCTAATCACCGCGGATGCTGAGAGTGCCAAGATTAATGTTAGTGCTAATGCTGTTTTTTTCATAAGCACCAATTGATAATGCAATCAGCTATCTCTAATGTTTTGTGTTCTTTTGGGGTAAAGCAGATTTAAAACTTGCTATAATTAAAGAGAAACCCCGACAATCATAAATTAAAGGCAAAACAATCTTAAAGATTATTTCGTTTAGAAACAACAATTTTAGATCTAATTCTCGTTCAAACGTTTGTGACAATTGCCGCTGCATTTTTTATTTTGAATGTCTACTTTCCACATTTTGAGTTGTTCCCCTACTTTTATATGCAAAACATTGAATTGGCGGTTTTGATCTTTAGAAAACTCCCTAGGCGACGTTTTTTCTTTGAATTGCTGTTTTTAGGTAAAACATAAGAAATCGTGTCTCTATCGTTATTAGCGGTACGATTTGGGAAGAGGGAAGCAGTGGATGAGTGGAAAGAAGGTTGTAAATAGAAAAGTTATGTTGGGGATTGCAGGTTTGTGTATTATTCTGTTGGGTATAACGGTTGGCTTTTTGGAAAATCAAAATCGAGGTCTCCAAAGCCAAGTAGAGTCTGAACGCTCGATGATTGCTTCCTTAGAACCAAGCTTAAACTCTACAAATAATTCGCTGAACGCGCTAAACACACAAGTTGCGAGTCTTCAAAATCAAGTGACCTCAGCAAACACAACTAACTTAAATCTTCAATCGCAACTCACAACTAAGACTAGTTCCCTTAACTCTGCAAACTCTCAAGTTGCCACCCTTCAAGATTTACTTTCATTCTCCAACGTGAACCTGAAAGATGACCAAAACCAAGTATCCTCGGAACAATCAACAATTGTTTTGTTGAATGCCCAAATAGCTAACTTGGAGTCAACAATGGCGAACTGGGATAGCCCCAGTCACCGATGGATTTAGCTTAATTCAAATATCAGACACTCAATACTTAAGCGACACCAACCCTGCCTTATTCAACAACCTTACCGACTGGATAGTAAACAACAGCAACGCCCTGAATGTTTCAATGGTCATCCACACAGGTGATATCGTGCAGAACCCAGGTAACTCGACAGACTGGCGAAACGCCAACATTGCCATGATGCAGCTCTACAGCAACGGAATTCCCTACTGTTGGAACGCGGGAAACCACGATTTCATCGGAGAAAGAAACCCCGTCGGGAATGAAAATGGCGACTGGATAGGCGGCGAAGGATACTCGGCCTTCAATGCTGCAACTATGCAAAATGCGCTTTATTGGGTAGCAAGCGTTTTCAACGGCACAAGCACAGCGGTACAGTTTAGCTATGGCAACTATCATTTCATGGTCATTAACATTGCCTACGATTCTAACCAAACCGTTATTGACTGGATGCAGACCCTTCTAAAATGCAACCCGAACGATAACGTTATTGTTGCGACACACAACTTCCTCAATGGAGTGGGAGGATATGGGTACACGACCAGCCCTAACGATGTCGATTGGGCTAAAAACTTCGAAAAAATTCTGAGCAACTACTCGAACGTGTTTATGACTTTAGACGGGCATGATATTGGAGAAGGGGTAGCATACAATCAAAAAGTTGGAAACAGAGAAGAGATCTTCTTTAATAGACAAGAAATAGACGCGCAGGCAGGTGCTGCATGCGCGAGGATTTACACTTTCAACATGAGTAATCCAAATCGCCCCATCGTAAACGCCTATACTTACCAAGTATACTCGAACCCGCAGGGTGGACCACAGTACTTAACCGATCAAACGAATCAATTCAGTTTCACATCCAACATCACTGCCTATTCGCCTTTAACGGCTAGCGTTGCAAGCGGCACTCCATTTCTGGGAGCAAGCGGCTTTAGCACAAGCTTTGTAAGCCCAATAACTCTGGCAGGCTACAACCAGACAGGTGACTTGCTCAGATTCTACAATTTGACCTTGAACGGCGTCATTTCAAACTTGACGCTCAGTTCAGTCGGCGTCAATATCGTGATAAACAACTATAACTCCACGAGCATATCGTACTCAGTTAGCGGAGGCACCGGCACCCAAACATTTCTAGTTAACACGCAGCCGACGTCAGTAACCGTTGACGGGACAACTCAAACTTCTCAAGGCAATAACTGGAGCTATCTAAGTGGAATTGTCATAGTCACAGGGGCAACCAAATCAGTAACCATAAATTTAACCTAGAGCTGCAAATTCCACACGCTATGATGGCCCAATTGTCAATTGCCTACATGATTCATAATGAGAGGCTTCTTTTTGATATCTAACGAACCAGCGTACAGGCGGGTACAAACAGAATAATCTGATTTAGGCTGTTTCTTCTTGGTGATTTAGCGCTGTAACCCATTCTTTCGTGTTTATGAAGCATGGCGAAGAAGGATGCTTTTTCATGTAGGCGTGGCTGAATCTCACTGCCATAGGCGGTATTATCCCCGCTATTTCGAGCAACACCTCGTCTGCGAAGAATCCTCTTGTCGAGCCATCATAAAGCACTGAGCCTTCATGCATCACTATGACTCTTTTTGTATGTTCAGAAACAAGCGTCATATCATGTGTAATCGCCAAAATTGTTGTACCCGACTTGTTCAGTTCTTCAAGCAAATCCATTATGTCCTCGGACATTCGAAAGTCCTGGCCCGTTGTAGGCTCATCAACAATCATGATTTTAGGGTTCATCGCAAGAATAGATGCCACCGTTAACCGTCGTTTCTCGCCTTTTCCCAAAAACATTGGGTCCTCGTTAATCTTTGCCAGCAAGCCAACGCTTTTCAGCGCCTCATTGACTCTTTGGTCAATCTCCTGCTGCGGAATCTTCAGGTTCTTTAACCCGTAAGCTACTTCATCGTAAACTTTACGCATGAAAATCTGGTTGTCCGGGTTCTGGAAAACGTAGCCGACGTAACAGGGGATTTTCTGAATCACTTTTCTGTCACGCAGGTTTAACCCCATGACTTTTGCTTCGCCTTGAAAATTCTTGTATAAGCCGCTGATCACCTTTGATATGGTTGATTTGCCTGCGCCGTTTTGCCCTATGAGCCCCACGTATTCTCCTTTTCTTATGGTGAAGTTTACGCCCTTAAGCGCTTGTGTCCCGTCTTCGTAAGAGAAGTCAAGGTTTTTGATGCTTATTATTTCCTCAGCGTTCTCAGGGGGCGGGTCGTCCTCGATGTCTGTTAAGATTGTTTCTTTTTTGGATTCAAATGCCTCTAACATTTCGTCGACGGTGAAGGGGACTCTTCCTTGGTAGCTTAAACCTGATTGCCACCCGATCCTGGTTATGTCCGAAGCGTAGAGTCCATTTTCTTCAAACAGTTTCGACTGCGAGTAAACTTCTTCGGTGGTTCCATACGCAATCGCTTGCCCATTGTTCATCGCCAGCACTTTGTTAGCGTACTTTTGAATTACCTCTGGATTATGCTCAACCACAATTATTGTTAAATCGTATTGGTTTCGTATGCTGTCTATGGCTTTGATTATGCTGAGCTTACCTTCAGGGTCAAGGTTGGACATAGGTTCGTCTAGCACTAGCAATTCTGGTCGCAGGGCGATGAAGGAAGCTATGGCAGCCCTCTGCTTCTGGCCGCCAGACAATTCGTTTGGGTGAACAAGATCCGCTATTGGCCAAAGCGAGCCCAACCCGACTACTTCAAGCGCCTCTTTGGCTCTTTTCTCAATTTCGCTTTCAGGAAGCTGAAGCATCTGCATTCCAAAGCTGATTTCATGAAGAAGATCCATTCTCAGGAATTGGTTTTCTGGGTCTTGGAGCAATAATCCAACTCTGGGTGCTGTTTGTTTCATGCCGACGATTTTGTCGGCTGTTTTGCCTGTTTTTCCGTCCGTCACAGCTTCTACTTTGGTAAGTGTTTGCCCGAAAAGTTTTATTTCTCCTTTTACATGTTCACGCTCTTTGCCGTAGGGAACATTAAAAACATGTGGAATTATTCCAGTCAAAGCGTAGCAAAGAGTGGTTTTTCCCGCGCCGCTAGGCCCGATTATCCCGAAGAAATCTCCCTTGTTAACCTTGAACGTCAAATCCCTAAGCGTGTATGGGTTTTCCGCCCCTACGTATGATCGGTATTTCCACCAGAAACCATTGACCTCCAATACCGACATACATTTTACCTCACGAATAAGGCAGTGATGGAGTGTCCAAGGATTACCTCGTATATTAAGAATGCTACTAAAATACCCATTATCATGTAATCAATGCTGCTTAATCGTTTAGTCTCTTTATAGTCCGTCATGCCTTTTGAGGCTTCGAAACCTCTAGCGTAAAGCGCTACGCCCATCTCTGTAGATCGTCTAATCATGGTTGCTACCAACGGAATGGATACGTAAGCCAGATCCTTCATCCGCGACAATATGCCGCTTCTTATTACAGTGGACGCGCGCGCCACTTGAGCCATTCTGATGCTTTCGTAGTCAAGCAAAATTGTGTTTAGGTTTCGGAACATCAGCATGACAAAGAAGGCCTTTCGGAAAGACACTCGTAGTTGCCTGAGTGCTCCCCCAATCTCAGCATCTCTTGTCGTCAAAAGAAAAAGAAACGACGTGTAGATTAAGACCCCGTATCCCAGAGCCTTAGCGAATCCAACGTAAGCTGACCATTGAGGAAGGGAAAAAGAATAGGCTCCTCCGAGTGGAAACTTAAACCAAGTTGCTAAAGGTGAATAACTCAAAACGCTTGGCATAACAGTGAACCACCACAATAGCAAGGCGGGTGTAAGCGAAACAAAAATGCTCCGAGTTTTCAAGTAAACTAGAACGAAAGTAACTACCAGCACAACGGTGGAAATTCCTATTGGCAAAAATCCTGGCCACAGGTAAAACGTCATTTTAGCTCCGGGCAGCGATTCGCTGAAGAAAAGCCACCAGAAGAATTGTGCCAGAAGAACGGGGATTGACAACACAAGATAAGATGTCACCAAATACTTGGCTGTTCTCGAGATTGCTAATAGAATAAACGTAAGAGCCATCATGAGAAATAATCCGATGATGTCGGGGCCACCCTGAGAAACAGGGATATCGAACATGTAAAGAGTAAGGATAGAAAATGCAACTATCATGAAAACTTTTGTTATCACATGCAACTTCTCGACTGGGGTGCCAGTTCGCATGGAAAAAATAAAGGTTCGCACGTACTTTTTTTCAGTACGTGCATTGTCGTCTGGGTTTGCCAATTGCCTTCCTCTTTAACGCATTATTCTTGCGGAAGGATTCTTGTCAAGTTATCCAGCCGTGATTGACGAGACCCTGCCTTTCCACGAGCGTTGTTAGTCCTTTGACGAGCACTGGGGTGATGATAACCATGGCCACGAAGTCGCCGACAATCCACCCGATCCAAAATGGCCAGTACGCATTGGATGCAACCAGACCAAATTTGTAAAGTACTCCGACGCCGATCTCTGCGCTTATTATATTCAGTATAACTCCGTTTATCAGTATGAACCATACCCAAGCTCCCACCCTTTTTGTCTTGACGCCTGCAACTTCTTTGTCTGTCAAATCTCTCCACAAAGGATCATAGCCTCTGTTTGCTAGAAATCCACGGTAAAGTACGAATGCGAATAACGGAGGCACCAAATCGCTGATCGAATAGACTATCGATGGAACTGGTCCTGTGCCAACAAGTACGCCTGCACCGATCACACATCCAACGTATGCTCCTAGCATACCCCAAGCTCCCCACCACATGGTAAATACTAAGAAGAAGGGGTACACAAAGTAGAACAATGATATACCTGCATAGCTCAAAGGAATCACCGCGACGCTTAAGTACGAAAGAATGATAACCGCTGCGATCTGCACTGCATATAGCACGTACTGCGTTGTTGAAACGGGTTCTCCTCTGCCCAATTTCAGTGTATAGTTGCTCCAAGGAAACTTACTTTCAGTCGTAGGTATTGTATTTTCTCCTCCACTCAAACGGATCCCCGTTCCTCTTAGTCAGAGCTATCAGTATTTAACTTTTTTCAACAAAATTGAAACAAAAGAAATCTTGAGATTACAAGCAAAAGCGCAACACTTAGCGGTTAAAAACGTCTGGAAAGCCAAATTTAAGGTTTTTTCTGTCGTTTTTCTTTTAAACCTGCATCAGCGAGCGCTCCAAATAAGGGGATTTATCGCTTCGCAAGACGCTACAATCAATTATTTCATAATGGGTAGTAGCCATCAAGAGTCAACCTTTTTAGCATTATGGTTTGTTTTCGGGTACAAGTTTTATCTGGTAGAGGCTTGTCCAGTCTTTGCCTGTTACATAAAGCTTGTTGTTTTGTTGGTCGTACGCGATGCCGTTGAGTACAGCGTTATCGTTTGTTTTGCTTGCAATTGAAGCTGGTAGTCCTGTGAGGTCTATCCAAGCCTTCACCTGTCCCGTTTCAGGGTTGATTATGGCGATTTTGTTTGTGAGCCAGATGTTGGCGTAAACGTCGCCGTTGATGTAATCCAGCGAGTTAATCATCGATATGGTTGTGTTTCCATCGTGTACTTTGACTTCTCCTATGCGCTGAAAGGTTGTTGCGTTTAGGAAGTACAGGTGATCTGAGCCGTCGCTCATGATTAAGTCTTTGCCGTCATAGTTTAAACCCCAGCCTTGAGTGGGGAAAGTGAAGTTGCCAAGCAACGCGAACGTGTTTTTGTCGTAGATGAACCCTATGTTGGTTGTGTACGTTAGTTGTATGATTTCGTTGTTGATGACGGCTATGCCTTCGCCGAAGTATTGGACTGGCAGTGTGTATTCTTGCAGGACTTTACCAGTGGTTAAGTCAACCTGACGTAAAGTTGAAACGTAATCGGGGCCATTTCCGCTGCCGCTGCTTTCGTAAAGAAGACCATTCGAATACCAAAGGCCTTCAGTGAAGGAGGTTGTGTCATGGGGGTAGGTCTCAATAATCGAGTAAGTGTAATATGATACTGAAGATGCATTATTGCTCTTGTTATTGAGAAAAATCAGTAGCGAAGCGCCAAGAAGGATGACGGCTATCAACACTACCGTGAGCACTAACCACTTCTTCATTAAGCCTTCACCTTAGCGGTTCTCATTAATATGCAAAACGGAAAAACATCGTTCTTCTGGCGTTTCAAACGGCGAACCAAAGAAGTCTGCAGGTAGTCTTGAACAGCAGTCACTGGAAAAGTGGGCGTTTACTTGGATGCGCACAATTAACTGCCTTACCCTCTCTGATTGCTAAAATGTTTGTTGGCTGCAATAGGTTGTATGGCAGTATTCTTTCCTCTAACTGATTTAAGTAACTTGCGTTCGCATGGTTTGACCATTTGATGGCGAGTTCGGCATTCTCAAATGTTATTTTTCCTTTGCAATCTCTTGTTTACGTTTTCACTAAATTTTCAGCTAAATCAAGTACCCCGAATTTTTCTCCGCCTTCGAAGCAAAGCTTCTCATAGATTTGCATTGTTTGCTCAGCGGCTTCTCTCCATGTAAAGTATTGAATTACTCTTTTCCGTCCGTTTTCTCCCCATTTTTTAGCTCGTTCAGGGTCAGAAAGGGTTTCTTTTATGCCCCATGCGATGTCCATCGGGTTCCCGCCATTCACGTGTACTCCGTTTTGGTCAGTTCCAGAGGGTACTACCTGTTCTCTGAAACCCACGACCCCCTGAGCTCCGACTATTATCGGTTTCGCCATCGACATTGCTTCGAGACTTACTATTCCGAATGGCTCGTAAGTCGATGGGAAAATGCAGACATCTGCCGCTGCGTAATGGAGAATACGTTCTTTTTCAGGAACAAACTCAAAACGGCAGGAAACTTTATCTTTTATCCCTAATCTGTTAGCTAACTCGGTTATGTCATTTTGCTGCTCGCCCTTTCCCAGTATAACTAATTTAGTGTTTGGGTATTCTTCCAAGACTGTGGGCATGGCTTGAACCAGATTCGTGACGCCTTTAACCCATGTTAATCTGCCGATGAAAAGGATCATTTTATCCCCCGGTTTTATTCCGTATCTTGAACGTATTGCCTCAATTTCTTCAGGCTTCGCTATTTTCGGGGTATATTTTTGAGGGTCTACTCCGTTCCAAACGACGCTTATCTTTGATTTCGACCAGCCGTGCCGAACCAAATCTTCCTGCATCGCGTAGCTGACTGTCAGTATTCTGTCTACTTTTTCGGATGTTGCCCATTCGATGTGAGAGACAACTTCTGAGCCTGGTCCGCCGGCTCTTCCCCATTCTGTGCTGTGAACATGGAATGCAACGGGGATTTTTGTTTCGTTTTTTATCATCATTCCTGACATGCTGCTTAGCCAGTCGTGAACGCATACCATGTCGAAGTTGTGGCCTTCTTTTTTTATCATGCTGTTTATGAACTTCGTTGCGCTGAGTACGTTGTAGATGAAAATGTTGTTGAACATGCTGATGTTTGTGCCCCATTTTTTCAGGTCTTCAGTAACGAACATAGGGAAAATGTTGCTTGCGTTGGCGATTAATGGTCGATGGACCTCTACTCCCTTGACGATTTCTCTAGTTTTTAAGTTTCCTGGATTTAATGTGAAAACTGTTACGTCATGACCCATCGATACGTATTCCCGCGTTATGTATTCAGCGTAAGTGCCGAGTCCGCCTACGAGGGCTGGCGGATACTCCCAAACGAAGAACCCTATTCTCAAGTTTTCAGTCACCGTTTCGGGGCATTCATATTATTGACTCTTAAGGTTCAATAGATGTCCCTTACCTACAACAAGCATGAAAGTGAATAAATGGCTTATGAATTGCTGATTCGAATTTGGGATTACTTGAGTTAGTTTTTAATTACTAGACCTTACAATATGTCAAGAAAAGGGCTAATCTCTGTGGTTAAAATCAGTGGTTTGCTTCGATTGCTACGGCCTGTGAACTGCATAGTTATGAGTTTCGCGGTTCTCGTAGGCGTCGGCTTGGCAGGCAACAGCAGCCTACATTGGCTGAACCTGGTTTACGGCGCAATAACCGCGTTTACGTTGACTGGGGCCGCAATGGCTGTTAATGACTACTACGATTTTGATATAGATAAGATAAATGAGCCTTCGCGCCCAATCCCAAGCGGTGCAGTTTCCTTGAGGGCTGCATTGGTGTTAACTGGATTTCTGACGGCTGTGGGTTTGGTTTCGGCCTTCGTCATAAGCGTTTACTGTTTTTTGTTTGCTTTTGCGGCTTGGGTGATTATGATGGTCTACTCAACTGTTGGTAAACGAAGGGGATTTGCTGGCAACTTGCTGGTTAGTGCATGCGTCGCAGCGCCTTTTCTATTCGGCAGCTTGGTGGCAGTCAACCTAATCAGAATCAATATTTTGCTTTTCGCTTCCATGGCGTTTCTCTCAAACACAGGTCGAGAAATCGCAAAAGGCATTGTTGACGTTCAAGGTGACAGCTTAAGCAAAATCAGAACTCTAGCTGTAACCTTCGGTGAAAGAAAGGCTGCTTATGCCGCGGCTGCCTTTTTTATCTTTGCCGTCTGTCTATCGCCTCTTCCGTTGATTTTCCGTTTAGTCTCCGTATGGTTTGTTCCCTTTGTGCTGGTAACTGACGTCGGTTTGGTTTGGTGTTCGGCGCGGTTGATTAGAAATCCTTCAAGGGAGAATGCTCGACAAATAAAGAAGATCGTTCTTCTCCTGTTCGTTTTCGGTTTGCTTGCTTTCATTTTCGGAAAATTCGGATAAAAATCACTCAATTTTTTCCGAGTAAGTTTCTGTTAGACGCATATTTTTCGTTTGCGATTTATTTAGGGTCAATTCTGAGGTTGATTTTAACATTGAATCTAAGTGTGTGGTATTTTTGGTTGCCGTATGCAAAATCAGGCTTTTCTTGGCTAGTCTGTTATTGGACGACCCAGACGTTTGAGCTGGTAAGTTGCCAGGTGGTTGTCAACTGTATTTCGGGGTTTGTGAAAAATTGAATTCGGGTCAGTTGATCAAGCATCCCTGTTTGTTTGTCGAAAAATACTGCGATGTAGTCGTAGCGCATAGTGTTGCCTGTTTGGTCGGTGGTGTCGATAAATTCGTCTTCTGTTGCCCAATAGTTTGTTGCCCTGCTTGAGTGAGCGTACTGTTGGGTGCTGGTGTTGTTGACGACGAGTTTGCTGGTTTCCTGCGGGTATAGAGGATCGGTAAGGTTGAGGTTTGAGGGGTAAAGGTAGCTGAATCCAGCGAGCTCGGCGCACGCTCCTGTGGATAAATCGATTACCTGGGGATTTGTAACTTGTGTGCCGTTCTTGAACTGCCAGATTGTTTCAAGGGAAACGTGGGTGCCTTGGATTGCTGTTACGTTCACTTGATAGTATTCAGTGTTGTTGTACTGCAAAAACTCTTTGGGGGTAACAGCGTCGGCACTGCCCAGAACCGTGGAGCCCGACAACTTGTAAGTGAAGGTGTCTCCTACTGTCAGAGATGGGTTTTCTGTTGGGTTTTTGGATTTCTGGGCGCTACTGCCGGCAAAATATAGTGCTGCGACTAAAGCGCCCAAAACTACCGTGATGATCACGACGGTGATTCCCGTGTCTCTAACTAAGTGCTTGTGCTTTCGGCGGGTCATATTCACTCTGAAATCAAATCTATCTTCGCTCTTTGGATTTAAGATTATCTTGAGTCAAACCCCCCAACCCAAACGGTTTTTCAGCGTATAATTTATTTCGGTTGAAGCGGTATTTTGAGCTTTCTTGGTGCTTGTTTGCTAATGACGCTTTACACAATTTAGAATAAGATATTCCACCACTGAATTTATTAATTCCTTATCGACCTAGCGAGTTTAAAATGCGGTTTTCAGAACGATTAACAGGCGAAAACGCTGTCCTCACTGGCAATTTTCTAATACTATTAATAACCTGGGTTCTAATGAACAGCACGCAGCCGATACCGGACACCTTCAGCAGCAAATACTTCATCAGTCTCGGCGCCACGCCATTTGTGCTGTCAATGATGTTTTTCGCAAGCTCGTTAGCTATCGCGTTTGTCCAGTTCCCAGGCGGATACCTTGCTGATCAACATGGCAGAAAATGGCTTGTCGCAATGATGACATTCGGTTTATCCTTCGGCTACTTATTTCTGGTTTTCGCTCCCTCATGGCAATGGGTTGTCTTAGGATTGGTAATTCAAAACCTATGCTTGATTTATCGACCCGCCCTTGTTGCTATGATGCTTGATTCACTTGAACCAGCAAAAAGAGGAACTGGACTTAACTTTTACTCTGTTGTCACGGGTTTAATCGCTATTCCTGCGCCTCTCATAGCGGGAGTTTTGATTCTGGTTAAAGGCAACTATGTGTCGCCTCAGTCTGACTTCGGCATACGAATCGCCTACGCTATCGTGTTTGTTGCTTACCTTGCAGCCTCGTTCATACGGTTGAAACTAAAAGAAACGTTGCCGACAGAGGACCACACGGCCAGACCCAAAATGCTGCAGGCTTTTCGCAAGTATCCAGAAACGGTTAGGGAAAGCCTCAAAGTTTGGGCTCAAGCTCCAAAATCCGCGTATTACCTCTTCTTTACAACCGTTGGCATCAACAGCATTACCGCGGGCTGCCAGATTTTCTTGGTGCTCTACGCCACGGAAACGCTGAAGATAATCGGTTTGCAGTATGCGATTGCAGCAGCTTTCATGGCTGTTGGTCCCGTTTTGCCGGTGCTCATAGCTGGGTTCAGAATGGACATTGCTGGAAGAAAACGCTATCTTCTGCTGGGTTACCTGCTTTACATTCCTGCTATGCTGCTTTTCGTTGTCGCAAACTTTTACCTGCTCCTCATCGCCTTCTTTATTCTGGGGTTAGCCAACATTTTGGAAGCTAACGGTTCACAGGCTCTGCTTGGGGACTTAATCCCACGAGAAAAACGCGGCAAAGCCCTGGGGTGCCTTCAATTCTTCATGTATATAACTCAGGCCTTTGCCTATTTACTGGTCGGCTTCCTTTACTCGTACATTGCAACATGGGTGCCTTTCGTGCTGCTTGCCTTCGCCGCATTCCCCTTAAGCCTAATCGTCGCCACCAAAATTTCTGACCCAAAGATCCAGGAAAACTGACATCAATTTACAAATTGTGAGGGGCACATGACTCGCTGGAAGTCATGTTCTGAACTCCTTAAGCTCAACCGTTTCAGGTTTTCTTCCTTTTCAAGTAAGCCAGAGCAACAGCAACAATCACAATAACTATCACTGCAATTATGACAATTAACGAATCGACTGAAATCGGCGATGTGGATGAAGCGTTGGCTGTAGGTTTGATTGTGGGTGCCTGAGTTACGGTAGGAGCTGAAGTTTTGGCTGGAGCTGGAGCTGGGGTTGGCGTAACTATAGTTTGGGTCGTTGATTGAGCCGGAAATCCAGGCAAGAAACTTGTTGGTTCAGTGGGCGGAGTTGCTGAGGGGTACAGAGTTGGCGTTGGCATTGGGCTTAGTGCGTTTGCGCTTATGTTAGTTGCCACTTGATTTCTGTATATGGCCCACCCTGTTGGGAAGGTTATCGTTCTAACTATTTGTCCGGCGGCGTTTACATCAATCAAAACGGCACCTGCGTTGGTGAAGTTCCAGGGCTGGTTTTCGATGAATTGGTGGGTTGGTGTGCCAAAGTCGCCCAGCCAGTCTCCGTTGGGCAGTAGGTCAGTTGCCCCTAAGTATGATGAGTAGTATTGTATTGGTGCAGTCCAACTTCTGATTATTGTAGCTGTCATGTTCTGCTCATTTAACGTAAATTCTATCATCTGGCTGTTTGAGTCATAGTAGTTGGTTACGTTGTCGAAGTCGTCATTAAACATCGTGAAAACGTCCGGTGCAACCTGCTCAAGATCATGACTGTGGTACCATAGGCTTTCTCCGTTTGGAAGCACAGAACCGTTGGCATCTACAAGTGTGAAGTTGCCAAATTGACCGCAACCCCAAATAATGTTTCCGGTTGTCTGGTTTATTTTATAGAATGTGTTGGTGTTCCGAACATTTAGATAGATAACGTTGTTGTTGTAGTCCCATAGAAGGGCATTAGTGTGAGTGAAATCTATTACCGGCTGTCCGTTATACACAGACGTATTATTGAAAGGATCGGCTTCGCTGAGAGGTAGGTGGTTGAAAGCATCCCACGTCCAAAGCACATTGCCTTGAGCATCGACCTCAAGTATTTTGTCTATCAGGTAGAAATTGTTTCCAACTGGCCTTACATAGTCCTGCAAAGTGAGAAACGTGTTGTTGATCGGGTTATAATCGACGTCGTGATGCGAAATAACATTTGGAAAATCTTGAGTTGTGTTCGAGACAATATTCCAGATGTGCGTTGCCCAATTCGGCGCGATTTGTGACCCACCGCTTAGCTGCGGCTCACCCTCAAATAGAAAATTGTTCTGCGCTATGTTTTTTACGACGCCATAGCCGCTGGTTGAGGCACGAAGGTCCAGCAAGGTGCCGTTTGTGTCCATAATAACCAAATAATTGGTTCCGTTGGGCCCTGACAACCCAAAGGCTATGGGTCCATCCCAAGCGTTTCCATACGTGTCAATCGTGAATGGTAAAGCCGAATTCTGACTGGGTGTCACTTCAATTACGTTTTGCTGAGCCTTAAAGACACCGCTCGCAAAAACAAGAATTACTATAAGTGCAAGGACGACAAAAACCAATAAGCCTTTGTTTTTCCCAAGAATAGAGTACTCCTCCTAAATAGTCTAGTTTAAAGTTCCTTTTACACTTTTCTCCAAAATGCTCTATTCGTACATCTCTTTGATTCATGACAGCATCTTATTAGAGCTTAGTAAAATCATGGCTCGATTGCATCTTTAAAGCGCTAGTCTTTTGGGACTGCTTACCTCAAGAAGCATTTTAGCTGAAAAGGGATTTAGGGGTTACCAGTTCTCTAAAGAGTCTTTAGAAGGGATGCTGTTATTTCAAATCCCCGTTTTGCACTTGACTCTACCTAAACCGTCAGCGATTGTTGTTTTGGGAAAACGAGATAAAATATGACGACGTAAATACTTGCAGAATCAAGGGCTATTAGCTTCCTGGAAAACAGCCTTCCTTGTAATAACCCGTTGTTTCACGGTTATCACCGTTGAGTTTATAAAATGCTTTTTGCTTCATTCAAAAGGCTCTCTCATGGTTTGTTTTTGGAAACGAAGGACAAGTAAGCTATGAAATTAAGGATTTTCGCGGTCTTGTTAATCTTGGTTCTTTTTTTGATTTCAGGAGTGACAGCGCCAATTCGCCTTTCGAGCGGAGAAACATCAAAAATACAGCATTTAATATTCATCGTTCAAGAAAACCATTCATTCGACAATTACTTTGGAACTTATCCTGGAGCTAACGGCATTCCTCCAGGCATTTCGCTTCCATATGCAACCACTGACCTTGCGTTAGGGTACGTTCAACCTTATCACCTCAGCGCTACTGTTCCAGTTTCAATAGTTGGTGATGAGCTACCGCCAGGAGTAGCCGACCCAAGTGACCTTACAGAAGAACTTAGCAATTCTGCCTCCCCATTTCATCTGAGCGCCCAATCTACCGTCAATCTCGATCACTCAGCCACAGTAGCCCACGAAGCTTACGACAACGGCAAAATGGACGGCTTCGTCGTAGCAGAAGGAAGCTCGGTAACAATGGGTTATTACGATAGAAGCGATATCCCATACTACTGGGATTACGCGGGTCATTATGTTCTTGACGATAACTTTTTCTCTTCAGAGATGGGCCCAAGCCTTCCAAACCACTTGTACATAGCTTCGGGCACCGACGGCCCAGTAAATTCTACTGCGCCGTGGATTTCAAGCGGAAATATAGTTGATAACCCGCCTAACACTGAGTTAACCGGCGGCGACTTCTTGGTGAACTGGCCTGGCGCAAGCTTTTCGTGGGCAACCTTGGCGCAGGAGCTTTCCGCCGCCCAAGTGTCTTGGAAATGGTACGACGGAAACACCGATCCGACTGCAGCCACCTATTGGGATCCTCTTCCTTTGTTTGATTATTTCCAGAATCATCCTAACGAACTTACGGACCACGTTAAGAGTACAAAAGATTTTGTAAATGATATTCGGAACAATAGTTTGCCCGCAGTATCCTGGATTATGCCAGGAGCGTGGCAACCTCCAACTGAACCAGCGGTCTTCGCAAACCAATCGGTCAGCGAACATCCCCCTGCACGCCCTGATGCTGGAATGGATTATGTCTCATACCTTGTGAACCAAATCATGAACAGCACATATTGGCCGTCGACCGCAATCGTAATGACTTGGGATGATTATGGAGGCTTTTATGACCACGTTGCTCCACCGCAGATTGATCAAAGCGGTTTAGGCTTCAGAGTACCAACAATAGTTATTTCTCCCTGGGCCAAGCCAGGCTTCATTGATCATACGCAATACGAATTCTCGTCTATGCTTGCTCTTGCAGAACACACTTTCAACGTTACAAGCTTACATACGAGGGACGCTATCTCCAACGACATGAATGATTCTTTTGATTTCAGCCAATCACCTCAATCCACACTTATCGAACCTGCGGATTTTGTTGCTCCATCTCCAGTTACTACTCCAACGCCTACGCCGATTCCAACTCCAGAACATCCTCCAGTGCCTACGCCCACTTACCATCCAACCTACCCGCCTTCTTCCGTTTCTCCAACCCCTCCAACGAACGCGCCAACACCAACTCCGACAAGTTCGCTTTCAGTTACACCGTCATTGTCACCTTCAAACTCGCCGAGTTCAAAACCAATGGCATCTTACGAAAACCTTGAGGTTATGGCTGCAACAATTCTTGTCATAATAGTGCTTTCAGTCCTGATTCTATTGGTGGCTAGAAAACGCTTGAGCCAAACCAGACTTACTCCTAAACCAAACCGTATGAAAACAGAAATTGGAAAAGAAGTGTACCAGTAACCAAATATTTTACATGCTAGCTACTTACAAATATAATAGCATGAAATTATTCCTATTCTAAAATGAAAACGTATAAATAAATTCAAGAATACTCGGCAAAGAAGTGTACCATAAATGAACTTGAACAATTTTACCATTAAATCACAAGAGGCCATTCAGAAAGCCACGGAAATTGCCACTGCAAAACAGAACCAGTCAATTGAACCTTCACATCTATTGAAGGGAATATTGATGGTTGACGAAAATGTGGTTCCCTATTTATTGAAGAAATTAAATGTAAACTTTGATGATTTTTCAAAGTCGCTTGACAAGCTAATTGATTCCTTACCTAAAGTTAGTGGCGGACAACAATATCTATCATCTAATTCTAATCGGGCCCTTCAGAAGGCAGAAGAAATAGCTTCAGAATTCAAGGATGAATTCATTTCTATCGAGCATCTATTGCTGGGAATCTTGACGCTAAATGATGCGGCGTCTAGATTGCTCAAGGACAACGGGGTCACCGAAAAGGATTTGAGGACAGCTATCACGCAATTGCGGAAAGGATCGAAGGTTAATTCTCAAACTGCAGAAGAGACGTACAATGCATTGAGTAAATTTGCCTTGAACCTAAATGACATGGCTAGAAAGGGAAAACTTGACCCTGTAATTGGTCGCGACGAGGAGATCCGAAGAGTCCTTCAGATCCTATCACGAAGAACCAAGAATAATCCGATTTTAATCGGAGAACCAGGCGTAGGCAAAACCGCAATCGTAGAGGGACTTGCTCGCCGCGTAATCGATGGAGATGTACCTGAGAATCTGAAATCAAAGCAAATTTATTCACTAGATATGGGCGCCCTCATCGCCGGTGCAAAGTTTAAGGGTGAATTTGAAGAGCGTTTGAAAAGTGTTGTAAAGGAAGTCGTTTCAGCCGAGGGCGAAATAGTTCTATTTATAGACGAGATTCATACGCTCGTCGGAGCTGGTGCAAGTGAAGGAGCAATGGATGCAGCTAACATACTAAAACCCGCACTCTCTAGAGGAGAATTACGTGCGATCGGCGCAACCACTCTAAATGAATACCAGAAGTATTTTGAAAAAGACAAAGCTCTTGAAAGACGGTTCCAACCAGTTATGGTCAGCGAACCAGATACATTGAATGCTATTTCTATACTTCGAGGTCTAAAAGAACGTTATGAAACATACCATCACGTCAGAATCAAAGATGAAGCAATAATTGCCGCTGTTGAACTTTCGCAGAAATACATTTCCGCCCGTTTCCTTCCGGACAAAGCAATTGACTTGATTGACGAGGCCGCATCGAAACTTCGACTTGAAATAGATTCTGCTCCTGAAGAACTTGAGACAATAGACCGAAAGATTCGCCAGTTAGAGATTGAACGTGAAGCAATTAAACGCGAGAAAGATGAGGTGAAGCTTAAATCGCTTAATGAAGAGATCGCGAACCTCACTGGAGAACGTAATCAGCTCAGAGCGAAGTGGCTGTCTGAAAAGGACCTAGTTGAACAGATACAGATAAAAAAGAACGAAATTGAACAGCTCAAGTTTGAAGATGAAAGCGCAAACCGCATTGGCGATCTTGGGAAGGTCGCAGAAATTCGCTACGGCAGAATTCCCGAAGCAGAAAAAACCATTAAAACTCTAGAGAAAAAACTGTCAGAGCTGCAAAAAGGATCAGCCATGGTTAATGAAGAGGTCGATGCTGAAGAAATTGCCGAGGTAGTTTCCCGCTGGACAGGTATCCCAGTCAGCCGAATGCTCCAAAGTGAAAAACAGAAATTGCTCAATATAGAAACAGAACTTCACATGAGGGTTGTCGGACAGGACGAAGCAATCAACGCAGTATCGGATGCTATTAGGAGAAACCGTGCAGGTTTGCAGGATCCCAAACGACCAATCGGATCTTTTATCTTCTTAGGTACCACGGGGGTTGGAAAAACCGAGTTGGCAAAAGCTTTAGCTGAATGCCTATTCAATAACGAAAACAGCATGGTAAGAATTGACATGTCGGAATATCAGGAACGGCACACCGTCTCAAGGCTCATCGGTGCACCTCCTGGGTACATAGGTTACGAGGAAAGTGGACAGCTAACAGAAGCTATCAGAAGAAAACCATATGCTGTTGTGCTTCTCGACGAAATTGAAAAAGCCCATCCGGACGTTTTCAATATCTTGCTTCAGGTGCTTGACGATGGTAGATTGACCGATAACAAGGGCAGGACAGTGGACTTCAAAAATACCATAATCATAATGACCTCAAACATCGGTTCCCACATAATTCAAGAAAACCTCGAAAAAGTAAATGATCAAAACCGCGAAGAAATCTTAAATCAAACAAGAGAACAAGTCTTCGATTTGCTGAAAAAAAGCATTAAGCCAGAATTCCTGAATCGTATCGATGAGATAATCATGTTTCAGCCGTTGACCCGGGAAGAAGTGCGGAAAATAGTAGAACTTCAACTAAAAACCATCCAGAAGACCCTTGAAAAGAGCAGCATCAAAATGACTTTCACTAAAAAAGCCGTCGATTCCATCGCCACCATCGGTTATGACCCTCAGTTCGGTGCGAGGCCAATAAAACGTGTTATTCAAAGAAACTTGTTGAATGAATTGTCAAAAATGATCCTTGAAGAAAAAGTCGATAGAAACTCGATAATTGTTGTCGATGAAAAGGACGGTAAACTGGTATTTAAAAATAAATAATAAGAGTTGCTGTAGGCAGTGACTCCCTGATTGCTATTCAGGAAGGCCTCACAGCTTTCTACTCTTGCTTAAAGGTAGAACATGAGTCGATGGTGCTTTTCGGTCCTGTAAAATGAGTAGACTAATCCCATTAAGACAGCGAAGGAGGCAATAGCGGTTACAGCGAAGACGCTAGGCAGGACGCTGTTAGCGATGACTAGCATATACAGCAATAGAACCCCAACGGCGTATGCTCCGGCACTTGCAATTAATTTTGTTTCTACATTAAGAGTCATTTTTTCACCCTTATCTCATGTATTAAATCTCATTATATAAGTTTTGGGATTCTGGTTCAAGATTTTAAGACTGTTGAACAGTACTATTAATTGTCAAAATGTATTTTCAATCTTCCCCCAAATTCCTTTGCTTGAAGGGTTTTACGGAAGCTTGAAATGGACGATGCCAACTGACGGGGGCTTCCTTACTTAATGCTACGTTTTCAAGCATGGCAATACGCCAAGACCAACCATCCAAAAGGCACAAATTCTTATTGCTTAATGATTGGAAAGCTGGAAAAAGAAGTAGGCAATAAAATTTTATAGAAAAACACATCCTGTCAGAGTACTTACCTTATTGTACAGACAAAGTTTTTAATAGTTTTTGAGCGCAATTATTAATCAAGTGGTTACATTGAGCTGCAATAGTATTGACGGTTCGGTAGAATTGTTAGATGGTTCGGTTCTAAAAGTTGCTGTAAGCATCATAGATGCTCGCGAGGGCGGCTTCTCTGTATTTGGCGGAGTAAATATTGTTGTCAAGCATACAGGAGGCATTGCCATAACAAAAGTCGGGGCAAAAGCGTCTGAAATGGTAAAGGACAAGCCTCTTTTCCAGGCAGGTGAACAACCGACCGATGGATGGCAGATTGTTGATATTATCAAATTTACTCTAGCCTCCTCAGAGACTAAAGTAGAAACAACAAAAGGAGCATTCATGGTTACGCTAAAAGCAATACCTTCAATGGCTGCAGTAAATTCGAATTACAGAAATGAACTTAATGAGCCTGCTTATGTTGTTAATTGGTCCCCTATAGTCAGTTGGAAACGTGCTGTTTAAGGCGAATAATATTTATGTCGGTTGATTCGCCTTTTTTGTTTTGCAATATTTTCCAGCCAGAAAATGCCAAAGGCATTCATTCCCTTGCCCAGAATATTTTTGTCGTTAAATCGTTTGCGACCACGGCAAGCGCAGTTTTAGCCTTTCCAAACATCAGTGTTACAAGGACCATGAGCACTTTTGGCGGAGGGCAGTATGTAAGCACCATAAACACCGTTGATAGGCAACTATTCGATGGCTTCGAACATGTTACAGGTGCTGTTGGCTTATCGTTAGCTGATAAATCCCAAACTCCTCGTGTAATCGCGAAGCTGAAAAAACTTGGTCTTATAGACGACGACCTTTGCTTTAAAACTCTTGATTCCCTGTTGACCTTTGATGGACTTCTATCGCAAGTTAATCAAGACGGCAAGCTGTTAGCCGGGGATTTTGATTTAATCCGAAACATTCTAACATTATTCTCCAGAATTAAGCTTAATCTGTCTCAAAAAGGGGTTCTGGCAGAATATTGCGAATATAGGACGGAATCAAACTACTTTTGGCTGATCGGAATAACAGGCACTTCGTTCAATTACTTAAATTACTTAGCCAGTACTTTCTCCACTTCTTCAAGCACCCTTACACAGTCTTCTAACGTGGATTTCATGAAGTCTTCTGGGTAATCCATTTTCCCCAAAAAGTAAAGATGTAAGCCTTCGGTTTTCGAAGCAAAATGCAAGGGATTATCAAAGTGTGAATCGAGAAGTAGCTGTTTTAAATTGGAGTCTTCCTTTAATAACAGTTGAAACAGCTCAGCAAATTTTTCTTTTTTAACCGCAACTGATGCAACCTCTACTATTGACCATGCATTTACTAACGAAGATAAAGCTCCCCAAACATCTTCTGATGCTTGAACATAATCGGTTTCCAGAAGATGCTTTCGAGCGTCTAAAACGTGCTTTCCAAAACGCGTAAGATACAAGGGGCGTCTAATAGTCACCATGCCTTCACAGTAAGCTGGATGATAACTAAAGAGTTTTGGTTTGATAGCTCAAGCAGAGCTCCCAAAAATGCTTGCGAAGGGAGTACTTTCCGTGTGTGTGGCAACCTTAGTGACTTTGGCACCTGAAAACGTCACAGCGTCAGCACGAATCTTTTCCGAAGTACAAGCTATTTCTTGCACAGGTAACTGTTGCATGCTTTGAATCCTTTCTGAATCACGATTGAATGCTTCTTTCCTATGTCAACGAATGGAGAGAGAAAAACAAAAGATAGTCTCTTGGTTTCGCCATTTACACGAAATTGAACCTTTGTCTTTCCATCTGAGGTTGGCTCAAGTGTCCATTTTCCAGTTCCCACAAACTCACCCGCATATTCCTCTTCTATCGATTCAGCTTCCACAATCTTTGTTATCTTGGCAGAAAACTTTAGTGTCATTTTATCGTGAATTATTATGTCAAAAATTGCGCCTTCCTGGTCCATTGGTTTATCTCCTCTTGGCTTAAATTCAAAATAAGGCATCCACCAATGTGTGACCCCTGCGTACTCATCCAAAAGAGCTCTGTAAAATACTGTAGGCGGAGCACTAATGATGGCTTCATCAGTAACATCAAATTTTGGCATAACACCAAATTACTTCCCTCCGCTTAAAGCATTTTCTCTT
>Ga0187874_10000921_pt1 | contig 31259 bp, 27 predicted proteins | sample June2016WEW_16_1_3_FD_132993 | JGI IMG/M metagenome (GOLD analysis project Ga0187874, IMG submission 132993) | Peatland microbial communities from SPRUCE experiment site at the Marcell Experimental Forest, Minnesota, USA - June2016WEW_16_150 | ecosystem: Environmental > Terrestrial > Soil >... | reverse complement strand
GCGCCAGCTACGGTTGTGGGGCTAATTGAAACTACTTGGGAAGTGCCAGAATCAACCCATCCTCCACCGCTGACGACACCATATGTTGATGTTACAGTTAAGTAGTATTGGTGTTCCCAAGTGGCGGTCTCGGTTATATTTCCGTTAATATTTGCTGTTGAGGGATTATTTGGTCCAGTGTAGCTTCCCGGTCCAGTGCCAGTCCATCCTTGGAAGATATAGCGTTCACCTTGAACCGGCGTCGGCGGCGTTGCAGTTATGGTGACTGCTTGGCTTTCGTTGTAAGAAGAAGAACCGCTTGTCGGAGTGACGGTTCCATAGTTGGTTGCCATTGTCAACTGGTATTGTAATTGTCCGATGTAACCACCGCTAACCGCAACATCGTCAATGTAATAATTCCAACTATCATTTGGGTTAGCGACTGATTGACTGCCGCCGATAACTGCATTGTATGGTGTCCTATCAGCGTTATATGTTGTAACGTTCAGAGTAGAAACACCATTTAGGTATAATTGTTCTACACCATTTTTTTGATTGTATGTACCTGTAGTGTGTGCCATCTCAACACAGTTCCAGCCGATTGAAACCGGATGAGCGTCTGACGTTTTATTGTCATTGCTAATAGAAAATGAAAAACCCCCTGGTGGTGATGAAACGTCACGGTAATATAGCCCCCAGTAAAGCGTACCTTGTACATTGAATATGCATATTTCTCCATCTCCGAAGTCGGGGCGACCGATCGTAGAGAATCCGCCTACCGCGTAGTAGTCACCATTTGTTGAAGGAACACTGGTCGAGTTTACGTAGACATATTCTCTAAAGTCTATCGGGTTCGGCAGCGCACCCGACAATGATTGATTATCCAAATTTCCAGGGGTTTGTCCGAAATTGATGCTTTCAACACTGTAGACTCCGTTGTTAACGGTTTGACTTTCTATGAAAAACGTGCTAGAGGAGCCGTAGTAAGACTCCCAAGCGTTTAGGTTGCCGCTTTCAAACCCGTCGCTCAATATATAAGCTGGGGCCGCACTTGCAACCTTGACATTATCTAGCGAACAAGTTAGTAAAACAATACTTAAACATACCACAAGCATCGGAAGAAATAATTTTTTCTTCATTTTGAATACAGTCCATCTTAACTCGTACATTTTAAGATTCTAACAAGTCTTTAAACCTTGTTCTAATTTTGCTGACTGTTTACGTTTTCACGTTGTTTCGCATCTAAACCTTATTTTTTCGAGTGGTATATGATTGATTGCATGTTAGGGCTTGGAGTTGCAAGTCCGGCCAGGCTGAAACATGTTTTCTTCAAATTCGCGCGCATGCGTGCTCCTGAAATGGTGAAAAATGGTTTTAATTCCGCTTTCTGCTATGGATCACGTTTCTAATCACATACTGTTAATGGTCAACATACTACACAGTGCAGGGAAAAATGGCGTTATCAATTTCAAAATTATTAAATCAGTTAATATAACTTGAATTAAGGAGACATGAAAATGAGCTTTAAACAATTAGAGGTTGGACGAGTTTTTCTTGTGCGGGCTAAGCATGATTCAGAAATAATCAAGGTTGTAACTGAATTGGCAAAAGAGAATGCGATTATGACCGCAAGCTTTACAGCAATTGGTGCTTTGAAATGTGCGAAGCTTGGATTTTATGACCAAGAAAACCATGAGTATTTGGAGACTTTACTTTTGGCACCGCAAGAGATTGCAACTTGTGTGGGCAACATTTCCATTAAGGACGGTAAGCCTTTTGTTCATGCCCATGTAGTTCTGGCTGACCACAATGGCAATACGAAAGCTGGACATCTGCTTGAGGGAAAAGTTTTCGCTACCGAAGTTCACCTAACTGAACTATTGGGAGAAAAACTAGAACGGAAAAATGACCCTGTAACTGGCCTGTCCCTTTGGAACATATAATTTTATGTAAAAGCGCATTATAGATGAATGCTCAAAATTACATTATAGGAAATGAGTCCCATGCTTACTAAAATGAAAAAAGATTGGTGTTGTCATTTCCCTTTCTTAATTGCTGAAAAAATACTCAGTTCGTTTAAGCAGTAACGTTTTAATTTTGAAGCATAAGCAAAATACTTTATTTTAATCACATTACATAATAAAATTGACTAAACTAAATACCGATGTTAATTTTATTAATATTTCAAAGTGAACAATTGTATGATCCAAAAAATCACCATTAACCAATTCTCGGGGCTAAAATAAAAACTTGATGAAAAACAGCTAGCTAATAAAAAACACAAAAATGAAAAAAGAAAGTTTATGGCTGCCATTTCTCAATGAGATACTTGGGTATCTCACTGCTGTCTCTTGGGCCGACCATGACTTTCCAGCCGCTGAGTTCTTCGATTTCACCGCTGATTCTTGACGCTTTGCCAGGGATGATGAGTTTGCGGTGTTTTACTTTGCCTTCTACGCCTGAGGCTTTGATCGCGTCGGCTACGCGTTCCGCGGTTAGTTTTCGTCCTGCGACGCCACTGTCGATTGCTGAGCCTTCAGTTTCAACCACGATTAGGTAAGCGTTGAGTTTGCTGCTTTCAAGGTCAGAGGCAACGGTGTAGTATGTGAGGGCAAAGTTTGTGGTGAACATTACAGGCGAGTTCTCGTCGGGTGTCCCGAATACTTTGAGGCCTGGAGCTACAGCGACGGGTTTGCGTGGGTCAGTGTAAATGTTTTGCCTTAGCACCGTTTCTGGCAACAGTGACCAGCCGCTTACACTGTGCATAACGAGCACGTCCGCGTACCGTACGGTAAGCATTGACGCTAAGTACGCTTCACGCCATTTTAGCAGGTCTTCAGCTGATGCAGCGTCTTCCCAAGCGACCATGGGGACTCCGATTAGGGGGAACCCTGCTAGTTCTTCGCCGCCTTTGGTTGCTGCCCTGCGAAGCATCGTGAAGTTGTTGATTGTGTCAGGTAAGCCTTCGTTCGCGAAAGTGCCTGGGTCTAAAACCAAGTTGGTCACACCATAAGCCATCAGTGTCTTTGCTAGTGAAACCAAAGTGTTCAAGTCGTTTGGTGCAGATGCAACTAATGGGCAGTCGTACATCAACGCGAGTTCCGCCATGTCTTTCCAGTTGCTCTGGGTTGCCGCGTAAAGTAGCGGTCGCGCTTTTGGTGCCGCCATTAAGCCCGCTTCAGCAATTGCAGGGTTTAGGGTGCAGAGTATCAGGGGCAGTTTGGTTGTTTCAGCGATTTTTTTGACAACTGCCTTGAATTTGTCCGCGTCTCCGGATGTGCATCTTACAGCAATCATGTCAAGTCTTAGCGTGTTACCGATGTACTCGAAGTTGAAGTTCTCTGTGTATTGCACACGCGAGACGACTTCTTGCATTGGCATTTCGTCCGTCACATCAATTGCGATGGCTGTCGGGTTCGTGTAGGTGAATTCATGGCGGTACATGACAAGTTTGCCGCCGAGTTTCTTTGCTTTGTCACCATCTCCGACAATGACTTCTTTAACGGCGGGTTTCAACAGATCTTTGAGTTTTGCGTATGCTTTCTCATTTTCCTTCTTCAGCAGTGGCGGGCAACCGTCAATGTTTACTTCGCGGTTAACGATTTTTGTGGCGAAGGCCATGCAGTTGTCTTGGCCGCATTCTTTGCAGTTGATTTTTGGAAGCAGTTTGTAAATGTCAATGGGACTTAATTCTTTTAATCCAGCCTTCTTTTTCTCGCTCATTGCATTCCAACCCCTTTAGCCTTCAATGTAATCCAGTCAGCATGCTTGGATGCGTCTGCTTTTTTGCCGCTTGTCAGATAATTCGTCACGTCTTTGAGTGTTTTTACCGCTGCTGGATGCATCATCATAAACAAGTCAACGCCTGCCAGCAACAGTGTTAAGGCTGTTGTTACTTCCCAGAGTGGGCCTCGGAGCTCGCGTGGTTCCCATTCAGCGGACATTTTCAGCCATGCTTCACGTGCAGCCCAAGCGTTAGTTGTTCCCGAAGACATCGGGTGGGCCAGTTCCAGGTCGCCCATTAATCCGCCGAGTCTTGCGCGTTCCATGTTTGTGAATGCGTAGTCTAAGCCGTAGCCTAACGCTGCAGTGGTTAAGTCCATTACGATGTCTTCTCTGCCAAGAAAGTCGTATAAGCGCCTGTTAAGTTCCCGTGCCAGATTAAGGTCCATCGGAGTGAATGAGAGTGCTACATGCCCGTTTTTCTTGACGAATTTTGCGCAGCGTTCAACATCCATGTCTCCGGTTATTGAACTGATGAGGAAGCGTTCTCCTGGGAAAGCCTCGCAGACTGCTTCGAAAACGTCGGCGTCTTTAATTGGGTCACCGCATCCCCCTATGACTAGTGGCACGTCAACGGCCTGCAGAACTTTTTCGACTGTTTTCACCGCGTCTTTCGGTGTGGCGTTTTTGAGCAATGGGTCGATGCTGATTAAGTGGATTGTAACCATGTCAGCCTTAAACTGGTTTACCGCAAGTTTCGCCCAAGCTGCTGGGTCTCCAACGACGTCTTTAACGTGCATTTTCACTGCTTTGCTTAATGGTACTTCCATGTCGAAAACGTCAAGGGTGATGACTGGCTTGTGAGTGGTTGGCCGCTCGAAATTATAGAATGCAGGTGACGTTTCGCCGCCTATGGTGAATGATGTTCCCCGTGTTCCCCCTTCCTTTCGGGTTGCTCCGAGTTTGACTTCTGCTATCTTGTTAGGGTAGGTTTCAACTGGCGGGATGAAAGCTGTTTGAAGTATCGCTGTCGGTTTCCCGCCTGTAACTGCGGCTGGAAGCTTTAGCTTGGGCATTATTTGCCCGGCCATTCCAGGCTCGAAGATTAGCTCTAGCTCTTTGACGTCAATTTGGAAGTCTTCTATCTCGATTTGCTTGAACTTCGAGAGTGCATCAAGTAGCTCTTTGCTGAGTTTTAGTTCTTCATCGTCTTTTTTCTTGTCGCCGTCTGTAGGCAACTGTGTCACCGCTTGTCTTTGTCGTCTTTGATTGTTTGGATTATGACTTTGTTGGCGTAAATCTTTGCGTCTTTGAGTATGATTCTGAAGCCGCCCGCCATTATTGGCAGTGTGCCTGCGGTTGCAACTGGTATCATTGTACCAACTGCTTCTTCGTTGACTTGAACTGCTTGCGCTTCTGGTGCTGGTGCTTCTTCAGCTGCTGCCCATCTTGCTACGACTGGGTGGTCCTTGGTCTTCAGGAAAGCTTTGAGTTCATCAACAGTTTTTGCGTCTTCTTCTGTCGCTACTTTGTCAACTAGCTCAGGCGGTATGAAGTCCTTAACGCGTTCTTTGACTTCTTTGGGCACCCAAACGATGCGATTCCATCCGCCGTCCGCTGCGAAAAATTTCTTGCTTCTCATGTATTCAATGGACATTCCGTGGAATCCATCAATTTGTCTTCCGCCTGCCGCTGAGTCTGCGATAGTGCTGAATGGTAAACCATTCACGGTTGTGCCTTTGAAGCTTCTGTGGACGACTGCTAATCCCTCGACTTCTGGGATGTAGAAGGCTACGGCTTCGAAACATCCGCAAGAAGTATGTGGGTGGTCGAATGCTGTGTAGAGCCAGACTTGATTAACTTCGCCCATGCTGCGTTTCTTTGCGGTTTCGTTGACGCCGGAGAATTCGCCTTTTTCAGCGTTTATCATTTCGCCTCTGGGTATAGCGAAGACGGGCCCTTTTGGGTCTATGCTTGCTGAGGCTTTGCCGTCAAACCAGCTGATGGCGCCGCAGTTGCTGTACCTTTGCGGTGTGATTACGCAGACGTGGCTTGGCGCGAATGATTGGCATAGAGCGCAGCCGTAGAATGTGTCGACGTCTTCGTCTTTGAGTCCTCGTGCTTTTGCGTCGCGTGATTCGTAAGCTTGGATGGCTTCTGGGTAGAGTTCATCAAGTTTGGCTGTGTCTGTTATAAAGGTGATTTGTACTTTCTCGATAATCGGGAGTTCACTCTTGAATAAGCGGTACAGAACTTTGCCGATTGGTTCAAAGCTGTTTAAGCCTTTTTGGAATGATTTTTTGCCGATGCGTATCCAGATGTCGTAGCGCTGATTCAGATGCATGAAGCCTTCGATGTAGTTTAGATAGCCGTGGATGCGTCTTTCAACGACACCTTCAAGGCCTTGGTCAAGTTTTGAGCCTGCAGCTTCGACAAGGATGCCGAGAGGGTATGCTCCGCCTTCCTTCATGTCCTTTATGTCGGGGCCGATTATGGTGATTTTTCCGTCGTCGATTTCGCTCATGGGTTTTACTTTGGCTAGTTCAAATTTTTGTTTGACTGCGGGTCCGCCGAGTTCAACTTGCATGTCGTTTCTTCTGATGCGTTCTCCTTCGTAGATTACTCCTACATCAACGGGTATATCTTTAAACATTGACATTTTTTATTGTCCTCCTTCAAATTTTGAAGTTATGACTTTGAGGTTTGCAGCCCATTCCTCGAGGGTTGCGTTTGGGAAAGACCAGCTTGCATGAGGATGATACAGGTTGTCCAAGGTCATGGTTTTCTGGTCCGGAGCGAAGTGCATGAATCCTGACAACATGAGTTCTTCCATGTAGTATGGGAGCCCCACAAGCATGACAAGGTCATATGGACCTTTGCCGTCGAGCCCCTTCCATTTAGGGTCAACGATACGGTTGCCTATGTCCATTGCAGACATGAAACCAGCTGGCTGATAACCGCGTTTTAAGAATTCGCCGACCATATGCGCAGTGGCGACCACTGGAACTTTTGATGCGTTAGCGAAGTCAATCAGGTAGTCGATTAGCTCTTTGCCTTCCATCCAGCGTTCAGTTGCGTAGCTGCCTACTATGAGCAAAGGGCGTGTGGCTTTTTTGATCATTGCTACTACTATCTCGGGTTTATTTATCGGGTTTGCTTTTCTTGTTGCTGCTATTTCAGCACATTGCCAAGGTTCGCATGACATGCCTTATCACCCTTTCATTTTACGGATCATTCTTGGAAGCAAGGTCGGGTCAGGAATTACTGTTTCCTTCCATTCGTGTGCTTCCAGTATCTTGCTGAATTCGTCTTTCAGAGTCATCGGGACATCGGCCATTGTTCTTACGAACAGGTGCAAGTCTTGGGGCATGCAGCCGTAGTAACGCTTGTGTAAATCAACGTAGTGACTTAGTTTTATGCTTCGCCCTTTCCATGTGTCGTTGGGTCTGATGCAGAGTTTTGCAATTGAAACCATTGCTTCCTGCGGCGTTTCAACTGTCTGGAATAAGTGTTCAGGCGCCGGGCCTACGTTGACTTTGTTTCCTGTGCGTGCATCGTAAACTTCCCAATCTTCAGGCTTGTCTTCCCTGCCGAGAAGCATACGTCTATATTTTACGCCGTGGGGACCAACCAGCACTGGAACGCCTAAGCGCCAGAATCCGGCTGCTATTGCAGCGGCTTTTTGTGAGTATGCGCCCCAAGCTAAGCCTACTGCGCCGAGACGGTTATAAATGTAATCTGCGATTTCCTCGTAGTTACCTCTGAGATTGCGTTTTGCGAAAATGTTTGCTACTTTGATTGCTGCGCCCGCGATGTGACTGTTGGCCACACATGAGCCGACATTGAGGACTCCTCCAGCTTCGAAGCCGCCTGGGAATTCCTCGTAAAGAGTTTTGCCTTCGCTGTTGCGGTAGCTGCCTGCGGTCATAGCTGAGCATCCAGACACTACAACAATATATCGTCTGCTGGCGAATTCTCTGCATATATCGTAGACATCTTTGCCACCTTTCGGATAGTTACTGCAACCCACAACTGCAAGTATGCCAGGGATTTCTCCGAGCACAATTGGGCTGCCAACATTGCGGATTTCAACGTCTTGAACTGCGCCTCTGCCGACTCTACAATAGTTGTTTTCTGCAAGCATGAATTGCTCGCCTGCTTTCACTATAAAGCTGTGGACGTTCATTTTAACTGGACAAGCTTCTTCGCATCTTCCGCATCCGATGCAGTATTCATAGAGGTCGGTGAGTGGGACCATGTTGCCTTCTGCGGCTGCCTTTATTGCTTGAGGTAGTTTGAGGTCTTGCGGACAGCTTCTGCGGCACATGTTGCATTGTCGACAGGTCTTAGCAATTTGTTTAATCTCGTCGATGCTTGGAAGATTCTTCATCTTCTTACGGATTGGCGCGACTTGTTGTGCAACTCTGACTGCTACTTCACCGACCTTTTCTGGGTCAAGGATCAAAACGCCTGGGACTTTGCCGCTTACGAGGTCAGAGACAATTTCATCTGCCGGGTCGTCTGTGCGGTTCTTGAAGCCCATGCAATTCTTTTCTGAGGCGGCGATGACTGGAGCGTGAACTTTCTGTGCTTCGTCAAAAATGTCTGTGCGGACACATTGCTCATCGAGAACAACTACATCTGCAAATCCGCCTCTTACGAAACGTAGTTGCCAACTGATTGGGCCTATGATTCTTCCGCGGTTATAGTACCGGGTTATGTCATGTGCTGTGCAACATAATCCGACGACTTCAATTTTATCGTCAACTTTGTGGTCTTTCGCATAGTCGATAATTCCGATTGATGGAATTACGTTGTGCCCAATAGCCATGATAACTGGTTTAGACAAGTCCACGCTTCCGATTCCTAACGAAACAAGTGGAGCTTCAGGCTCAGCTTTCGGGAAGCCTAATGTGGAAACTTGGGCGATGTCGCCAACTTCCATGCCTATGTGATCAATCATGCCGGCATGGAATGCTTTTGATTCAAAATCAAGATTGTTACCCTCTTGGCCTGTGTGGGCGACTGCAAGGCATTGTGTGATTTCTTTTTCAGCGTATTCTAAAACCTCATCTAAGTCGCCGAGTGTTTCTGGCTTTATACCTGTAACTAACCGCGTGATTGGTGCTTCAACTTTTATGTTTAAGCCGCCGATGTCTAACGGGAATCTACGTCCGTATTTTTCAATTAGGTGATGAATCATGTGGCGTGAGTGGGCGGTGTGTGTGGCAGCTCCAATGCAACATGCTAAAAGTACTATGCGTGAGGATTGGGCACCGATGTCTATTCCACAAGCGCCACGTTTGCCAGCTGTCAAGTCGCATTTTCCAAAAGTGCATAGGCAGCAAAGGTCACAGTCAGGCATATAGAATGGCTTGTACCTATTGAGGAGCTTCATGTCCCAGTCTCTAAGGGTGGACATCGAAGGCATTGGTGTTGGGCCCATAGGTTCAGTGTAGTTTTCGTTGACAACTTTTCCTATGGAAACTTGAAGATTTTTTATGAGACTATTGTTTGTCTTTAATTCGTCAATTTTTACATTAACGTTTTTAGTAGTCAAATTAAAGAAACCTCTGTAAAGGTTTACCTATAAACTGCCTTACTTTCTTTTTAAACCTTTCCAGATTTCAAGGCAAAAGTCATGTTACACTTGCAGAAATGCCAAGATTCGGAAAAAATGTGTAAAGAAAGCGGTTCACAATGTAAACATCTTGGCGCTAAAAGTAGCCAAGCATCTTCATTATAGCCTTCACTGAAAGGTACGCCTTACTATCACTTGGCAAATCAAGCAGCGATCTCCCATTAAGAACATACTCATCTAAATCTTCGTCCTCAACGATTTTTCCCAAAAACTTGAACCCCAAGTCAGCCTCTGCCTGCATCCCCAACTCTGCCGGAAAACGGTAACCGCCGATCAAATAGAAATTTTCAAACTTCATATCAACTTCTTTAGCTATCTTAAAAGCTCTTTTAACGTGGTCAAAGGACTTCTTAGAATGGTCAAGAATGTCAAATACATCGTTAACGTTTGAAGTGATTCGCCTGTTCAGATTTTCAAGTCCAGCTGGAGAATCAACCAAGATGAATCTGTAATTTTTGGTCAACGATTCCAACGCCCCTTTCAGCGCGGAATTCGGCATGCAGTAGCATCCCTCAACCCATTTGGTGCCCACCGCGAGGAAATCGAAATTTTTGCTTTCAAAGAGACCGCTTTCCCAAATGCGGCTTTCGATGCGTTCGGTTGGGGGAACGCCGACTGTAGTGCCTCCTTGCTCTATGAATGTGCTGACAAGTAGTTCGGCGATTGTTGATTTTCCTGCCTCTTTGAGGTCTATTCCAAGCATTTCAGCAAGGTTCTGGTCTGGGTCAGCGTCAACCAGCAAAAGGGGCGATTGGCCTGATTCGATAAGAGTTTTGGTCATTAAAGCTGTGAAACTGGATTTTCCGGTTCCACCGCGGCCAATTGTCACAAGAGTTTTCATCGAATAAACCTCAAAGTCATTAGTGCGATTTCTTTATCAGAAGCTCGCATATATTATCTATGGTTTTGACAGCTTCAATTTCCATGTTTTTGAGCGGGGTTTCACCTAGCATGTCAGCTTCGATGACTTTTTGGTCGAACGGCACAAAAGTGAGTAAATGCAAACCGTTCTTTTCAGCAAAGCTGCTGATTGCTTCCTTCTGAGCTTCGTTCATAACCCGGTTGCCAACCAGATAAAGCTGTTGCATCCCAGCGTCTTTAGCCATGTCATGTATGTGCTTAGCAATCTCCAAAGACTTCAGGTTTGAGTCGGCCACAATTAGCAGCGTATCAACTTGCCTTGCGGTACCCCTACCGATGTGCTCAACACCCGCCTCCAGATCCAAAACAACTGCCTCATCCCGTTCAACAACCAAATGCCGCAGCAAAGCTCGTATGACAGCGTTCGGTGCGCACATGCATCCGGCACCCATCGACTGCACCGTACCCATAACAATCAAGTTTGGACCAAGCGGCGTGCCAACCGAGTAGTCACGGACTATGTCGTCAACGCTGAATTGTAAACGATACACACCCGAATAACCCGTGCTTGTCTTGGATTCGACGAGCGTTTTGTTTTCGGAAATGGGGACGATTTTGCGGGCTTCCTCAGTGGATAAGCCCAACGTTAAGCCGAGGTTTGGAGACGAATCAGCGTCGATAGCTATAGTTTTTAGTCCTCGCTCTACAAAACCGCGGGCTAAGCCGCCTGCAATAAGGGTTTTACCAACGCCGCCTTTGCCAGAAACCGCTACTTTCATTCAATTCACACGGGAAAATAGAGGTAAGCGATCATTAATTTAGATTTCTTTTCAAAAGCAGACATGCAGGTTTATATTTGGATATTATGATAAAACAACTGAATTCTAAAGGTTAAGAAAAATTGCCTGAAACGTCAACTGGTGGAAGTTCAAATGTCCAAGCGGAGGATGCGCCAACCATAAACGGGGCGAAGGGCTTGAATTCTGCAGATGTCAAGGAAAAACAGCAGTTGTATGGGCGCAACGAGGTAGCAGAGAAGGGGGCAAGCCCCATCGTGGCTTTTGCAAAAAGGTTCTGGGGTTTAGCAGCGTGGATGCTGGAAGTTGCCATTGTGCTCTCCGCTGTTTTAGGAAAATATTTAGACGTCTACATAATAGCTGCCCTGCTCCTTGTCAACGCCATTTTAGGGTTTATCCAAGAACAGCAGGCAACACGAGCGGTAAAAGCGTTTAAACAGAAACTCCAATTGCAGGCAAGAGTCTTGAGAGATGGCGTCTGGCAAACTATAAACGTCGGTGAAATTGTGCCGAGCGACGTTATCAGGGTCAGGCCTGGCGATTTCGTGCCAGCAGACTTTAAAATCCTTGATTCGGAAGCAACGTTTGATCAGTCGGCTATAACTGGCGAGTCTCTTCCCGTCGAGAAGAAGGTAGGTGATGTCGTTTATTCTGGGTCGCTTGTTAAGAAGGGGGAAGTTACGGGGATTATCACTGCGACTGGAGCACGTACAATGTTTGGCAAAACAACTCAGCTTGTTCAGTTAGCTAGGCCGAAACTGCATATGGAGGGAGTCATTTCAAACCTCATGAAGTGGCTTCTTGTTCTGGTGGTGTCCCTGCTCCTTGTCGCCGCCGCTGTCTCTTGGGCCCGCGGGTTAAACCTCTTAGATGTTCTGTCTTTAGCGTTGGTCCTGCTTGTGGCCACAATACCAGTTGCGTTGCCCACGATGTTTACAATAACCATGGCGCTTGGCTCTTACGAGCTTGCAAGAAAGGGGGTGCTCGTTACTAGACTCAGCGCCTCGGAAGACGCTGCCCTCATGGACGTACTTTGCGTTGACAAAACAGGAACAATTACGGAAAACAAACTGACGGTAGCAGACGTCGCAGAAATGGGCAATTACACGAAAGATGACGCCCTCATTTTCGGCGCATTTGCATCGCAAAAGGCGAACCAGGATCCAATAGATTTAGCTTTCTTTGCAGCTATCGAAGACAGAAAAATAAAGCTTGAAGACTACAAACAAAGTAAATTCACACCTTTTGACCCTTCGACACGGAGAACCGAAGCAATCGTTGAGAAACAAGACCAAACATTAAGGGTTATCAAAGGCGCCGTCTCGGCCGTATCAGAAGTTAGTCTTCTCACACAAGAAGAGGTCACAGAGATTAAAAACAAAATGGATGCTTTTGCAGAAAAAGGCTACCGCGTTATCGCCGTCGCGTCAGGCAAAGAATCTGCAGCAATGGACTTGGTTGGGCTAGTGGCACTTTATGACAAACCGAGACCTGAATCTGCAAGACTAATAGCAAAACTTCGGTCTCTTGGGATAGCCGTAAAGATGCTAACTGGCGATTCGCAGCCGATTGCCAAGCAGATAGCTCAAGAGGTAGGCCTCGGAGAAAAAATAATGCTGATGGCAGACATTGAAAAAAACGTGGATAACGCGGTGGTCACCGCAGAAATCGTCGATCAAACCGATGGTTTCGCCGAAATTTATCCCGAAGGAAAATACCGCATCGTCAAAGGTTTACAGGTTGAACGGCACGTTGTTGGAATGACAGGAGATGGGATCAACGACGCAGCTGCACTGAAACAGGCTGAAGTCGGCATAGCTGTAAGCAACGCGACGGATGTGGCGAAAGGGTCAGCCAGCGTTGTATTGACGGAAGAGGGTTTGTCCAATATTGTAGACTTGATTCAAACCGGCAGAGTGATCTATCAGCGAATTTTGACATGGATATTTAACAAGATCGTGAAAACCTTCCAAGTAATCCTGTTCGTCATCGTGGCTTTTCTGCTGACTGGATTGTTTGTTGTCGGCGCTTTTCAGGTGGTTTTGTTGCTTTTCCTAGTCGACTTCGTTACTATATCGCTCTCTACCGACAACGTTACAGCATCCGAAAAGCCTGAGACCTGGAATATCACGCCACTTATTAAAGGAGCCACAGTATTGGGTGCCGCAACGGTGATTGAGTCGCTGGGGCTGCTATACTTGGGTATTAACTATCTAGGGGTGTCCAACACAGCCGTCCTAAACACTTTCTCTTTTGACATGTTATTATTCGGCGGATTATTCACAATCTTTGTAGTGCGCGAAAGAAGCAATTTCTGGAAGTCAAAACCCAGCCGACCCCTCCTAACAGCGATAATTGTAGACATTGTTATATCATCGTTAGTCTCGGTAATTGGAATACCTGGTTTAGCCCCAATACCTCCAATTTACGTAATTATAACGTTAGCGTGGTTTTTCCTGTTCGCACTTTTATTAAACGACCAGCTGAAAACTCGTTTATTACTTATCCGAACCCAAAAATAGCAAGCGATACAAGCCGCTGATTTGAAAATCGGCACTGCGGACCCCAAAGGGCTTCTTTATTTAATATTTAAATAGAATCACTTTCATATGCTTCCATCATGAGCGCAAAAAAGGTTGGTTTTGGAAATTCTTTATTAACTGAGGTTGTTGAAACAGGAAAATGTGCAAGCTGTGGAACGTGCGTTGTCGCCTGTCCCTTCGGCAGCCTTGAACTTGCCAAGGGAAAACCTAATTTGGTGAAGGAATGCAAAGTCTGCGGCATATGCGCCCAAGCTTGCCCACGTTTCAACTGGGCAATGGCGAAGGCTGAGGAATTCACCTTCGGCAAAATAAGAAACCCGCAGGAAGAATTCGGAGTCTACCGCCGAGTAGTCGCCGCCCAAGCGAAACCAAGTGACATCCTGAAGGTTCGCCAAGACGGTGGGGCCGCCACAGCAATGCTGGTAGCTGCCTTGAAAAGCGGGCTAATAGACGGCGCCGTGGTTTCTGGAAAAAGCCAAGAAAAACCGTTCCTTCCAGTCCCCGTTCTTGCAACGACCCCTGAGAAAATCGTAGAGTCGGCAGGAACAAAATACACTTGTTCTTCAGCGTTAATGGCTTTGCCTGAAGTGATTAAGCAGAAGAAAACTCAAGTTGCATTCGTAGGCACGCCCTGCCAGATTCAAGCCATCCGAAAAATGCAGATGAACAACGTGAAGAAGATGAGCGCCCCAATCAAGTATCTCGTCGGGCTCATGTGCTCGGAATGTTTCGACTACGAGGGGCTCATGGAGAACCATATTAAAGGAAAACTTGGCATCAACCTCAACGACATAACCAAAATGAACATTAAAGGAAAAATGCTTGTAACCACACCCGCCGGGACCACATCCATCCCGCTTGCAGACATAAAGCAGTATGTCAGAACAAGCTGCAGTGTATGCGAAGACTTCAGCTCAGAACTCGCAGACGTCTCCGTTGGCGGACTGGGACTTGACGGCTGGACATTCACGATTATCCGCACTGAAAAAGGCGAAGAACTCTTCACAAACGCTGAAAAAACGGGGTTCCTAGAATCAAAGCCTATTGAAGAAGGAGCGTTCTCGAAAGGGCTGCTTCTTAAGTTGACAAAGAAAAAACATGACGCTCAAGTTGCAAAAGCCCAGCCGAAACCATAGCATCCGACCAAACGCCGCATATCGAGAATTGGCAACAGGAACCGTTCGCCCTGCCTTCATACATGATCAAAGGCTTTTCTTTACATAAGCACGCATAGTCAGTATACAAAAGATTTTTTAGTGATAACCCAGTTAGCCTTTAGCCGAGATGAAATCTCCATGAAAATACTAAATGAGTTTGTCCCGACACGCAAATTTTTGAAGCTTGCAGACGAAATCAAGGACCTAGTTGACGGGTGGAACGTTACTGACAGCGCAGCAGGGTTTCCAGCGCCCAGCGGCGTCGTCGTAAGCTGCATCTTAAAGAGTAAGTACCCAGAAAAATATGTCTGCCCAATATTCATTCTGCACTATAAAGGACCTGTTGAAGTTGGAGGCTTAGCGTTAGCATCCGACGTCATAGGCCTAGATGGCTTGGCAATCACCATGGGAGATAAACCCGCATATGGCGAGCCAATCAAGATGCTGCCTTCATCTGAGGCTGCAAGAGACTTTATACGCAACACAGTTAAAACAAAGAACCTCAAACTCGGCTGCCTACTGACAGCAAGAGCCTCCGCGGAGGATGCTATAAAACGCGCACAAGAACCATGGGACTTCATTTACTTCATGAGGCTCGAGGACAAATCCTTCCCAATTCTCCAGCAAGTAGCAGCTGAATGCAAGAAGATGAACAAGCCGATCTACGCATACTTCCTAGTCGGCACACCAAAGAATACCGAGATAGTCAAGAGGATCGGTTGGCCCACAGCGGCAACAATGGATACGGTAGAAGAGAAAGCTGCAAGGCTAGTAGGCTTAGTAGACGGCATAATTGCAACATGCGCTGGAGATGCTGAAGGCGACAAAGAGATGTTGCAAAAGTTGCAGAAATTCAGAGGCTAAACCAAAGCTACTTTTTTCTATTTTCTATTTTTTCAAAATTTTTTGATTGCAAATCATTTTTCCGAAAGTTTTCACAATCGTGCAAGATAACCTTTTAATGTATTAGTCCTTGTAGTATTAGCTTTAAAAATAGAGTGAAGACTGCATGAAACCAATAATGGTAATTGCCGTTGAGAATCTTCCGCTAATAAAGAAGGGAGATAACATAGGGCAGCTAATTGTTCAAGCAGCAGAAAAGCAGAAAACGCCCTTACAAGAAAAAGATGTGATCGTGGTAACCCATGTGGTCGTTTCCAAAGCTGAAGGGAACATTGTTAACCTTGACGACGTTGTCCCCTCGAAGCAAGCTGAAGAAGTAGCGTTGAAAACAGGCAAAGACCCAGCTTTGGTCGAGGTAGTCCTTCAGGAAACCAAAGAAATCGTCAGATTGAACAAGAACAGCATAATCTCAGAAACAAAAAGCGGCATAATTTGTGCTAATGCTGGTGTCGACAGGTCGAACGTTTCAGGCGACAGAAACGTGGTGCCCCTACCGAAAAAGCCGGATGCTTCTGCACAGAACATCAGGAAAGAAATAAAACGGTTAACAGGCGCTAATGTGGCGGTAATTGTTTCCGACACGCATGGAAGACCGTTTCGCATGGGTGAAATAAACGTGGCAGTCGGTGTATCAGGAATCAAACCGATTAGAGATAGACGGGGCGAAAAAGACCTGTTTGGGTACGTCCTTAGAATAAAACAGACAGCCATAGCAGACGAATTATCCTCGGCAGCGGAACTGGTCATTGGGCAAGCAAACGAAGGGATTCCAGCAGCTATCATCAGGGGCTACAATTACCAAACCGCAGAAAACACATCGGCGGTTGAACTTACAAGACCCAAAGAAAAAGATCTATTCAGATAAATGAAAAAACAAACTTGAGTTGAACATAATGGAAGCTAAGACACCTAAACAATTCTTGGAGGAAATTCTGCCGAGTAAATTCAAACCTGAAAAAGCAGATGACTTTGACGTTACCGCCCAACTGAACTTAACTGGACCGAACGGTGGCAGTTGGGTACTTACCTTAAAAAACAAAATATTAAAGATCAGTGAAGGAACCCATCCCTCGCCTACCTTGACCCTGACAATTGCTGACACAGATTTCATGGATCTGGTAAACGGAAAGTTAAAATCGACGCAAGCTTTTTTCGGTGGGAAAATCCACCTCAGCGGCAACCTTGTCTTAGCCTTAAAGCTGAAGGATGCGGGCTTGCTAGATTTTGAAGCATAAGTGAATTTTCACTTTTTATTAACTTGGGGCAAGTTAGAACGTGGCAAACCAAATAAAGGCATAAATCTTAAAACTGTTAAGCGCCAAATAATTGAGAATAATTTAGTCCTGTCTAATCCTGAAAAGTTGGTTGGATATGTCTACCTTCGCCATAGTGCCAGTAAAATCGCTACTGAAATCTAAGACAAGGCTCTCCAACTTTTTTACCCTTCAAGAACGCCCTCTTTTTACCCTAGCTATGATTGAGGATGTTTTAAACGCTTTGAAGTCTTCAAAAGTTACCAAAACAGTTGTAGTAAGCTCCGACTCAACGGTGGAGGGATTAGTGAAAGATTTCGGCATGACTTTTCTCAAAGAAAATCAGGAAGGCCTAAACCAAGCTCTCAATCAGGCGACAAAATGGTGTGTTCGAAACGGCGCAAAACTGGTTTTAATTTTACCTGCAGATGTTCCGCTCATAACAGAAAAAGATGTAAACGAACTAGTCAAGCTATCGTTAAACAGTTCGGTGGTTATCTCGCCCTCGCGAAACGGCGGAACCAACGCTCTGCTACAAACGCCGCCGGGAATTGTTTCACCTTGCTTTGGACCTAACAGCTTCAAAAGGCACGTTGACAAGGCGTTAGCTAAAAATGTTATGACCAAAATCTTCGTCTCTTCAAGCGTTATGTTGGATATCGACTCTGAAAGAGATTTAGAGCAACTCCTCAAGGTTAGCCGGCAAACATTCTCTAGCCGCTTCTTAAGACAAAGCTCTTGGAGCAAGAAACGCCGCTAGGTTGAATCATGCGAGGAAAATGCGCGAAACAAAAACAGGGCATTATTAAACTCGAGAATCTGCTGCAGCAGAGGATACAAGGTCTTTTGAATATTCAATCCAAAAAAACTCATTTCAATTCGAGTTTTCTTACGGCTTCTAGAGGCAGGTCGTCTTCTCCTATTTTGAATGTATGGGGCTCCTCAATTTTCACTATGGTTCTAAGCTCTTCTGGATCAAGTTCGCAGATTAATTGAGTTAACTGTTTTCTAGCCACGTCGAAGTGTTTCTTAAAAGCCTCTTTATCAGTGTAAAGTGTTTCCGCATAAGCGCAAATTTCGCTTTTTTTGAGAAACCACTCAATTTTTTTGGTAGAAAAATTAACGTCAAATGTAACTGGACCAGCTGTGCATGTTTCAGGCTTTACTTGGTGTACTAGGCATTTTCCTGTTCTCTTGTTGAAAAAACTGCAGAAAAGAAACTCGTCAACCGTGGGGTAAGAGTAGCCTGCTTTGACAAAGGGTTTTTTGATGCTGATTTTCTGTTTCTCCAAGAATTCTTTTATGATTTTTTCCCGTTGTTCGCACAGCGGCGGTTTTGCATCTTTGCAGCAGCCGTCTATGCAGTGCCTGCAGACATTAAAGGAATAGGTCACTCCACTGTCATCTTCATGCATGGTGTTTTCCCCTTTTCTAGAAGTAGGGTTCATTATTGGATAGGCATTTAATAAGCGTTGAATAAATATTTACTATTGCTTCATGGAAACTTGTTTTTTCAGCACGGCGTAAAACTCTGTCCAGTATGATTTCGGATAAGCTGCCAGTTTCCAGTCGCTTGTCAACGAGCCAGAGGTACCTTTTTTCATCTGCGTCAGCATACTCATGTGCCAGGTCAAGGTAGGCTCGGCACACTTGCTTTGCAGTTTTGCCGTGAGGATTTGAAACTTTAGCGTTTAACCCTTCCCTGATGACAGCGTTGAAGTCGCGAACAAGCAGATCATGCGGCAAAAGCTCAGCTTTCTTCGCGACTAACCCTTTGAGCGCCGCTCGAATAAAACAGCTCAATGCGACGTCGGATTTAATGCATTCTTGCTCATCCATCACCCGTACTTCAAGGGCTGAACGGTCAAAACGGAAAATCACGCCTCTTGAGTTGATCCATTCGCGCCAAAGAATTGTTTTTTCAGCGCCTGCCTTGGCCAAATCTTCTGAGTACTGCACGATAACATCGTGCTTGTATCTGCTAAACGAGGTAGTGTACTCGGGAACTACATCAGCTGTTATTGATGGGATTTCCTTCTGATTTGCTTTGTAAAACTTCAGCCGATTGTCCCTATCTGGGCCGGCCTTGCCTTCGTAAAGTGGGGAGGAAGCGGTGATGGCTGGAAGATAAGCGCAGAGGTTGGCGAGCAAATTATGCAGTTGGACGCCGTCCTTCTCTTTTTGGTATGGAAGATTCAGGTGGAAGCTTTGGATGTTCAGCCAACCATGCTGGTTTAGATTAAAGATTTTGGCGAATTCATCATAAATCTTTCTGTGGTAATGAGGCCAGACAGCGGTTTCCTTAAGCTCTAGCAGAGGATGCATCCCTGTCCCGAGAAGCAGGGCGCCGTGTTTTTGCACGATTTGGCTTAGAGTTGAAACCGCGTTCTGCATTGTCTCCTCAAATTCGATGGGGGATTTAAACGGAGAGTTTGCTTTCAACTCCATCACATGCATTTGCAGCTCTTTGCCAAAAGTGAATGAGGGCATTTCAACGAAGTTAATGATTTTTCCGCAATAATCCTTGATGATTTTGTCGGAGATCGGCAAAGGTCTCAGTTCTCGATCTACGAGTGCTAATTCGTGTTCCGGTCCAAAGACTTCAAGCGTTTTATACGTGAGGTTGTACCTCTTTCCGTTTAGCGTCAGCTTGGGATGCGAATATGGCGGTAGTTAATCTTAAATATAACTGCACCAATAACGCCTTCTGATTAACCCTGGTGTCCCATGACCGTGTTGGTCGTCTCAAACATCGACCTAACCACTAATTTGCAAGTAATAAAGCCTGCAACGTTTTTAGATTCCACAATCAAAGAACCAACCCTCAACATCAATAACGAATACCGATACCTCAAGACTGGTTATTATGTTTCCATGCATGCTGAAATTCTAGGCAACCACGTCATTCCGTCATGCGAGAACATTATTGACTCAAGCAGAACCCCGGTTTTTCTTCTCAGAGCAGCCAAAGCAGGCGTAGCAACTTTACCTTTCATCGTTACCGACTCTGTTAAAAAGATAATAAGCGACCTCGGCTTCCCAGTTCTGATTTTCGCGGTTAACCCTTTCATTTATGGTGGCTTCAAAGTAGCCAACAACAAGAGTGCTCTTTACCGAGCTATGAAAAGCTTAGGCATGAACTATAAATTCGCTGTATGCGCGCAGCCTCTCAGAGGCGAACTTTCCGCCATCAACACATACTTCGGCAAAACTGTTAACCAAGATCCAGACACGCAGAAAATCGCGGAAAAAGTCTACAAGACCTTCGGGATCCCAATCTGCAAATTGTACATACAAAAAACTGTTGACAAAGCTTATCTTAGTGGATTGCAAGCCGTAAATAAAGAGGAGCTTTCCGAACAGGATTTGAAAATAATATCCAAAGAGGTCTCGCTCATTTCTGAGCAGGGTGAACCCTTCGGTGTCTAAGATCGCGTGTTTTGTTGAGAAATATAATTTTACAGATCCGCGTGAGGAAGGCGCACTGCAAAACTTCAAGGTAGCCACTGAAAAGCAGGGAAGCGAATTCCACTTCATCTTTCGAGAAGACATTTCGGAGGTACCAAAATACGATGCGGTTTTCATCAGAGCAACCACTGACCCGTTGAACACTGCGTACGTGGTTTCTAAAACTGCTTGGGAACTGGGTTTGAAAGTTATCGACGACCCGGAATCGATAACTATCTGCGGAAATAAGATTCATCAGTACGCGCTTTTTGAAAAATACGATGTCCCGCGGATACCAACAATATTTCTGAGCAAGGATGAGTTGCACCACAAAAAAATCAGCGAGATATTTGATTCTCTCGGAAAACCCGTCGTTATTAAGGCGCCATACACGAGTTTCTCGCGTTACGTTGAGAAAGCTGCCTGCGAAACAAGCTTTCGGGATGTTGCGAAACGATTCTTCAGGAAATCTGACATTTTGGCTATTCAAAAGTTTACCCCTACAGTTTTCGACTGGAGAGTCGGCGTACTGAACAACGACATATTGTACGTTTGCAAATACATGATTCCCAAAGGCAAATGGAAACACGGTGCCAAACTCCGAGGCAAACCCACAGTAATTTGGGGCAGAACGGTTAGCCTCAGGAAGCGAAATATGCCCCTTGGGCTCAGGGAAGTGGCTCTGAAAGCCTGTAGTGTGGTTGGGAAAGGGCTCTACGGTGTGGACATCAAAGAAGTCAACGGCGAATACGTTGTAGTTGAAGTTAACGACAACCCGAGCATCTACGCTGGCTACGAAGACTCATCTGACCACGATATTTACCAAAGAATCATCAGTTATCTATCAGAATAACCCCAAGCGCTAGACACATATTTATTTTAACGCTCATTAATCCATTGCAAGGAGATTAGGCCATGCCAAAAGCACATAAACAACACAAAGAAGCAGTGAAAGACTACGAGCTCGCCCAAGAAATGTCTGTGGACAATCTTGTTCGCCAAATGGATAAGGCGTGGGGTTTCACCGCTGGAAAACTTGCGACAGGCGTTAGCATCATGGAATCCATGATTAACACAAAGGGCTGCGTCAAGTTCCTATCGTTTCCCGCCGACATAGTAGCCACTGGCACCCGAGGCGTAATCAAAGAATTAATCAAGCGCAGGCTCGTTGACGTCGTCATAACAACCTGCGGCACTCTGGACCATGACGTCGCGCGATGCTGGAAGGACTACTACAAGGGCAGCTTCGTAATGAATGATTCAAAGCTTCATCGGGAAGGCTTAAACCGTTTGGGAAATGTGCTGGTACCTAACGATAGCTACGGAATAATAATTGAACAGAAAATCCAAGCGCTTCTGAAGGAACTGTACAAGGAAGGCAAACGTGAGCTTTCAACCTGCGAGCTTGCACGAGAAATAGGGTTGCGCTGCTGTAACGAAAGCTCAATTCTTTTTTGGGCAGCTAAAAACAACATTCCAGTTTACGTGCCTGGCATAACCGACGGCGCTGTAGGCTATCAACTTTGGTTCTTCAGTCAAGACCACCATGACTTTAGAATCAACTTGCTAAAAGACGAAGGCGACCTCAACAACATAATTTTTGACGCAAAGAGAAGTGGCGCACTGATTGTCGGCGGCGGCATCTCGAAACACCACACGATATGGTGGAACCAATTCAAAGATGGCTTGGACTATGTCGTCTATATCAGCACAGCAGATGAGTGGGACGGTAGCCTGAGTGGAGCTCGACCACGCGAAGCCGTTTCATGGGGAAAAATCAGCGAAAAAGCAAGGCGCATAATGATTGAAGGCGACGCCACAGTGATAATGCCCATTATGACCAGCTCCCTTCTCGACAGATTAAACGAGAAACAATCATCTAGCAAGCTTATTTGACCTTCTTTGTTGTTGAGTTGGCACAGTCGCTTAAGGACACTACATGTCGAAGTCAAAGATTGGCCTTGTTAAGTTGTTAAAGTAAAGAAAAAAAATAATGTAGGCGTAACGGTAAAGTAACCCATTTAGGTTTAAAACTGTAATCGGAAGCGTAATTCGCAATTTGTCAGCGATCAAGTATTTATCAATTCGAAAATCTTTCTTCTTCATCTTCATAGGGCTAACTGTTTTCGTCTTATACCTGTATTTTTTTGCTGGATTCAAAAACATATTGGTGGTCCTGAGTGGAGTGAACCCAGGGCAATATGCTTTTTACTATTCCTTGGCAATAGGTGCGGTTTTGCTCGGCAACTTTTTTTGGCTTGTCTCTTGGCGAGCGGTTCTAAATACGCTTTCAGTCAAGATAAGCTTGAAAAACGCGTTTTTGTATTATTGGACTGGCTACTTTGTTGATCTAATTGTTCCTTGTGAAACAGTCTGCGGCGAACTCACAAGATTGTACCTTGTCCATAAAGAAACTAGTGATAATTACGGTGTAATTGCCGCCGGAGGAATAACGAACCGCATAATAGCCTACTTAATCGTTGTAACTGGGCTTTTCGCGAGCGCGGGGCTACTATTCCTAAAAGCTAACATCCCAGCAGTAGTGTTAACCGTTTTCATTTTTATCCTAATCGGCGCCACGGCTTACCTCGTCATTCTGCTGTACTTGGCTTTCAGCGAAAAAGCAGCTGGAAAGATGGCGTCCTTAGGGTTAAAAGTTCTGAGAGTTCTGCGGCCTAAGAAATACCAATCAAGTGACCTGTCACCGGAAACAAAGAACAGTCTGGCTTCCTTTTATTCGGGATTCAAAACCTTCCGCGAAAAACCAAGGTACCTAGTAAAACCTTTCGTTTTCCTAACAATATCATGGTTGTTTAACCTTTCCCAGTATCTTCTAGTTTTCTTTGCACTCGGCATCTTCAACCAATCTTTCAGTTTCTTCATTATAATCTATTTTGTAGCGGGATCTTTGACGGATGTCTCAGCAAGCTTCTCTGTGGGCACGCTTGACATACTATTGGCAACCATTTTTGTGCTTTACGGCTTGAACCCAGCTCTTAGCGGAATTACCGCGGCACTTGTGAGAAGCGTGACCTTCTGGTCTCCCCTAATAATAGGCTACGTAATAGTTCAAATCGTCGGAGCCAAAAACGTGCTAGCGCCGCCTCGCCGCCAAGAGACAAGTAATGTTGCTACTCCAAACGCAAGCATAGCGCAACAATAACGCCTCTTGCCAATTGTCCATTAACAAAGTTTCTTCTTCTCCAATTACAGCAGCGATTTCGAGGGTATACTTATAGGTCTTAATCTATGGTAATCAATAAGCTTAGTAGTACAGGAACCAAAAAATGCTTGTTGTTCTTTCTTTAATAATAAAAATTCTAATAATTTCTGATGAGTGGCTCTTCGCTACACAGCTAATCAAAAACTAAATGCGACTGCTCTATGATGGGGTTGCCCCGGAAAAAGTTTAGCTTGACAGAAAAGTCAAGCGGCTAAGTTACACCTTTGAATAGCCAGTTCATATCTGGCCCTTTCCGCTTTTCGGTCATTCTTTCGCAAAGCGCATGTGCTATCAGCGGCAACGCGATAGTGGCATCGCAATAGCAGACTGCACGTGTTCCGTCTTGATTGTTGATTTTGCCCCAACTGATGGCTTCTTCCAACGTGCAACCGCTTAAGCCTCCCCACTGCGCTGAATCCGTCGTAATTTGTATGGCGTATTTGTGGGGGTAGTAGTATTCCTGCAGACCTTTGCGTAAGCCGCCTTTTCTGCCTTTGACGCCTTCGTCACAGGTGAGGGGTGAAACGGATATGGCGATGAGCTGTGTAAGGTCTTTGGGTACTCCGCCGCCTATGTAAACTACGCCGACGTCCTTGGTTTTCGTGCCTATACTGATGAACTCGTCGAATTCCTTCACTGAGTCAATGTGAACACTGTGACCTTGGTTTTTAGCCATAAGGAATGTTTCGCCATAAGCGCTGTCAACCATGGCTGGGCTGAAGATTGGAACCCCGTTGGCTGCGGCGATGGTTGAGATGGCTGGAATCTTTTTCTTGCCAAGGTACTTGCCGAGCAGATACAGAAACTCTGCGGATGTGTAGTTGTAGTCGGTTTTAAGAGTCATTACGAAATCGGTGATTAGTTCTTCCATTTTTCGGTAATCAGTCTCTTTTCCGAAAACGTCGTAGTACCTGTTAACGTCAGCTTTAAGCAACGCTGAGTCGTCAACCATGTGGCTTCCCTGCCAGTAACCTAACCCCATTGCATCAACTATATCTTCTGAAACGTTAGCACCGGTGGAAACTAACACGTCTATGAAACGATTCTCTATAAGCCAGTTGATAATTGTCCATTGCCCCGCTGTGCTCATCGAACCAGCGAAGCCCATTGCGATGGTAAGATCTTTTTCTTTTAGCATGTTTTCCCAAACATCAACTGCCTCGCCAAGTTTGCGTCCCTGGTAAGCGGTTCTGCTCATTTCTGAAAGAAGCTGGGAAATGCTTTTTTGTTTTACCTTGATCGGTTCAAGTTTCTTTTTGAAGTATGATTCACTCATTTGCTGCACCCCGTTTTAGATTATTCGACTTGTATATGAAATTTGCCATGCCGAAAAGTCGCCAACACGCAAATCCAACCGATAAAATAGCACAAGCTTGTTAACTGGTGCCGTCAAGGTTACAGGGCGCTGGGAGCGATGGGTAAGGGGATAAAGGAAGATTTGCCCGGCTTTTTTCCAATAAAAAGAATGCTTTTCTTAAGCAACGGTTAAAAGGAATTATGCACAAACTTCCTAACACCAAAGAAAGGTTTGGTCATCAAAATGCAATCTGTTAAAACAGAACAGAAAAGAAAATTCGTTGCCGTTGACCCAGTTAAATGCATCGGCTGCGGAATCTGCGAATACGCTTGCACAGTGGAGAAAGGCGAAGCAATCTGGAATCCGATGAGGTCAAGGATCCGAGTTGTTCGCATGACGCCTCTCTTCAACTTTGCACTGTCATGCCGAGGCTGCAAAGACGCGAGATGCGTTAAAGCATGCCCAAAGAAAGCAATCATACAGGCAGAAGAAACTGGTCTACTTATCATCGATGACAAAGCCTGCGAAGGCTGTGACTGGTGCGTTCAAGCCTGTGAACATGGTGGAATAACTATAAACCCAGAAACGGGAAAAGCCATTGCGTGCGACCTGTGCGAAGGCGAACCTAAATGCAAGGAAGCATGCCCCGAAGAAGCCCTAGAAGTAGTTGAGTCTGATGAGGCAGCGGACAAACTCTTTAACGACGCACTGGCAAATCTGCCTGCGCAATGCGAACAGATGGCCACGATGGCGAAGAACAAGGATTGGAAACCGCTATTGGCTTCGGCGGAGAAACGATCCGAAAAAGTTTCGGCTACACTTGAAAAGCTGAACAAGAAGACGATGGACAAAAGGCAAAAACAGTAGTCTTCTATTCAACATATTTGTTTTCTTCGTAACCTCTCAGTAAACTATCAATGTCTAAACCGAGTTTTTCGCCAATGTAGCCGCCTTCCAAAACAAAAAAGACTGGTTTTCCCATTTTCGCAATTCTTTTTCCGATCTCCCAGTAGTCACGCTCATCCAACCCTAAAGTCGCTAAATCCCCCAAGTGAGTGTCAAAACCGCTTGATACCGCAACTATCTCGACTTTGCCGAAATCAACCATATCAACGGCTTTATCCAGCGTCTTCAAGTAAAGTTGCCCTCCAGCGTCTGGCGGCAAAACAAAGTTGATGCAATTTCCCTCGGTAAAATCGCCTGTTCCAGGGTAATTTGGTGACTGATGCAGGGAAAGATACACGATTTTCCGGTTTTCTTGGAAAATCTCTTGGGTTCCATTCCCATGGTGTCCATCAATGTCCAAAATCAAAGTTTTTTTGCCTATTTTTTCTACAGCTATTGCGATATTGTTGAGGTAGCAGAATCCACGCGAGTGAACGCCTAATGCAGCACCATTTCGGCCAACGTGATGCCCTGGAGGACGCATAAGAGAGAACCCGTTGATTTGACTGGCTAAAAGAGCACCGCCAACCGAAAGCCTTGCGTACTCATAGATGTTATCGTATGCTGGTGTATCAGGATCTTCCACTAGACCTTTCTTTAAGTTCCAAAGATAATCGGCGTCATGCACAGTAAGCAAGTCATCTTCGCATGCAGGTTTAGGCTCCAGAAACTCGTAACCTTTGCCTTTCAGAATTTCAGATGCAACCTTGAGTCTTTGCGGTCCCTCAATGTGCCATGCGCCGTAGCCTAAACATTTTTCAGAATAAACTATTTTAGTTTTCATCGCTAATTGCGTCCATTACACAGATAAGTAACGGTTTAACTTTAAAACATAACTAAGCAAGTTGTCGTCCGAATAATACGGAGAAAAAGAATGATGATTGCTGAAAATCCGTTCGAACAGTTCCGCAGTGAATGCCAAACGGTGCTAGCCAAAGCTTTGAAGAAGGCTTTGCCGGAAATAAGGATACCGAATATTTCACTAAGCAAGACGCCCAACATCGAGTACGGGCAGTTGGCTTCATCGCTTTGTTTCGAGCTGGCGAAGAAACTGAATCAGAAACCGCTCGCCTTAGCTGAGCATCTTGCAGGCGCGATCAATGCATCAAACTTCAATTTAATTGAGAAGGTTTCCTGCGCAGGTGCTGGCTACATCAATTTTTATGTTAACTTCCCAAAGTTTTCAGCCCTAACGCTGGAGTCGATTAAGAGGTTAAAGTTTGATTACGGGTTTGTTAAAACCTCTAAGCCTACCAAAATCATTGTTGAGCATACCAGCGTTAACCCGCTTCACCCAATCCATATCGGTCAAGCCAGGAACCCGATGCTTGGCGACGCTTTGGCACGTATCTTAGAGTGCCGAGGACACCAGGTTTCACGGCACTACTACATCGACGACGTTGGAAGGCAGTCCTCCGTCATCGCTTATGGGTACGACAAGCTGAGCAGGCCCAAACCAACTGAAAAACCGGATCTTTTCGTGGGCAAAATTTACACGGTGACCAGCTGCCTTGTTGAAATTAACCGTTTGAAGAGAGTGCGTGACCTTGCCGCTGCAGTAAATTCAATGGATGATTTGGCCAAGACAAACAAGGAAATCGATGAGTGGATGTCGATTGCTGCGGAACTGAAAGAGAAGCATCCTGTCCTGTTTGAGGCTTTGATGGTCAAAATCGGCATGGATGAAAATCCAGAGGAAGAAATCAGTAGGCTTAACCGTGCTTACGAGGACGGTGAACCCCGCGCTAAGCAGCTTATCCGTGAAGTCAGTGATTTGTGCCTTGGAGGCTTCCGAGAAACCATGAAGCGCGTCGGGGTAACCTACGACAGTTGGGATTGGGAAAGCGACTTTGTTTGGAGCATGCAGGTCAATGAGGTTATGCAGAAACTTAAGACTTCGCCGTTTGTTTTCAGTGAAAAGGGCATTCTTGAGTTTGATGCTGAAAAAGTGACGCAGGTGCTAGGTTTGAAGGGCAAACTGGGCTTGAGCGAGAACAACGAGGTCCCGCCGCTTACGCTTATGCGCGCCGACGGCACGACTCTTTACACGACCCGCGACGTAGCCTACACACTGTGGAAGTTTAAACACGCTCGGAAGGTCATCAACGTCATAGGTATGGAGCAGTCGCTTGCTCAGTTGCAGCTTAAACTCGCACTGTACGCGTTGGGGTACGGCGAATACGCTGACAATCTAGTGCACTTCGCCTATAACTTGGTCACTTTGCCCGGGTACAAGATGAGCAGCCGCAGGGGGCATTACATCACTCTTGATGAGGTCCTTGACGAAGCGGTTGAACGGGCGTACGAAGAGGTTTCGAAGCGTTCACCCATGCTTTCTGAGGAGGAAAAACGTAAAATCGCTAACTTCGTAGGGTTAGGGGCGGTGCGATATGCCCTTGTTGACGTTGACTCTTCGAAGCCTGTTGTCTTCACTTGGGAGCGCGTGCTCAACTTTGAAACCAACAGTGCACCATACGTTCAGTACACTCATGCGCGATCCTGCAGCATTCTTCGCAAAGCCGGCCGAGAACCAGAGAAACCAAATTACGAGCTGCTTTCGCAGAAGCTTGAACGCGAGTTGGTGTTGAACCTCGCAGGCTTCCCAGACGCTTTTATCGAAGCCACAGAATACCTAAAACCCAACCTAATCGCCGATTATGCAAACGCATTAGCAGACAAATTCAACACGTTCTACAATGCCCTACCCGTGCTAAAGGCGGATTCAGAAGGGCTGATTGATGCACGTTTAGCATTGACGCAAGCCATAGAAATCGTGATGCACAATGCATTGACGCTTGTCGGGGTTGTCGCGCCAGACAAAATGTAACCTCGCCTTCAATTCGCCCGCTTGATTTTGAACGTCATTTTCGTGGTGGGTTTTGGTCACAAATACTAGACCCTCTCCCTCCTCTCGCGCGAGTCGATTTCTCTCTCACAGCCGACCCCCCGGTCCGCTAGATGATCCAAATAGGGGCATCTAGAGCAGCCTAATTGGCAGACAAGCATTAAAACTTATTTTCCCAGTTCTTTTTTCATTGCTCTTGCCAAAAGCTTCCATGCCGCCGCGTCTTCTAGGCACAATTTTTGAGCAAGTAATTTAATATCTGCATCTTCCTGATAATCCAAATGTAGACCCGTGAAATCCAAAATGGAAGCCTCTTTGCCGTCGGCTGAAATTCGGTACAGGAACTGGGAATACTTGTTTGGACCTGTCAAATGCGTAGATACCCACGCCAATTGGTCTGGATAGAGCTGCACAAGCTTTTCCTTCTCAACTACGCCTGTCGCTGTATGGAAAATGTCCTTCAGAATCATTGTGCCGTCGGCGATGCTTGTCACCTGCCGCTCAACGCCTACCTCACCCATCAACGCATGATCATTTGGTCCGAAGTCAGTACACCATTCAAAAACCTTTTGAGCGGAAACGGCGAAACGCTGAGTAAAATGGTATCTAACCTGTAACGGCATAGCGATCCCCAGCTATCAAATCGGCGAACCGACCTTAATGTTTTTGTCTTTTCCGTCAAGCTGTTAGTAGGGAAAGGGGACCTCCGCCTCATTTTAGGAAAAAACAAGCTTGGGCCTTTTTCAGCGCACTTTTTGTTAAAACTTGCGAGAGTCAACTGCGGAAAGCACAGCTGCCGCTGTCCAAAGCTGCCCCTTACTTCCTCCTGGAACCCCAGTTGTTGGCTTGTAAAACTCGTTGAAGCCCTGTCGCTCAATCATCAGCTTGGTGGCCGCCTCGGCTTCCTCGGTGGCTTGCAGCTTCGTCAACGCGTGAATCACTCTTATCTCTAGTAAAAGAGACTTGCAGATAACAGTTCAGATGTTAAATGCCCTCAGGAATTAGCTCTGAGTTTTAACACAGTCTGAAACGGGTTCAAGTCCATTTAAACAGTGATGAATCTTCGAAAGCCCTCTTCTTGGAGAGGAAAAAAAGAAAAATAGAGACCGCCCATTGATGCAAGTGTAAACTGGCAATCCTATTTGACTGTTATATTCTGGAGTTAGAAGTGATTCATGATAAAATCTCTAACGGTTCTATGGCTAGCCATGATTTCGACGATCTTTTTTGTGGCTTGTGTTAATTGCACATCAAACAGTCTTGTTATAACCAACGAAAGCGCAAACGTAAATATGCCAAAGAAATAAAATGTAATAGCGTTTATTGAGCCAAGGAAAAAGATGAAAAGGAATGTAACGGCTGAAGCTATCAGCCCCATGATGTAGGATCTTATGATGAAATAAAGTCTCTGCAACCATGTAGAAAACAATAGAACCTTGATTACGGCTCTTTTCTCGATCTCACTTTCAGTTCCACTGTTTTGCTTTGTAATACTTCCTATCTGTTGCAATACACTTTTTGCGTAATGTATGTCTGCTAAATGCAATATTTTTTTCGCATAACGAGCGTCTGATAAATTTGTGGCAGTTGCGCTTTCAAGCTCTTTCAAGATCCTTTGTGCTATTTCATCTATTTCGGCATCTACCCGGTCTACTTTAGCACCTTTAGTTACCATTATCTCACCAGAATACTATAGGTATTTTATTACCAAATCCTCAAATATGATCTTTGCCTGCTCTGCAGTTGAAACCAGTCTTTATGTCATTCTGTAAAACTTGCCAGTCCTCACGGTTCTTGTGGGAAAAGGGCAATTCTAACGCGCGCAGAGTTAAGTTACCAAACATAAAGACTGTTTATTTCAGTTCAAGTTATGCCAATCTAAATGCTCATAAATACACAAAGCCTGATTAATCATTTGCCATCATTTGATGTACACTTATTCCCTTTTGGTCTATCAAACATATTGCCTTTACCTTTCTTATTGAAGACAGTAATTAACGCAAACTCCATTACTCCAGTAAATAAAGTAACAAACCATGTTAATTCACCAAAGAACCTAAACAAAGAAAATTATAGAACAGTATTTACCACCCAAACTGCTGTTCCGATAATGCTAAATCGGGTATATCTGCAAACCCATTTTTTAATTGATTCTCCAAGTTTACTCAACCGTTCTTTTCACCTATAGCGAATTAAGCGTTAATATTATAATACGGTCGCTCATCGCAAGTTTTACCATAAAGTTCGTCGCAACTTACGGTTTTGCCCCATAAACAAGTTTCCGAAATTAGAACATGGATTGATAATAATCGTTTTTTTTTACTTAACTTTAATCTTTTCTTTAATTCGCGCGCGTATGCTCTTTAATTGACGAAAAATGGTTTTGATTCACGGTTCAACTGTTTTGCGGACATAAGTAACTTACAACTACAATCTCATCCTCAAAAAAATAACGCAGGATTTTAAGTCAGAATGTGAGTGTGCGCCCCCAGTCACACACGTTTAACCCTGCCAATTGACTACTTATTACGTAGCTCAAATCATGGCGTAGAAAGGAGGGATAGATAAGTATGAGTGCGAAAGCGAAAAGTAAAGAGATTTTGGATAAAGAATTGTGGGCGGTAGACGAGAAAATAGGAAAAGTC
>Ga0187874_10000918_pt1 | contig 31352 bp, 34 predicted proteins | sample June2016WEW_16_1_3_FD_132993 | JGI IMG/M metagenome (GOLD analysis project Ga0187874, IMG submission 132993) | Peatland microbial communities from SPRUCE experiment site at the Marcell Experimental Forest, Minnesota, USA - June2016WEW_16_150 | ecosystem: Environmental > Terrestrial > Soil >... | reverse complement strand
CCTTCCAGATATGCTTCTGGCAACAAGACTGTTACAAGTTTCACTTCTGTTTTTCCTCCCTCAATATATATTATGCCTATAACATGCTCCAAATATAAGAGCTTAACCAGCAACCACTAACTACTCAACAACCCTTTGATGCAAAATAGATTCCTCTTATTCGTTTTTCGCACCAGCAACAACCATTTTCTTATGATTTGATTCCCACTCCCAAAAATGAGGTGACTCCGAATGCGTCTTAAAGATTCCTAAGTTGGTCCAGCGTTCCAAGATAAGTGCCGTCCAACAAGTAAAGCTCAGAGTTATCCACATCCACAGCTTCAGAACGTAATACGGGTCCAATCAAGGCTCTGCTGCCGATTTCTTTTCTGGGTTTAGTTTCATTTACGGGTCTGCCGCCCAAGAAATCGTTAAAGCTGGGCATTATGAAAATTTCCTTTGCTTTGAGCTTTGCGTTATAATGTTTCCACAGCGTTTCAGCAACTGTGCCTTCGATTTTCACATGATGCTTTTGCAGCAGAATCTTCGCTAGGGCTTCAGTATTGCAGCTTGCCCTCATCCAGGCTTGCCTTATGATTTTGAAGCCTGCTGGGTCGCGGAAGACAACGACCGGGTGCAAGTGCCCCATCACCAACGTTTTGCAGCCAAGCAACGCAGGCGAAGGCCATTTGTGCCCATGAAAAACGCCGACGTCGCCGATTGCAATACCTGTGGAAGGCAGAAGCCTGATGTTCTCTGGCAGAAGCGGCTCGATGTTAGCGTCGTGGTTTCCGCGGACAACTGCTATTTCGCTGACGATGCTTTGCAGTTTAGTAAAGAAGTCGGGTACATCATGCCGCTCGCCTAGTTCGCTTGAAATAACTGTGTACTTCACGTCTCCGACAATTACCAACTGTTGCGGCTCGTATTTGCTGAGGATCGCCGTTAGCTTGTTGAGAATCTTGGGCGTCTGGCTTGGAATATGGATACCTTTTTGTTGAAGCTCCATCTCCCACCCGATGTGCGGGTCAGCGATAAGCAGAGTTTTTGTCTTTTCTGTTTTCACCATTGCTGCAGGGTTAGGCCAAAGTAGACTTAACATTACGGTTTAACCAGGCTTAAGATTTTTTCGTGGATTCTCTTGTTGCCCGAAGCTATGAAACTCAAAGTTCGCTTAGGGTCCAATTCAGCATTCAATGGTTGATTATCGGGAGTTGTTATTGTTCCGCCGGCCTCCTTAATGATGAGAAAGCTCGCCGCGACATCGGTGGTTCTGAGTTTTCCCCGCAGGTCGACAAACGCGTCTGTCGAACCGTCGGCCACGTAACAGAGCTCCAAAGCGTTGGCACCAAAATGGCGGATATGCTTAGTTTTTCCAATAAGCTCGGTTACTTTTGGCGCGACATCTTTAACTTTGTAAGTATTAAGATCTAACCCTATCAATGCATCATCCAACGAATCCGTTTTTGATGGCTCTATTTTTTTCCCTTCGCGGAATGCACCTTCGCCCAAAAAAGCGGTGTAAGTTACGTCATGGAAGAGATCTGCGACCAACCCAGCTTGGACCTCCGCAAGCCAAGCCTTATCGGAAACCGCAATGGAGCAAGCGTAGAATGGCAAACCATGCATGAAATTGGTGCTTCCATCAATCGGGTCAACAGTAACATGGCACTTTTCAGCTGAGGAGCCGAACTCTCGCACCCCTGACTCTTCACTGATTAGCTTGAACGAAATGTTGTGTTGGTTTAAGGTGTCAATGATTGCTTTTTCAGCAGCCAAATCCATCGGCTTCACCGCGTCGCCGCCTGCGCCCACACCCAGGTTAGGCTGCGTTTCTTTGATGGTTTTGAAGCACGGCGCAATGTTTTTTTGCACGTTGTTTTTGCATTCGAGAAGGATTTTTTGCCAGTTTGTTTGTTTCTGCATTTTCATTGATGGGTCTTCCTGATTGTTGTTAATAGATGGAACGAATTGATAAAGACTATACCCTACATTTCAACGGCTAAAAGTCGGAAGCAGCCGGTTAAACAGTAGTCTGAATCCGAAATGCTTATATTTTCTGTTTTATGACTCATTGAGCAAGGTTCGAAGCTTCAATGTCAAATAACGTGTTGAAAAAAGAAAACGTTGCCTCATGGTTCCAGAGCTTCGACTACTTTTATTATAGTTATTTTCCTTAAGCCCAGAACTGGAAATTTTTTTTAGTAAAGTTCTGGGCACAGCATGGGTGTAGCACATGGAAAAAACTGGTCCAAACAGAACAATTGTCGTTAAATTTGGTGGTTCTAGCCTAGCGGATCACGAGAGGCTTTTAAAAGCGGTGGTTGCCGTGGTTGATGAAGCCAAGAAGGGCACACGGGTCGCTGTCGTGGTATCGGCTATGGGTAAAACGACAGACGTTCTTATGACGACTGCGAAGAACGCTTCCAACGGGAAGCTGGAGAAGAAAGACCTTGACGACATCCTGTCGATGGGTGAGCGGACCAGCATCAGAATCTTCTCCACAGCGCTTAGAACCAATGGAGCAGAGTCCTGCTACTTTGACCCGATCGACAGCAACTGGCCAATAATAACTGATTCAGCCTTCCAAAACGCTAACCCGATCCTCAAGGACTGCGAAAGAAACATCCGAGAATGTGTTCTGCCACTAGTGGAAAAAGGCACTATTCCCGTCGTGGCAGGTTTCTTGGGCAAAACCAAGGACGGGAAAATCACAACTCTGGGCAGAGGTGGAAGCGACACAACCGCGTTTGTCCTAGCCGAAGCGCTTGGAGCGGACGAAATTATCTTGGTGACTGACGCAGACGGCATAATGTCAGCAGACCCAAAAATGCTCTCCAACGTCGAGCGCCTCAAAGAAATCGACGTAAACACGCTGGTGGGACTCGCCGATTCTGGAGCTAAATTCATTCACAGCAAAGCACTAAAGTACAAACCCAAAAACATTAACGTCCGCGTCATCAACCATTCCCGCGGCAGCCTGTCGGAAGAAGGCACCTTAATCACAGGTGGATTGGCCACGGAACTTGACGCTGAAATCGCGCATCCTTTCCCAGTTGCCGAAATCACCGTGATAGGAAACGGCATCTCGGCTAACCCGCAAATCATTCAGGAAATGGTTGAGGAAGCCAAGAGGCACTCGCGTCTCTTGGGCATGTCAATGAACACAAACTCCGTAATCATTTATGTTTCAGAAGAGAAGAACTTGGAAGGGCTCTTCAACGACGTCCACAACATAACAAAGAGCAACAAGGAAACCATCGCAATGGCCGTCAAAAAAGACCTTGTTTTCATAAAAACAAGCGGCGTCGGCTTAGAAGAGACCCACGGGATCATCGGAAAGATCAGCGAAGACCTGCGGCTCAGCGGCATAAACATTTCAGGCATACTAACAATAACATCAAGCATTCTTCTCTTTCTCGATTGGAACGAACGGGAAAAAGCCCTCAAACTAATTAAAAACTCTTTAAGGAGCGCTAAGTAAGGTGAAAATATGAACCAAGGAAAAACCCGAAGACTAAAAAGAATAATGCAGCAAGACAACCGCACAGTAATTGTTCCCATGGACCACGGCGTAACAGTCGGACCCATCCAGGGCTTAACCAACATGCAACAAATAATCGACCAGCTTGTCAAAGGCGGGGTTGATGCCGTGCTTGTCCACAAAGGCATCGCTAAACACACTGACGCTGGAAATGTAGGATTAATCGTAATGCTGTCTGGTATGTCAAACCTCAGCCCAAACGTAAACGGCAAAGTCCAAGTCTGCAGCGTCAAAGAAGCTATACGTTTAGGGGCAGATGCGGTTTCAGTACATGTTAACATCGGCGCGCAAGACGAGGATAAAATGATTCAAAATCTTGGTAGCGTAGCTGACGAATGTGACGTTTACGGGATGCCATTGCTTGCGATGATGTATCCACGGGGACCCAAAATACAGAATGAACATGCAGCCGACGTGGTTGCTCACGCCGCACGCATAGGTGCTGAACTTGGTGCGGACATTATCAAAGCAAACTTCACAGGAAACATAGAAACCTTCAAAACCGTAGTAGAAAGCTGCCCCGTTCCGCTGGTGATCGCAGGAGGACCAAAATGCAAAACCTCCGAGGAAGTTCTGCAAACCACACGCGACGCCATTTCAGCCGGAGCAGCAGGGCTTTCCATCGGGCGCAACGTTTTCCAGCACGAAAATCCAACATTAATTGTTAAAGCGCTTTCAGCTATCGTTCATGGCAACGTAAGCGTGGAAGAAGCGCTGAAAATCGTCGGTGAAAAAGCTTGAAGGAACTGTGGGTAGAAATTGAACCTGCGGCTTCACCGCAAGAAAAAGAAAACTTGCTTGGCACCGCATATGAAAATGCAGATGTGGTCCTAGAAGGTACCCAAGCGAGCACCCGTAACGGCAAACTTGACGTGACATTTCTCGCCGAGCTTTCCGAGAAGAAGATTTCCCAAGCCAAAAATGAAGGCAGAAAAACCGCGGCCAAATTCAACATAACTGGGAAAGAAGACGAAAACCGCGCTGCTAAAGCGGCTGAACTGGGGGTTGATTATATAATCATCAACACGTTGGACTGGAGGGTCATTCCTCTGGAGAACTTAATTGCGAAGGCGCATGGAGGCAAAAGCAAGCTTATCGCTGAAGTTGCGACGGCACAGGACGCCAAAGTGGTTCTTGAGGCGTTGGAGCTGGGAACAGACGGTGTTCTGCTTAAAACTTCAAACCCAAATGAGCTTGCCAAAACTGTGAAGCTCGTCAAAGGGCAAATGCCTAAGGTAGCGTTGACAATAGCTAAGGTTCTGTCTATACAGCCCATCGGTACAGGAGCAAGGGTTTGCGTTGACACTGTTGATTTGATGGTTCCAGGCGAAGGAATGCTTGTCGGCTGCCAATCTGCAGGGTTCTTTTTGGTCGAGGCTGAGGTGAACGAGAACCCATATGTGCAATCTCGACCTTTCCGAGTAAACGCTGGACCAGCATCACACTACACTTTAACGTCGCTTCAGAGTACTCGGTACCTCTCCGAACTGAAGGCTGGAGACGAAGTCTTAATCATAAACAGGGAAGGAAAAGTAAGAATAACGAACGTAGGAAGATCAAAAATCGAGTTCCGACCGCTCATCTTAATTGAGGCGCAAGCGGACGAAACAAAAATCAAAGCAATACTGCAAAACGCAGAAACCATCCGTCTCGTCACGCCAAAAGCCTCCAAACCCGTGACGGAACTCAAAGTAAGCGACGAGGTCTTGGTGCATTTGGCTGCAAAAGGGGGCAGGCACTTCGGCGTTTCCGTGCCTGAAGAAACGGTGATTGAAAGGTGACTTTGAGAATCTGCGTTTCAATCCTACCAGAAAATAGTCTTCAAGCCCTAACGCTCATCAGGAAGGCGGAAAAAGCCAAAGCAGACCTCATCGAAGTCAGGTTGGATCGTCTTGAAACGACCACACACTTGAGGGAACTTGTCCAGAGCACAAAAATCCCCCTAATAGCAACGCACAAACTGACGAGCGAAAAAGGTTTTTTCTCCGGGACAGAGGCCCAAAGGCAACAGAGCCTTCTGAACGCAGCCGAAAGTGGTTTCGAATACGTTGACGTTGACGTGTCAAGCCCAAACCGCCAAGAAACAATCGATAAACTCAAACAGTTGGGAGTTAAACCAATCGTTTCCCACCACAAATTCGATGGCACATTAAGCCGTTCCGCTATGGAGAAGGTTCTGGAGCAGGAAATCTTGTGCGGCGCCTGCATATGCAAAATCGTTGCAACCGCCAAGAAAATCGAGGATAACCTGACGGTACTCAATTTTGTCGCTTCCCATTCAAGTAAGGCTAAACTTGTCTGTTTCTGCATGGGCGAAGTAGGTAAAGTTTCAAGGATTCTTTCACCGATGTTCGGCGCCTTCTTCACTTTTGCTTCGCTTGAACAGGGCAGCGAAACCGCGAAAGGGCAAATCTCCATAGGCGAAATGAAGGCTGCTTTCGACCTCCTAGGAGCGCCTTAAGATGGCGGTTTCAGGAAAAACTAAAGTTTTCGGAGTAATCGGCGACCCTGTAGAGCACAGTCTAAGCCCGGTCATTCAGAACGCGGCGCTTGCAGCCTCGAAATTAGACTGCACATTCTTAGCCTTTAAAGTAAAATCCACAGCGGTCGGGAAAGCAATGGACGGTATGCGAGCGTTTGGCATTCAAGGGCTTAACGTTACAATGCCCCATAAAACCGCGGTTCTCAACTTTCTTGACGAAGTTCACCAGACCGCCAGGGCGCTAAAGGCAGTTAACACGGTAAAGAACGAGAGCGACAAACTCTTAGGCTTCAACACTGACGGCACCGGTGCAATGTCTGCTTTGAGAGAAAACGGCGTTGAGCCAAAAGGCAAAAAAGTAATGTTGCTTGGAGCAGGTGGTGCTGCAAGAGCTATAGCCTTCGTTCTCGCGGATCAGGTGGATGAGCTTTCAATTTTGAATCGGACAATTCAGCCAGCCGCGGAGTTAGCAGATTTAATAAAGGAAAGGTTCAACAGCAAAGTTGTTGCGTACGCTCTTTCCCCGTTAACGCTTAAGGCAAATCTAGCTGATGCTGACCTGCTGATTAACGCCACTTCAATCGGAATGAAATCGAACGCCAATAAAACCCTGATAGTCCCAAAATGGCTCAAGCCTGACTTGGCTGTGATGGACATAGTGTATGACCCGATAGAGACTAAACTAGCGAAAAATGCGAGGGCTGCGGGCGCCAAAGTGGTCAGTGGGGTTGAAATGCTGATTTATCAGGGCGCTGCGTCGTTTGAAATCTGGACTGGCAGGAAGGCGCCAATTGAAGTTATGAGGAAAGCAGCGCTTAATCACTTGCAGAAGGTGCAGAAGAGTTGACGGGGCAAGCTTCAGCTGTAGCACATGGCGCGGCGACGATTGTTAATGCAATGGCGCTCGGCAAAGGCGCCGCTTTCGGAGTTGACTTGTTCACGAAAGCGAAAGTGGAATTGACTGAAGAGCCAACAGTTGTCAAGGCAGAGATAGCTTCTGACCCGAAAGAAAGCAACGTTCTGGTGAAGAAAACCGTTGAGCGGGTTCTCCAGCGTTTCAAGATGGAAAAGAGATTCGGCGCTAAAGTTAAAACTTGGTCAAACATCCCCATCGCCAAAGGGCTCAAAAGTAGCAGTGCAGCAGCAAACGCGGTCGCCCTGGCAACCACGGCGGCGCTGGGGAAAACGCTGGATGACTTGGAAATTATCAACTTAGGTGTAGACTCCGCTTTCGACGCGAAAGTGACGGTTACTGGCGCTTTTGACGATGCATGCGCATCATATTTAGGCGGGATAATTGTCACTGATAACTTAGAACGGAAAATCGTGGGGCGGTTGGCGCTACCCGAAGATCTAGTTGTGCTTTTTCTTGTTCCTCCCCAAAAAGCTTATTCTGCTGACTCAAACGTTGAAAGGCTGAGAACTGTGAAGCCGCTTGTTCAAGTTGCTTACGAGAAGGTTTTAGGGGGTAGGTTCTGGGAGGCTTTGACGCTTAATGGTTTAATTTACTCCTCTGTCTCTGGGTATGATCCCTCGATCGCGATTGACGCGTTGGCGGCTGGAGCAGTGGCGGCTGGGCTTTGCGGTAAAGGACCGGCAGTTACGGCAGTCACAACTAAAGACAAGGTTGATTCGGTGAAGGCTGCATTTCAAAAATTCGACGGCATAGTCTTGCAAGCCCGCTTCAACAAGGAAAAGGCAACGGTGATTTAGCAATGGCGGATGTAATCGTTAAAAAGTCTGAAAAATTAAGCGGCGAAGTATGCGCTCCCCCTTCAAAATCTTACACTCAGCGAATGCTCATCGCAGCGTCTCTCTCAAACGGGACTGGAAAAGTTTCAAATCCGCTTCTTTCCGAAGATACAGAAGCCACTTTGCGCGCGATAACCGCATTAGGTGCAGAAACGAGTTTTGAGGAAAACTGCTGGGTCATTAAAGGCGCTGTGCCTATTCAAAACGCGAAAGCACCAATTGATTGCGGAGAATCCGGAGCTACAATACGTTTCATGATACCTGTGGCTGCCCTGGCAAGTGACCCCTCAATCCTGATCTTCCGTGGGTCTCTTGACCGCAGACCCATCGAACCTTTGATTAAAAGCCTAGACGACTTGGGCGCAAAGGTTCACTCGAAAAAATTCGGCGACAAAGACGCCGTGGTTGTTGAAGGCGGGGGAATTCTTGGAGGACAAACCTCTATTTCAGGTGGTGTAAGTTCGCAGTTTATTTCGGGGTTGCTTTTTGCGTGCCCGATGGCTAAGGTTGAAACTGAAATAGTCTTCGAATCCCCATTGGAGTCCGCTGACTATGTTAAGATGACTTTGGATGTGCTTTCGAAGCATGGAATCAGAGTGGACGTTTATGGCAATTTCGAACGCATCTTAATCCCAGCCAACCAAACCTTCAAAACCATTGACTGCCGGGTGCCTGGCGACTTTTCTTCAGCCGCATTTCTTTTTGCAGCCGCAGCTGTCACCAAGTCGAAAGTGCAGGTAAACGATCTTGATTACGGGAGCGTTCAAGGCGACAAAGCAATTCTGAGCATCCTAAAACAGATGGGTGTAGCCGGCAAAGTGTGTGAAAACAGCGTTGAAATAGACGGCACGGGTAGCTCGCTTGAGCCATTAAATCTTGATGCAAAAAACATCCCTGACCTTGTCCCGGTATGCGCAGCTTTGGCATGCTTCGCAAATGGGACCTCGAAAATAACAGGCGCGCAAAGGCTCAGGCTCAAGGAATCAGATAGGCTGCAATCCCTCTATAGTGAGTTCACAAAGATGGGGGCAGAAATTGAAGTAGATTCGAACAGTCTAACCGTGAGGGGCACCTCTGCTTTGCACGGCGCCACAATTGACCCTCATAACGACCATCGTATAGCGATGGCTTGCGCGATTGCAGCTCTATGCGCGGAAAACCAAACTATTATTCAAAATGCCCAGTGTGTCAGAAAGTCTTATCCACAGTTCTTCACTCATCTGAAACAGTTAGGAGCGGAAATTGTTGGCGGGAAATTCGACGGGTAAAGAATTCACAGTTACCACTTTCGGCGAAAGCCACGGCAAAGTCGTCGGCGTCATAGTGGACGGTTGCCCTGCAGGTTTGCCTCTTTCTGAAGCAGACATTCAAGCGGAGCTGGACAGACGCGTACCAGCAGATACCCGAATCGTTTCTGCAAGAATCGAAAGAGACGTGCCCAAAATTCTTTCGGGCGTTTTCAACTCGGTTACCACTGGCGCTCCAATAGCCGTGACGGTTGAGAACAAGGATGTTGACTCCGCGGATTATGAGGCAATTAAAAATCTGCCAAGACCTGGGCATGCAGACTACCCCGCAAGCGTTAGGTACGGCGGCTTTAACGATTACCGCGGAGGCGGACGCTTCAGCGGTAGAGTCACTGTGGCGTTAATAATGGCCGGAGCCATAGCGAAAAAACTTCTGAGCCGTTTCGACGGGGACGTTTTAGCCTACACAAGAACCATAGGCAAAATCAGAAGCGACAAGAAGTTTAGCACTGAAGAAATCCGAAAGAACCGCTACGTGGCCTCTTCTAGATGCCCCGATTTGGCATGCGCAGGAAGAATGGAGGAAGCCATTGTTGACGCGCGAAAAGAGGGCGAAAGCCTCGGCGGCGTAGTTGAATGCCTTGCTCTGAACATACCAGTGGGGGTTGGGGACCCAATGTTTGATTCGCTCGACGCCGAGTTAGCCAAGGCACTGTTTAACGTTCCTGCAGTCAAGGCAGTTGAATTCGGATTGGGCTTCGAACTCATCAAGATGAAAGGCTCAGAAAGCAATGACGCCTACGTCATGCAAAACGGGAAAGTTGCTACTTCAACCGATAACATGGGCGGAATCTTAGGCGGCATATCCAACGGCATGCCAATCATCATGCGGGTAGCAATTAAACCGACGCCTTCCATCGGCCTAGAGCAGAAAACCGTTAACCTGACCACTATGGAAGATGCATCTCTCACAGTTAAGGGCAGACATGATCCATGTGTCGTTCCTAAAGCCGTGCCAGCCGTAGAAGCCGCAGTAGCCATAACGCTAGCTGACCACATGATTCGTTCTGGCTTCATACCGAAAGTCTTGGAGAGGAAAAAAATTGTTGGATGAACTCGAACTGTACAGAAAACAGGTTGATCAAATTGACGATTTGATTTTGAAAGCGCTAACTGAAAGAGTCAAGATATGCATGGCCATCGGTTTAGTAAAGAAAAAACGGGGCATCCCAATAAAAGACCTCTCCAGAGAAAACGACGTTTACAGAAAAGTAAAAGACAATTCTGCCGAATTCGGCTTAGATTCACAGAAGCTTGAGGCAATCTACCGCGAAATAGTTAATATGTGCAGTGCAGTTCAAGAGTAAGAAATAATCTAAAAGGAAAGTTCAAGGTAATGCTCTACGAAATAAACGAGAAAGCCATAAGACTCGAAAATCAAGGAAAGAAAATAATCCGCTTAAACCTAGGTGACCCTGACTTGGCTACGCCACCAGAAATTGTTGAGGCTGCGTACGCCGCGATGAAGGCTGGTAAAACAAAGTATTCTTCTGCTTACGGCGAGGAAAAACTAAGGCAGAAACTCGCTAAAATTCACGGAGTCAAAGCAGAAAATGTTGTTATTACTCCGGGTTCAAAATGGGGCGTCTTCGCCACTTTGTACCTGGCTATGAAGGCTAGAGGTAACATCATCATACCCACGCCTTACTGGACAGCTTACGATTTAATGGCTAAAAGTCTCGGTGCCCAAACAAGACTGCTCCGGACCGAAATGGAAGACGGCTGGAAAGTTGATTTGGGCAAGCTCGAAACTATGATTGACAAAGACACTCGGATGATAATACTCAACAACCCGAATAATCCGACAAGCAAAGTGATGGATTCCGAGACTTTAGACGGTATAGTGGAAATAGCCAACAAGAAAGGCGTAACCATACTCTCTGACGAAGTTTACGGTCCAATCAGTTTCATAAAGACAAAAAGCATCCTTGAATACGACGGCAACCACAATCACATTCTTTCAAACGGGTTCTCAAAAATGTTCACCATGACGGGCTGGCGAATCGGCTATATCATCGCGAATAAGGCGCTCGTGGACAACATAACAAAGCTAAACCAAATTACCATAAACAACGTCCCAGTCTTCATACAAGAAGCAGCTCTAAAAGGGCTTGAAATGCAAAAGAACCTGACAAAAACCATTGAAAAAGAATATGAAGAAAGGGCAAAGATAGCAAGCAAAACTTTGGCGAAAGCCGGCTTTTCCTTCACCGAACCCGAAGCACCATTCTACGTGTTCCCAAAGCTTAAAGGCTTAGACTCAGAAAAATTCACCCTAGACCTGCTTGACAAAGGCGTTGCAGTGGCTCCCGGAACATCCTTCGGTGACTACAGAGAGCACTTCCGCATCTCTTTGACAGCTCCCCGAGACGAAATAAAAATAGGGTTGGATAAAATCAGCGAGGCGCTCAAATGAAAACCGCGGTTCTTGGCGCGGGAAAAATGGGTGTTTGGTTCGCAAAGTTTTGTAAGGAGAAAGGGGACAGCGTAATCCTCTCAGACAGGAAAGAGGAAAAGCTGTCAAAACTCGGAAAAGAGTTAGGTGTCGAAACTACCACTGACTTCTCGAAAGCGGTTGAAGACGCAGACAGAATCATGATTTGCGTTTCACTAAGCAGCTTCGAAGAAGTGGTAAAAAAAATCGGCTCCAGCGTTCGCGACGGGCAAGCGGTTATGGATATCTGCTCAATCAAGGAGTACCCAGTTAAGGTTATGCATGATTATATCAAGCACGGCTTGGTGTTGGGTACTCACCCCGTTTTTGGCCCAGGCAGCAAAGGCGTAAAACACAAAGCCTACGTTCTCACCCCCACAAATGCCAAGGAGGAGAAGTATGCCGAAGACTTCAAAGAGTGGCTGGAGAGTGAAGAAGCCCACGTTTTCGTAATGACACCCCAGAAACACGACCAACTCATGTCCGTCGTCCTAGGACTACCGCATTTCCTCGGATTAGTCGCTTGCGAAACCCTTCTTGATCAAAAGGCATTCACTGAAACTAAGCAATTGGCGGGGACGACTTACCGCATGCTTTTCACTTTGGCGGAAGCAACCGCGCTGGAAACTCCTGACCTTTACGCTAATTTGCAGATGAAGCTGCCTGGAATGGGAAAAATCGAAGACCTCTATATCTCCAAGGCTCAGGAATGGCTGGATTTGATCAAGCAGAAGAATCCTCAGGCAATCATCGACAGGATGGAGCAACTTAAAGCTAAACTGCTGAAGGTTGATCCCGACTTCTCAGAATCATATGAAGTCATGTACAGAATGCTTGAAGCCACGGAGAAGTAACGAAAACAGATGCCCAAATCATTAGTCGTGAATTGTTCTCTAAAATCAAAAAACGAAGCTTTAGTTGAAGCCATCAGAGAATTCAGCGACTGCGACGTTCTCCAGTTCAGTGATATCCATGAGGGCTACCGCGTCAAAGAGGAAGTTGATGCCGTCGTCATAAGCGGTTCTGCAGCTAGAATAGTTAACTCTTCCGACAGACGTCTCTTTGAAGGAGTTGTCAATCTGATAAGAACCTGCGACTTGCCCACGTTGGGTATCTGCTTTGGGCATCAATTGCTCTGTTGGGCGTTCGGGGCAAAAGTTGGATCACTTGCTCAACCTGTTCTGGATCGTTTTGAGTCGGTTCGGGTGGTCGACGTCGACGGAATATTCTCTGGGTTTAGCGAAAACCTGATGGTGCCGCTGTCAGAAAACCATTACGATTACGTCCTAAAAGAAAACTTGTGCGAGGCGGGCTTTCTTTTGCTCGCGGATTCCGTCTCATGCGAAGTAGAAGCCGTTAGGCATAAAAGCAAGCCACTTTACGGCGTTCAATTTCATCCCGAACGTATAAAAGTAAAGGGCGAAACGCATTCTGGGGGTCACAAAGTTATAAAGAACTTTTACCAAAACGCGATTAGGCGATAGGATGCGTATTGATTTTGCTGAGAACAAACACACATCGGGTTTCCTGCAGTTCTCGGGAAAAACTAAAGTATTTAGGTTCTCAAAGTTAATGTGTGGTTTCTGTGGAATTTAAGAAGGCTCCGGCTGAACTTGTTGAATTCATCAGAGAAAAAATGAAGGACGTGAACTGCGACTATCGCCAAATGTTTGGGTACCCCGCATACTTCATTAACGGCAACATGTTCGCGGGACTTTTTGGCGACAAATTGCTTTTGAGGCTTTCAGACGTTGACTTCGCGGAAACCCTGAAAATCCACGGGGAAGTTAAGGTTTTTGAGCCCCTGCCGGGAAGGGCGATGAAAGGCTATGTTGCTCTCCCAAAATCAGTTTATTCAGATGACACTGAGTTCGAGAAGCTGCTTAACAAATCTGTAAAATACGTCTCTTCGTTGCCCCAAAAAATATCGAAAGCCAAAAAGTAAGTGTCAATTCGCTTTTGAGTATGAACCTAAGACTTTGACAAAATCAACGTACTTCTTGAGAGCCTTCAAGGCTTCCGAACATTGTTTCTCACATCGGTGCCCCTCGAAATCCAAGTAGAAGTTGTATTCCCAAGGCGTTTGCTTGGTAGGTCTTGACTCGATTTTTGTTAGGTTTATGCCTCTTTTGGCAAATTCACCCAGCGCGTTGTAAAGCGACCCTGGCTTGTGGGCTGCTGAGAAGATTATGCTTGTTTTGTCTTTGCCCGTTGGTGCTGAATCGCTGGTGGATAGAACAAAGAACCGTGTGTAGTTTTCGGAGTTGTCAGCAATATCTTCAGCGAGAATGTGCATGCCATAGAGGTCGGCTGCTCTTTTGCTGGCGATTGCGGCGGCGTTTATCAAACCTTTTTCTTTGATCATTTTGACGCTGCCTGCCGTGTCATAGGTCGGTATTAGTTCGCGACCGAATTCCTCCAGGAAACTTCTGCATTGCCCAAGCGCCTGCGGATGCGAATAGACAACTTTGATGTTTTCTAATGCTGCGCCGGGGTTCGCGACTAAGCAATGCTCGATTTTCACCACGACTTCCCCGCAAACTTTCAAGTCATAGCGCAGAAACAGGTCGTAGTTCTGAGGTACACTGCCTTCTAAACTATTTTCGACGGGTACGATGCCGTGCTGGGTTTCTTGAGTGCATACGCTGTCGAAAACGTCTTTGAAGTCGCGGCAAGGTTTAACCTGTGTTTCTGCTCCGAAGAACTGGTAGACTGCGCTTTCGCTGTAGGCGCCTCGTTCGCCTTGAAATGCTACTTTCACTGTTTGTTTCCCCGATTACGATTCTTAAGCAAAAGCTTGTTTATACCGTTTATCATTGCTTCGACACTAGCCATTACGATGTCCTCTCTTGCTGCCCGTGCGGACACGAGGTTGCCTTTCTCATCTTCCACTTTTATGATGACTTCTGCAACAGCGTTTGAGCCGCCTGTGATTGCTTCAAGCCGATATTCTCTCAGTCTGATTTTTTCTTGGTTACTGATTAACCTCTGGATTGCCTTCAGAACCGCGTCAACTGGACCAACACCCGTCTCAGCAGCAACGTACTCTTTCCCATCCAGAGTCAACCGCACCGAAGCCGTAGGGATAACCTTGATGCCTGTTACAACTGCCATATCGCATAAATCAACGATTTTCTCCTCTCCGACAACCTCACCCAAAACAGCTGAAGTTAACGCCAACAAATCAGCGTCCGTCACCATCTTGCCTTTATCACCAAGTTCCTTGACGCGCTGGACAATTTCTTTCAGTTGCTCTTCACTCGGGTGGATGCCGACTTCTTCCAACTCCGCCTTGATGCCGCGTGTCCCCGCCAGTTTCCCAGCGACAAGTTTTCTAGTGCGACCAACCAGAGCAGGATCTATCGGCTCAAAGGTTAGAGGCTTCTCCGCAACTCCGCGTGTGTGGATGCCTGATTCGTGCGCGAACGCGTTTTCGCCCACAAGTGCCTTGTTAGCCTGCACAGCGATACCAGTTAATGAAGAAACCATTCTAGAGGTGCTGTAAAGCAGTCGGCTGTTTATTCCTGTCTTGTACTTGTAAAGAACATGCAAAGCCATAACCACTTCTTCCAGCGAAGCGTTACCTGCCCGCTCGCCTAACCCGTTGACGGCAACGTGCACTTGTACCGCGCCCGCTTCCACCGCAGCCAACGAGTTTGCAACTGCCAACCCGAAATCATCATGGCAATGAATGCTTATGGGCACGCTAACTACTGATTTTATTTCTTCCACAAATTTTATTGTTGATTTTGGAATCATGATGCCGACGGTGTCAGGCAGATTTAAGCTGTCCATACCTGCATCCTGGGCTGCTTGACAGATTTTTTTGAGGAAAGGCATTTCGGAGCGCGTGGCGTCCATAGGTGAAAACTCACATTTTACACCATGCTTCTTAACGTACTCAATCGACTCGATTGCTGAAGCTAACACTTGCTCATGCGTCAAATTGACCGCGTACTTCATCTGCACCTCAGAAGTGGGAATGAAAACGTGAATTAAATCGACGTTGCAGTCTAACGCCGCGTCAATGTCACCCTTTGTCGCCCGGGAAAGCGCACAGATTTCAGAGTTCAAGCCCAGTTTGACAATTTCTTTAACGACTTTTCTTTCGCCTTCGGAGGAACTTGGAAAGCCCGCTTCGATAACGTCAACGCCCAGCTTGCCTAGTTGGCGTGCAATCTCAATTTTGTCTTCAGGGGTTAAGGAAACCCCGGGGGTTTGTTCGCCGTCTCTTAGGGTAGTGTCTAAAATTCGAATGTATTTACTCGTCATTTTTTTCAGCCAGTTTTCGTTGTTAAGGCTGCGGCAATGGCTTCCGCCATCCCCACGGTCGTTGTGTTCCCGCCGCAGTCTGGAACAGTTTGACCGTTACGTAACGCGTGAACTACTCCATTCTCAATGGCTGTGCCTGCTTTCATGCATTTATTATCATTGTATTTTTCTCCCAGCCACTCCAGCATCATTTTTGCGCTTAGAACCATCGAGATCGGGTTTGCCGTGTGTTTTCCTGCCCTGTTTGGCGCTGAACCATGGATGGGTTCGAATAATGCGAAGTTGTCGCCTATGTTTGCGCCTGGAGCCATGCCTAACCCGCCGATAAGCTGGGCTGCTTCGTCTGAGAGGATGTCGCCGAACATGTTGCATGTGCAGAACACATCGAATTCTTGCGGCTCTTTGATTAGACGCATCGACGCCGCATCAACGTACAGTTCGTTAAACGCTATGTCTGGGTACTGCTTTGCTGTTTCGCGACATACGCTGGCGAATAGCCCGTCGGTCACGCGCATGACGTTTGCCTTGTGAATCGCCGTGACTTTCTTTTTGCCATTGCGTAGGCGTGCCATTTCGAATGCTTTTTTGGCTATACGCTGGCAGTTTTTTCGGGTGATGACTCTTAAGCACAGGGTTGTGTCATTGTCAAGGGTGAATTCTAAGCCTTTGTAAACGTCCTCGGTGTTCTCCCTGACAAAAAGCATGTCAATGTCGGGTCTAGCCACTGGGACGGCTGGGTAAGCCTTAAGCGGGCGCAGGTTAGCGTACAAATCGAACATTAACCTGAGTTTAACTATGACGTCTGCTGCCGATTCGCCGACAGGACCTTTAAGGCAAGCGTGAGACGCCTTAATCTTTTCGACGCTGTCAGCAGGTAGCGCCGCGCCTCTTTTTGCTAAGGTTTCGTCGCCTGCTTCTGCCTCAATCATTCTCAGTTTTATGCCGTATTTTTTCTGAGCTGCATCCAACACTTTAAGGGTTGCTTCCGTTAATTCGGGGCCAATTCCATCGCCGCGAATCAACGAAATCTTATATTCATTCATTTCTTGTTCATTCTCCTTCGTAAATTCTCGATTAATCCGCCATCAGCTAAAATTTCCAATATGAACGGTGGAAGCTTTTCCACTTTAAACATTGTGCCGTTGGAAACATTTTCTATCTTGCCAGCATCAAAATCCACAGATAGTTGATCCCCGGTTTTAACTGCCGCCGATATTCCTTTGCATTCGATTACTGGTAACCCGATGTTGATTGCGTTTCGGAAAAAAATACGTGCGAAAGATTCAGCTAACACACATTTTACACCGGCATACTTCAGGGCTAACGGCGCTTGCTCTCGGCTTGAGCCACACCCAAAATTTTTGCCGCCTACCACGATCACCCCTTTTTTTGCTTTCTCAGGAAAGCCTGGATCTAAGCCCGCTAGGGCGTGTTTTGCCAACTCATAAGGGTCAACCAACGTCATGTATTGTCCGGGCAGAATAACATCTGTGTCAACGTTGCTTCCGAATTTTATTGCTGGGCCTTTGATTTTCATATTCATGGTTTTGCCTCCATTTTTCTTGGGTCAGTGATTTTGCCTGTTACTGCTGAAGCAGCTACGGTCGCTGGAGAAGCCAAGTACACGCTGGCTTGGGTGCTGCCCATTCTTCCGATAAAGTTCCTGTTTGAACTGCTAACGCAGGTTTCGCCTGCCGCGAGTAATCCTATGTGACCTCCCAGGCATGGACCGCATGCTGAACCACAAACTATCGCGCCTGAGTCAGTGAAGATTTCCATTAAACCTTCATCTATGGCCTGACGGTAAACTTCCTGCGAGGCTGGAATCACAAGAGCCCTAACGCCGTCTTTTACGCGTTTGCCCTTCAAAACTTGAGCTGCTAAGCGCAAATCTTCGATTCTGCCGTTGGTGCAGGAACCGATAAAGGCCTGCTCAACGGGAACGTTGCCTACTTCGGAAATTGGTTTAACGTTGTCAACTGATGACGGGCAAGCAACTTGTGGTTCCATCTTTGAGACGTCAAAGTCCATTGTTTGCTCGTAAACAGAGTCTTTGTCGCTTTTCAACGCTTCAAAATTCGGTAATTCCTTGACTCTGGTTTTCAGGAACTCTCGGGTTGTTTCGTCGGGTTCAATGATGCCGTTTTTGGCGCCCATTTCCACCGCCATGTTGCATAGCGTCATTCTTCCCGCTATACTCATGCCCTTTATTGTTGGGCCAGTGAACTCGGCGCTTTCGTATGTGGCACCATCAACGCTCATGTGCCCTATTATTGAAAGGATCAGGTCTTTGGGAGTTACGAATTTTTGGAATTCTCCAGACACGACGAATTTGACAGCTTTAGGTATTTTCAGCCAGATCTTTCCCGTAGCCATAACCGCTGCGGCTTCGGTTGAACCTATTCCTGTTGCGAAAGCTCCGAATGCCCCGTAAGTGCAGGTATGCGAGTCGGCGCCTACGATGACTGTTCCGGGAACAACGTGCCCCTTCTCAGGCATGACTTGATGGCAGATTCCGCCTCTGCCCACATCGTAAATGCGTAGGTTTTGGTCTTTGGCGAATTGGCGCATGGTTTTGTGCAGTTCCGCTGCTTTCACGGATTCAGCTGGTACCTGATGGTCCAGTATGACCACTGCTTTTTGGTTATCCCAAACTTTCTGTACGCCTATTTTCTTAAAGGCTTCAACGGCTAAAGGTCCAGTTAAATCGTGCACCATCACCATGTCAACGTTTGCGTCGACTATTTCTCCTGGGTGCACAGCTTTTTTTCCTGAGGCTTTGGCCAAGATCTTTTCTGTTATGTTCATTTTTCTATTCTCTTCTATCAGTTGCCTTTTTTCTGTTGATAACTATGACAAGTTTGTCATTTTAAGAAAGCTTGAAGTTAAGGGTTTCCGTGCTCGGAGAGGATTTATTCGTCTATTCTTACTGATTTTGTTCCTCTTGCTAGCGCTGTTATGCCTGTTCTGGCAAGTTCAATGACGCCTGTTGCCTTCATCAAGTTTAGGAAGGCGTCAAGCTTGTCAGGTGTTCCGGTGATTTCCACGGTTAGGCTGTCAGTTGAAACGTCAATTATTCGTCCTCGGAAGACTTCTACACAGTTAATGATGTCGGAGCGATCTTTCGCAGTTGGAGAGTTAACCTTTATCAAAGCTAGCTCGCGCATTACATAGTTTCCAGGCTCCAGTTCCTCGACTTTAAGCACATCGACGAGTTTTGCGACTTGTTTGACGACTTGGACGATTGTTTTTTCATCCTCATTAACTGTTATGGTCATACGCGCGATGTCTTTCCTCTCGCTCGGGCCGACAGTGATGCTTTCAATGTTAAAGTTTCTGCGTCGGAACAAGTTTGAAACTCCGAAGAGCACACCTGGCTTGTTTTCGACAAGTACCGAAATTATTTTTGTTCTTCCAGCTTCCATTAGTAATCACCTTTCTGTTGGGGTAAACCGCAGCCTGGAGGCACAAAGGGCACAACGTCCTGCTCCGAGCCTATAGGCACATCGATCACCGTGGTAACATTACTGTTCAATGCTGTCTTAACAGCTTTGTGGAATTCCTCGATTGATGTTGCCCGCAGTCCTTGCGCTCCGTAAGCTTCCGCCAGCTTAACGAAGTCTGGTGTTCTGCCTAGGTTAACCGCCATGTAGCGTCGTTTGTAGAGCATTCTTTGCCACTGGGCAACCATTCCTAGTACCGAATTGTTCAGCACTATGACAGTAACCGGAATCTTTTCGGTAACGGAGCAGGCGAGTTCTTGCTCGCTCATTATGAAGCTGCCGTCGCCCGCTATGTCTACGACTGGTCTGTCTGGGCAAGCGACTTTTGCGCCGATTGCCGCTGGGAAGCCGAAACCCATCGTTCCTAAGCCTCCTGAACTGATGAACGATCTCGGCTTCAAAGCTTGGAAGTAAAGCGCCGACCACATTTGGTTTTGCCCAACTTCCGTAGTGACTATCGCGCTTTCAGGAAGAAGGTTCCTTAACTCAGTCAACAATGCCTTCGGCACTATGTCTCTTGGTCTCTCTTTCATCAGTGGACTCAGCTGTTCTTTTGCTTCTTTAACTCGCTTTGCCCAAGCGTTGCCTTCACCTTTACGCAGTTTTTCGCTTAATGCGGCAAGCAAAAGATTCAGGGCAGCTTTTGCGTCGCCGACTATGGGTACATCAACCTCAATGTTCTTGCCGATTTCTGCCTCGTCAATGTCTATATGGATTTTTTTAGCTTCATGCGCAAAAGAGTCCAAATTTGCTGTTGCACGGTCGGAGAATCTTGTTCCGACAGCTAGCAGAACGTCAGCTTCGCACATGAGCCTGTTCGCCGCTGGGTTTCCATGCATTCCTATGCTACCTACCGACAGAGGGTGACATTCCGGGAACGAGCCTTTACCCATGAATGTTGTAGCGACTGGTGTCATCAGCAGGTCAGACATCCGCATGATTTCGTCTGAAGCGTTCGAGATTATGACTCCGCCGCCTGCAAGGATGATCGGACGCTCCGCTTTCGCAAGCAAACTGGCGGCTTCGCTAATCTTGCATAAGTCTATCTCAATCATTGACTTGTAACCAAAGGCTTCGATCTTGTCAGTTACCTCCACTTCGCCAGTGTCTGACTGCACGTTTTTTGGCAAGTCAATCAGAACCGGTCCCGGTCTACCCGTAGACGCTATGTAGAACGCCGTGTTAACGATAGTTGGAATCTCTGCAACAGTTCTTGGCTGGAAATTGTACTTAGTGATTGGGGTTGTGATTCCGATTATGTCGGCTTCTTGGAACGCGTCTCTGCCGATTAAGTATGAAGTGTTTACGCCTGAAGAGGGAACCTGCCCTGTCAATGCTACTATGGGAGAAGAATCCATGTATGCGTTCGCTATCCCGGTAACCAAGTTTGTAGCTCCGGGCCCTGAGGTTGCCATGCAAACTCCTACTCGTCCGCTGGCTCTGGCATAGCCTTCGGCTTCATGCGCCGCGCATTGTTCGTGCCTGGCAAGGATGTGCCTAATTTTTGCGTTGCCGCACAAAGCGTCATACACAGGAAGGATTGCTCCGCCTAAGATGCCGAAGATCACGTTCACGTTTTGGCGTTCAAGAGATTCTAGGAGTGCTTTTGCACCAGACATTTTAGTCATTTTTCATCGTTTTCTCCTTTCAACAAATATTCTCTCGTCTTGGGAAGAAATGATTGCAAAATTAGATTCAGTTTTTTCAGAGAGGTTCCTGGGAGAATCAAAGAATAAGTACCCGACGATCCCAGCTATTGAGGTGACGATCCCTCATTTTCGTGCCTCTTAAATACCACGTACCTTAAAGGTATCATCCAAGTAAACATAAAAAGTTTACGGTGTCCAGCTAATACGCATCGGAAGTTTACACTATTCCTTTGCAAGTTTAACTTGGTAAATGCAAATAAGAACTTGTTCTCCTTAAGCAGTGTTAAGATTTTTCCAAATGGAATTTCGATATGCAGAAAAAACCCCGGAAATAATTAACTGAAAGAAAGGTCTTATTACTGCGAATGCTTTTTTGATTGCTGTGAAACTTTATGTGCGAATTTAACGTCATCCTTGATGGGAAAACCCAGTTTAGAGACGTAATTTACGTTAAAGTTGAAGGTGACAACGTCACAGTCAGGAACATTTTGGGCGAATCAAAAGAGTTCAAAGGCTGCAAAATCCTCGAAGTCGACGTTAATTACACAAGGCTAGTACTCTCCTCCATAAAATCATAATCAAGCTCGGTCTCTTAGCCTTCAAGATTTTTCACTTACATAACTAAGGCTAATCTTTCTGACTAAAAGCTAATTCAACCCTAAACCCGGCTGCAGCCTCAAGGGAGCCTAAGCGTAACCTGGCAACAATAAAGGGCACCTATTATTTGTGACAAGAGATCACTACAAAAATTGTGGGTCCTAAGCGCTTGGGTTTGTGTTGTTATGAAGCTCTGACAACCTCAGCAGTGTCTCTTTGTAGACTTGGATCGCGTTCAGGTACTCACCAACGTCAATGTGCTCATCCAAAGTGTGGTCAAGGCGGGAGTTGCCTGGTCCATAAGTGACTATTGGCAGGTTCATAGCTTTACCCAGAATATTCATGTCGCCAGTCCCAGTTTTACGCAGAAGCGTCGCTGGCTTGTTCAACACTTTTCGGACAGATGAAGAAAAAACATGCACCAGCGGAGAAGCCTTGTTCACCTCGAAAGGCTCCACGGTGTCCAGAACAGTTGCTTTCACAGAAATTTTCGGGTTAGCGGCTTGGTACTTCGCGATAATCTTCTCTATCTGTTCAAAAACCTGATTCGTAGAAAACTGGATTGGCACCCGCACGTCAATGTTCATTTCAGCTTCAAAAGGAACAACCGACATCGGTCTGCCGCCTGCAACCTTAACCAAACAAGCCGTGACCGCATTGAAAGGGCTTTCCGAAGGATCAAGCGAAGGATAAGAAGAAGCATTCTTGATTTGCTCCCAAACCTCATACGCTTTCTCCAATGCATTATCATAAAGCCACGGCGTTGAAGAATGCCCCGTCTCAGTTTTGCAAACGATTTTCAGCTGGATCTGACCCTTGTACGCAACTGTTATATTTTCAACGCCGCTGGGTTCACCGAAAATGGCGTAGTCAGCCTTAATACCCTGAGTGATAAGGTGTTTAACGCCTCGGCTGGTCGCTTCCTCCTCGACTACGCTTGCAACCAAGATTTTGCCTTTAAACCCAGGTTCCTTCGCAGCGGAAACCGCAGCCATGATCATAGCGGCAAGCGGACCCTTCGCGTCTACAGCGCCTCGAGCGTAGATTTTGCCTTCTTCAATTCGAAGCGGCAAATGCCCAGCCACTGTATCCATGTGACCGCACATCAGGATGACGGGTTGGCCTTCGCCGACTACGCCAATTACGTTTCCGATTGCGTCTTTGCCAACCTCAAAACCCATCTTTTTCATTTCAACCTCTAAAAAGTTGGCGGCATCCTCCTCTTTTCCTGACGGGCTATAAATGCCCAAGAGGTTAGTTAGAAACCGTACTGCTTCTTGCTCGCTCATTCTCTTCGTCACCTAACACTTCATCTAGCACAGTCACTATTCGGTCAATCTGCTTCTTCTGAATTACCAAAGGCGGCAACAGGCGGACAACTGTCCTTCCAGCATCTAAAACTAAAACACCTTTCGCGGCCGTCTTCAAAATCACGTTCAGAACATCGAAGCGTAGCTCCATGCCAAGCATTAATCCTAAGCCGCGAACTTCTTTGACGATTTTATGTTTTGCCTGTATTCCTTCCAGTTCAGTCTTGAAGTAATGACCCATTTTCGAGGCGCACTCAGTCAAGTTTTCTTCCACAAGCGCATCTATCGCAGCGCATCCAGCTGCACAAACCAGCGGACTGCCGCTAAAAGTAGTTGAGTGCTCACCAACTTTAAGGGCTGACATAATATTTTTCTTTGCAACGGTTATGCCTATGGGCAAACCACCAGCAAATGGCTTAGCCAAACACATCACATCAGGTATAACACCCCAGTTTTGGCAACCAAAAAGCTTGCCCGTGCGCCCGAAGCTTGTTTGAACTTCATCAAAAATCAGTAAAACATTCTTCTCGTCGCAGATCCTCCGCACCTCTTGCAGGTAGCCTTCAGGTGGAACCCGGACACCGCCCTCACCCCGAATAGGCTCCATAAGAAACGCTCCTGTTTTCTCGCTAATAGCTTCACGGATTTTATCGGCATTATCAGGGGCGACATGCTTGATTTCTGGAACCAGAGGCATGAAAGGCTCACGGTACTTTTTGTCCCATGTTGCAGAAAGCGCACCCATGGTCTTGCCATGAAATGCACCCATCAAAGCGATAATTTCTGGTTTGCCTGTGTATTTGCGGGCGAGTTTAATGGCGCATTCAACTGATTCAGCTCCGCTATTTGACAGAAACACTTTGTCTAAGCCTTTAGGAGTTATGTGAACAAGTTTCTCGACGAATTCTGCGCGTTTGTCGTTGTAGTAACAGCTGTGGCAGGTGATAAGCTGCTCAGCCTGAGCTTGGATTGCAGCGACAACTTTTGGGTGACAGTGCCCTAGCAGGGCGACACCGTAACTGGTTGAGCAGTCAATGTATTCTTTGCCTTTAATGTCCCAGACAAGCGCGCCTTTGCCCTTTGTCAAAACGACTGGTTTTTTGGAGAAAACGTTTGCCATGAACCGCGTTTCAACATCAATTATTTCTTGTTCATTCACCAGTTATCACTGTACCAACCTTATGATTCAATACTGAACTTATAGGTTCATTTCCGGTGCCCGCCGTGACTAAAACCTCTTTGACTCCTTGACTTAATGCCTCCAACGCCGCGTGCACCTTAGTACTCATGCCTTGCCCAATGCTAGATAAAACCTCTTTAACCTCGGTGGCAGCAATTTTAGGAACACACTCGCCTCTAAGCATTAAGCCCTGCACGTCTGTAAGAAGAATTAAGCGGTCTGCCTTCAATGCGCCAGCGATTATCGCCGCTGTTCGGTCGCCATCCACATTGAGCGGTTCCCAGTCCTGGCTAATCGCAATAGGGGTCACAATCGGCACGTACCCCTTATCAAGCAGAAGATTAAGAAGCTCGGCGTTTACCGAAGTAATTTTTCCTGTGTAACCGCCGTCGATAACTTTTTTGCGTCCCCGTTCGTCAACGGCGATAAGTTTTTTTTTCCGTTCAGCCTTTAGGGTGGCTGCATCCAACCCCGTTAATCCCACTGCTGGTATGCCTTGGCTTTGAAGGGCTAGAACGATTTGTTTGTTGATTTTGCCAGCCATAACCATGGTGTAAATCTCAATGGTTTCTTTGTCGGTGTAGCGGCTTCTGAATCCTTCAGGTGAAACAATGAATTTTTGTTCTTTTCCGAGTTTTGAGGCTATTTCTGTGACTTCTACGCCGCCACCGTGGACGAGCACGACTTTATTGGTTTTGGCTACTTCTTTTAGGTCAGCGACTAAATTTTGAGATGCGCCCTCTTTGAGTATGCTTCCACCCATCTTGATAACAAGCAGCATGGTATCACATCGGATGGAATCCAGTGCTCTTCAGGCCAGTGGTCTCATCAATGCCCAGCTGTATATTCATGCATTGCACGGCTTGGCCTGATGCGCCCTTGGTCATGTTGTCGATTGCAGAGAAAAGCAAAAGACGATTCGCGTGTTCATCAATCTCGAAGCCGATATCGCAAAAGTTTGTGCCTAAAGTAACTTTCGGGTCGGGCAACTGATAAGGTCCCTTCTGATACTTCACTAAGCGCACGAAGGGTTCATTCCCGTACATTCCCCGAAGAACTCTCCAAAGGTCTTTGTTCTCCAACTTCTGTTTAGGAAAAGTATGAATAGTCGCCAGAATCCCCCGGACCATATTGACTGCATGTGGGGTAAACGAGATTTTAACTGGGTCGCTGCTCAACGCGTTAAGTTCTTGTTCAACCTCGGCAGTGTGACGGTGACCAGCTACTTGGTAGGGCCGTACTCCACTGAAGCGTTCAGGATGATGAGAGGAAATAGACGGTTTGCTGCCTCCGCCTGAAGAACCAACCTTGAGATCTACAACAATTTTGTCTTTATCAACCAGCCCAGCCTTCACTATAGGTGCTAAACCCAAAATGGCGGATGTTGCCATGCAGCCTGGGCAACCGATTAACTTCGCGTTTTTTATTTCTTCACGGTGAAGTTCGGGCAACCCATATGCGGCGCCTTTTAGCATTTCAGGGTGAGCATGCTTCCAACCATAATAAGTTTCGTAATCAGCTGGGTTTTTGAGGCGGAAATCAGCGCTCATATCGATTACCTTTAAGCCCGCCTCCAAAAGTTTGGGAACAAGATTCACTGAACCCCCATGCGGCGTAGCTGTGAATATCAGATCGCAGTTTTTCTGCAACTCAGCCACGTCTAAGGGCACAAATTTCAACTGGGTTAAACCCCGCAGGTTCGGATGGACGTTGAAAACGAATTCTCCTGCGCTTTGCCGCGATATAACCATGGTTACCTCTGCTTGGGGATGAAGAAGCAGCAGCCGCAGGAGTTCACTGCCAACGTACCCCGAACCACCGATTATTCCAACTCGCACCATTTTTCATTCTTCCTTTTTCATTTGATTAATGGTCTATTAGGCTTTGAGCAGCCTTCAGTAGGGGAACCGCAACGTTAAGCCCCGTTGCGAGTCTAGTATTCTCCCAGAACTCGGGACACGAATTTGATTCATGAAACACAAGAGCGCTTTTATTTTTTTCTACGCTCTCTTCAATGATGTTTTTGATATTTTCGTAAGAGTCACTGTTCGCGTAAATCTGGAATGCTTTTTCCAGCTTTGTGGTCCAAACTTGAAAATCAGTTAGGCGCATCTGATCTTGCTTAACTTTCTGAACGGGCAAAAACGCTTGTCCAGCCTTATCTAACTGGCCCTTAAGGTAAACATCATCAACATTTTTGTTTTCCTGATGGTTCACCATTGCATCCAATGCGAAAATCCATGCTTCGCTGCCTTTGCCCAACGTCTTGCCACATTTCACCGCAAGTTCCTGAATTGTTTTGGGTAGCTTGGCACCGAAAACTAAGTTGCCCAAGAAAGTGTTGGTTCTAAAATCTTTAAAACCGGCTCTTGCCATCGCAGTTGGGTAACAGACAGGCTGCTTGCCTTTTTCTTTTGAGACGATAATCCGCAGGTCGTAAAACCACTTTTCAACCAGTTCCTGCGCGACTACGCCAACTGGATTGATGATTGACGGTTTTGTTTCCTTTATGTTACTGATAAGCTCCTCAGTATTTTTCGACAGCATGATCATCTTGCCATGCGTCCCAGCGTCAGCTTTAATAACAATGCCGTCTGACAGGGGGATTTCTTGCTGGATTAGATCTGCTATGTCTTTCTCATTATGGATTTCTTGCCCATTCTTGAGGGTGTCAGTTGCGTCGCATGGCACATAAACTGTCTTGGGAATTGGCAAGCCTTCCTTCCACAGCTTCAGCAAAGTGCGCAGTTTGCTGTAGCAGACAAATTCGGTTTGAGACGTGTTCAAAGTTTTTTTTCCAAGCTGTTCCATCATGTAAGAAGCTTGGAGGCGACGGTTTTTGCTTTGCGCGCGGTTAAGCACGACCGCGACGTCTTTGACTATTCTCGTATAGTCTTTGCCTTTAGTTTTAGCATTGAAACCGTCTTTGAAAATCGAGATAGCGATTTTTCTGAAGGGCAGAAAAGTCAAATCAACATCTAATTGTTGAGCAGTTAGTTTGATGCCGTTTTCATCGTTTTCGGACCGTTCATACAAAAGAGCAATGCTCATCGCTTCTCTGCCTCCACCAAAAAATATTCAAGAAACTGAGTCAAATGAAGGCTTAGCGGTGAATAACTGGTTATTCTCCCCAGTCTTCCCCTTCAATTGTTAACTCTTGAAGGTCTACGCATCCGCCTTTAACCTGTTTAACTTCGAGTTCAAGTCCGCAACCCGGGCAACTGAGGATTTCTCCTTTCTCTGCGTCAACTGGAACATCAAGCTCGGCGTCACAGTCAGGGCATTTTGCTTTCATGTTTTGGGAATTTGAATTTACAGGTTTAATCATTTTTTATTCGTCACTTTATTTTTTATAGGAAATGACTTTTTCATTAATTCAATACTAAATTTAAACATTGTGACTAATTTGTTACAACTTGAACTACTAATGTTCCATTTGGTGCACCCGCCAAAAACGCTGAAAGTCACAAGAACATTCAACAAACGAGAAAAAATGACGAAAAACGTACCATGGACCAGCATCCACAAGGGAAAACGTTAAATTTTCCACAAAGTAATAACCAATCGGCGGCAACAGATGGACGAAAAAGACAAAGAAATACTCAAGCTTCTAAAAGACGACGCAAGAGCAGGCTACGGAGACATCGGAGCAAAAATCGGGCTTTCAGAAGGCGCAGTCCGAAAAAGAATCAAAACGTTAACCGACGAAGGAATAATACGAAAATTCACCGTTAAGATCAGCCTCACGGAAGGTGCTCAAGCCATAACTTTACTTACAGCAAACACCGCCTGCCCAACGCAGGAAGTGTCAAAGAAGATCCAGGCGATCCCGAACGTTGAAACAACTTACGAGGTCAGCGGCGAATACGACATTGTCGCAGTCATCGGCGGCATGAACATGACTGAAGTAAACGAATGCATCGAAAAAATCCGCATGGTTGAAGGAATAGTCAAAACCAACACAATGATCGTTCTCCGCAGTTCCTGATGCGGCTAACTCCGTGATTGCGGGCGGCCGAAAATAGTTTTCCCCTCGGATTCGTAGGTGTGTTGAACAGACAGGAAGTTGAAGGCAGAATTAATAATGTTTATTAATATTCCAGATACATGCTTTTGTTGGAGCTGTAGAAAATGAATGAAAAGCTGCAAGAAAGCGCTCAGTACCTGAAGTGCTTCAACAACATGGAGATTGAAGCTTTCCGGGTTTATGAAGCGCTATCTAAGAAGATCAACCAGCCTGAAAGCAGTTTTGTTTTGGGGTTAGGCTATGACAGCCTTAAATGCTCAAAAATCCTTCAAGGGATACTCAGCCATCTTGACCTCTCTCAGATCGAAGGCTTAGAATGCAAAAAAGAAATTGCGGAGTTAGCAGCCGAAATTTCGAGGTTTACCAAAGTATTATCTACCATTAACAACTTGAGTCCCCTGCTTAGCTGCGAAATAATGAGTGAACTAATCAACATGGAGGACCTCTTGAACGAGACCTATACGAATTACCTGCAGGGTTCAGCCACCAAGTTTGTCGCGGACGAGTTTTCAGCGTTGATCCCCCAAAGCTCAAACAACTTTAAGCGAATCTTCGATTCGTTCGTTGAAGAAAAAGAAAGACACCGCCAAACCCTCATCGAAGTTATCTACAGCCTAGAATCCAAAGAAGCCGAAAAAATCCGGCATGTAACACCAGTTGTCAAATACCAAAACCCCGACTCATGGTACCACGAATCAACAATCCACGCCTTCACAAGGATCCCAATAAGGGCCAAAAACCAGCCTTAATCCAAGTCAACTCAAGATCAGTTTCTCCCTGTTTCTTTAGTGGCAGGCAAAATCTAGCTTTCAACGCGTGTTTCTGTAATCGCTGGAAAGGAAATTCAATCCTACCTCTATTTCTCTGCCAAAACTAACTTTCATTGCTAACATTTTTGACAATCGCTATTCGTTTTCACTTTCACCTACCCCTCCACTCCCTTGCACGGCAGTTTCTCAGTTCGCCTTTTAACCAACCCCAAACGATAAGCCTGACTCAAGGTGGTTCACATCAAAAAGAAAACAGCACTCTTAACCGAGCAAGAAGACTTCCAGCTTGACTTGACACTTCATGACGTTCCAGCTTCTCTGATCAGCGAGTTTGCAGAGAAAATCGTAGGGCCTTACTACAACGGCAATTTGAACCTTGCCATACAAGACCTGATAGGAAAAATCCTGTCAGAGCAAGAATTTGTACATTCACACATAACGCATGTCAAAAATCCGGTCGCGCACAAAAACAAGTAAACTCAACAACTGACTATTATTTTCGTGGCTAATCGCTACTCAAAACTATTTTATTCCAATCTTTTCCGCAGAATTTTCTCGACACCGCTTGTTTTTCCGATGTAGACAATATCTGTTAAGTTGACAAAAAAGCCTGTTTCCACAACTCCCGGAATCATTTTTATCTTAACTTCCAATTCACCCGGATTGGCGATTTCGCCGAAATAGCAATCTAAAATGGCATTACCGTTGTCTGTTATTGTCGGGCCTAGTTTGCCTTTTCCCTCACGCAGCACAGGATGACCGCCAGCAGCAACGATTTTTCGTTTAACCAGTGAAATAGCGAACGGCAAAATCTCAACGGGTACACCTTGATCTTTTTCGCCCAGCAACTTGACTTTTTTGTTCTCGTCAGCAATAATGATGTTTAGTTTTGAGGCTGCTGCAACAATCTTTTCCCTCGCCAAAGCTGCTCCCATGCCCTTGATTAAATACAATTCAGGGGTAACCTGGTCTGCCCCATCAATGGTTACGTCAACTTCTGAGTGCTCATCCAAAGTTGTGATCGGAATTCTGCGTTCGACCGCTAGCAGGAAAGCTTGATATGAAGTGGGAATACCCATAATGTGCAGGTTTTCACGTTTCGCTCTTTCTCCAAGGGCTTCGACGGCAAACGCGGCTGTGCTTCCACTGCCTAAACCTACAATAAATCCATCTTTGACATGATTTACCGCGGCCAACGCTGCATTCCGCTTTGCCTCTTGAATTGGATCAAGGTTAGCTTTCAATTTCCATCTGCCCCAGCTTATCTAGAACCTTCTCAACTTCACTTCGAATCGACTCAATCCTTTTCTCAGCCTCAGTTTTAGCATCAGGTTTCTCTTCAGATGGCTTACGTTTCCGCTTCTGCTTTTCCTCGCCAGCGGTTTCTTCCTCTTCCTCCGCCTCATCAATTTTCTCCATTTGCGAAGCAGGCGCCGTTGTGGGCATTTTTACAGGTATCTCTTTTATCGGTTTGACGTCGATTCTGGTTCTCAACTCCTCAACCTTAGACGTCAATTCCGTAAAGCGCTCGCTGAAAAGCTTCATCAAATCTTCCTGCATATCTTCAAGGTCATGTAGCGCAACTATCGATTCATCTTTTGAAATGGATTCCTTAATTGACATCATTCTTGCTGTGTATGTTCCAGCAAGCTTCTCGCGTTCTTGCTCGTTAATTTTACCTTCAGCTTGAGCTTCATAAAGACGGCGAATCGCGTCGCTTAAAATTTCCCGCTCCAAATCCAGCATCCGCAACTCATTTTTGGCGGTGGAAGCTGTAGATGCCTGAACACTCTTGGAGATTTTGAACGGTGAAGCTGAATAATCAAGGTCCGAATCGCTCGCCAATGTTTGGGTCCGCTGTGGTTTTTTCTTCGGCGGAGTCTTGTTGCTGAGGCGTCTCATGGCGTAAATGACTACTCCGCATGCGAAAATTATCACTACCGCAACTGCAGTGACCCATAATGGATCGTCATACCAAGCCATGCCTAGCTGTCCTCGGTATCTTGATTATGTACCATTAATATATAAATTATACAAATCTTAGAGGATTTTCAGGATTGGGAGCCAAGAAACTTGTTGTTTTCACTTTTGTCTGTCTAATGTTTTAAGCATGCCTCCTGACTGATACCCTCCTAAATCAACGGTTACGTACTTAAAACCAAGCCTTTTCAAGGATTCACACACGGTGTCCAAAACATTGACGTTGCAGAAAACAAGTCGCTCCGTTTTTCCCACTTCTATTCTGGCTAAGCCGCTGTGGTCTCTCACCCGAACTTGCTTAGCACCAGTTATCGCTTTCACGGCTTGCTCCGCTTTGTCAATTCGGGTTAACTTTTCGGCCGTGATTCTCTCGTTGAACGGTATCCTCGACGCCAAACACGCTAAAGCAAGCTTTCCATGGACGCTGAGCCCCATTTCTTTTGCCACTTGCCGAATTTCGTCCTTTGTAAACTTGTTGAGCATCCACGGACTGTACACGTTTTTTGTTTCTTTAACGGCTTGGAAGCCTGGCCTGTGATCATTCAAATCGGAGAAGTTTGTGCCTT
>Ga0187874_10000914_pt1 | contig 31465 bp, 29 predicted proteins | sample June2016WEW_16_1_3_FD_132993 | JGI IMG/M metagenome (GOLD analysis project Ga0187874, IMG submission 132993) | Peatland microbial communities from SPRUCE experiment site at the Marcell Experimental Forest, Minnesota, USA - June2016WEW_16_150 | ecosystem: Environmental > Terrestrial > Soil >... | reverse complement strand
TTTTTCTTTTTTCTCCTTTTCTTGGGTGAAGAAATACACTAGACTATAGTTGTTATTTCGAGAATAAGCAAGAATGAAGTTAGGTACTTCTTCCCGACTTTTCTAGGAGTTGTATCAATCTTATAAAGATTCTCAGCGCTTGATCAATTGCCAGAGCGCACGCGTGCGGAATGAAGCGCTGCATAAAAACCGTTAAAACCTTCTACCGAGCTAACGGAGTAAAAAAAGTCGAACTTAACGAGCCACTTAGCCGAAAAGCAGCCTTCAAAGACAGAGCTCCTAAACCAGAAGAAGTCGCGACCATGCTGGATAAAGCTGCATTCAGAGAAGCCTTCATTGTCTCAGCCATAACGACAGGCGGTTTCATAGAGGGAACCTTTGCAAAACTCAAGTACCGACACGTAAAAGAAGATCTAGAAGCCGGACGAGTACCTATCCACATTCATGTTGAAGCAGCCATAACCAAGGGCAAATACCATGACTATGACACCTTCATAAACGCTGAGGCGTGCCAACTGCTAAAACTCTATTTGGAGGATCGACGCAGAGGAGGTAGATCTATGCCTCCAGAAGAATTAACCGTCGAATCACCGCTGATCAGAAACGAGCACATAACCAATAAGATATTGGGCGTTAGCGAGAAAACCATTAGAAAAATCGTCCATGACTTAGCTGTTAACGCTAAAATCGCCAAGAAACTCCCCCGCCAGCTGGATGTACAGCGTCAGAACTCATAGTCTTAGGAAATTCTTCAGAAGCCAACTTAGCACCGCAAAAATCGATACAGAAAACATCCTTTATAGGATGGGCCACACCATCGGCACCTACGAGGACGTGCAGAGTCTAGGAGTAGACAAACTGCGTAGCCTATATGTAACAGCTGGACTTGCAATCCGACCCAAAACACAACTAAACCGCATCGAACAACTCAAAGAAATCATACGCGCCTGGGGAGAAAACCCAGAGGAAATCTTAAGCAGAGACGCATTAATAAGAGGCAACATAACAGAAACCCATGAACAAACAGAGAACCATCAGCTAACACTACTAGGCCACGAACTGAAGGAACTAATCAAAAGAGAGGTTATGAAACGACCCATAAAATTAGTACCTTTTCGCTCATATTTCTACGAGCCCCACCGGACCCGAACCTTGTCTAGTATGGGTCTCTATGGGAATTTGGCTCCAAATGAGTTGGAGCTTGGCTTCAGATGTCTAGGACCCATTCCGTTTTCCACTAAGGTGATTAGCATTATGCTCTGCTTCAAGAGGGTATACAACAGGTTTTAGACGGCGGAGAAGGGCATCATCTCAACGGACGTTTATAAGCACTTGTGCAATGATTTGCAAGAAGAAGAATTTGCCTGCGTCATTTTTCTGTCAGCTAAGACGGTTTAGAACTCAAAATAAGCCCGGTTAGCGAACGCCAAGACCCGAGGCCTCCCCCCAAAATTACACAAAACTGTGTAATGGCCATGAGTGTTTTCGCTCTACCTGGTTTGGGTTCAAGTTCGGTTCGGCCCACCTTAATTCCAAAATCTGTTTATTTTAGCGTCTTTTCCCCAGGAGAGGAGTGCTCTACTTTTTGAATCGACTTTACTTTATTCTTTGAAACCGTACGACAACACAAAAGTGGTTCTTCACTTATGTTAGCTTTCCTCTTTTTTTCGTTTTCTAAGCGCAAGCGCAGCTGTAATGGACACTGCTGCTACAATGAACAGCGACAATATTGCTGATGATGGAAATTCTGGGACAGAGGACGATTCAAGTGCTATGACTATTGTGTGGCTGCTGTGGTGATAAGTAAAAGTTATTATCCAAACGTTACCCTTCGATACGGAATCATAACTGACTGTAGTGCCGTCTAACATGACGTTGAGCTTTGAAATATCAGTGACAAGTGATCGTGGAATGCAAACTTCTGTAAACCCTGTCGTTCCTGAAGATCCAGAGACGCCGAAGCTTAACTCGTTTGTTGCTGAGTCAAACGTTAAGCTCGTAAGCGTCGAATTTGAAGTAACAGAAAAAACATTTTGATTTTGATTATTGAACGGTGCAATTGCAAAATTGTATGTCGCACTTGCACTTGAATAGTTGTTGTCGCCTGACCATATAGCTTTAATAGCGTAATTACCTGAGGCAGAGGGATACCATGAAACAGAGAAACTTCCATTATCATCCGTGTTAACATAAGTTAAGTCTTGCCAAGTGACTCCGCCCGTGACACTGTCTGAAAGTTGTATTCCATCACCAGATAAGCCTATTCCATTATGTGTCAATGATCCCTGAATTTGAACGGTAAACCCAGAAGTTGTCGTGGAACTTATGCAATAGAATGATAAGGTCGGCACTGGCGGCGTTGGCACGGGAGTTGGAGATGCTGTAGGTGAGGGCGTTGGTGTCGGAATCGGGGTTGTCGTAGGAACCGGTGAAGGGGTAGGACTCTGTTGTGGTTGTTGTTGCACTTCGAGAGCAAATGCATTGCTGTTGGAGGGTTCATAATATGCGCCTGCAATAGTTTGGCCTGGAAAGAGCGCCTGAAGAGTGAAATTGCCAACTTGGGTAGGCGTGAATAACGTTGATGTTTGCCCATTTGCCCCCGTGGTAAATGGTCCTAATCTTACAGAAGTTCCATCCGGATACGTAATTCTAATCGTTATGTTATTCCACAAAAATCCAGTTGGTGGCAATTGGTTAAGCCCAAAAGTAATGGTAACTATCTGACCGACACCTACAGGGTTAGGCATAACATTAAGGGAGGCTTGAGTGAAGATTTGTGGTGCCGATGTTGGTGTTGGAGTTGGCGTAGATATTGGGGTTGGCGTTGGTGTTGGTGTTGGTGTTGCAGTTGGTGAAAGAGTAGGTGTTGGATAAGGACTTGATGTTGGACTCGGCGTTGGAGTTGGAGCGGGTGCTGGATTTTGACTAGGAATCGCTGGAGCCCCCGGGTCAGGTGCATTCAAGAAAGGCACAAAATTACCTGAACCAGAAAGTATCTGGGCGATTGCTTGCTGGTCAGTCGTTCCCCACCAATTAGAGGCGACATTTACACCTATGCTATATTGCGAGTTGTTTAGGATGTTGTTGTATGAGATGGTTACAGAGCCAAGATTACCAGAACTACTAAGTCCAACAGTATTGTAAACGATTGAATTATGTTGAATTGTTGTTGATACTGCTGACATGGGCCCTGTTAAAATTATTCCTTTTGCGTTGTCAATAACCAAATTTCCTTCAATTACTGACGTGCCATCATACACGTTAATGCCGGTAGCACAATCAAAGACGGTGTTGCCGGCTATGTACACATTGCTTCCGTCAGCTCTGATTCCAGTACCCAAATAATAGCTTATAGTTGCTCCGCCTTTTACAGTATTATTCATAATTACAGGTGTGCTTTCAAGCAACCCAGTACCCCATATTCCACCGACAACAAAATTGTTGATTATTGTCGGAGAAGCATCATTTATGCTTTCAATATCCCCGGTAACACTATTGTTTGAAATTATGGGTGAGCCACTGGTTGCTGAAATTGCAATTCCACCAGAGTTGTAAGAATACGTAATTGTGTTATTGTTAATTTTTGGAGAAGTACTGCTGGTGGTTATCGAGACGAGATTTAGAATAGAGTTTTCAATTATGCAGCCACTAGCTGCTTGTTCATTCCAGCTTGTGCTACTTGCCGTGAAGACAATACTTCCACTACCAGATGAACTAAAGACTATGTTATTGTTGCTGCTGCCCCGTGCGTTAAGAATTCCGTTTACTTGTATATTATAACCATTAAGGTTCACGGTTACACCGGCATCGATGGTTAAGGTTGCCCCATTGCTCACTATTACAGGCGATGTGAGATTGTACGGACTGGTAGCTTGCGCCCAAGTAGTATCTGAACTGATTACGCCACCTACGCTTGTGCCACTTTGAGCCATGCCGGCGGGTGCATAATCAATCGTTATTAGAGTTGAGAAAGTTATTATTAGAATCAGGATTAATGAGAAACTTTTGCCTACGCCAGTCATATTAAGTATTGATAAACCGTTAGTGATAAAAGGCTTCTCGTTAAGGTTTCTTGACTAAGCGCAGTCAAATTTTCTTGACCAATAGAGTACAACTGCTGCGATTGCCCCGATGACTATGGCAACCGCTATCCAATAGATTGTTGGTGATAGTGCAAACGTTGCCGAGATGGTGTATGCAGTTTGAACATTGTTGAACGTGTATGAGCTAACCGCGCCAACTGAACTTCCATTCACCCTAACCTCAACTATGTAATAACCAGTATTGGGAGTTATGGCGAAAGTTTGATTGTCACCATAGTTAACGCTAATAGATTCACTTGGGCCGATAGAGCCGCCAGCTCCAGCAGAAGAAGTAATATTGAAGGAGTCAATCGCGAAAGTCGCAGTGATTGTGTGGTTTGCCTGAATGTTGGTGAAGCTAAAGGTTTGACCCGAAGATGATGTAACAGCCACTGGAGAACCATCAACGGTTACGCTGGTGATATGGTGGCCAGTGGCGGGAGTAATTTGGAAGCTTTGAGTGATGCCGTGGTTAGCAGTGACCGTATTGGGAGAAATAACACCGTTAGCAGTCTGAGTAACAGTAATTGCGTACGTGTTAATCGCGAAAGTCGCGGTCAATGAACTATCAGTCGATATCGAATTAAATTGGTAAGTTTGACCCGTAGGCGAAGTAACATTCACTAACGCATCATTAGCAGTTATGCTCGCAATGTGGTAACCGGCGTTTGGCGTAATAGTGAAGCTTGGAGTAGCGCCATAGGTAACAACACTTGTTAGAGGGGCAATCTGGCCATCAGTACTCTGAGCAACAGTGACTGAATAGGTGTTAATCGCGAACGTCACAGAGACAATAGTTGAACCAGTAATCGTCAAACTCAAAGAAGCAACCGCGCCTTCATCAATGTACCCGTTAACTACGACGTCGGCAACACTGTAGCCCAAATCAGGAGTAAAGACAAAGTTCAGTGCCGTGTTCCAATCAGCTGTCTGAGAAGCAAGATTTGATGAACCGTGAGTGCCCACGTTAACAGTGACACCGTAAGTGTTAGTCGCAAAAGTCGCAGTGATCGAGTGAGCAGCTTGGACATTGCTGAATGTATACGATGATGCAACCGTCACTGGTGAACCATCGACCATTAAAGAGGCAATAGAGTAGCCAGCGGCAGGAGTAATAGTGAAGATTTGACTATTACCATAGTTAACATTGGTTGTTCCAGGTGCGATCTGGCCGTCAGCACCCTGAGTAACACTTATCGTGTAGGAGTTAATCGCGAAGCTGGCTGATATTGTGTGAGGACTAGTAACATTCGCGAAAACATACGAGGTTAACGCGCCAACAGAGATGCCGTCCACCACGACATCGGCGACGTGATAGTTCGCGTTAGGGGCAATAGTAAAGACTTGATCGCTGCCATAATTGACAACTACTGATCCGCTCGGACTTATCAGGCCGTTAGCATCAGCAGAAGAATTAATGTAATAAGAAAGTGGTGACGTGTACATGTATTGCCTGTTTGACGGCAGTCCAGATATGAAAGTAATATTCAACAAATTGTTCCAATCAGACGAGAATTGCACAGCGTAAATGCCAGGCGAACCGAAACTGCCAGTCACTGTCTGATTGAATTGAAAGTTCAAAGTTCCCGCTGCAGCCAAAGATACTGTGACAACATTAGTGTTCAGGTTTATATTGCAAAGTTCAGGATCGAGTATATTGTAGATGTATTCGTATGAATTCTCTTCTATCGGAACAGCCAGAGATGCGGTCTGAGGAACAATTCCAAGCATGAACAGTAAATCGGCTCCCGTAGCAGTAGCGTAGTTACTTGTTCCAGAATCATCTGAATGCTCTAAGAAATATGGAAAATCAGAACCGCATAGAGAGCTTTGCAAAAGCCCTAACCATGCTGGAGTTGTCGTTCCTCCTGCCCCTGTTAGCATGTCTTGTACGTCAGTTTGGTATGTGCTGCTTAATTCTCCATAGCTTCCAAGGATCGCTGCCCAAGCCATAACCGTGTTTTCAAGCCTAAGTTCTGGATTAGATACTGCCATGTGGCAAACTACCCCGCTCAACCATTGTGGACTAGAGAATTGCTCTTGAAGGAACCTGTTTTCTAGATCCGCTATCAAGTTTTGAGTGTCGGGCAATAAACTATCAGCGTGCCATAGTTTCAATGCGATTTGCAAGAAACCTCCTGCTTCACATTCGTAACCAGCCCAATTTAAACCATAATTGTAATTTGTTCCAGACCAAAGGTTGTTGTTTGCCCAAAGCCAAGTAGATAATGAATCATTTAGCGCCGCTGTTATCCCCAAGTTATAGAAATCTAAGAAACAGTCAATTGTCTCTCCGCATTCATCGTAATATCTGGGTCCATAAGATATTGTATAGGGCGTTCCATCTTGGTCCATCCATAAAAGCGCGGGATGCGTGCTGGCAACTACAGCTGCTTTAAAGCTGTCATATGCCTGCGTCAAATTCCACTTAGCTAAGTCATAGTTGTATTGAATGGCATAGCCGTACGCGAGGATCATATATCTGTCGTAAACGAGGAATGCTTCTTTTGAACCGTTCAAGTAGGTGTATGGTAATCCGTCGCTCATCATTTGTTGGTTGTCTAACGCCCATTCTATTGTTGTTTGATTAACATACCCAAGTTTTGAGAGTATAGGCGTCCACTGAAAAACAAGCGTTGCAGTCGTCAATGCATTGTATGCATTTATCAATTGTTGCATTGAAGATTCCCCAACAATCATTCCTTGATATACGTCATCTATGTCATTGGCGTAATCGACTGAGTTGACGATTGTTTCCAGGCTCCCTATCAGCGAAGAATCACCGCCAGTAGCATGAACTTCAGGAATAAAAATTAACGAAACCTTAAACAACCCGGCAACCATTGAGAAACAAAGCAAAGCAAGGAGGAAAATAGTAGTAAATTTTTTTCCTCTAATTTTTTTCAATTCTTGTTGCCTCAACGTGCCGCCAATAACTTGCCGAGAGAGAACATTCGTTCCTTTTTCTCATCTGCATGGTGACTAGGCTATGGGTAGTGTCAGTATATATTTGGTGCGTTACTGAGTGTTTGAGTCGGACCCAGAACTGCATTCTCAGTTATGGAACATACTCGCCCCGTGGGATTCGAGTCCCAGCAAACATACTTTTTAGAAAATCGATTGGCTTTCTATGAAATACCGTTGCCAGAATTATTGTGACTTGAACCTCTGGATTCAAGTTCGGCTCGGCCCACCACAATATCCCTACTCACTTATTCTTGAAGAATTTAATATAAAAATTGCTTTTAATTTCTAATCTTATTAGAAATTTAAAAACTAACTTTCGATTTGGTTTTCCGGCAAAATCTACTCTTTTGGCTTAGGCATAATCTTGGTTGCCCATTCAGTTTTAGTAGCGTAGATTTCTCGTAGTTTTGGAGTAGCGGCTGGTGTCCATGGTTTGATCGTGGCGCGTTTTTTGGCTCGACCCGCAGAGTTTCTTGCTTTGGGTTGTCCTTTCCTTTTTGTTTTGTAGTTTTCAGGGTTCATATTTGATCGCTGCTATCCAATGCTTGCTGTCTAACATATAGGAGTTTGCCCTCTTTTTCTTATTTGCATCGTCTATGTTCATAAGGAAAAGTGATTCTTGCTTGAGAATCGTGGCAGGCTAATTATTGAACATGGGGCTGGAAATAATCATGTTGGCTGTCGCTCTGTTGCAGGCGGTTGGAATATTGTAGAGCACAGCCAATCTGAGAACAGCTTTAACGTCTACGTCATGAGGTTGCGACTCCAAAGGGTCCCAAAAGAATATCAAAATATCTAGTTTGTTATTGGCAATCAAAGCTCCAAGCTCCATGTCTCCGCCGTAAGGTCCACTTTTCAGAAGAGTTATCCGCAATCCGGTTTTGTCAATTATCTGCTGACCAGTTGTTCCAGTCGCATAAAGACAATGCTGGGACAACGTTCCTTTGTTGAAATCGCACCATTCAACAATATCCTTTTTCTTATTGTCATGCGCGACTAATGCAATACTTTTCATGAAGGTTCCTCCGAGTCGTACTGCAGCCTAAATGAAGTATCACATAAAAACATGCTCGAATTGGCTGGGCCATTTCAATGGATGTTTTCATGCAATTGGACCCGGGAATGTCCAAGGGATTCTAAAAATGGAAATTGCATGGAAAGAATCATTTTCAGGTAACTAGCCTATATACTAAGCTGTACATTACACATAATTGTAGGGATTATTAAGAAGGATAAACCCTGCGCCGAACTTGATTTCAGTATAGTTTCTGGCAAAAACACAATCATGAGGTTTAGGTATTTGAATCAAAAAAAGACAACGATAATGGAGTATCTCGCATTTCTTTCCGTAAAAGAAGGTGTCTACCTGCCCGAACTTCATCACGCCATGGTTGAAGCTCAAGAAAAAGGAAAAGCCACTCTTCAAAATTTAACGATTGAATATCGGGGCAAAATAAAAGGTGAAGCCATATTTTTAATTACCAAAAATATCAAAGTCATTGTTCAGTTTAGGCTTGCTGAGGAAATTCTTCTTAGAAAAGATATCTGTTTCGAAAGTTGGATGGACACCGACAAGATTCGTCGACAGATGAACAAACAAAATACACAACCCAAATTATCCATGATGGTTCAAAACCTCCGACATGGAATGAAAAAAGTAAACCTAGAAGCTAAAGTTCTTGAAACTCAAAAGCCCTCAATAGTTCAAACGCGTTACGGAAACAGCGCCAGAGTGACCAATGCGTTGATAGCTGACGAAACTGGAAAAATTAAGCTTTGCCTGTGGAATGAACAAGCAGACAATCTTGCAGTCGGTGATACGGTTCAGATCAAGAACGCTTCAGTTTCCACTTTTAAGGGTGAACGACAAGTGCGTCTTGGAAAAACCGCGACTCTCAACGTCCTGCAAAACCAACTCATTTTGTAAAATGAAGTTGAACCACCCAAAACTAAAAAGAAATTCTGAGTTAATTTCGCGATTGGAGAGATTGCAGCGTTGGGTTCGAAGATAGAGAGCTGTTTTTGAGAAAAGGCTTGATGGAATTTCCGCCCATCTGGACCATTATAGTGATAATGTTATTAGTCATTATAATTTGACCTAAACCAGTGTTATTTTAGTGTCATTAGTGCTATAGTGTTATATAGTGTGTTTTACAATGTTACTTAGTGTGAAACAAATGTCTAATCCAGAAAAAATTATCCACAAAAAAATACTCGCAAAAGCTACTCCAGTAAAGGAAATACCTGAAGGTAGAAAGCGAGTAAAGATTCCAGAGTACGACGCCGTTTTCAAGCAAATCATTGAAAGTCCCGAGGAAATGTTCAAAGTCGAGGTCGAGGGCAAAACAGTAAGATCATTATACGCACCATTCTCATTCAGAGTTAAATCATACAACAAATTGCCTACCAGAAAATTCAATGTTGCACTCAGAGTCAGAAACAAAGAAATCTACATAGTCAAGCAGCACAAAAAAGACTAAAACTCGCACAATCTATTTTTGCAGCTTCCATAAATTCCGAATTTTCAAAGCTGGAAAACTGTTTCCGCAAGATAAGATGTTTTTCCATCCAAAAACCGCGACTTTAAAAGATTTCCACTTTCTCATTATTTTTCCGTAATGCTTAACCGTGACCTTTTGCGTATATTTGTACTAAAAGTTCAATTTGAGAGGTAACCACTTGACGACTGCAAGAAAAGTTTGGAAAAACGAGTATTTCAAAACTGTGGTTGCCGTCATTTTGGTTGTCGCTGTGGTTTTCGGCCTATTCTTTGGGTTGCGGGCAGCATTGAATACGCCTGATCCAGCGTTGACCGTCGTAAGCGGCAGCATGAGCGTTCCTTACGACGCGGCCGACTACAACTTCTGGCTAAATTTAGCCACACCGTTTGACCGAACCCTAAGTGTGGGCGACATCATAATCGTCCAAGGAGTTAACCCCAAGGATCTGAACACGAACTACCCCTACAGCAACATAATAGTATTTCATGAACCAGGCGACCCAGGCACATTGATTGTGCACCGCATCGTCAGCTCCGAAACAGTCAACGGCACCATTTATTTCATCACTAAAGGTGACGGCAACGGGAATCCATGGCCGCAGAAGCCGCAGTCGGGCTTTGACGAGTGGGACGGCAATAATCCGCCGGGAGTTCCAGCAAGCATGGTGGTTGGCAAGGTGGTTATGCGCATTCCATGGTTTGGGTGGGTAACAATCTTTGTCCACGATAACCATTGGGGTCTGCCCGCGATCATTATCATTATCATATTGATTGCAATCATAGAATTCGTGTTGCCCCTGCTGAGAGAAAAGAAGCCTCAACAGGACAACCAAATCCAAGCCCAGTTATAGATACTTTGGTGGCCTTCATCAGACTTTTCTATCGCCCGTATTTTTCATTTATAACTTGGACCCAAATCAAGTTCTAAAAGAGAAAAGCAATATTGGTCAAGCACTCAAAAAAATGAGAGGCTCCGCTATTTACAATTGAACTAATAGAAAAAGAAAAGTGATTTAGTTTCTGTCTAACTTCGTTTTCTAAGCGCCACAATGGCAACGGCGATTACTACGATTAGAACGATTATGAAAATCAGGTAGTAGTCGACGACGGGTATGTTTATGCCCGTGCTGGTTGAAGGAGTTGTGCTGCCTGTTTTTTGGCCGACTGCGTAAACGTTGTGGTCGTAAGAGCCGAAGTAGGCTACCCCGTTTGCTACTGCCGGGGAGGAATAGATGTTGCCGCTTGTCTGGTAACTCCATATTAGGGCGCCTGTTTGGGCATTAAGAGCGTAAGTTCTGTTATCTAGAGATCCAACGTACTCGGTGTTGCCAACGACTGCAGGAGCCGTAAAGATCCCGCCGCCAGTCGCGTAATGCCACTTCGTCACCCCCGTCGAAGCATCCAAAGCATACACATTGTTGTCAAATGAGCCACCAGTATAAACCACGCCGTTAGCGTAACCAGGGGAGGCTTGAACGCACTGATCGTAACCCGTTGGAACTTTCCACATTAACGCTCCCGTTTCAGCGTTTACCGCGTAGGTCTGGTTATCGTAGCTTCCGACGTAAACGTTGCCGTTGGCCACAACAGGAGACGATTGGATGACGCTGCCCGTGGTGAAGTTCCAGTTTTCTGCTCCTGTCACGGCGTCAAGAGCGTAGATTTTGTGGTCGTATGAACCAAAGTAAACTATGCCGTTGGACAATGCTACTGAAGAGATAACGTTGCCGCCTGTTGTGAAATTCCAAAGCAACGTTCCGCTGGTGGCGTTTACTGCATAGAGTTTATTGTCACTTGAGCCAAAGTAAACTATTCCGCCCGAGACAGTTGGATTAGACTGGACAGCGTTTCCCGTGGTATACTTCCAAGCCAAAGCGCCAGTGACAGCGTTTAACGCATAGAGGTTATGATCGTCTGACCCTACGTAAACTAAACCGTTAGCGACGGCAGGCGAACTAAAAGTTATGCTGCCAAGCGGGTAAGTCCATATTTCGGTGCCTTTTGATGCATCTATGGCGTACAAATTTCGGTCAAATGAAGCAATGTAGACGACGCCGTTGACAACGGCTGGGGATGACCAGACTTCGCCGTTTGTCTTGAAAACCCAAAGAGTCTGATTGCTGCTTGGTCCTGAACCGCTTGAGTACCCCGTGTGTGCTATGTTGCCATGGAACATTGGCCAAGAATCCGCCGCTTGAGCGTTAATCGTAAAGGCAAACGATGAAACAAGTAAGAAACACAAAATTACTATAGTTGCAAAACCATAAAATTTCTTCATATTTCTCAATTACTAACTAATGATTTCTTTTTTATTTATTCATTGTCCCTAAATGATTAGGGTTTTAAGAACTTAGTTCGTACCGAAGACTACCTGTGCCTACTTAGCCTGCAATGGGAAAGTTTAAGAAAACCGCAAATTGAATATCCTTACAACCGGTGTTGCAGGATGAAGAAGAAAGTGTTTATCGCGGGACCAATTCTGGGCAGGGAGAACCGGCAGGAGTACAGGCAAAAAATCACCGACATTCTAACTAAATCAGGCTTTGAAGTCATAGATCCGTGGAATAGAGAGAAGGTCCTCTACAATGGAGATGAAAGATGCTGGTGGGACAAAGTTCCCGCATTCGACTTTATTCAACGGGACCTAGATGACGCTGACCGATGTGACATAATGATTGTTTATTTGCCGATACTTTCGGCTGGTGCCTGCATGGAGATGTTCTACGCTAAACGCAAAGGCAAGAAAATCATCGTAGTCTCTGAAATCGACTGTCTCAGCCCCTGGATTATAGCCCACTCGGATAAGGTAGTGAAGAATTTTGACCAACTTGAAGATGCCTTGAAAGGAATCCAGTAATCTCCTAAGGGTTTTTTGAGAAATCACCACCGCATTGTTGTAGGTCACGTGCAACCACATAACGTTATTAGTTTTTACGTTGAATTTCATGTAAAGCTTGCAATGAGGTGATTTTTTGTCAAAAAAGCGCTCAAGAGAAAAATCAAACATAACTGTGCCCAAGCCTGAGATGACCGACCATAAAAAGTTCAAGTGCCCCTTAGACCAGCAAATATTCGATAACAAACAGGACTATGAAGCACACTGTCACGAAGAGCACGATGTACTATAGAATAAGCATGTGTAGGCTTAAGCCTCTATTTTTTAGCAAACGAAATTTAGGATTATGCTGGCGTTTGGCTTGATTGCTTACATTTATCTTATGGCTCCATCGATTTTGGAGTCACGCTTTGTTTTCGTGACTTCCATAAAAAGTTCCAGGCATTCCTCTTTAGTCGGTGCTTCTATGCCAATGCTGCCATAAGCGCCAATGTCAATTCTATATTTTTTCCTATCGCCTCTATCGTCTACTTGGCTCACTACTTTCTCCCCCTTCTCCTATTAGCCTAATTCGGATAATGAATAATTTACGTAATAATGTAAATTACTTATAAGGTTAATGGCATTTCACCGATAAGGCGAAATACCTCCCTGGGGTTAAAAACAACAAAAACCGAGTTCCGCATGTACCTTCCCATCTTCGGAATCAATCCGGCTGCGTCAGTCCCGAGCTTACACGTTAAAGCGTACTCAAACAGACCCAACCGCTCAATGTCGATAACGTCCCGGTTAAGCCTAGTTCGTTCGAGTACCTCCTCGATTTCTCCAGCACTTGCTCCCAGAACAATCAATCTATCCAAAAAGGACTGCTGCCACAAATGCATTTTTTCTATTTGCGCCGTTGATAATTCAGCTTGCAGCCGCTCTTCTCCATCTTCGCCGACACAGTTAATCACCTTGATATTTAACGGCAAACTTTCATGTAATCCGTAAACTTCTTCAATTCTTTTCAAATCGATTTTCTTGCCATCTGCAAGTTGAGCCTGCATGTAAGCTAATGGGACGGTTGCCAACGTTATTTTTGGCTCAAAAATTCCGACATCCACAGTCAATTCATTTTTAGCCGTGTTAATTTTTGTTACGAATCCTTTGAGGACTGAGGATTTTTCGAATCTTTTGATGCTTATTGGACATGTGCCTATTTCTTTGTTGATGTAGTTTGCAGCAATGACCTCGTCTTCTCCTGAAAGAGAAACTTGAACCCATTTGTTGACAGGAGCCCCTAAAACTTTAAAGTCTAAATCCAAGTTTTCAAACTCAGCGTTTAGCAGGTCATCTACCTGTTTGAGCTGTCTAGCGTTGCGCGCTTTTACGAGTAAAGTCAAAATGGTCATGGTCAATTACCCAACATTGCTGTTATTTCTTCATGAAGCTTTCTTACTCTATTTGCGGCGTCCTTGTGTCCTGCGGCTCGAAGACGTTTAATTTCGACCTCTATGGATACGCGTCCCCGTTTGGAGTTATCAACCAGTTTGTCAGCGTACGAAACAATTTTCTCCCCCAGATTAAGCGGTGTATACTCGTCTTGTGGCCAACCGAACCCCGCTGCTTCTTCGGCTGTGAATCCGCCGCCGACGTGTGTCTTAATTATTCTAATGAGTTCTTCGGGTAAACCTTCTGACTGGGCGATTTGGGCACCAACTACTCCATGGTCAACAGCATTTGTTTTTGAACGGCCAATATCATGTAGAAGAGCGCCTGCCTCAATAAGTTTTAGATCCAACTTTAAGCCTTTCTTTTCTATTTGGTTTGCTATTTCTAGAGATATCTCTGCAACCGCTTGGCAGTGGCCTATTACTTGGGGTGAACAATTGTTTTTTCGAAGAAGTTCTATTGCTTGCTCCCTTGTAGGAAGCGGCTTATTCACCCAGTTCCTTCCTAAGGGTATCAACTTTCTCAGAAAGTTTGGTTATCATTAGTTCGTTTGCAAAATGCACGAGAGGTTTGCCACAGCCTGAGCAGTGGAAAACTACTTCGACCGCTTCTTCAAAAGGAACCCGTTTGCATTCGGGGCTCCCGCAATAGTAGAAGTCATGGTTCTTTTCGTACTCCAGTCTGACGTTGAGTTTTTCCAGCACGCGCCTTTTCTGACTTAGGATAAAGCCTTCAAGCTGGTCGGGTTGAAGTTTCCAGTGGAAAATGAACCAGCCTGTCTTGGGGTCACGGGTCCTTCTAAGGCTTACAAGAGAGTGATCGTAGAGTTTGTAGAGAATTTTGCGTACAGAGTTAAGGCGGATGCCTATTTTGTTTGCTATTTCATCGTCAGTTATCTCGTCTACTCCCTTGAGGTACTCGATAAGTTTGACAGCTTCTTCCTCTCCCAATGCCACAGCAACCTTCATCAGGGTTGCATCATCAATAGTCGATAACATAGCCTATTGTTCCTTTACTCATAATACTGGAACTTCCTATAATAAAACTATTCTTGCCCATTTAAAGTTATTCAACATCGCTTTTAATTTCTTTTCCCCTTGCTTTTGGAACAATCCTCATCTTGGCTTTTTCAAAATTCCTTGTTAATTCTTCACCCATGAAAAAACGGTCCAGGAATACAGCGACCGCAGCACATTCTGAATGAGGCTGGTTTCCAATAGAGACGTTGAAGTCTGATACATCGCTGAAATAGAAGTCTCTTGGAACCTTCTGGCTGCCAACTACGATTAGGATGTCCTTGCCTGAACTTCTGATTCTACTTAAGACATCGCTTGACTGAATGTTTTCTCCGTAAGCTGTCAAATGAACGATTGCGCCCCCTTTAGCCTTCCAATCGCGGATAGCTTTTTTCCAAGGAGTTCCCATTTCAAAATGGAACGTTCCACCCCAACGGTCAGTTATCTTTCTAACTGTCTCTTCTATACTTGGGTCTTCCACGTCTGAAAGAATAAAGCCTGAAGCACACAACGCTCTAGAAGTTAAGGCAACGTGAGTGGTCAACCGCACGTCTCGTTGCGGACGATGGCCCCACCTTAACACGAAAACCTGGGGTGTGCTACTGGATTCTTGGGCTGGTTTCGAATCTGCCATTTAATTCTTCCACTTTTCTTCTAACATGATCAACTAACTCTGGGGTAGCCTCAAAGACCACATCAACCGAATCATTAGTGAAGTTTTCTTTTCTCACGTCTGTCTTCCCGTGAACCCATGAGATAAAAGGCATGGTTCTTTCATTTAACGGAACAGAAAACTGGGCTTGAACATACTTTTCAAGAGTTTTTAGTATTTTTTCTTTCAGTAAGTCAAGGTTTGTTTGGCACTTTGCGGAGAGAAGAACTGGATTTTTGGTCTTACCTTTTAGGTCTTCGAATTTTTGTTTTCTTTCTTCTTCATTTAGCAAGTCGATCTTGTTTAGAGCAGTTATTGTTGGAATTCCTGATGCACCCAAGCGGTCGATCGTTTCGAGGCAAACGTTATACTTCTTCTCGATTTTCTCCATCGGCTCGCTTAAGTCCAAAACCAGGATTATTAGATCTGAAAAGATTGTTTCTTCAAGAGTAGAATGAAACGCTTCAATCAAAGATAAGGGTAAACGGTCAATGAAGCCAACGGTATCAGTTAAAAGAAACTTGCGGTTATAAAACTCCATTATCCTCGTGGTCGTTGAAAGAGTGGTGAATAATGCTTTGTCAACCATGGTGGTTGCTTCGGTTAAAGCATTAAACAAGGAGCTTTTTCCAGCCTTGGTGTAACCAGCTAGCGAAATAGTCAAGAAGCCAAGCTCCGTTCGCCTCTCTCGATGCAGAACTCTTTTTTCCCTGATTCTAGTGAGTTTTTTAACTATCGTTTGAACTTGCCGTTTTATTGCGTCGCTGTAAACATCTGCTTCATAAGCTCCAAGACCCATAAAGCCCGGCTGCTCGCTTCCTTTGGCTAACCTGACTTTTTCCTTTGAATGCTTGAGTTCATTTCGCAAGGTAGCCAGTTGAATCTGCAATTGAGCTTCCGTTGTTGTGGCTCTTTTGGTGAAGATTTCAAGTATAAGCTGGAAGCGGTCAATAACTTCTACATGTGTCGCTTTCGCTAAATTATATGTTTGGCGGGTCTTTAGTTGGTTGTCAAAAATTACTTTGCCCGCGCCTGTTTCCTGCACCATTTGTGCGAGTTCTTCTACTTTTCCAGCGCCTATTTGATAGCGCGAATCAGGTAATCGTGTTTGCTCCATTTCAGCGACGACAGTGTACCCAGCGGATTGAGCTAATCTCTTAAGTTCAGGTAAACTTGACTCTTCACGGTTCAGTCGCCGCTGAACTATGACGGCTTTCGTTCTGTGGCCGCCTCCGAGTTCTTCTCGTCTATCTTGATGAGGTCACCTAAAGTCAACTCTTTGTTTGCGGACTTAGGAATCTGAACAGCTTTTTCTTCAGAAATTGGAATAAGCAACTTGATTTTCAACATGTGCTCAAGCTTTGAAGCAAGCTGGTTGTTCGGCTCCATTTTACCTGCTTCAAGGTTTCGTAGAACAGAGGCTTTTTCGTTTATTTTTTTGCCCAGTTCTTCATGTGTTAGCACTAGTTTCTCCCGGGCCACCTTTATTTTGTTCGCATAGTCTTGAGTGAGTTCTTGGGTGATTTGTACGCTGGCAACTACGGGTTTCCTTTGAACGACGGTTATCGGTCTCTGCGGTTTTTTTTGGGCTGGTTTTGGAATGGCAACTTCTTCTTGATGGATTATTTTTCCATGCTTTGCGCATTCTACGCAAACCGTTAGTCTTGCTCCTTCTATTACTGCCGTTATCGGTTCTGTGTGGATTTTGTGTCCGCAGACTTCGCATCTCAATGTAAACTTTTCACCTTTCACACTGTTTATTATATTGTTATGTTTATACTTGTCGAAAGACGAAAAAACATGTTGACGGTGAACACTTGAAGAATGAGCTTGTAAAAATAAGAGCCATTGCTGACTACCAATTTGGAAAAAATGTAGGTGCAATGCTGTTTCCAGAAAATGTACAAACAGAGCATTCTCCGCGAACAGGACGAATCCGCTTTATCAACTTGGACGGCGAAAGATTAGCTACACTTCGCCCAACCGACGGATTACTATCGCTAAGCGTCAAAGCCGCAAAACGCCTTGCCGAAAAAGCTGCTTTCGCCCATTGTTTTGTCACAGTGAAAAATGACATCTCAAAATACATTGCTTGCGGCGGAGATGTTTTTGCGACACACGTGGTTAAAGTAGACTCTGAAATCCGTGCCAGCGACGAGATAATTGTCGTTGACGAAGATGGAAGTGTCTTAGCAGTTGGCAAGGCTATGCTTTCAAGCTTGGAAATGACTTCTTTCAAAAGTGGCGTAGCCGTTAAAGTGCGCCACGGCGCAGAAAAAAGTTGACTTTTCTTAGAGTAAAATACACTTACACAAGGTTCAATGCAAGTTTACCACAACTGAAGAGGTAGCGCCTGTGACCGCGACTTCTCCTTTCGAGTAGGTCCATCCTTTGGATGCCGGTCGGCCGTCTATATCAACTGAAACTGGAGCATTGTTTAGCGAAAAAGTTTGGCTCCCGATTCCACTTACCGTATAGCTTATTCCGCTTGTAACGTCATATTTGCTTATTGTGACGTCAGCGCCGAGCGTAGTAAACGTGAAGTTTGAATTGGCTCCGTTCAAATTCAAACCGTTAAACGTGAGCGAGTTACCGTTCTGGCTGAAGCCGTTCATTGCTGCTGACGATGCAAAGTCAACTTTGCAGCCGCTTGCCTCTAAGAAATCAGTACCCTTTGCAACGTTGACGGTTGAAGGCCAGTAGGCTTTCAGATTGGTGTTGAAATTGAACTGATTTAGCGGGTCAGTTATGTAATTAGGCGTGTTGAAGGTCTGATAAGTGTAAACGTTTACAGTTGCGCTTGCTGGATTGCTTATTTCGAAAGTGTAGATTCTCGCGCATGCGGCGCCTTGGTCGTTAACTAACATTTGTCTGTTGAAGAAAACCTCTTCTCTGTTCCCTACTTTCTTATTGAACGCCGTACCCATACCCTGCTGTGCTGCGTGCCCGTTTAGGGTCATGAACACGTTTGGATAGTTGCCCAGTAACTTTTCAAAGTTGGTAGCCCAGGTTTTATCGGCCGACTTTGAGGTACCATAATTTCCTACTCCATTAAGAAAATCATGTGCTGCTACGATCACGTTTACGTTTGGGTTGGCTTTGATAATAGTTTGCATCCAATCCAATACTGCTTGGTTTGCGTTGTACTCAATGTTAATGATCATAAAATGATAGTTTCCATAAGTGAATTGTGCAGCTGTGTTTTTGCCGCCAAAGATATCTCCGACCCAGTAAGGCCTATGCCTCATGGTTGTAACGCTAAATGCGGGGTAATTTCCTCCGATCCATGAGCCGTTGGGATTTCCGCTTCCCGCTGTTCCGTTACCGTCAATCTGGTCATGGTTTCCGGCATTCCAACAGTAAGGGATTCCATTATTGAAAAGTGTCATCATTGCGTTGCTGGCGTTTTGCCAATCAATAGTAGAATTTGGGACTTGGACAATATCGCCTGTGTGAACAACCATAGTGAGATTCAACGCGTTTGCTTTTTCTGCAATCCAACTGGTTAACCCGTCGTATAATGTTGAATGCGTATCGCTCAAGTATTGAGTGTCTGTGATCTGGATTATGCTAAACCCGTTAATGATCCTGTTCGGGTCTAACGAAAGTTGTCCTTCCAAGTTTGTTATTGTCGCGTTCATTTTTGCTATTGTTGATTTCATAGAATTGGTTGCAGATTTATCCGAAGAAAGCTGGCTTTGAAGATTAGCAATTTGCAATTGCAATACTCCACCGACAATAACCATTAGAACCACACACAAAACCCCGAATGCCAAAGCATATTTTCTACTTACAACCTTCTCCGTAACCATTCAAAATTTCCTCTTCTATCCTCTATGCCCTTTCCCACAGTATTTTCTCCGAATTCATTTTTTAATCTTGCTCAAAAAACGGATTCAGGTGAAGTTATCTTAAAGCAGCTGAAGTGAAAAGTTAAAGTTTATATCAAGTTCTACTGCAGATACTTCTTGGAAGTGAAAATCAGTGAACAAGCGCATGAATCCCAGAGAGCAAAGACGCATGATGCAACGAATGGGCATGAACATGGATACTGTCCCAGATGTTCAGCAAGTCATAATCAGAACAAACACGAAAGACATTGTCATCGACGAGCCTCAAGTGGCTATTTTACAGGTGCAAGGCCAAAAAATGTATCAGGTCATAGGCGGCGAAGTTTCAGAGCAAGCCCCCTCTCAACGTCAAACGGCAAAAGCGGTTCAGCCGACGTTTTCTGAAGAAGATGTCAGGCTGGTGGCGGATCAAACTGGCAAAAACTTAGAAAAGGCGAAAGAAGCGCTTGAGGAATGCCAGGGTGATTTGGCGAAAGCTATACTGCTACTTCAATCTTAGCTGTAAAAGTTATTTATATCTTGGGTGACCACATAGTAACTTGAAGGGGGCTGGGCAGTGCTTCAAAACGTCGATGTATTAGTTATTGGTCATTTATCCATCGACAGAATTTTGCTCCCCAGCAGAACTGCTCCCTTTACTGTTTTGGGAGGCGCTGCAGCATACACTTCACTTTCCGCTAAGCGATTGGATGCAACCGCTTCAGTAATCTCTAAAGTCGGCGGAAATTTTCCAGAAGCTTACCTATGGTGGCTGAGGCAGGAAGGCATAGACCTTTCAGGCGTAGTAAAAAAGGCAGACCAACCTTCAACAAGCTTTGAGCTAGTTTACAGTGCAGACTTGTCGGAGAGAAAACTGAACTTGAAGGGAAAGGGCCCACCAATAGAGTTGACTGATTTGCCGGAGTATTTGAAGGCTAAATCGGTTCATATTGCGCCCATCGCCAACGAAGTATCCTTCGAAGTAATCGAACGCCTCAAACAATGTTCAAACGTCTTGTCGCTGGACCCTCAGGGTTTGCTACGAAGCTTCGACGAAGCCGGAAACGTTACAGAAAACGCTTCAGTTGACAAACGAATTCTAAGCTTAATCAACATTTACAAATCCTCACAAACCGAAATCTTAGCTTTAACTGGTCAATCTGACCTTAAAGCGGCAATCAAGGCTGTTCACGACTTCGGTGTAGGAACCGTTATTGTCACGTTGGGAACTAAAGGCTCAATGCTCTCCATCGAAGGCGCTCAGTTCAATATTGCAGCTTGCCCTTCACAAGTTCTGGTCGACCCAACAGGTGCAGGGGACGTCTTCATCGGCGGTTTCTTAACTGAGTACCTACGGCAGAAGGAGTTAATATGGTGCGCCTGTGTTGGTTCAGCCGCTGCTTCGTTTGTTGTCGAAGGAATCGGTCCCACTTACTTTGGCAAGAAAGAGGAAATTTACCAAAGAGCCAAGGTTTTGTACGAAAAGGAACTTAAGCAATAGCGTGCATTACTGAACAAAAATATTGTGCATGAGGCTTTGACCGTGGGTCGCATAGAAAAAGGGGTAAAATGTAGCGTTTCAGGTTGCACTAGAGAGGCTGCCCGTTCCATCTCATCTGACAAAGTCAAGGCTGCTGGCTTAAGTGTTAGCAGCAAAGAAAAACGCGCTTTTGTCTGCAAAGAACACTATAAAGAATATAAGAAAAAGACTAAAAAGGATAAGACACTTGACAGGTGGCGTTGGGGTCACTAAGAGAGTGGGTTGCCATGCGAATACTTCAGTTGCATTCTGACTTTATAGTTTTCAAACCAATCCAAAAAGAAATCGCCATTGCTGAAGAGGCGGAGCAAAAAGAAAATCGCTTTGAAGAGATCGTGGTGCTTTTTACAGCGGTGGAAGAAGGCGACAACGGGGAAACTGCTAAGAAGGCCATTGATGACGTTCGCGCCTTTTTAGGTAAACAAAAAACCAATCGAATTCTCATTTATCCCTTCGCTCATTTGAGCAGCAATCTAAGCAATCCAAGCCAAGCTCTTAAGATCATAAAGGACATGGAAACATACGCAAAAGAGAAAGGCATTGAGACTTATAGAGCTCCTTTCGGATGGAATAAGCAATTTACTATCTCTATCAAGGGCCACCCGCTTGCTGAACAGGCACGCAGTTACGCGCCCACCCAGGTTGCAGCTGAGGGTAAGGCTGAGGCGATTTGTAAAAAAGAGGAAGAGCCAGTTTCAACGGCGCTCAAAGCCGAGGAGAAGATGAAGTCATTCTGGCATGTCCTGATGCCCGACGGTTCATTGGTGCCTATCGAGGAGTTCAAGTTCAAAGGACACGTAAACCTGCAAAAGTTCTCGCAGTACGAGATCAAGAAGGCTAGGGCGGTGACTGTGATGCCTCCCCATGTAACCTTGATGAAAAGGCTGGAGATTGCAGATTATGAGCCGGGAAGTGATCCTGGAAACATCCGTTGGTATCCCAAAGGACGAATGATCAAATCATTGCTGGAGCAGTATGTTTCCGAGCGGGTAGCTGCTTACGGCGGCATGGAAGTTGAAACCCCCATCATGTACGACTTCAACCATCCGAGCTTAGCCAGCTACCTCAACCGTTTCCCAGCGCGACAGTACACACTTAAATCTGAAGACAAAGAGCTTTTCTTGAGGTTTGCAGCGTGCTTTGGGCAATTCCTCATGGCACATGACGCCCAAATAAGCTACAAACAGTTGCCAATAAAGCTCTATGAGTTGACGCGTTATAGTTTCAGGCGCGAGAAAAGCGGCGAAGTCGTCGGTTTAAAACGGCTAAGAGCATTTACGATGCCTGACTGTCACGCATTGTGCGCTGACTTGGACCAGGCTAAGAAAGAGTTCATGGTTCGCTTTAATCTTTGTATCGATGTTCTGAAAGACATCGGATTCGTAAGGGATGATTATGAAATTGCTATGCGTTTCACTAGAAGCTTCTACGATGAGCATAAAGAATTCATTACTGAAATAGTGGGGGCATTTGGCAAGCCTATGCTGGCTGAAGTATGGAACGAGCGGTTCTTCTACTTCGTGCTTAAATGGGACCTCAACTTCGTGGATAACCAAGACAAAGCGGCAGCGTTGAGCACCGACCAAATCGACGTTGAAAACGCTAAACGTTACGAAATAACCTATGTTGACGAGAAAGGCGAAAAACAGTACCCACTCATTCTGCATTGCTCACCAAGCGGAGCCATCGAACGGGACATTTACGCGTTGCTGGAGAAGGCATACCGCGAACAAATAACTGGCAAAGCCCCAATGCTGCCAATGTGGCTTTCTCCGACTCAAGTGAGACTTATCCCGATATCTGACAAGTACCTAGATAGAGTGGAAGAGCTCGCGAAGCAGATCGCTTCACATTGCATCCGCGTAGACATAGACGACAGCGCATCCACATTACAAAAAAAGATCCGTGAAGGTGAGCAGGAGTGGGTGCCATACATAATTGTCGTCGGCGAAAAAGAAATCGAGTCTGGAAGCCTATCTGTCAGAGAACGGGGGCTCAAGGGCCAGCAGCAAAACATGACTGTCGACGAGTTGATTGCCAAGGTCTCCGAGAAGATCGTGGGTAAACCCTTCAAGCCTTTGCCCTTGCCAATTTACCTTTCCAAGAGGCCACAGTTCCACGGTTGATAAATGAAATATGCGTATCATCTGCATAAACTATATCAAACAATCGAATAATATGAAACATCCAGTTGAAGAGTGAGGCAATTGAGCGGTGAATTACTAGTCTACATAGACGGCCAATACTTCCCTAAATCACAGGCTAGAATATCTGTATTTGACCACGGGTTCTTGTACGGCGACGGAGTTTTCGAGGGAATCCGCGAATACAACGGCGTAGTCTTTAAGCTGAAAGAACATATTGACCGGCTTTATCGTTCGGCACACGCAATAACTTTGAAAATACCGTTAACAAAAGAAGAAATGGCTAAAGCCGTTGTTGAAACATTGAGAAAAAACAAGATGAAAGACTCCTACATACGCTTAGTTGTCAGCAGAGGCGTGGGAGACTTAGGCCTGGACCCGCGTAAATGCCTCAACCCGACGGTCATAGTTATCACCGATACTATCTCTATCCGAGCTGGCAATGCCAAAGAAACAGGTATAACAGCCATGTTCTCTTGGGTAAGACGAAACACAGTGGATTCGACCTCAACGGAAATAAAATCCCTCAACTACCTGAATAGCATCCTCGCAAAAATTGAAGCCAACGCATGCGGCGTAGACGAAGCCCTCTGCCTCGAAAGCAACGGCTGCATAGCTGAAGGCGTAGGCGAAAATGTGTTCATCGTCAAAAACGGGGAGCTCTTGACACCACCCACTTCGACTGGAGCACTCGCAGGAATCACGGCCGAAGTGGTAACTCAACTCGCCGCTAAACTTGGCATAGAATTGATGGTGACAAACTTGACGCCCTTTATGATATTTACCGCTGACGAAGCTTTCTTCACTGGAACAGCAATGGAGATGGTGCCAATACGAGAAGTCAACAAGAGGCAAATCGGCACAGGCAAACCAGGACCTCTGACGAAGAGGTTGATGGCTGAATTCCAAAAAGTAATCGAAGACCCAACACAAGGCGTAAAAGTCTGATTTCTTTTTCGTTTGTTTTCTTTTGTTTTTGTAGCTGTAAATAGGAGCTTGCTGCTTCGTCGCGTTACTTATTTGTTGCTTTTGTTTTTCTTCATGAACTCTTCTAGCGCGTTGAAGGCTTCCTCCAGTTCTGCTATCGGCGGCAGGAAAACAGCCCTGGCGTGTCCTTTGCCGTAGACAGGGTCAAAGCCTGAGCCGTTAACGGTTAGCACGCCTGTCTCCTTGAGCAAGTCGACGACGAAATCCATGTCGGTTTTCCAGGTTGTGCCTATTCCTTGGATTTTTGGGAATATGTAGAATGCTCCTTCAGGCTTGGTTGTGCTTATGCCTTCGATTTCGTTGAGGCGTTTCCACGCGAAGTCTCTTCGTTGCCTCAGTCGCTCAACTGTGTCTTTTACCAAATCCTGCGGTCCGTTAAGCGCGGCTGTCGCAGCTATCTGCACTGGCGTGTTGGCACATATGCGGATTCTGCACTCCTTCTCAACGCCTTCTTTGAGTGATTCGAGTTTTCTGCCTTCACCTTTAAAGTACATATAGCCTAAGCGTAAGCCTGTCATTTGGTAAACTTTGGAGAACCCGTTCAACCCAACAACAGGCACATCTTTTGAGAGATAGGCTGCGCTGACGAATTCTTTCTCATAAGTTAGCTGGTCGTAAATTTCATCCGATAGGACAGGCAAGTCATGTTCGCCCGCGATATCCAAAATTTCCTTGACCATTTTCCTGTCGTATACTGAGCCCGTGGGGTTGTTGGGATTAATTATTACGATTGCGCGTGTTTTTTTGCTTATTTTTTTCCGCAGATCATCGATGTTGGGATGCCAACATTCTGTTTCGATTGTCTCGTACGAGATAGGGATGCCATCAAAGAATCTTGTGTAGGAAATGTAGGGCGGGTAGGTTGGGCCAGGAAATAGGATTTCATCACCTTTTTCAACTAATGCTCCGAGAATCATCTGGATTCCTTCAGAAATGCCCTCGGTTATCAGCACATTATCTGCCGCGATGTGTACGTTGTTGACTTTTTTCTCTTTTCTAACGATGGCTTCCCTAAGGTCAAGCCTTCCTTCGGAAGGCGAATAGTAATTATCGTCTCCTTGTACTGCCGCACACAAGGCGTCTTTAACGTTTTGTGGAGTTTTGAAATCGAAGGCTGCCGGGTCGCCGATGTTTAAGTAATAGATTTTTCTGCCGTCTTTTACCAGTTGCGTAGTGTGCTCTATTACGTCCCTTATGGCATACTCAATGTTTGACGCTCTATTTGTCACTTTGACGCCCATTTAAGTTACCTGTCACCCAAACACTTGCGAAGGAAAAAATAAAGGTTCCTAAGAATGATGCAAAGACTTAAAACTATCTTTTCATGATCAAATTCAATTTAGCTCAAAATTTTCAAACTGCCTGGGCTCCATTGAAAGCTGAGGCTGGTTTGACTCAGAAATCATACAACGCAAAAGTGCAAAGAATCCTGCCAGTACTCATTCCGCTCGTAATAATGCGGCACTCTTTCTATTCCATTCTTTTTTCATTTCCTGCTCAGCAACTAGCACACTTATTGAACATATTTTTATGCATGATTTCACCTTGAATATTCAGTGACTTCTGTTGACAAACATGTTTGGCTGGACAGGGCTCTTTCTAAACATAGATCTAACCAAAACTAAGGCCATTCCCGAGCAATATGATGAAGCTCTAGCTTTTAATTTTCTGGGCGGTCGAGGCATCGCGGTCAAAATCCTCTGGGATAGGCTCAAACAGGGAACTGATCCTCTCTCGTCCGAAAACAAACTCGTTTTCGCCACTGGACCACTAACTGGCATTGGTTTACCTAACAGCGGCAAGCTTGTGGTTGCGTCGAAAAGCCCTTTAACCGGCGGTTATGGGGATGGTAACACTGGAAGCTGGGCAGCCCTTCACATGCGTAAAGCAGGTTACGACGCGCTCATCATTGAAGGTAAAGCCGAAAAACCAGTCGTTGCTCACATTAAAGACAGAACAGTCGAGTTTCTTGACGCCGGCGACCTTTGGGGCTTAAGCTCATTTGAAGCAGAAGAGCAATTGAGAAAAACCTATGGGCGAACGGCAGGCATAGTTTCGATTGGACAAGGCGGAGAGAACCAGGTAAAGTTCGCTACCGTTGTTTCCCAGGGGGGACGGTCTGGCGGGCGACCAGGAATGGGCGCTGTCATGGGCTCCAAAAAATTGAAGGCCATTGTAATTGAAGGCACAGGGCATATACCGTTGGCAGACCCGGAGGGCATGAAGAAGCTATCGGCTGACGGGTATCGCGAAGTTCTCTCTAAACCATTATACCCTTTTTGGAAGCGGCAGGGAACCATGTCAACGGTAGAGTGGTCACAAGAGAATAGCGCACTTCCAACCCAAAATTACAGGGAAGCCGTTTTCGATAAAGCTGACGACATCGGTGGGTTCGCTATGGAAAAAATAAAGGTTTCAAATCGTGGTTGTCCACAGTGCAACATGACATGTGGCAACGTTGTCAAAGACAGCGAAGGAAAAGATTCAGAGTTGGATTATGAAAACGTCGTTATGTTGGGTTCAAACATTGGACTGGGAAATCTTGCTCAAATCTCAACTTTGAACCGTATGGCTGACGAGTTCGGGTTGGACAGCATCTCCCTTGGGAACGTGGTAGGATTTGCCATGGAAGCCTCTGAGAAAGGTCTCATTAAGGAGAAGATCCGTTGGGGCGACTTTGAAAAAATCAAAGAACTAATAAATGATGTTGCCTACAGGCACGGTTTAGGCGTGGTCTTGGCTGAAGGAGTGAGGGCTGCCTCCAAAACGGTTGGCAGCGGCTCGAACGATTGGGCTATGCAGGTTAAGGGCTTGGAAGTTTCGGCTTATGACTGCCATCTCGCGCCCGGCATGGCTTTAGCTTACGGGACCAATTCGATTGGCGCCCATCATAAGGATGCTTGGGTAATAACTTGGGAGATAAAGGTTGGCAGAGCAAGCTATGACCATGTGAAAGTTGATCATCTCATCGAAACCCAGCTTATCCGCGGGGGTCTCTTTGAAGCCTTGACAGTCTGTCGCTTTCCATATAACTCGCTTGGTTTTGAACTTGACTGGTACCAAAGATACTTGAAGGCGGCGACGGGCAAGGATTTTTCCTTGGAGCAGCTGAATTTAATCAGCGAGAGAATTCTGACTCTGATACGTGCCTTTTGGGTTCGTGAATATGCGAAAAATTGGGGCAGAAGCCTTGATGTCCCACCGATGAGGTGGTTTAGTGAGCCGTTAACTGAGGGGGTGATAAAAGGCTCGATGCTTGATTTGGACAAGTATAATGAAATGCTCAACGCTTATTATGCGAAAAAAGGGTGGGATGCGGAAGGTGTTCCAACGCGGTCCACTTTGGAGCGCTTGGGTTTGGACCAAGAAGCTAAACAGCTCGAAGCACAAGTCGATTAAGCGGAGTCCTTGATCAGTATGAGCGTGCGAAATACACTGTATCCTTGGCTTTCTGCCCACAGTAAATGCAGTTAGTTTTCGGCTCTTCTTTCCCGAATGGCAAAATTCTGATGGTTGCGCCTGTCTCGTCCTTAATCTTAGCCTCACATTCGGCGCTGCCGCACCAAGCCGCCTTCAAAAAGCCGCCTTTGTCACAAAGCATTTCTTTGAACTCCTCGTAGCTCTGAACAGTGCTGGTCATCTTTTGCATCAAAGCTTTAGCCTTCGCAAATAGGTTTTCTTGAATATCTTGCAGAAGCTTCTCCAAGGTTGCCGGGATATCTGTTTCTTTAACAGGCGCCTTTTGACCAGTGTCCCGCCTCACCAAAACTGCTTGCCCTTGTTTGAGGTCCCGCGGGCCAATCTCTACTCTGACTGGGACGCCTTTGAGTTCCCACTGGTTAAACTTCCAACCGGGCGTATACTCTTCCCGATCGTCAAGGACGACACTAAAGCCCTTGACCTTGAGATCTTCCGCAATCGATTTAGCCTTTGCCAATACTAATGCAGCTTCGGCTCCCTTGAAAGGAATGGGCACAACAACGACTTGAGTCGGAGCCACTTTAGGAGGAAAGACTAATCCTTTGTCGTCGCCGTGAACCATAACCATCGCTCCGATGAGCCGCGTGCTGATCCCCCAACTGGTTTGCCAAACATAATGGTCCATCTTGTCTTCGCCGATGTATTTGACGTCGAAGACTTTGCCGAAGTTCTGCCCGAGGTTGTGGCTTGTTCCCATCTGCAAGGCTTTGCCGTCCGGCATCATTGCTTCTAACGATGTGGTGTAAACTGCTCCAGCAAACTTTTCGCTGTCGCTTTTAACGCCTGCGACGACTGGGATGGCGAGGTAGTTCTCGATTATGTTCCTGTACTCGCCGAGTGCGTACATGACTTCTGCTTCGGCTTCCTCTTTGGTAGCGTGGGCGGTGTGGCCTTCTTGCCAGAGGAACTCTCTTGTTCGCAGAAAGAGCCGTGTGGATTTTGTTTCCCAACGAACGATGTTGCACCACTGGTTAATCTTGATGGGTAGGTCTCGCCAGCTGCGAATCCACTTGGAAAATGTAGCGTACATTATCGTCTCGCTCGTAGGTCGAATAGCAACTCTCTCTTCAAGCTCGCTGTCTCCTCCTTGGCTAATCCAGGCTACTTCAGGAGTGAAACCCGCAAAGTGTTCAGCCTCTTTCTTAAGCAAGCTCTCAGGGATAAACATAGGAAAATACACGTTACGGTGCCCCGAAGCCTTGATTCTCTGGTTAAATGTTTCCTGGATTTTCTCCCAAATAGCGTAGGCGTCCTCGCGGATTATCATGCAACCCTTAACCGGCGCGTAATCTGCGAGCCCAGCTTTCAGAATGACCTCCACATACCATTCTGAGAAGTCTTGACTTTTCTTTACGGTTACTCCAGTATCCGACATGGCTCTTTCTCTTCTTCGCTGTCTTTACTCCTACAGAATATAAAACCGTAACGGGACTATTATCTAAATTAGTCATCAATGAAGATGTAAAGTGTAAAATGACTCACTTTAATCTGCCAAAAAAGTCTTTTTTAGGATAGTCTTTGCATTCATAGATACGCAGTTGTCTTTGCGGTTCAATGCGACATCTTTTGCGTGCGTTTTTGCGCCTTATCAGGGGAGCAAGTTGAAAGAATGGGCATCTAGAGCAAAGTGTACTCAAATTTTCCATCCCTGCTCTCTTAGTGCGTCATCATTTTTCTAAACACTGGCACTGCAATAGCTATCATGATTGCCCCAAATGCTATGAGCACGATAATGTCAGTGGATATGGCTGGAACTCCAGCGCCTAGTACCATGACTTTTCTGAGCGCGTCGGATGCGTAGGTTAATGGTAGGGCCTTTGAGATGTCTTGCATGAACCATGGCATTTGCTGGATGGGAAAGAAGACGCCGCTGAGAAACATCATTGGAAACATCAGTGTCATCATGAGCATCTGTGCAGTTTCTTGGTCTTTTGTAAAGGATGTAATTACTATGCCTAAGCCGACAAAGGAGAACACACCCAGAAGCAACAGTGCAAATACGAGGATTATGCTTCCTTCTATTGCTACTCCAAAGATGCCTACAGCCAACAACAATATGATAACTCCCTGAATTAGGCCTCTGGCAGTTTGCCCGACAGTCTTACCCAAGATTATTGACAGCCTGTTAATTGGCGCAACCATCATGCCGTCCATCGTGCCAACCTCTTTTTCCTGAGAAATAGCAACTGGTAGTCCCGTCATGACACTCATCATAACAGTCATAGCCATTATGCCTGGAGCAATGAAAGTGAAGTAATTCGAGTTTGTAGGAACTGGAATAGAGTAAGGTTGAACTATGGCTAAGGCATTTGTTGCGTTAAGTGTTGGATTCATTGCCTGAAGGGTTTGTTGAGCACGCATTGTGCCCATCAGATCTATTACTGCTGTTGCTGTCCCATGGACTGTTGCAGCCATCTGAGGATTAGATTGGTCGGTAAGGATGATTATGGTCCCCTGTTGACCGCTGTCACACATTGGCTAAAGTTGCTGGGAATCACTATAGCGCCGTTAAGTTCGCCTCTTTGAATTAAATCGGTAACAGCACTTACGTTCGTCTCGTTAGTGAGCTTCAACGCGCCACTTTTGTTGTTAATAGTCTGCAGTGTCATCACAAAGGTTTGGCTTGGAATCATGGAGTTATTGAAGCCTAAATCCTGATTAACCACTCCAATTGGCAAGTTACTTGGTGCATCACTATTGGATGGATAGATGAATCCAACCATAACCATCATGAACAGAGGCATCACGATAAGCAGAACTAAACCTAATCGGTTTCTAAATAGTTCAGTTAGGTCTTTCCAGGCAATTCGCATAGTGTGTGAAAATAGAGTTTTCGCGGTCATGTTACTCACCTGATTCTCCTTTGGGGTGCACCAAAACGCTTATGCTCAGATGGAATTTTTTGGTCTGCGCTGTCGCGTACTTGATGACCTGTAATGTGAAGGAACACATTTTCAAGGGTTGGTTGAAGGTTTTCCATAGAACTGATGTTTCCGCGGTTCTCTCGTATAGTATCAATAATATTATCAAACGCGTCTTTCCCATGACCCAAAATTTTAAGTTCTGTCTGGTTTTCTTGAGTGACTGCGTCTGCACATTGAAGCGCTTGAAGTTTTTCAATTAGGACAGACGAGAGATTGGGGATGATAAGTTTCATTATGGTTGTATCCGTTCCTGAAACAAGTTTTTTCAAATTAGCTGAAGTGTCTAATGCTACTATTTTTCCGTGGTCAACAATGGCTATGCGGTCGCATAGTAAGTCAGCATCAACCATCATGTGAGTGGTTATGATGACGGTTGTGCCGTTCTCCCGGTTTAGCTTCCGGATGAACTCCCTGATTTCAACCGACGATTGAGGATCTAAACCTAGTGTGGGCTCGTCCAAAAACAGCACCTGAGGAGTGTTTAGTAAAGCTCGAACCACGTTCATTCTTTGGCGCATGCCTGTTGAAAAAGTGCCTACTTGAGCGTTTTTCCACTGGGTCAGCTGAACCAGATTGAGAAGTTCATCGATTCGTTTGGATAAGATATCTTTTGGAATGTTGAAGAGGCTGCCGAAAAACCAAAGGTTCTCTCTGGCGGTTAAGCGGTTGTACATTATCATTTTCTCGGAGACGATGCCGATAAGCTTGCGCACTTCAGTGTCTTCTTTAACAATATCGAAGCCGCCTATGGTCGCGGTTCCACTGGTTGGGCGCGCTAAGGTTGAGAGTAGACGCAGAGTGGTGCTTTTGCCTGCCCCGTTAGGTCCGAGCAAACCGAAGATTTCGCCTTTTTTGACGTCGAAAGATATGTTGTCTAAGGCTGTGAATTTGCCGAACATTTTTGTAAGGCTCTTGACCTCAATTATTGAGTCGGTTGCCATTTTGTTGACCTCTATGTTTGAATATTATTCATTGCAATATATTGCGATAAAATATAAGTATTACCCAAGTATAGTATAGATTCGAAAAATAATGACCTCGGAAACTGAAGAAAAGACAACTGAAAACTGGCT